>Ga0335075_10013943_pt1 | contig 12093 bp, 12 predicted proteins | sample Lox_Sample_24_FD_206723 | JGI IMG/M metagenome (GOLD analysis project Ga0335075, IMG submission 206723) | Soil microbial communities from Loxahatchee National Wildlife Refuge, Florida, United States - Lox_Sample_2.4 | ecosystem: Environmental > Terrestrial > Soil > Wetlands | place: USA... | reverse complement strand
TACATGTATCTATCTTAGCCATGCTAATACCGGAAATGCAACCATGATATGAGTCCGAGCAAGCCACATGGTTGTGAATATCATTTTGCTGGGATGAAACCATAAGTGCCCACTAGTAGCATGAAGAGCAAATAGATGTGGCTTCAGTTATAGCCGTCCGATTAAGGAACAAATTGAGCAACGGCTTTGAAAGAATTACCACCCATCTGCTTCAGGAGAATTGATTCCGTGGCTGGCTCTTTCCATCCCCGTTGTGCCTATATACACTTAGATCGTGTTCAAATCCGACACAGAAGCCCATCTTATGCACTTACTAGCAGTAGAAGCGTCCACACTCTTCTTCGACCTCAGTATCTCGGAGCTTCAGAGGGACCTTGGGCTTCTGTTTCACCATTCTTGTGTCGGCATCGTAGACGGCGACAGTCTTGACGATGGTCCTAAATTGATGCACCCATTCTCTGAATTGATTCGAATCTTGAGGCCAGAAAGGTTTGAATTTCAATGTGAGGTCGGATCGGCTTACGCCCTCGAGAGGAATCGCTTTGATTATGGCCTCTGGCTCTGGAAGGAGCAACGGTTGACGGGCAGACCTGGAAGCTCTCGGTAATACTAACTGCACACTAGAATTCGAATAGTAAGACTCCAGGGCGTTAGATGGAAATGCGTTGGGACCTGATCCCCGCTGCATTGCGCTCGTTTTCTGCACTGCTTCGACATAGTTCGTATGCTTCGTCAAATCGTCCATGTTGTCTCGAGAATCGACCCATGTGTATGGAGAAATGCTTTCCAACTTCATGTGAGACTTCGGCATATCCTGATAAGCCTTGATTCTGTTTTCAATCGCAGCGCGACGAACTTCCTCAACAGCCATTTTGTTAGGCGCTTGGGTGACGGTTTTGTGAAGGACCGCGACCATACACTCTTTCTTAGAAATTTCGGCATTCTTCAGGGTAGTCTGTAGTTGCTCAATGACCTTAGAAAGATTTGATCGCGCCGCGTTTTCCACTTCTGCTGATGAATGAATCTTGCTTGGCTTCGGGTCGATATTTTTGGCCAGGTCAACTTGCTTGTGAACGTTTGTGACGGTAGATACTGATCCCATACGTTGAACCATATGCCATCCATCAGCCTTGCAGGTGTAAGTCGCCGAATCCGCACCTTCATCCTTCTCGACAACGAGCCAGTCATCTTCAGCTTCGTGAGTGAGGATGCTCTGCTGACAGAAAAGTCCCGTCAGACTCGATGGAAGAGTCATGGTGAGTGGATTCAATAAGGCAAAGGGGAAAGCTCCTTGTATAGTTGAGTTGAAAGGTAATTCGATTGGAGGCGATGCCGAGTTTGAGAAGTTGTTGGATGTAGCTGTAGCTGTGAAATAAAGTGAACGAGTGTTCGTTATCGGTTTGACAGCCTTCTCTTCGGATAAACATGGCAAACATCGGCCATCACTTTTGGGCCAGTCAGAAGAGTAGGGCACTGTTTCGGTGAATGGATATCAGTAGTAATGACTGAGTTTGATTTTCGGTTCTTCTGAGGAAGGTACATGAAACACGATGGTCGATATGGGATAGTAACAAGAGACTTGATCTTCAATGAGAGAAATACATTAACGTGAAGATAAACGCTGGCTTGAAATTCTAATGCTTTTGACTAAACTTATGCTTTGAGTACAGAACAATCTCAATCTATGACAATGAAAGCGGGCCATACATCTAGAGGAAATAGATCAAGGGGATGAAAGTTTCCTATGAAGTCGTGAATCGCACTCGCGTGTTAATTCAGATCAACTTTGACAGAACATACCTTCTCAAGTGCATTATAAGGAAATGTTTTAGATTTTGGGTTTTTCTGATCTTTTTTTTTTTTGTTTCGAGAGCTGTTTAGTGGAAATCCATGTGTGACTTTGCCATAGCGTCCGCAAATGTTGCTTATCGTGCCGAATCTGCTTTCTGAGTTGCTCGTGTATGTCAATTGTTGAAGGTTGAAAGCTCAAACTCCTCTCCTTCAACTTTTTTCGAAGTGGGCGTCAACTTCTTGATGATCTTCTTCAACTTCGCAGAGAGAGTGGACCACCCAAATCTACGTGGACTGGACTTGACCGAGCGTCCTTCATTGCCCTTTGATGGAAGGCGAGACAGGGTTCCTTTGATCTTCCCATGTTCATAAATGACACCGTCGTAGATGGTTTGATTTTCAAGTGCACATTCAATGTCCTCCGACGGACGATCTTGTTCGGAGTGGGATTCGACGACGACCCAAGTTCCTAGACCAGCGTCAGCGGCTTCGGTTGCGGCTGATTGCGACATGGCTCTTGCGATATCTTGATATTTTCAATACCGAACGACTTCTCAACTTCAGAAACCAGGCTGAAAGACGGTTCGAGAGAGGAATGCTCGCAGGTTTCTGTTCTTCTGAGTTCTGCAACCACAAGAGATCTGTACGCATAGGAGATATTGGGGATTCGTTCGAGGAAGGGAGAATGCAACCCTGTTTAAGTACATAGAAGAAACAGTGAGCTGCGATATGCGATCCTGGCAACAATATTTCGATCAAAGAAACCTTGAAAGCCGTCTTTAACAATGAAAGCAAACAAAGGCTTTGTATTTTGTCTAGAGTGAAACAGATCGAGGAATAACGTAGTATGGTAATTGTGATGTGGGTTGAATGAAGTTTAGAGGAAAAATTGAGTGGTGATAGCGAGCCAGCACATTTTTAACGGCTTTAATGATTGTTTAATCTACGGCATAGTCAACGATGAATTCCAATTTAGCCCGTCTGACGCCTCCGCTAAATCTCCACGAGATTCACTCAAGAATAACCTCCACCAGGTAGTTCTGGCAGCCACTCCCATGGCGGTGTGCCTGGTAATTCGGCTGGGTTAGCCTTAGAGCCGATCGGAGCAGCTACATCGAAACATTGGCCCTTAGTTGTGGTAGCACAAGTCTTGACCATCAACGGTGGTGGAAGTGGTAAGAGCTTTCCGGAATGTAAAACCAGTTGTGAGTTCGGACTTTGTGTATTTGGAGAATCTCTAGTTCCACGGGAATTTGTTGAAAGGGAGCATGGCGAGTATCTCGTCGTGCTCGGTGTCGAAGGGCTAAGTGTAGCAATGTCGGTTAGTTTGGCGTCTTCCTCAGGAACCTTTTGTATCTGCTCGAGTAGAGGCGTCAAAGTACGTTTAAGTTGTGGTCGGTAGGGAATGTACGGTAGAAATGAAGATATTGGCCGTCGATTATACCTGCGGGTTCCTTCCATCTGGGCTAAGGTATTGAGTCGCAAGCACCGGTTAGAGATTTGAGAAGTCAAACCCAAGGTTAAGGTCTTCCCAAGTCATTTCTAGGAATCTCTCCATGGTGTTCTGGGAGAAGGTGGTTCTTACAATGCCTTTGTTCGAATGCTTCGGCTGAACAAAGCAAGGCTGTAAAAAGTGCTCTCTATCTCTTATCAAGCTTATATAAGCTTGGCATCGAAACCATCATCAGACGTAAGAAAATTCCTGGTTACGAAACGGAGATAGAGGTTGGAAAGAAGATATACCTCTCGCCATTGATCGAGTCTGGTCGAATCAAAGTCGGTGAGCTAGACCCTGGAGACACTTGCCATTACATAGAGAATATCGTATCCAAGCTATCTCCTTTGAACATGAACGCGTTGCGGCATTTGACTTTAAGAATTAGCCATTGGTCTGGACGACCATGAGGAGAGTGGTCATCAGATTGGAGTGGGTGGATTGTGGACAGGTGCAGGCTACGATGCACCATTTCGGCGGTCCCGAAGACAAAATTGCGTATACCGCGCAGGGAGCAAGGCGAGATCAGGGCGACTTTGTGCATCAAACTTTGCCGCCTGATGAAGAAAGTGAAGCAAGAGTGGCCGCATTACGTGGATCGCGAGATGTGTGTGGGCGGTAATTCCCGGTCGGCGCCGAACTATCAGGCAACAACAATTGCGAGATATCAATTGGACCGACGCATTGCAACGTTGTAATTGCAAGTTCTATTCATCTGATAATTCATCGAATGTTCTGACCGGACCATTTCCTCGTCTTCTCCATCTTCATCCGTACTGACGACGTGAAAGCAGAGTGAATTGCTTTCGTTTTCTTGGAGACTAATCCCTTGAACCTCACGTTTCTTGTCTCCGCATTTGTAGTTTCGTTTTTGTTTCTTTGTTCACCGGTTACGCTATGGAGAAGGCTCCTCTTCATCCAGAGGAGCCTATTTTAAGGCCAGATTCGACCATTACTTTTGAAGACTCTGATTTCGAATCTCACGAGGACGAAGAGAATGTAGTCTATACTCCGAGGAGCTCTCACGGAGACAACGGCCTGACGGATCTTCCTCCTTCTTATGATGAGTCGCAGGCAGCACACGCGGAAGCCCAGGCTCAAGCAAGATCACAAGTACTCCCGGGCAGGGAGAATCTCAGCGATGTCTCCGTGTACCGAACAGAGATCCCACCTGATCCAAACCTTCCTCGTCGAGAAAGCAGTGGCAAAGAACCAAGAGCACCGTCTCCTCAGTCCGGACCTTCGATTTTGCTCGATCAGGCGCTGAACTTTACTCAAGAGCTCCCAGCAACAGATGCTCGATACGCTCACGAACTCACAAGACCCATCGCCATACCATCTCTACCGGGCAACGTGGATCCGATGAAGTTCGCGCGGTTCTACGCCACTATCCTCCACCACCACTCCGTGTCACCAGCCCAATTCATGGACTTCATCGACGGGCTCAACGCGCTCTCAAAAGCGTGCTCCGCGAACCCGGCCTACTTCCGGACGATGGAGCCGGTCCTAGCAACGGACGCACCCATCACACCGGCATCGCTAATCCCAGCATACATTGCGCAAACGAACGAGCACTTCTTCGCGCCGCGCGGGCTGGCGGTGCACATCACGACGCTGAACCAGCTGGCGGACCTGGTGGCGATCCCGCCGCAGCACGGCATCCGCCGCAGCATGGTGGCGGACGCGGTGGGCGCGTACGTGGCGGGCGCGCAGGTGCGCGCCGCCGCCAACGGCGCCGCCACCGCCGCCGTCCACGCCCTCGAGCCCTACATCGAGCCGCTGAGCTTCGCCGTGCCCGAGCCGCGCGCCGCCACCGAGGACCTGTACGACGTGGCCGCGCGCTTCGCCACGCTGGGCCTCAGCCGCGACGACGATGCGGCCGCGCCGGCGGACGGAGGGCCGCGGCGCTGGCGCCCGCACCGGCCGCGCTCGATTGGCTCTGCTGTTGCGGGGCCGTCGGCGCGCCGCGAGGGCGAGGCCGGTCCGTCCAGCGAGGCGTCGCGGCCGTTCTGGCATCCCCATACGATAGGAAAGGTCGCGGGGGACATTGGCGAGCGGCAGGGCCGGCTGTGGGGGGACTGGGGCGACAAGCAGGGCGAGATGTGGAGCCGATGGGGCGACGCGCAGAACGACAAGTGGTCGAAATGGGGCGACCAGCAGAGCGAGAAGTGGGCCAAATGGGGCGAGGACTTCGGCAAGAAGTGGGAGCGCTGGGGAGAGGACTTCGCGCGGCGCATGAGCAGCGACGCCCGCAGCCAGAACGACCGCGGCGCGCACGCCTGGCCCGCCGAGCCGGGTGCGCCCGCGAATGCCGCTGTTACGCCCCCGCCGATGCCAGGCACATTCCCCATCGCGTACGGCATGCCTCCCATGCCGCCGGCCGCCGCTGTTCCGCCCACGCCTGAGCAGGTGCCTGGCGTTCCGCCGATGCCCGGCGCGTTTCCGATCGCGCACGGCATGCTGCCTATGGCACCTGGACCGAGAGGCGCCATGATCGCTGCCATGGCGGCGAGAGGACGGGGTGCGGAAATGGCTGCTGCTGCTCACCGCAGAGGCGGCGGAGGTCCGTTCGGAGGAGGCCCGAATCGTGGCGGAGGCCCACTCCGTGGCGGTCCGTATGGCAATCCTGGTCCTTTGGGCGGCATGTTCGGTCGAGAGGGTCCTCTGGGTCCCGGTGGGCCGTTTGGAGGTGGTGGTAGTGGCCCGTTGGGTGGGATGTTCGGCCGCGAGGGCCCACTAGGACCTGGTGGACCATTGGGAGGCCTAATGTATCCCGACGCTGACCCAAGAAGCGGTGAGCGAGGCGGAGGAGGTGATCGAGGTGGTCGAGGTGGCGGTTCACCTCGCGGAGGAGGTGGCCGCGGTGGCTTCGCAGATCGATCGTGCCGTGGGAGGGACGACGCTTCAGATGATGAGCAATACGAGTCGGGGCATGGGAGGCATAGAAGTGGAAGAGGTCACGGTGGGCGGCGAGGAGGTGGAGGCGGGAGGCGAGGAAGTCGGCGCTCTGACGACTCCACTAATCAGGAAAAGGGAAAGGAAAAAGACGACAAATCAGACAAGTCAGACACAAGCACCATCAGCTCTACCAGCTCCAGTTCTTCGTCACAGTCTCATAGCACTACTGTCTCACGCGAAACAGACCCAGACGTTGTTTTCGAACGGAAGGCCAGCGAGATTGAACGTTATGCAGCAGAGGCACGAAAAAAGGGAAAGAAAAGTGAGGAAGAGATTGAGAAGGAAAGGACAAAGGCTCTAACAAAAGCTGACGAGGAAAGAAGCAAAGCAATTGCGCTGATGGAGAGAAGGAAGTTGAAGGACATGTTGAAGGAGGAGAAGAAGTCATTTAGGAAAGAGTGGAAGAAAAAGATGAAAGCGGAACGTAAGACTTTTAAGAAGCAGTTCAAAGCCGAAATGAAAGCCTGGAAGCAAGATAGGAGACAAAGACACGACCACGGAGACAGGAGCTCTAATCGAGATGACCAACATGATCGTAGACGAAGAGAGTGGGAGTCAAGGTGGGAAGCGAGGCGTTTGGAGTGGGAGCTGAGACGTGAAAAGCTCGAGCGTAGGAGACATGCATTCGAACGACTTCACAACGATAGGAGACCACGTCGGAACGATAGAGGAGGAGGTAGGGAGAGTTTCGATGACTCAGAGGCACGAGATTTAGGCACTACAGGGAGGTTTGGTTACAATTCTATGCCGGGCGCATATCCCGACAACAATCAAGAGCAAGGCCTGGTGCGTGAGGATTCGAATATCAGTGGTGGTGATGACATCTTATGGATTGTAATCGGTAATCTCGAGAGTTAGTTACCTTAGTAGTTCCGCACTTAGAAGCACTGGAGTCTCTTAAATATAAACAAAAATTTGAGGTTTCTTGTCCTCACTCCTCGCTTTCAAATTGATCTATGAATGTCTAGTGAACGAATCGAACTCAAAGCTCATGTAATCTCAGGTCTAATTATGAAGACCAGAGTGTATGACTTCCGCGAACAGCCACTGTATCTGTTGATACCTCTTTAATAGCACATCCCTTTGAGGAGAATCATCTATCCTCCCTAGTCCGGCTATGAAGTCGCTCAGGCCTTCAAGCTGGTGTTTCAGAAAACCTAGTAGCCATGCGTCCACGACAGGCTGTTCTGCCGTGCCGTCATCATTTCCACTCAAGAAGAGCTTCACTTTGTTTTCGTCATAACCAAACAAAATGGCACGAACGGCACATTGTGTACGATGGCAGACACCTTCCTTAGTGAGCGTATACTTGCCAAAGTAGTTGTAATTCACAAGCAACGCCTTTTTGCTGTCGTCTAGCCATGGTATGATCGCATCGTCAATACTGACATTGTCGTGGAGGTTCACTGATAGGACAAAGCCCCACTCGACCAACAAATAGTCGTTGTTTGGGGTGCCATACCGAAGGAAGAGCTCGTCACCTGCGTTGACGTCCTGCTCAACTGAAACCCGGCACCCTGTCAAATCTGCCTCGAAACTCGCGTTGAGGATGTCCGAATGGTTGAAACAATCGGCAACAGGGCACAGGGCCATTTGATCTGCAGTAGATAATTTAGCTGGGGGTCTACCACGCTTGGATTTATTGGTTCTAGGGGGCCAACGGTTATAAGGCCAGAAAAAGCAGCGCGTATTCACCACCAGCCAAAAGTATCGGAATTTGTTGTAGGATCCTTCTGGGAGAGTGGGTCTCGCATCCTCCCAATCCCGGTCGAAGCGAGCCTGTTGTTCCGCTAGGTACGTCCTTGCCCGATGTGGGAGTAGGTTTTGGAGTTCCGGAGGCCAGAGAAGAGGCACATAGGGCTCCAGGTCGGCAAGTGATGGCCAAACGGCTTGCCATGGCTCGAAATGGTGATTCGGACATGAAGGCGTGACAGTGAGAGATGCAGCGAGGAGTGAGTGGACTGTACGGTGGTTGACGAAGCGCTGGCGGACCCAGTTGGTATTGGAACTGATGAAATTGGTGGAAGATACTCGAAGTACAATCTCGCCTTTCTACGTAACGGTTATACAGAGGTCATAGATGAGAATGGTAGTAGGATGAGCAATACTTTAAGTGCACGAGTTGCGATGATGCCGGTACCACAGCCTTCAAGACGCGCCAGCTCAATGCCATTGACTTCGATACCACGCTCTTTCGCCCACTTCATGAACTCGATATGCCTGGGATGGAGTGAAAGTCTACAGGGAGGATTCTCGTCCATGATGGGTTCCTTAATACTTGGAATATCTTAGAAGTAGTACAGCGATGGAAGGGCGGTTAATGCACGAAAACGATGAATTGTTGAGTGTAACATGTTTGAAGCAAGAGAGCAAGAAGGGTGATTTGTTGAAGGATTCTGGAAATATCGGAAAGAGCCAGAGTTGTCTTTCCGCTTGGTCATTAATTAACTGTCGTCTTCTTCATCAGCCCAGAAAGGAAGTAAGAAGTTTGAGGTGCCATGCTGAGCCGTACGCAGGGTCATGCCCAGATATTCACGTGTTTCTGCATACACACCAATCAAGCCACCCTCGGAACAAATTTATGGGTTTTCCTGACGTGGACTGTACAGTAGCGACATGGGTATTACCGAGCTTCTACATACATAACTCATGATTTATTGAACCAGACCGTTGGAGCATTGAAAAGCTCGTAAAGACTGCCCGCTAAGCTTGGCTCATTCTAGCGTACACGTTCGGCGCTCGGGAGAAGCATAGAAACACAGAAGCAGAGAGGCGCTTGCCCCTTAAGAAAGCGCCGATGAAGCCCTAAAATCGCTCTATCGCTGCTCCATTAATGATTTGAGGTTGGGTTTGCTGCCTGATATAAAACGTCGTGGTGCATTCGTGCCTTGACCCTTTCCCACGTCCCATTCGTTCCCCAAGTTCCTCCCAAGCCATTCCATCTTCACTCAGGGTTCCAAAACATTTCCAACGCCGGTTTTAACCGTCCACCACCATGCTGTGACTTTCCACCAGCCCCTCGAATTCATGGCAGCGCGACCAACACACACCCTCAACTCCTTCTCCACCCCGAACATACCTACCGCCTCCTCCATGAGCCTTGTCGGTCCGCAAAACACCCCGACGTCAGCAACCTCTTCCAACAACACCTTTCTCATGCCGGCCAGTCCGGCGAAACAGCGCAAAGGCAATAGCGAAAGCTATCGGCCGAAGATCATCACCACCGTTGGCGCACGGCCTGCGTGCCTGGTGAACGCGTCCGTCACCTACGTCGGCAACGACCAGATCTACGCCTTTGGCGGCTTCGACCAATATACCGACGAAGGCGAGTCGACTTGTTTGACCGTTCTCAACCGCATTTACCTGCTGACCAACCTCAGTGTACAACCATGTCTTGCGCTTGGATCTCAACACCCGTCAATGGAGCCTGGTTGACAACTACGGAGATATTCCCGGCGTTCGCATGGGCCACACAGCAAACCTGTGGCAGGGCAGCAAGTTGCTAGTGTACGGCGGCGAGAATGAGCATCGTCAGTATCTCTCCGATGTTATCATCTTCGATCTCGATACCGCACACTGGACACTGCCTGACCTCAATGGCCCTGCTCCTCGAGGTCGAGCTCGACATTCCGCAGTCATCCACGATGAGAAGTTGTATATTCTGGGCGGCATGACTGGCAATGAGAGTCGGATTCTCGAAGACATTTGCTATCTGGACCTCAAGACATGGACCTGGTCAAGAACATGGCGCTTTGTGCCTCGCTACGATCATACTACCTGGATTTGGGGTGGTCGTATCTGGGTGTTTGGTGGCATGAATGAAGACATGGAACGGACGAGTGAGTTGTGGTGGTTGGATCTCCGTGGCAGTCCAGCTTTCGATTCTGCACCAACCTTTGGTACCGGCGATCGAAGGATTGCAGGTTCCCGAAGCTCAAGCTACTTGCTCAGCAATGCCACTACGTCCGCGACTGGCTCCACAGGCTATGCTGCAAATTCAAGCAGTGTGCAGGTCAATCCCACCACCAAGAATCCACCTATCGCGCCCGGTTCGATTTCGTCAATCAAGTTCATCTCAAGCCCGGAACTCCCACAGCAGACGAATGGTACACACTTTCACGTGTACTCATCAGGCTGCCTCCTTGACTTCGTTACGCCGGCAAATGTCATCTCTTCGTTCGAGACCAGCCTCTCTGCGCTCGATCTCGACACTCTCAAATGGCAGAAACTGGCTGACGGTCGCGATCTGTTCAACCCTCAGTACCGCTGGCATTACTGCGCCATGAACGAAGACGGTACTCAAGCCTGGCTTCTAGGATGTCCTGTTGACCCAGCTGGAAACGGTACTGGAACGGCAGAAGAATATCTCAGCGATGTTCTACCTATCGACCTCCGCAAACTTGGTCTTCTGGGCAACTCACTCCGACAAGAAATGGACGCTAGCCGTGATCTTTCTTCTCTCCCAGCATCCGATTCAGTGACATCGTCACATCTTTCCGGCATAGGCGCCGATCTTGTGATGATGTTCGACCAACCACCGGAAACCGGCAGCGGTACGGACTTCATAGTCACAGGGCTGGTGGACGACGACGACGCGAGCGCATCCGGCGACGACAGCATGGCAGCCTCGCAACCGGACGAGCCGCAAACCTCGCGGCCGATCCACGTGCACAAGCTGATCCTGCAGGCCCGCTGGCCGCACTTCAAGCGCCTCTACAACTCGCAGATGCTGGAGTTCCACACCAAGAAGCTGCACATCCCCGAGCCCTACGCCGCCGTGCGCGCCTTCCTGAAGTACCTGTACACGGACTCCATCGCCGCGACGCCCGTGCCCGCCACGTCGTCGCGCGCGCCTAGCCCCACGGCCAGCACGCTGGACGTGAGCTCGGGCGCACTGACACCGGCCAGCGGCAGCGGCGCAGCCGCGGCTCCGGCGCTGCCGGACCACGCGCGCGGGCCGTCGCTGGAGGACGTGGCGGGCATGCTGGTGCTGTCGCAGTCGTACTTCATGCCGAAGCTGCGGCACCTGTGCACGCACCGGCTGTACCGCGAGCTGGACGTGGGGTCGGCGGCGGTGATCTGGGACCGCGCGGGGCTGGCCGGCGAGCCCTTCCTGCGCCGCCACGCCGCCGCCTTCGTGCAGCGCCACTGGGGCCGCGTCGTCCGCACAAAGGGCTTTTTGAGCCTCGGCCGCGACGCCCTCGTCGAGCTGTGTGCGGAGACCGATGAGGAGAGTCGCCTGGTGTCCGGCGAGGAGCTGGAGATTGTGGGTGGCCTTGGGGGCGCCAAGTTTGGCGTTAATGGCCTTGGTGGGCCTGGCAAGAGGAAGGGGAGTGTTGCGATGGAGAGTGCGGATGGGGAGGAGGCGGATGGTGATGAGGATGAGGGCATGGATGTCAGTTGAGTGGAAATGAGACCACTCGAAGCATCTTGTTCGGAGTTTCTGTTTTACGGTTCACTGTCTGTCCTACTTAGCTTCGGTGCTGGACGGGGGGGGGTGTGTGTTACTTGCATGCGTTCGATGTCTAGCATGGCTATGAATGTCTTTACGGACTATTGCTTGTTATGGAGCCGGTTGCTAACTTGCTATGATGACGGAATGGTCGATGTTATGGTTGCTACTTGCTAGTCGGTGCATTCATAGGCTCCATCAGTTGTATTCCGGTGTTTGCTGGCTCGAATGATAGCTGAGTCGTTGTATTAGCGATTCGAGATTGCTTATGGACACCATATAATAAAATCATAAAGGCACATCTTTGGACAGCTCTGAATTGGGATCCGTTGAATGGGTAATGGTGAGAGTGAACCATGATGTTGCATCGGAATCCATGGCATGCAGAGAGTAGAAT
>Ga0335075_10013942_pt1 | contig 12094 bp, 13 predicted proteins | sample Lox_Sample_24_FD_206723 | JGI IMG/M metagenome (GOLD analysis project Ga0335075, IMG submission 206723) | Soil microbial communities from Loxahatchee National Wildlife Refuge, Florida, United States - Lox_Sample_2.4 | ecosystem: Environmental > Terrestrial > Soil > Wetlands | place: USA... | reverse complement strand
TGCTCGAGTGCCATGTGAGACGACGACCCAGGACATGGCCAGCAGCACTGCTGACCGCCACGCTGAGCTGGTAGCGCGCGCCGGCCTCGGGGAGGATCACCGACGCATCGGAGCGGAACGTTATGCGAGTCCCCTCACAGAGGTGAGATCCCTTGCCATCCGCGCTTCTACGCCCAATCGGAGATGGGCAGGTGCGCAGACCCCTGCTGGCAGCGAGCGCATGACCGGCGCGATGACCGCTGTGCGGCATCCTGGGTCCGGCAAGGGCGGTTGAGGCCCCGGTCGCGAAGACAGCGACAGCCAACGCCGACAGGACCACCACACGCCCCGACCGGCTGCACGCCCGCCCGACAGCCGATGCGGCAGACGCGAGCATCGACGCCATGTGGCCCGTCGACCTGGTGTGGCCTTGTCTGATCTGTCGACTGTGGTCCCAGCTCTGGTCCCGGCGAGATCTAACGGTCATTGACGTGCTCCCTTCGCGGTTCGGATTTCCCGGGCATCATCCGGCCATTGCGCACGTCTGAGAACCCACCCAAGATGTAATCCGCATACCCCCCCTCGCCCCCTCCGGACACGGCTTCGCCGTAGACCCTACGATTACGGAGCTCGCGCGATCAGATACCCAATGGGACGACGGGAGACAGCTTGGCCACGATGACCCCGATTCTCGAGTCGGGAACGACGATGGGCGGGTTTCGCATCGCTGGCGTGATCGGCGTCGGCGGGATGGCCGTGGTCTACCGCGCCGAGCAGCTCTCGCTCGGGCGGTCGGTGGCGCTCAAGGTGCTCGCGTCACGTCTCGCCCAGGATGAGGCCTTCCGCGTGCGCTTCCGTCGCGAGGGTCAGCTCGTGGCCACGCTCGATCACCCGAACATCGTTCCGGTCTACGACTCCGGCGAAGCCGGCGGGCACCTCTATCTGGCGATGCGTCTCGTCGAAGGACCGACGCTGTCCGAACATGCCGGCGGTCGCGCGCTGGGCGCCGCGCAGACGATCGACATCCTCGGCCCCATCGCCGATGCCCTCGACACCGCCCACGCCGCCGGGCTCGTGCACCGCGACGTCAAGCCGCAGAACATCCTCATCGCCGAAGGCGGACGCCCCTACCTGGCCGACTTCGGCGTGGCCAAGAGCTCGGACTCGCACGGCCTCACCGACACGGGCCGCTTCGTCGGCAGCGTCAACTACGCCTCACCCGAGCAGATCCGCGGCGAGCCGCTCACGCCCGCCAGCGACATCTACGCGCTCACCGGCGTCCTCTACCAGTGCCTAACGGGGTACGTGCCGTACCCGCTGGACACCGAGGCCAGCGTCATGCACGCCCATCTCACGCAACCGCCGCCGACGCTGTCGGGCGACATCGACGCGGTGATCGCCCGCGGAATGGCCAAGGTTCCCTCCGAGCGTTATGCCGGTGCTCGCGATCTGATGAGCGACGCCGCGGAGGCGTTGTCCGACCTCGACCAGTCGTTGACCGCCCATGTACCACCGACCGCCCGCGCAGATACAGCCACCAAGGTCGCGGACGACGGTTCCCGACAGGCCATCGAGCCGACGATCGTTTCGTCAGGGCCACGCCGGCACCGCCTCGTGCTCGCGTGCGCGGCTGCAGGCCTCGTCCTCACCCTCACCGTCGGGATCACGATGATCGCTGGATCGGGCGGCAGCGGCAGCGCCGGTAGCACGCCCGCCCATATTGCCTCTCACGCCCCGGCAACTCCGTCGGCGTCGCTCGTCTCACACCGGCAGTCGGCCGCAGTTCGTCGGCGCAAGCCGAAACGTGGCCGGCGGACGACCCGGCTCGCACCTGCCAAAAGATCGCCGGTTACGACCCAGAGCACGCAGAGCACGGCAAGCTCATCCACGGCCACCACCTCACAGACGACACCAACTTCCTCACCGGCATCTCAGGCCACGCCGCCGGCGGCGTCCACTTCCACACCCAGCTCAATGTCAACGTCCGGCGCCGCGCCGAACGCTGAACATGCTGTCAACAAGCACTCCTCATCCTCAAGCTACGGTCCAACCGTCGTGTCCGGTCCCGTCGAATGATCGGCGCCAAGCGACGAGCACGCTTGACCGCGGGCCTGGGGCTGCTCTGTATGGCCGTCATGGTCGTCGGCCTCGGGGTGTCGTCCGCCGACTCCACCGCCGTGGAATCGGCGATCTCGCAGGCGGAGTCGATCGCGCTTCCGTCCGGCTATGAGCAGTACTTCTATGTGGGCAGCACTGCAGGAGGCAAGCCGATGGAGTCGACCAGCTGGAGTCCCGACCTTGCCGTGACCGCGAGCTCCTCCGGCTACCAGGCCATATCGATCGGACGATCGGCATCGGACGGTGGCTCCTACAGTTCTTCCGCCGGCACCGATGCGATCGCGGGCGCCAGCGTCACGGGATACCAGGTCGAGGAAGTGGTTCACGAAAGTGCCAGCGCAATGGGTCCGGGCAGCGAAGGCGGCCCCGAAACGCGGGCCGCGGGCGAGAGCCTCGAACTCAAGTTCAGCACCCAGCCAGGAGACCTCGTGCTGATCCTCGTTGGCGGTCAGGGAACTGGTGAACTCCAGCTCAGCGGCATCACCGCCACGACCCTGCAGAATGCCACCTACAGCGCCGGCAGCCATGTGCTCGCCTCGGCCGCGATCTACGAGGCCGCCCTTCCCGGCGGCAACTACACCGCCAGCTGGACGTCGACCACATACCTGACGAACTCCGGCACCAGCCTCGGCGCAGTCGCGTACGTGCTACAGCCCTCATCTTCCACCGACACCGACACCACCACCACCGACACCAACAGCACAACCAACACAAACAACACAACCACAACAACTCCGACATCGAGAAACACGAGCCCACCGGTGGTATCGACGCCGACCGGTGAAACAAGACCCCCACCGCCACACTCGCATTCGCTTGCGCCAGTCGCGATGTTCTCGCCGTTGTTCACCACACGTGCGGACCTCACGGGACGCAGCCTGGGCGTGCTTCTCGGCATTCCGTCGATCACGGGCGTTCAGGCCGGTTCGACAGTCACAGTCCGCTGTCGTCACACCTGTGCACACAGGCTGACGGTCGTACGCCACATCCACGGGCGCTCGAGCAAAGCGATCCAACTCCCCCGCGCACTCGTGCTGCGCAGCGGCACGGTCATCGAAATCTCGGTCTCCCAACCAGGCCATACTGCCCGTTTCGCCGAGTACCGCTTCAGACGCACCAGCCTGGGAGTCGTCCCGTACGGCGCGGGCCGCGGTTGCATCGACGCCGACGGCAAGCATCGGGCGTGCGAATAGGACGGGCTCACACGACCCATGCCTAAGCCTGCCCGGTCAGACGGCGTCGCCAGATCGAATCACGTCGATCCGCTGGCCGCTCACTCCGCCTCTCCCCGGGAGCTCAGGGAACTGCTGGCGATGGACAAGACCGGCGCGCCCTATCTCGCCTACCGCGACGAGCATGGCGCGCTGCACCTGCGCGCACTGACCGACAACGATCGGAGTCGAACGCTCGGGCGTCGCGCGGAGGTCGATCTGCCGATCCCGTGGGACGGCGAGGTCTCGGGCGTCCACGCCGAGCTCGAGTTCGTCGGCGGAGAGTGGATGCTCGTCGACGACAACCTCTCGCGGAATGGAACCTACGTGAACGGAGAGCGCATCCGTGGTCGCCGGCGCCTGTGCGACGGCGACCGGATTCGCCTCGGCCGTACGCTGCTCGCATTCAAAGCGGCGCACGCGCCCAGTAACTTCGAAACGACCATCGCGAACGTCGAGCAGCCTCTGCACGCCGAGCTCAGCGCGAGGCAGCGGCAGATCCTGATCGCACTGTGCCGCCCCTACCGCGACGGCGGCGCCTTCGCCACCCCCGCCAGCAACAGGCAGATCGCCGCCGAGGTCTTTCTCGGCCTCGACGCCGTCAGAACGCACCTGCGGATCTTGTACGACAGATTTGAGCTGGGCGATCTGGCACAGGGCGAGAAACGCGCCAGGCTCGCCGAGTGCGCGTTCCGGCTTGGGTTGATTTCTCAACGCGATCTCGACTGATCCGCACCGGTCGACATACAAACGACGGTGTCGAATCAAGCAGGACGCTTGAGGTTGGCACATGACCAAACGCCAGGGCAACGTGCCCGCCCAATCACTAGGGGTGCGACCTCGCCCCCGCCGCGTCTATCCAGAGGATGCCAACGGCACGCCACACTGGCCGCGTCTTGCATCCGCGGCGCTGGCTGCGGCTGAGCCTCATCCTGACCTTGGCGCTGCTGGGAGCGGCGCTGGCGGGGCCCTGCCCAACCCCGCGTGCTCGAGCAGCGCTCTGACCGTGTGGCAGTCCGGTCGCTGCGTACTCACCGGCGATCCCGATATCGCCTATCCGGTCGGCAACTCTAGCTGGACGGGTTGCCTTCCGTGCTTTCCGAGGACGAGGAGCCTGCGCCGATGGGGCCTTCGGGGGCGCCCGGCGGGGGCGGTCCTTCGCCCGCCTGCACGGTGAGCGGACCCGAGCCCGCGCCGCCCTTGTGGATCTGGAGCTTCGGTTCGTGTTCGGCGTCGAAGGCGCTCACCACCGTGCCCGACGGGCTCTGCGTGACGGTCACGGTATCGCCCGATTTGATGTCAGACAGCGCGGCCTTTTCGCCGTTGCGGTACACGGTCGCGTCGCTTGGAATCGTGAGCGTGACGGTCTTGTACGTCGCGGTCTTGGTGCCCTCGGCGATCGTCAGCTGTTCCCCGGACAGCGAGGAGAACGTCCCGCGGTCCATCGTCACCGTTTCAAAGCCGCCCTTTTCGTTCGGCACGACCGATTCGGAGTGCACCGGCGGGCCGGCCCCATTGCCGGGGACGCCGATCGCAAACCCGGGGCCGATGGCCATCCCGGACTTGATCACGCCGTTCCTGGCGAAGTGCCCCACGCGCCCCTTGGTGGCGTGATTCGTGGACGCCTGGCTGCCGGCGATGCCGGCCCCGGCGCCGACGAGCGCGCACGTGGCCCCGACGGCGGCGGTCCGGATGATGGTCGGTCTCTTCATTGGTGCTCCCTTCCTGGTTGTGGCGGTCCACCCTCGGGACCGTTGCGGGAAAGGATCGGAGGCCAACCTGAGGCTTACCTACACAACCGCTGAGAGGCGGCTAACGATCTGCTGAGAGACGGCTAAGAAAGCTGGCCCAGCGACGCCTAAATCAAGCGACAGAGCACCACCGCAAAGCTTCTCGGTTGCGATGTGAGTAGACCCCACGACTCGACAGCAGCGCCCGCTACGGTCCACGCCGTGAAGACCGTCAACACAAACCGGCTGCTGGTGTGCACGGCGACGATCGCGGCGCTCGCACTCGGCGGCTGTGGTAGCGGCCACCCCCAGCACACCTCCACTCAACCGACCAATCCCACCTCAGGGAGCATCCCCGCCGGCGAAGGCGCCCTTGCGATCTTCCGCGCCGACGTGACGCCGATCCTTTGCCGCTACGCCCAGGACGTCGCCAAGAGCGCGCAACTGATCGCGCAGACCTCCAGCGACGCTGGCGGGCCGATCGACGCGAGCGCACCCGAGAGCGCGCAGACGCAGTACGCCAGCGCGCTGCAGCTCTACGCCTCGCTGCTGGCCACCGACTACGCGGCGTTCGCGAACGTGCACGCCCCGGCCGCGCTCGACGACTCCTACCAGCAGTTCCTGGAATCGCTGCGCACCCTCTCCCACCAGGCCGATCGGGTCGCCCACTACGCCCAGTCACGCAACTTCACAGCGATCGCCAACGAACAGGACACACAGGTCCCGACCGCCGGGCAGCGTGTGTTTGCCGACGTGGGGATCACCAGTTGCGTTGTTCCCGGAGCGTGAGCGGTGCCTGCTCCCTGTCAAGGCGTTAGTTTGTCCAGGTTGTGGGCAGTGTCGAGAAGACAGACCCGGCATATGCTGGCCAGGCGCCCTACACCCGTGGCCTGCTCGCCGTGTACGACGCGTTGGTGTACGGCTTCAACTGCCCCGTCTTGTGGCGCTGCCCGAAGTCGAGGTTCATCGAGCTCTATGACGCGAACGTCAGCCCACGTCATCTCGACGTCGGGGTCGCGACGGGGCGGTTGCTGGATGAGTGTCGCTTCCCGGTCACCGTGCCCGAGATCACGCTGATGGACCTCAACCGCAACTCCCTGGACCGAGCGGCCCGGCGCCTTGCGCGCTATGCGCCCCACACCCATCAGGCCAACGCGCTCGAACGATGGGGGTTGCCGTCCGGCTCCTTCGAGTCCGTGGCAATGACCAACCTGCTCCACTGCCTGCCGGGCGCGCTACCCGAGAAGAGCGTGGTCTTCGAGCACGCCCACGCAGTGCTCGCGCCTGGCGGTGTGCTGTTCGGCGCGACCATACTCGGTGAGGGTGTCGAGCACACCCGGCTCTGCCGGCTTGCGCTCGCGACCGTCAACCGCCGAGGAGCCATGTCGAATCTCACCGATAGTCTCAAAGACCTCGACGCCGGTCTCGCGCGGGTCTTCGCCTCGCACGAGATCCAGGTTCAAGGCGCTATCGCGCTCTTCACCGGACACAGCCCCACGTAATCGCCGTCTTCGGCGCTGCGCCTGCTGGTGCCAAGAGCTCGCGAGCGTCCAGCCACCTCATGACATAGCTGCTCGTACCGTCCTGCTTCGTTACGCTCCGGCGAACGTGTCGAAACGCAGCCTGATGCTCGTCAACAGCCTGTTCCGTGCGAGCTACGGAGTGGGGGCACTGTTCGTTCCATCGAAGATGGCGGAGCTGAAGCTGGCAGCGGATACCGCCGAGCACCCGGAGGCGCGCCTGTTTGTTCGCGGTTTCGCCGCACATCAGATAGCCGTGGCAGCGGTGGGTCTGGCCAGTCGACGCTGGCGGCGACTTGAGCAGCCGGCGGCGGTGGCCGCCATCGCGATCGACGCCTTCGACATGATCTCCGCGCTGGTCGAGGCACGCGGCCGAGGACAACTCGACGCCGACCTATCCGGGGGCCTGGTGTTCTCGGCGGCCGGCGTGGCTACTGCTGCGGCTGCTGTATGGACGCCAGTGCCGCACTGCTTCGATCATCTGAACCGGTGAATAGTCGGGTGAGCGGGTCCTCGGGGAACCGCGCTGTCAGCATTGCGGTCAGCTCGCGGGAGCACGCGTCTACGCCTGCCTCGTTCAGAGTGCCCGCGATCGGTCCGCTCGCGCGTATATGTCCGACCCACGCCTCGTGCGAGTAGGGGACTTGCACGTCAAACGAGAACGTCTCGATCCCGTGAACCCCGCCTCCTGCAGATCGGTGAGCCACTGCGGGTAGACGCCCGTGCCATGGGCGAACCGCCGAGGACTGTGGGAGGGATCGCCGGGGGGCGTGTAGCGCAGGATGATCTCCTGCGTGGCCTCCACCACGTTGTCGGGGATTGCCAGCCAGTCAAAGTGAGCGATCACGACGCTGCCGCCATCGGCGAGCAGTCTCCTGACCTCGCGCGCGGCAGCAGGTCGATCGAACCAGTGCCAGCATTGGCCCGCACTAACCACATCGAACGCGCCATCCGGCAGGCCGGTTGCCTCAGCGGGGGCCTCGACGTACTCGATCTCCACACCGGCCTCTTGATCCATGCGCAGCGCCTGTGCCAGCAGCGGTCCGGCGAGGTCCACGCCCGTGACTACGCACCCGTGCTGAGCGAACAGTCGCGCGAGGCTGCCCGTACCCGTGCCGAGGTCGAGCTTGCTCGATGACCTCGTCTGACGGTCAAGAGATAGCCTGTCGGAAACAACGACTGCGAGGAAACCCCTGGTGCCCCCGGAGATCCCGCTCCCCACCGACGACGAGCTCGAGCCCGAGCACCGCGAGATGCTCGCCAACCTCCCGCGGCTGAACGTCTTTCGCATGGTTGCCGGTGCACCCCGCGCCGTCCGGCCGTTCATGGAGCTCGGGGGTGCGGTGCTGTCCACGGCACTGGATGCTCGCCGGCGGGAGATCGCCGTGCTGCGCGTCGCGCACGCGACCCGCGCTCCCTACGAGTGGGCCCAGCACAAACAGCTCGCCGAAAACGTCGGGGTGACCAATGAGGAAATTGACGCGATCGACAGGGAGGAGCCCGTCTCAAGCCTTGACGAGGAGTGCAACCTGATCTGCCGCGTAGCCGACGAGGTCACCCGCGACGTGCGGCTCTCGGACGAGGCGCTCGAGCAGATCATCGACCGCTATGGACCGCGCGAGGCGACCGAGCTGATCCTGCTGGTGAGCTATTACAACATGGTCAGCCGCTTGCTCGAGTCCACCAGGGTGCAAATCGAGCATGAGCCGCTGCTCGAGCAGGGATGGCCGTCGGGTCCGATGGCTCGACCCTCAAGCGACGGAGGAGAGGCTCGATGAGGCTCGAGGGGGAAGGTCGGCATCGTGGTCGGCGCGAGACAGTCGCCCGGCGAGACGGACGTGGACCCTGATCCACAGATCGAGCGGCTGCCCATCCTCGCGCGTCCATTGGCTCGTGGTGCGCGGTGCGCCGGCGGCGCACCCTGATAGGGTCGGCGCATGGGGGAGCTTGGGCCCTTCACGCCGGCGCTGGAGCTGGCAGACGCGCTGCGCCGGCGCGAGGTCTCGGCGACGGAGCTGCTCGACGCCTGCCTGGCGGCGGTCGACGAGCGCAACGGCGAGCTGAACGCGGTCATCTGGCGCAACGACGACGACGCGCGCGCGGCGGCCGCGGATGCCGACCGTCGTCTCGCGGCCGGCGAGCACGGGTGGGCGGGGTTTCCATTCCTCGGCGTGCCGCTCCCGATCAAGGATCTGACGCCCGTCGCCGGGTGGCCGGTCACGTACGGGTCCAACGGCGCCCCGCCCGGGCCGAGTGAGCAGAGCGAGCTCGTCGTGGAGGCGCTACAGCGCGCCGGCTTCGTGCTGTGCGGGCGCACGAACACACCCGAGTTCGGGCCGCTCACCGTCGCGGAGAACAGCCGCTACGGCATCACCCGCAACCCGTGGGACCCCGAGCGCTCGCCCGGCGGCTCGAGCGGAGGCGCCGCCGCGGCGGTCGCCGCCGGCATGTTCCCGATCGCGCACGCCAACGACGGTGGCGGCTCGATCCGCATCCCCTCCTCCTACTGTGGCCTCGTCGGGCTGAAGACCAGCCGCGGGCGCGTGCCGCGGCTCGCCCAGAGCTGGCTGGGCGCGATCGTGGAGGGCGTCGTCGCGCGCACGGTCGCCGACTCCGCGGCGGTGCTGGACGCGATCTGCGGCCCAGACTCCTACGCCTGGTACAACGCCCCCGCGCCCGAGCGGCCGTTCGCGCAGGAGGTGGGGGCGCCGGTGGCGCCGCTGCGCGTGGGGCTGATGGCGAGCGCGCCGCTCGGCATCCCCACTGACGAGGCGTGCGTGAGCGCCGCACGCGAGGCCGCCGCGGCGCTCGCGGAGCTCGGTCACTCCGTCGAGGAGGTCGAGGTGCCGACGATCTCAGAAGAGCTGATGCCGCCGTTCATCCTGCTCACGCAGGCCGGGCTGGCCGACTACGAGGGCGTCGACTGGTCGGCCGTCGAGCCGCACATCGCCCACCAGCGCAAGGCCTCCAGCGAAGCCGGCGCGTACGACTACGTGCTCGCCGCGCGCGCGCTCGAGCTGCTCAGCCGTCGCGAGGTCGCGCGCTGGGGGCGCGACTTCGACGTGCTCGTGACGCCCACCTCGGCGATCCTGGCACCGCGGGCTGGCGCGGTGCTCGCGGCGCAGCACGCCACGCCTGACGCCCCCGTGCTCGACGTCGTCTCGAGCGTGTCGTTCACCGCCTACGGCAACGTCACCGGCCTGCCGGCCGTGAGCCTGCCGTTGCACATGAGCGACGACGGCCTGCCGGTCGGCGCAATGATCACCGCCGGCCCCTGGCAGGAGGCGCTTCTGTTCGCGCTTGCCGCGCAACTGGAGCAGGCCCGGCCGTGGGCAGGGCGTCGTCCGCTGGCATTGCAGCAGCAGACCCTCTGAGAACGCGTTTGGAGACTCGTCGAGTCCCGTATAGGATCGCTATACAGGACTCGAAAACCGAATATCCGCACCCCGCCCGGTCTCCGTGGTCCCTCATCGGAGGACCAAATGTGGCGCGTTGGTGGCTATTTTCAAACACTTTCTGAGCACCAGCTGTCCTGCCGCCCGCCGGGCCTTCCGTGCACCGTCCTGGCAGTGTGGGACCTGCTGCCCCACACTGGCATCGGCAGGCGCTGCATGCCCGCTCCTCGCATCGCAAGCCCTGCGAGCTTCTCCATCGGGCACCGACCAGGAGCTTCAGCGGTCCGCGACGGTCGCGGCGATGTCCCAAGCAGAGACAGCCTGACTTACGGAATCAATGGGAGCTCGCGCACCCGGAGACGGTCGGGTTCGACGACCACGATGCTGCCTTCGGCAAGGTCGCGCTCGATCGTCGGGAGGTTTGCGAGCAGTATGTCCGATTGCTGTTCGGGTCGTCGTTGCGTGCCGTGGCGAAACAACACGACTGAGGGAGAGGTCTCATTGCGCAACGCGAGCAGCGTCCCGAAGTCAGTGTCCGCGGACACGACCACGCGTTGCTCCTGCTGGGCGCGAGCGAAGATCTCATCATCGCTGGCTTCCTGCATTCCGTAGTCGCGAACGTGCGCGGCGTCGTGCCCGGCGGCTTTCAGGCGCTCGGCGATTACCGGCGAGAGCGCGTTGTCGATCAGGAACCTCACGCGGAGGCGACGAGCGGCAGCTCGCGCTCGCGAACGGCGTCCGCGGCGTAGCGCATGGCCTCGCGAACGTCCTCGGCCACCAAGTCCGGGTAGGCCGTGAGGATCTCCTGCTCGCTCATACCGTCAGCGACCATGCCGACCACGGTCGCGACCGGAATCCGCTGACCGCGTATGCAGGGAACACCGCCCATCTGATCTGCTCGCACCGTGATCCTCGTAAAGCTCATCGACTCCAAGCTTACCGCTGACACGAGGTTCGCCCGAAGCACTTCCAATCCGACATCGTGAACACGCAGGCCGACAGGGAAGACCAGCGCCAGCAGATCCCTTCTGAACCAAAGCGGGCGTCCCCGCGGCCGTTCGTGAGACGCCCCCTGCGGACGACTTTGGAGCGTGCCGACCGGCGATCGCCCGATGCCCGCTTCCCCGGGAGGAAACAGCGCTGTCGCGGCGTTATGATCGCGGCGTGTTGCGTGAAGGGTCGGGGGAGCCGCTCGTCCTGCTGCACGGGATCCTGGGCAGCGAGCGCATGTGGAGGCGTGTCGTGCCGCTGCTGGCGGAGGGCTACGAGGTGATCGCCCCGACCATGCTGGGGCATCGTGGCGGGCCGCCCGCGGGTGCGCGTCCGGTGCGTCTTGCGCACGTCGTCGCCGACGCGCAGCGACTGCTCGACGAGCTCGGGCTCGGCCAAGCCCATCTCGCCGGCAACTCGCTGGGTGGCAGGGTGGCCCTCGAGCTGGCCCGCCGGGGCCGCGCGCGGACGGTTTGCGCCATCTCACCGTCGGGCACTTGGCAGGCCGGCTCAGAGGACCATCGCCGCGCCACCGAGGATCTCCGGGCGACGGTGCGCGCCGCTCGACGCTCGCGCTCGACGCTGGGGCTGCCGTCCCGTTCAGGGCGCTTCCGGCGCTGGGCGCTGCGCGAAACCGCCGTCCACGGCGAGCGAGTCAGCCCGGCCGAGCTGCTCGGTCTCACCGACGACCTGCTCGGCTGCACGATCGTCGAGGATCTGTTCGATGAGGCCTCGCAGCTTGAACCCCTGGACCCCCCGCCCTGTCCGATCACTCTCGCCTGGGCCGCCAAAGACCGCGTGTTTCCGCTTCAGATCAACGGCGCGCGCGCACGCGAGCTGATCCCGGGAGCACGCTACATCGTGCTCGAGAATGTCGGACACGTACCGATGCTCGATGACCCACAACTGGTAGCCCAGACGATCCGCGCAGCGACCGCGACAAGCCCCACACGCCAGCCCGGGTTTATGCACCCATCGGGCTGAAGGCCACCAGCGGCAGCGCGGCAAGCACTCTCCGCCGGGCCTGCTCTGAGCCGTCGTAGCGAAACCCGCCAAGCCGCGACAGGACGGCCCGGAGGGATGGGCGCGGACCGAACACCCGTCCCGCTCCGATCTCATAGACCAGGACCGGGACGCCGAGCGCTCGTTCG
>Ga0335075_10013941_pt1 | contig 12094 bp, 8 predicted proteins | sample Lox_Sample_24_FD_206723 | JGI IMG/M metagenome (GOLD analysis project Ga0335075, IMG submission 206723) | Soil microbial communities from Loxahatchee National Wildlife Refuge, Florida, United States - Lox_Sample_2.4 | ecosystem: Environmental > Terrestrial > Soil > Wetlands | place: USA: Florida... | reverse complement strand
ACATGTCATACAAATGAAGAGTCTTGCATTGTGATGCTGGCTTTGAGTTCCTAATGATATAACTTGCGGATGCCTCACAGGAGAACCTGTACATGGAGTACGTATCGTAGGTTGTGTCAACTTACCAGCTCGTCTTTACTGCTTTGGTTTTGATGAGGTAAGGAACTGGTCTCGGATGGAAAGGCGCAGCTGACGAAGAAAAGAGTTCTCCCGAATCAGAGCTCCTAGAAAATTTCGCAGTGGCAAAGTTGGTCTCGAAGAAGTACAAAGAGAATACTAGGGTAGCAGGATGCCCGAGGAAGCGTTTGCAACAGATAGGGAGGGCAATTGGAAAACAAGCACGACAGACGTGGATGGAGATGCTTGACCGGCTTGAGATTGACGACCTAAAGGTTGGAAAGGTGGGGATTTAGCTACAGCACGTATCCTGATAACAGCAGGAAACAGATGGACGACAGGGGGAAAAGGAATGACAGAATATAGCCATCAGCAATGAGAGTAGGATGAAACTCTTGTCATGACCCCCTTCGAGCTATCGGCTATAAATATAGCAAACTTCTTTCACGGATATTAAAGGTGGGTGCACGAGTGTTTTTCAAGTATGGAAAAGGATGTATGATGCTGTTTCGATTCTGAAAACGCCGAGACAATGCAAATGTACAGCTTATGATGTCACGTCAGCCCTCTATATCCTAATTCCAACGTCAGCCAAGTCCTAATCTGCATTCCTGCGGGTCTCCAGTATCCAGACTATCGGGAACTTGAACACTTCTCTTCCATTTCGTAACGGACAAGGGGGACATCCAAGATCATATCCAACAGTTATTCGGATGAACGGCGGTGCGAGGAGATAGCATTGAATTATCCAGAGCCGCCCCCACCACTCCCACCCTGACCACCACTCTGCTCTCTCAACCTTTTTATCCTCTCCTCCGCCGCCCTTGCCAATATCTCCCTCCTACTCAGTCCCTGAACCTGCCCCGCACCACTGTCAGCAGCACCCGCTCCACTCGCCCCGAGCACATACTCCCCCCCTTCCCATCCCCCATGGTCATGCACCTCCTCCTCTCCCTCCCCACTTCCCTGATAGAATTCCTCATCCCCCACACTCCTGCCCCCGCTCTTCCAATCTGCCGCCTCAACCTCTTTCTCAATCTGATGACACAGGTCCCAGAAATTCCGATCGTGGGGTCCGTGGACGTTATGCGCAAGCTCATGACACAACGTCTTCCGGATCGTCTTATAATCCCTATACCCATCATACGCATCCGTCCTCAACCTCAGTTCTATGACTTCCCCCGCATTGCGATTCAGCCCCAACGTGCGACTCGTGCCTTCGTGGTTACTCTGCGTGTGCTCTATAGGATTCATCTCCGTCAGCAGCGGGACGGTCCATTTGTGTTTCCGCATGGAGGCCTTGATGCCCGGGTCATCCTTCAAGCGCTGTAGAAATTCTAATGAGCGTTCGGGGTTCGGCAGGTAGGGCAATGGGCGCAGGGTTGTGAAGGTGTAGAGGGATTCTTCTTGCTCTTTTTTCCAGTCATGTGTTTTGTAGGCTTTTACAGTTTGGCGGGGCGTGGTGGGGCGTGGGGCGCGCTTTGTTGCTTCGGATGCGCTCTTGATTATTGAGGAGACTTCTGCGGCGGTGCTCCCGAGGAGGGAGATCTTCTTGTCGAGGAGGGTGTTGAGTGGGATGGTGGGGTCTTTGAAGGGTGGTTTGAGGAGACCGATTTTGGAGATCATGAATTTTTGGTTTGAGGTTGGGACAGAGAGTTCTGATGCAACAGACTCGGAGAGGTCTGCGATTGTTGCGAAGGAGGGGAAAGAGAAAGTGTGGGGAGCCCCATGATAGGTGATGGTGATGGAGACTATTTCAGTATTATCAGTAGAGGTCTCAGGCGGCTTTTTTGGTGCCATATCAACTTCCATAGTCACTGATTGAGGAAGTATTGCTTGAGAGAATGTTTGGTATTGGAAACTACATGAGGTTGTTGCTGGATGAATTATGTAGGCTTAGAAGTTTCCAGGCTGCTTGATAATCGGTAACCTTTCGTAGCCTTGCGCCACCTTGTCCCTGAAAGGTTAACCTTAACTTTACCGGCTTCTCGAATGCACACAGAAATGCACAAGTAGAAATAGATGTTATTTCGTAGACAGCTATATCTTCTTGAATTGTATAATCGGTTTCAATGGTCAAATTTTCTCTAAGTTTCAAATTCGTAGTTACTCAGCCGCGTTGCCGTCTCTATCCAATTCTTCTCCGCCTGTACCAATTGGTACAAGCGGCTCACCACGTGTTAAAGTCCCACGACGGCATAACAATCATGACCCCATTCATAACAAATCCTGCCGGATCGAAGTAGAATCTCCTATAAACAGGAGCAAGGAAGTCATCATATGGCCATTTGTTCATATCATTGGCTAGTGATTTTTAGCTCCCCCTCGGCCATTAATCAAACCGAGGCTCGATGTGCATTTCATCGCGTGCCTGAGCGTGGTGATGCATGCATGAGACTTCCGAAATTGTACAGAAACAGACGCCCACCGAGCTCGACCATCCTTTACGAAAATTCTCCGCTGAATTCCTTGTGATTATTGCCCTTGCTCTTGAGCTCATGTTATACATCTATTGCCCCATTGGCTGCATACGTGCGGAGTGCAGTGCGTTCTTAATTTGATATTATGGCTGACTCTGTTGGTAAGCATATGCATCTCTCATAAATCCCTACTCCCTCAGTTACAGATGCGCAATGCTTGCCTTATCTTTGGCAGAATATGATGGCTCATGTATTGGATGTAGATCGCGTCTTCGTGCACGCCCTGAACACTGTCAAGAAGATTCCACGCACTGGCACGGCGCGGCCTCCCCCAGCAGACCGCTTACGGCTCTATGGATTATACAAGCAGGCAATGGAGGGGGATGTTGATGGGGTTATGGATCGACCCGGGAGTGGACCGCATAGTCGGGGGGATAATGATGAGATCATAAGAGAACAAGAGAAGTGGGATGCATGGGATGCGCAGAAGGGTGTAAGCAGGACGGAAGCTAAGAGGAGGTACATCGAAGCGCTTATAGAGACAATGCATAAATATGCTAATACTACTGCGTAAGTTGATCTCGTCAAAAGCCCTCTAGCATATCATCCGTGGCGAAGTGGGAATAAGGGGTTTAGGAAAAAGAGCTGGATCTACTGGCTCGGGACTTGGAGATCCCAAGATCCCATCGGAGAGTGACTGAGTCCATCTGCCGTTGATATTGCAGCTCGAGGACACTGGAGCTAATTCGTGCTCGGATTTTTAGGGATGCAAGAGAGCTGGTTGCGGAGCTCGAGTTCGTATGGGATCAAATCAAGAATAACAGTGTCAGTTCATCCAACTCATCGCCAGGTCGGGGTGGAGCAGAATTTTCACAACCCAGGCGGTTTCAAGCTCCGAGATCTGGAAGTGACGGACCCATGAAAGTCTTAAGCCCCATGTCACAAGACGATGAGGACGAGATAGAAGCGCAGCAGAGGATGGAACATGAAGGAGAAGGGCTCGGTGAGGGAGAACACAAGGATGGCGAATACAATGATCTGGACAAGGAAAAGAGGAAGACCAAGAAGTGGCAACGGAAAGTTGAGGCGGCATTGGTGAAGATGACAGCAGAGATGGCGGCGCTCAGAGAGCAGATCGAGACGGGTCGAGACTGGAGGGTACGTCGAGAGCGCTCTATAGGCGCATGGATAGGGTGGCTAATATGGGTGACACTTCGGCACTTCATCCTGGATGCTGTTCTCCTTGGACTCGTGCTGGTTTGGATGCGTAAAAGGAAAGATAGGAGGCTCGAAGACTTGGTTAGGCAAGCCGTACGGATTGGGAGGGAATACGTGCGAAAATTATTACCACCCCGATGACTTCGAATGTCCCTCAACACAATGTATGCCTTTGTCACGACTATTCACGATATTGACGCTCATGTTCCATGAGAACTATGATAATTACGCCTTTTTCTTATTAAATATTCGGAAACGACCTAAACTAAGCCCTCAGCATGGCATACATCTGCGCTGCGCCCTTGATCGGAGGAAGCCAAGCAAGTCTCTCTGGTGCATACAGCTCTCCTGTAGGCACATGCTCATTTGGTAACTCGAGGTCATCAAATATCCCAACCTTGATGATATGCTTGCCCGGGAAAGACTCGCCAGTGCGGAAAAGTGTGATGCCGCAGTCGGGGCAGAAGTGCGATATGATCTTCTTGCCCGAGTCGGCGATCTTGGAGATCTCCTTTGGAGTACCTGCTTTTGTGTAAGCTAGGGACTCCAGGCCTAAGAGTTTAAGAGGAGACAATGGGTCTACCCACCGGACTCCATTTTGACCTTGGAGCTATCAACGATGAAGTTGTTACTGAATGCTGAACCCCCGATCTTGCGGCAATCGAGGCAATGGCACGAGACCTTATGTCACGTCTGCAACAATATCTTCAGTACCTGAGTGGCTCCACTTACATGGCCGTCTGTGTCGCCGGTGACGGCCGTTCTAACCTTGCCGCAGAAGCATCCCCCTGGTTAGGCCGACAAAATGTATATATGGATTGGAGGAGATGAATGTAAGCTAGCTAGATTTGGCTTTGGAGCAAGGATAATGTAGAATTAGAGCTTGAATTTGGGAGGCTTTGCGTAGATCGTTGAGTACCTGATAGATATTCGCAGCACCTTGGTAGATAGGAAGACAGGTATATATATATACATTATCATCTTCCCCTTCTAAAAGTCTAGACAATCCAAAGCCCCTCACCTACAAGTTTCAGATGCGGGTGATATCACAAACGTATATCTAAGGACGCTGGAGAAGCCTGTACCGGTTAAGTCCCGTTACCCCATAGCAACGATGGCATGCTTTAAACCCCAAAGGATCCAAGCTCGAGGCTACAACTGTCCTGAATCGTATGAATAGACGATGAATAGTGACAGATCGGCACTTGGTTGAAATCTTTGCTTGCTGCTTGCCGCGGAAGGATGCTACAACACGGCCCTAGCGATGGCTTGCTATTGGCTGGATCGATGCCGCCATCAAAGCCACTTGAATTGGGCCTCACGAGATGGGGCCTCGTAAAATGCGATCCTAGGTAGACAAGATAAACTTCGTGGAGGGGCTTTTAATCTACAATTTGCTAGGGTTCGGGCGCCCGTCGCTTAACTATGCCGGCAGTCGTGTCATTCAACTTTCAATCCCCATTATCACCCTAGAAAATATGCAGCATCGACAGTCTATCTAGATCACTTTACAGGCACGTTGATTCCTTCCTCAAGCATTGATTTTTTCATTACTATCTCGCCTGATCTGCACTCTTGTTCTGGAGAAGTCTAGACTTGAGTACTTTATCACAAAGTTTCATTTGATTATCCTCTTAAAGTCTCAATCTCAAATGAGCCTCAATTCTCACTTCATCCCTTACTTTATGCGTCCTCTACTTTTAGTAATCCTTGTTCTATCTCCCCTACATCGTTGCTTTCTACCGTGCGTTTCACAATGATCTTTTGACCTAACGTTCAGAATTCTAGACCTGAAACTCTGCTACAACTCCCTTACATCAACCAACAGATGATACTCTCATACATTCGTGAGAACCCCTATACCCAATTGGACCTTCTATGATGACAGAATCCCACGCACCAATAAGCAACGAGGGTGTATGTTGAGCAACACCCCGCACGTGACCTTAGCTAACAGCAAGCCCAGTTCAGCTTGGTTCCCGCTATTTTCGTCCCATTCCATGGCGTACCTACGGACAAACCTCTTCCTAAGGATCGAGATGAGAAACTCAGACGCATTCTAGAGGATCTTAGCAAGCACCAGGATGCTGTAAGGCGAAATATGATGTACCTTGTCACAGTGCAAAAAGAAAAGCTTTTATCTGATGCAAGACACGCTTTGGAGAGGGAGAACGCAGGAGACGGATCTCCAAACCCAGAAACTGGACTTGCAAACCGCGATTTTGAGCTTCAGCAAGATATCAAAGAGCTCTTGGAGAGCCTCAAAGAGCCTGCAGTAAGGGGAACGTCTGGAAAGGAGTATGAGTATGAGGACGGGGACTTCGACTTTCCCAAAAATGGCAACGTGGAGGGACCTATAGATGCTGATGGCGACGCCGCAATGGGCGGGATGGATGGCAATACACCTCAAAAAAGAAACATATATTACGAGCTAAACAGTGCTCTCCAAGATCTAGTAATGGGAACCGCGGCTCAAATTGAAATGTACGACAAGCATGCGGAGACAACAAAAGACTACTACCGGCGGGCATTGGAGCGCCATAATGCTAGGGAAGGACTTGGTGCTGGCACTACGACTGGAGCTGCAGGTGCTACTCCTGTGGCACCAGCACAAGAGAGAAGACCGGGTGGGATTCTACGACATACAAACTCGGAGATTCGAATTAATACAGAGGCCTTGGCGAGGATGGCTCAGGAGGATCAAACTCTTCCTCCTCATCAACAGATTCAGAGTGCAATTGATGTGTCAAGAGACGCACGGAGAAGCTCTGTGGACTTCTCGAGAGATCCGAGGAGGAGAAACTCGGTCCAGTTTGCGCAGGATTCGAGAAAATCCTCAATGGATGGAAGTAAGGATGTTTGGAGGAGATAGCCAAACCACTGAATGGCAAAAAATGAGAGATTCTTTTCAGTCAAGTTTACAGATATCAGAACGTTAAAAGTCTCACAAACCCAATTTGAAATAATGAAGCTGATGTTAGAAGCATAAATCATCGTACAGTATCCGACTAGCCAACAAGCCCCTAGAAAAAGTGACACCCCATGCTCTCTAATTAGCACATTCTACAACCTGCACGATATGTATTCGATAATATAGGCTGCTTGCTCCTACTTCGTAACCTAGAGGCCTTATGATATGCGCTATCGGGAGATAGCCCTGGCTCCTATTTTAGCGTATGCAAGCCCCTCACGGCCCTCCGACGTCCTTCTGTTGTCAGCTACTCTGCAATCTTAGCAGCTGTATCGCCTACGTAAAAGTACAACAACAAGGCTTCTCCACTTCGCATTGCCGCAGCAGGCAGTTGATAGTCGAGATTAATATCCTTACGGAATAAGCAGATTGCAATGAATGGATTCTTTCATCCTTGCCTCTCGAGGATCTGTCTCGGTATCTAGGCTTCAAAGGGAAGCTGTCGCATGTTACCCTAGCACAAACAATGGTCGCCTTCCATTTCCATGCACCGAATCCACCGCTGCCGTGTGATACCGCAGGATCAAGATGGGAAATTGGTCAATCAATCACCTAGATAAGAAGGCAGCGACAGCAATACTCCATGGGATCGAGTCGCAGCGAAGTGCATGGCATATATAATAAGTATTCTTCCTCTTCATCAAGATGTGAGGCTTTTCTCTCATCACTATCTACCCCACCTTCTCCCAGTCAATTGGACTTTTGGAGTCATCTTAGTCACCATGAGATCCTCAATAGCCGCCTATGTCTCAATCATTTCTTTCGTTCTCCCCGTCCTGGGAGCTTTCCTCAAGGCTCCCACTCCTCCAGAGCTTGCAGCTGACAATGCCGCCACCATTGTCAACACCACATTTGCGCAGCACATTTCACATATGAACCACTCTCTTGGGACCTTTTCCCAGAGATACTGGTATAACACAGAATTCTGGAAAGGGCCGGGGTCTCCCATAGTCTTGTTCACGCCTGGTGAAATTGCCGCAGACGAATATACGGGATATCTAACCAACCAAACCATTACCGGCCTCTTTGCTGAGGCTATTGGTGGTGCAGTAGTCATGGTTGAACATCGGTATTGGGGCGAATCTTCGCCTTATGATGTCCTTAGCACGAAGAATATGCAGTACCTGACTCTTAAGGAAGCCATTCTGGATTTTATTCATTTTTCGAAGACTGTCAAGTTCCCTTTTGATGAAAAGTCTAGCAACTCTGATAAGGCACCTTGGGTGTTCTCTGGAGGGTCCTACTCTGGTGCTTTGGCGGCTTGGACTGAGTCGGAAGAGCCTGGTGTCATGTGGGCTTACCATGCTTCCAGTGCGCCAGTTGAGGCTATCTATGACTACTGGCAGTATTTTGCTCCAGTCCAAGAAGGCATGCCAAAGAACTGCAGCAAGGATGTATCTTTAGTAGTTGACTACGTCGATGAGGTCCTAACAACGGGGAGTGAGGCTAACAAGACGGCTTTGAAGGCCATGTTCGGTCTTGAAGCTGTAGAGCATGACGACGACTTCGCAAGTGTCCTTGAGAACGGCCCATGGCTATGGCAAGAAAACAGCTTCACAACTGGCTATTCAGTGTTCTTTCAATGGTGCGACGCCGTCGAAGGTGTCACCGCAGGGCAGGCCAATACCCCCGACGCCAATGGCGTGGGTCTGGAAGCAGCTCTCGCCAACTACGCCAACTGGGTCAACACAACCATCATCCCCGGCTACTGTCTAAGCTACGGTTACACGGACCCCACCGACCTCCGCTGTTTCGACACCTACAACGTATCCAACCCCATGTACACCAACCTCACAGTCGGCAACCCTTACGACCGCCAATGGGAGTGGATGCTCTGCAACGAACCATTCGCCTACTGGCAAGACGGCGCCCCAGCCAACACTACCACCATAGTATCTCGCCTCGTCACAGCAGAGTACTGGCAACGCCAATGTGGCCTCTACTTCCCCACCGAAGATGGCTACACTTACGGCAGCTCGCCGACGCATCGACCACCACGCACAACTGACACCCCGAACAAAGAGACCGACGGCTGGTTCATACCTTCCGAGGCAAAGAACACAACGCGCCTGATCTGGACGAATGGCGAGTTCGACCCCTGGAGAACCTCGGGCGTGTCGAGTGAGTTCAGACCTGGAGGACCGCTGGTGAGTACGCCGGACGCGCCGGTGCAGATTATTCCAGGCGGCTTTCATTGCAGTGATTTGTGGGCGTATAATGGGATGGCGAATGAGGGTGTGCAGACAGTGATTGACAATGAAGTGGCGCAGATCAAGGCTTGGGTTGAGGAGTATTACCAAAAGTAGTGGAGTATATCAGCGACCTAATAAAATTGCCTCTTCTCGGGCGAATAACATTGCTCAAACAAAATTCGGTCCTTTCTTTTTGAAAGCTTTCATACAGCTTACCGACTTGGCCATCGATGAGATTGGGCGGCTCCCCTCCTCTTGCCACGGGGCCTTGATGTTTTCGTTTTTCAATCCCTGTCATTGCCTTTTAGTTCCGCCATCTTTGAACTTCCTGTCGTAACTTGATACCCTTCATCATACTCGTCTTTGCTTGACTCTAGCAAGTTCAAAATCCAATACGAGGGACGACGTAAAGACGCATCATATAGCTTTTTATTGAAGCTAGGAATGACAGCCATTCCATACACTATATTCAATCACTATTGTTCACCTTCATGAACACATGGGCCCTGCTGTTGGTAAAATAATTGTTCTACTTAAGACACGCTATGCAATTCCGCTATGCCTCGCTATCCACTAAAGTACAATGCACAGGCAAGCCTTCAAGCCAGTAAAGCCATGGCCAGGCCAGAAGTCTCATAATTTCCCACGCAAGCGTCGTCCTACTTACGATACCGAGCCTATCGGCAAGAGTCACCAAGCCAGCAACAAAGTAAAATAAACTATATTTTAAAAAGGGAACAAAGAAGTGAAAGGAGGCCCGTTGCAATTATAACTTGACATAATGGTCATAATCTGAGCCTTCCTCCATGCTCAGACATGATGTTAAGCCTGCCGTAAGTGAAGTGTAGAACATGCCAGGATGGTTCCAAATAGATCCAGGAGTTTGAGAGCATTTTCAGCGTCTCAAAAGCGGCGATCAGCTGAGTCGTAATTTCCAGTCAAAAGTATACAGTCACAGCAAGGAGCAATGATGTATGTTTCTGTAGATAAAATTCGGCTGATGGCTGCTAGCTTGCAGCATTCGGGATTTGATATGGCCCATGAGATAAAGTGCGCATGTCCAACGGATAGACGGTAATTTCGACATCTCCTGCAAAGATAGAGCTGATGTTACAGCATGACGTTGAACTTCAGGTCTATCTGTTGAGGAAGCTCATTCGATTGTCGCCGAAGGAAGTTTGGCGTGTGTCATACGGGGTTCGACCGCCATCAAACGAAGCTCGATTGTTGTTAACAGAGCTTTGACTACCCTCAAACGGATTTCGACTAATCTCAATGATGCGGTTACCAGTTGTGATTAAGCTTGAGAGTTTCTTGAGAAGTGGGTCTTGGGCAGACACCTGCGTGACGCGCATGAAGAGATGCTCTAAATTGGAAACAATAGTGCCAATGATTTTTGGCGTGATTTGGCGAACTTCGTCCTCCTGCAGAAATTAGCGAGTGGTCAAATTTCGAGAAGATTTAATTCTTACTAGAGCGTTGGCGGAAGCTTGGAATGACTGGAAAACCATTTCAACCCAATCGAGGCGCACGAAAAGGAGATTTCCTTCGAAATGAGCAGCTACACATGCTCCAATTGACAATAGCATCAATGGATTGAGGCCGCGGATCATTGACGAGGCGTACTTTGAGAAATAATGCTCAAAGATTGCCTGCTCTTGCTGACTCTGAATCCAGAGCATGATAGCGCCCTCAATGTCTCCCAAGTTCACAGCAGCAGAAATCTGCTCTATAATGCGTGCCGCATCCTCCGAAAGAGCTTGCTGAGACGGTTGAGCCTGACGCGCCTGCGGTGCTTGCTGTGCTGGTGCTTGAGCTCGTGATGACTGTCCCGACATCTGTGCATTTCCAGATGGTGTAGTCTCTTGCTCATTGAGGCGAGCATGAGCAGCTTGCTGAAGCTTCAAGAATTCACCTTGGAACTTAGATTGCGCAGCAGCCATTGTGGAAACAGTTTCGGAAAGCCCAGTAACAAGCATGGAAAGTTGATCGATCTTAACACTATCAGCACGGCGCTCGTGCTCAAGTCTGCCAATGACTTCTGTTGCCTGACGTTGGATATCAGCACCGGCCTGTTGAACTGCTTGAAGAGCGAGAGCGGTGAAAGCAGGGGTGATAGAGTTCTTCAGAAGACTAGCAAACTGCTCTTCGACGCGGAAGGCAACCGTCTTAGCCAAGGACTCTGACATGAGCTTCATCACTTCGGGAAGTCGCAAGGTCTTGCCAATCACCTCTGGAAGGACACTTTGGAGTTCCTTCGGCAGAGTCGATCTCAGATGCGCACCAAGCTTTGTACCCATCTGATCGTTTACAGCCTTCATAGCGACTTCAGAGATAGCTGGAAGCACAGTCTTCTTAATGTTTGAGGTTACAATATTGGCTAGAGTCTTTTCGACGTTGTCTGAAAGAGTGCTGGAGATCAGACGAAGCATTGCATCCTGCTTTGCATCGGCAACAGCAGCCTGAGTACGCTTGTCGTCATCGAAACGCCGATAAATAGTATCAAGTGAGCTTGTAAGAAGGGTTGAGACCTCAGCGGAGATGCCAACTTTCATGTTCTTGGCGATCACATCAATGGACTCTTGAGAAAGCCCAGAAGCAGCATAGGCAATCGCCGACTCAGAGCTTGTGCCAACATCAGTAGCCGATTTCGCCAGCTCAGGATCGCTGGCCTTTATAGTTTGTGGGGGAGACGGGACCCTAGGTGGTGCTTGCATTTGAGCATCCCCGGCAGTAGATATCGGAGCAGGAAGGCTCTCAGCAGTGCCACGTGACAAAGAAGTGGCTTTCTTCTTTTTCTTCTTATCTGCTTTCTCAGCACCGCTGGCTGATTCCTGCCCTCCATTCAGCGCCGCTCTCTGTGGTGACTCAAGCTTGACGACTTCAAGTGTCTTAGCATTGTCTCCCTGGCCATTGGAGGCTGCAATCTTGCGTCCGCCTTCCTTTGACGAGCCATCCTTGGGCGTAGACCGAGAAACAGCATTTCTAGCACCGCCAGAAGCGGACGGAGATTCAAAGTCAGCATTCGGGATTTGTTTGAGAGCATCAACAGAAATTAGACCTTCAGCTTCTGCATCGACTGGGAAGATGACTTTGTTGTCTTTGTTCCAACCTAGATCTTCTTGTCGAACAGTGATACAGGTTACGCCCTTCGAATGCATGGCGTACAATTCAAA
>Ga0335075_10013940_pt1 | contig 12094 bp, 17 predicted proteins | sample Lox_Sample_24_FD_206723 | JGI IMG/M metagenome (GOLD analysis project Ga0335075, IMG submission 206723) | Soil microbial communities from Loxahatchee National Wildlife Refuge, Florida, United States - Lox_Sample_2.4 | ecosystem: Environmental > Terrestrial > Soil > Wetlands | place: USA... | reverse complement strand
CTCACCGTCGAGCGGGGAATCGAGCTGCCCGAGTCCGCGCGGGAGGGCGCTCGGTCAGCGACGCCATCGAACGGATTGCAGCGCCCGGCTGCGCGGACTCGGGAGTAGATCATGGGCGGTGCCTCCCGCGTAGCCTCTTAAAAAGGGGGGCGGGTCCGCCGGTGTGGAGCTTCCAGGGCGACTGGCGGTGCCGTGGGCGTGCTGTTCGAGCCGGCGGAGTCAGCAGCGCGAGGCCAGGAGTCAACGGGTAGTCATGATCAGCCGCTCCAACGGTGGAGGTCAGGCTTTGAGGTGCGTCAATCTTCAGCGTCCGGATCGGAGGGGGGCGATCCACGGCGCTTATCCCGCTCCTCGAGGAAGTCGACGACGTTGCTTGGACGCCCTTGCCGCTTCAGCCAGGCGTGGAATGCTTCCACCTCCTCGTCGCAGACTGCGGAGAGCGCCGCACTCCAGTCGTGCGCGATATCGGCAGCGGCCAACTCCGGCAAATCCTTGAGCCACAGGGGCGCGATGAAGTGGCCTTCGCCTTCATCAAGGTCCGCCTGCAGAAGAGCATACGTATACTGCCCGCCGCGCACATAGTCGATAACGTCCGCTTCGGAATCCCCCTCTGATTCCTCTTTCGAGAACACCATCTCGAGCACGGCCGGCTCTCTTTCAGTGTCGAGCTCGGCCCAATCTGCTTCGGAGAGTTGCTCCGCCTTTTGCAGGGCTGAGAGCACCGCCGCCTCCTCGGAGCGGGCCTCGACCGTGAGAATCACCCGCTGAAACATTGGACGCATCAGCCGAACGTAGTACTTCGCCTTCATGACAATGACGCCTCGGTCGCTGTTGACGCATAACAGCCGCTGTGGGATGTTACACCACACGGCGTAGCCGACGCCGAACTCCGATGGATCGACCTCCGCGGGATCCCTCGAACGGAGCCAAGGGGAGGAGACTCCTCCGTCTTGGGTTCATCGTGCGTCTCTTCGTAAGCGCAGCCGAGGACGGGGGGCGAGGGGGCGCTGAGCGAGGATAAGCGATGATCACGTACCGCGATCTTAAAAGAACTATCTGCGAGCGCCAGAGCAAAACCGGCGAGTCTTATACCGCCGCGCGCAGCCACGGGGTGCGCGAGCGTGCCGCCCTGCTCGGGCAGGCTGCCGCTCCTTCAGCTTGATATCCGTCTCAGCGGGATCAGTCCTCAGGCTGCCAATCGCTTGACCTTCGGGCGCCCGTGCTGCCGCACCTGCCAGACGTCGTACTGCGCCTGAAGGTTGATCCAGATGTCCGGCTCAGTGCCAAAAACGCCAGCCAGACGCGCCGCCATATCGGGCGAGACGGGTACACGACCGTTCACGATCGCCGACACGTGCTTGCGACTCACTCCAAGGGCGTCCGCCGTCTGCGTGATCGTCACCTCGAGCGGCACCATGTACATCTCCTTGAGGATCTCACCGGGGTGGGCCGGGTTGTGCATCCGCCCCGAGCTCTCAATGGTAGTCTTCATAATCCACCTCGTACGCGTGTCCGCTCTGGAAACGGAACGTCACGCGGTAATTCTCGTCTACCCAAACCGAATAGCGGTCGCCATGCAGCGGATGGAACCGCATTCCGGGCATCGCCATCTGCGCTGCCTGGGTCGCGGCATTGAGGGCGGTCAGGATCAGGTTCAGGCGTTTCGCGTGCTTCGGCTGCACCTTGCGAGCATTCCCGGTCTCGAAGAGCGCCGCAAGCCCCTTATGCCGGAAAGTCTTGATCACTATGCGTAGTGTAACCGAATCGGTTACGTGCCTGCAACCCGTAGGGTTACAGCAAACCCCGCGGCAAGCCGGGTACGCCGACCGAACAGATCCGAAAAAGCCCCCACCGGAAGAATCTTGCACCGTCCGCTAAGCGCGACTTCCAATGGCCAATGGCGGCGGACGCGCGCGGAACCGCGCGGCTTGAGATCAGCTTCGGCTACGACCGCCGGTGAAAGAGGCGGTGTGAGGAATCCCTCGTGGATAACACCGGCCCAATGGGGCCAAGTTAGGAAGTCCATGCGCATCCATTGCCGCCTATCGCGTGCGCGCGCGTTGGTTCTGCTGTCGGCATCCCGCCTTCCCTTGATCACCTTCGAGCTGGCTGGAACTCGCGCCGGATCTCCGCGTGTTGACGCTGAGCGCGTGTCCGCATGTATAGAGCCCGATGTGGATGGCTCCATTTCGGTTCAAACTCGCCGGAAATGCGAGATGACAATGCGGCTCGCTGCGTCATGATGGAGACACGAGTCGGAAGTGAGGTGGAGCCATGAGAGAGAAGCAGTTGAGCGCTGAGCCGCCAGAAATCACGCTGCCGGCCTTGCGCTTCGAGATCACCGAGGCGGCCAGGATCCTGCGAATGAGCCGCGCGCAGCTTTATAACCGAATCCACGCCGGAGCGCTGACGCCTCAAAAGGACGGCGCTCGCACCTACATCACTCGAGTGGAGCTCGAGCGTTACGTTGAGGCCTGCAACTGACGGAAGCTGATCGCGGCGCGCTCGCGCGGCCACCGCGCCAGCCCGCGGTGGCAGGCGGATCGTCACGCAGACTGAAGCGCGTGCGGCAGACGCGGCGTATGCGTCCAACCTGTCTGGTCACGGACGCAAGTCTTCCGAGGTTGCCGCGCGCCCTCCCTCATCTGGCAATGAAGAGCATGGGGCGGGATTGCCTGATTGGCCAATCCTACCACGCCTTATGTTGATTTTAAGATGGTCACCACCAGGCCCCGAATTGCCGACATCTGCAAGGACCCCGGCAATAGCCCTCAGATCACCGAGGCATATACCTGTGAAATGCCCATATCAGTATCAGCGCGCAGAGGCCCCAGACCACCCAATTGGAGCTGATGATTCGAATCCATTTCGGAAACAGCTCCGCCTCGCCGGTCTGCTCATTGACTGGGCTCTGGCCAAGGTGGTGTCGGTGGTCATCGTCCTCCGATGCGTCCTTCTCGAGCCAGGGGAGCACCCAGCACGGTAGTACCCCGACCAGGGGAATGAGCAGGCCGAGGAGTACAAGCATCAAGTCATGCAAGCGGATCCACCTGTGCGGCGCAGAGCCTACGATACGCGGTAACAGTAGATCGAAAGCTAAAATGGTGGCGAAGATCACCAGGCTCAGTACTTGATACGAGATCACAAAGGCTCGGTGCCGGACGCTCAGATCGCGCTCATCGAGTAATGGCTCTTCCCGTCCAGTTCCCATTCGGCGTGCAAACTCAGGCCAGAGAGCCGTTTGAAGGGGATTTTTGGAGCGAGCCAAGATGGCGAAGCCGTGACCGATGAGGAGCAGTACTGCTGCCAGCGCCGAAAGAAATGTAGCGAGACCGCCTGGCATCGCCACTACCAGCCAGATGGCGCCGAGGAATCCAGCAGCCGACTCTATGCTCGCGATACGACGCTCACGAGTGCTCGGCTCGTGATGACTCAACAGTGGAATGTACATGGTGCGCTCCTATTGCCTGTCACCCGATCGAGCTCGCAGCAGCTCCACACTGATTGCCGGGAATGGTTTGAGCGAGAAAACCATGTCGAGCGGCAAGCCGAAGTGTTCGCTTATCTTTAACGCCAATTCGACGCTGGGGCTGTACTCACCTCTCTCGAGGTAACCGATAGTTTGGAAGTTGACGCCGACTGCTGCGGCGAGCTCCTTGCGAGATATGCCGCGCTCGGCACGCAGGACGCCGATCCGGTTGAATACAGTCATACACGTCGCTATATTGTGTATCCACAATAGATCATTGTATATAGCATAATACGCGCGGGCGCGCAACGGGCATTGCGGAAGGCCCTCCGGCGTTACCGACCGGGGGAGACAGTTAAAGGCGGGGCTTCACTCGCGGCAGGAGAGTAGTGCCTCAGTACCTTCCCCGCACTTGCGGCGCATTGTGTTGCAGGAAACATTTCCAACAGAAGGGATCGGATTCGTGCGGGAGGAGGGTTGCCTCATGTCGGCCCAAGGTACCGCGTCTCGGCTGAGGCGAAAAGCCGCTTCTCCATACGATAGTTTGTCATGGATTCGCCGCGCACTATTGCCGTCTGCGGGGCGATAGCGCGGAAGCCAATTGCCTTAAATACTGGGCACGCGGTAATGCTCGCCTCCGTGTAGAGGCGAACCATGCCTCGAGTCCGAGCCAGTTGCTCGATATGCGTGAGCAACGCGCGAGCGACGCCACAGCGCTGAAAGTCGGGGTGGACATAGAGCATGTCGACGTGGCCGTCTGGCTCAATGTCCGAGAAGCCAGCGATGCGACGTTCGCACTCAGCGATCCAGGTCGACTTGGCTGCGCATCGTCGTGCGAATGCATCATGATCGATCAGATCCGGCGCCCAAGCCTGCACTTGCGAGTCGGTATAGTCTCGCCGCCCGATACTCCGCACGGAGGTGCGGAAGAGAGCGACCAGACACGCAACGTCATCAGTTTGATAAGGCCGGATCGTGATTGCAGGCATGGGCATCTCAGCTGCTCGGGCGTGAGCGGCTCAGTGCGATAGGCGCTGTCTCGAGACGACGCCGGAGGTCCGCCAACTCTCGGTCGCGACGCGCAAGCAAGCTCTGTAGGTCCCGGTAGGCTGCATAATAGTGGTCGACCAGCGCAGCAAGTTTACCGAGTTGTTCGCGAAGCTGCGCGGCTTCACGCCGTAGCCGTAGAGTCGGCGCATCCGCGCGCGCTCTGCGTGCTGGTCTGGGAGCTGAATCAGACGTTGTGCTCATGGGGGTGCATCGGCGTCTATTGAACGAACCATGGAAAGTGCTTCGGTAAGGCGTTCACGGGCGATCTTGAGAGTCTGGGTCGGGAGCGATGGGTCGCGAAGCAGAGCCTCATGGCGCTTTGCCTGATCCAGCCAGTAGGAGCGATGCGCGCTCGAGATGACGAAATTCTTGCAGCGCGCGCACGTCGAGGGTTCGCGCCACTCTGGGTTGGGCCCGAATGCGTTGCCCCGGCAGGCGCTGTACTCCTCGCGGTAGACACAGAAGCCCCAGTCACAGACGCCGAGGGTGAGTCCCGCTTCGACGAGCAGCCGAGCGTAGCTCCTCACATCCTGCTTGATCGAGCGGCCCCGAAACTGCGGTCGCTTTGCCACGAGTTCCTCGCCTGCACGTCCGCCGAGCTGTGGAACGCTCAGCATGTGCTCCCAGGCCGCGACGGACTGCTGGAGGACCTCGGCCTCGATCTCCTGCTGCAAGGAGTAATCGGTGCCGACATATCCGGTGTCCGTAATGGCGCGATCTCGATGTCCCAGATGTTGGGCGAGAGCGAATAGCGATGTTCGGTCCCTCAGCGCAACGAAGCGAGCAAAAGTCTTGCGACCCTGATGCGTCGAGAGCCGCCAGCGTTGTCCTATGTGCAGCGGCAAGGAGAGTCGGGCTGCAAAACGTCCCAACCATTGGTTGATCCGAGTTGTGCTGGGAATCCAAAGCGGTTCGACGCTGTCTGACTCCCACTCTGTTACACCACGAAATCCAGCTCGGGTTCGCAGCCAAAGCTCGGGGCGGCCGGTGCGAAGCCGATGGGGCGCGGAAAGCGCCTCAAGGACCGCGATAGCATGCACAGCAGGCTCGGGAGCCACCCACTGGTGTGATCGCCCGTGATAACCAGATTCGAGCTTGAAAATGGTTCCGGTCAAGACGGCAACGGTACTAGTGGCTTCGTCGGGGAGCGGCCGGATGCAGCCGCTCTGAAGGTGCAGAATCTCGCTCACCCGGGCACCGACGAGGTACGCGATCACGATGAAGCAGGCGGCGTAGAGCATGTCTACGAGCTCGTAGAACTCCGAGAGTGTTCGAAATGTGTACACGCCGAGAGGAGTGCAAATCGGCTGGGCGCGCAGTCGCCTGGCAGCCTCACGATAACGCGCTTTGTCGACCGGGGCCCGGCGTTGAACCTGAGTCATTAAAGCGGCGTAGCTCTCGCGTGCGCGCAGGACATCAACCGCACAGGCGGCCAGAAACTCGATGGCCCGCTGCACCAGAGGCACGGCGACGGTATCAGGCGTGTAAGCGCGAGAGACTCGCTGACGGCGGTATACGCCCGCCACGGCGTGCGTGCGGCGGCCGGGCCAAGGATCAAACGTCAGTCCATCGCCGATGAGCGATCGGTAGCGGCGCAGGTAGTCGAACACTCTCAGGTGCATTGCAAGAGTTGCGGACGTGATGGGCTTGCCATCGTGGCGTATCCGCGCAGCGATCTGCTGCTTGAAGTCCGCTATCCCCGTCGCATCGAGCTCGTCGAATCGCGTGAACCCCTCGGACTCCATCCAACGGACCAGCATGCGCAAATGGTTGAAATAGACCCGTACTGTGACGGCCCGTTGGGCGACCCCAGTGCGCAGGGATCGTGTGCGAACGAGGGCGATGAGCCGACGGGCACTCTCCAAGAGCGCCGCACAGGCTGGGTCGGTGAAGCGCCTTCCGCTCGGGAGCGCAAAAGCCCAGGAGAAGCGGACCGGACGCTCCTCCTCGAGTACAGAAGTCGGAGCGAAGATCCAGGTCGCATCGCTCCAGAGCGAATCACGCAGGAACCAATCGCGTAGACTCGGCTCGCTGGCAGACGCGTCGGATATCCGAGCTGTGGTTGCAGCGCTCATCGCAGTGGAGGGAGCGAGGGTAGCTCCGGAAGCAGCTGCTGCGCCTGCGCGATCTCGGCGGTTGCAAAGCGGGTCAGAATGTCCTCCTCGAGAAGCCTGAGTGGCGGGGCATAGATCGATTTCCAGCGTAGCGGATGTACGTGCGCTGCGGCGGCCGCCAGGTGATCCCGCGCTTGAAGAAGCCGCGCGAGCGTGCGCGTATCGTGCGGGATCACGGCGTTGGGGCAAGTGAAGCAACCCAAGAAGTTGCCGCAGAGCTCGCCGGCTCGAGTACCAGGGGCGACTCCGGCCAGTGGGTCAAGGCAGTCGAATCCGAACACGGAAACGGCGGTTGCAGGCGGGACGACCATCTGACCGCCGGGCGCCGTGGCGGCGGTTGCTGGAGTGACGCCGCCATGATCGAGCCCTCGTGTGTTTCCTTCGAGATGCCCTACAAACACGCGCTGCAGGGCGGCGATCCGCGTCCGATTTTGAGCCTCGACCTCTGGAGACTCCACATATCCGATGGTCGTGGAAAGCTGCGCGTGGTTCGCCACCCCCTTCACCGTCATGAGATCGCCTGTGGCCCGGTAGATGCTCGTCAACATGCTTGGCCGGATCGACGCCGGCGCGACGTGCTTGAGCCCATGCCGCGCCTCGAAGTCCCGAATCGGCTGCACCAGCACGTAGTTTGTCAGCACGTGGACGCCCGACGAGCTCTTAAGGAGAAATAGGCGCTCACGCTCAGTAATCGTCGCGTGCGGGCGCAAGCGGCGCGTCCACTCGATGAGCTCACGCACGAGCATCGGTGGCTCCATCGGTGTGGAGCTACGGAAAGAGCGGCGCTGAAGCGCGGCCGCCCGAGGCTTGGCCCATACGAGAAACTCTCGATCCTCGAGCAGCGGAACCGGCTGCAGGCACTGGCGCTCGAGCTCGGCAATGGCCCACGCGTTGCCAGCGGTGTGAATTAGGATGGCCAGGTAATACGGCAGAATGGTGTCGAGGCCTGGATACAAACATGACTCGATGTGCTTCCGGCCCCCGAACTTCGAGACCGCCAAGTAACAGCGGTAATTGCCTCGAGAAACGAGTGCCTTGTCCTGAGGTACGACGCCGCCGAAACGCTGATCGATGTACGCCAGGAGCGCGCCACGAGACGCGAGCGGGTCAACGCAGTCTTGCCGAGCGGACTCCCGTTCTTCGTCGGCGCACCGGCGTTCGGTGCGTAGCTGCAGGATATCGCGCTCGCACGCTCGAAGCAGTGCGCGGATCTCCTGCGCGCCCGCCTTTACGCGCCTCAGCGTGTCGCGTCGTCGCCAAGGAAATGGGTTGAAGGGATACTCGATACGGGCGAGTAGGCCCGGACGGCAGCGTTCAAGCCACTGCAAGAGCTTGGTCACTGTTCCGTAAACCGCGCTGCGCGTCGGCTTGCTCCAAGGCCGGCCGTTCGCGGCCCGTTGATTATTGAGCCACTCCACGTACCGTGCAAGAACCTCGCCGCCGAGGTCGTTGAGCCTGCGCACCGCGTCCGTCTCCGCGACAAAGCGCGCGAAGACCTTCAGCCGGCGCCACGAATCCTGGGCAGAATGTGGTGGTCGAGCCCCGTAATGATTACGGAAGGCATCGGCCAATGCTTGCCGCACGTCCTTTGGCAGCGTCAGCGTACCGAAATCGACCACCACCCGGCCCAACCGTAGCGGAGCATCGAGCGGCCCTGCGGTCCCGAGACCCGCAGGGTCTGCGCTTTGCGGCAATACTCTCCGGATGCGTTCTCGCCCCCGTGCCATGTTCTAAGCCTGATCGAGCAGTGAGTCCAGAATGTCCGTCAAAACCACCCTGTCGACGGCGATCGCGCGCAGGTATCGATCCGTTGTCGCGATGTGCTCGTGTCCCATTAGGACCTTCACGATCAGCAGCGGGTTGATCGCCGCGCCCTGGCTGGCGAGCCGTTCCAGTCTTGCCAACAGCATGCACGCAAAGGTCGAACGCAGCAGATGCGTGGTTGCGCGAAATCCGCAAACCTCGCCGGTATCGGCGGTCACTTGCTGGTAGCTGTTCTTCTTGACCGGGCGGCCCCAGCTGTTGATGAACAGCTCTCCGCGATCCACCGCGCCCCGCTTCCGTGCGGCGCGCTTGATCCAGGCACGACGGTGCTCGGCCAAATAGCCGGTGGTCTCCTGCAAGAGCGAGTCCGCAGCGATCACGTACCCGCTCTTGCGTCCTTTGCGCAGTACTTCAACGACGTGATGCGGGGGCGCGCCAGAGGATCGGCGAGCGGCCCCGTGCTTCAGGACATCGTTTACCGTGAGCCTGAGCAACTCGCTCACTCGAAGACCGGTATACAGCTGCCAGCGCGCCATCAGGTCGTACGGGGGCGGAAGCCGCGCCAGCAGCTCGCGCAGCTGCGTGCTCGTCAAGGGGCGAGGTAGAGTCTCGAACTGGCGCAATACGAACAGGCTGTGGTCAGCACCGGTGTCGTTCCTTCGCGCCCGTGAGCGGCTTCGGCGAGAGATCGCGAAATCGTTCCCACGTCCTGCCAGGTCAGAACTGCTCAGCCAACCGTTGCGGAGCATCCACTCATAGAACCGCAATACACCGCGCACCCGGTGGTTGATGGTCCGCACGCCATATGGGCGCCCCGTGTGCGCGCTAGGCTCGTGCAGCATGCGGTTGCGGTAGGCAACGAGATCGGCGGCATCGGCCGAGCTCCATGGGATGTCGCTCTGTTCGAGAGCGTCGAACCAGTCGTACAGAACCTCCATGTAGGTGTTTAACGTGTCGGACGTATGTGCTCGCCGGATCGCGTGCTCGTGCAAATATGCGAGTGCTGGCTCAATGAGCTCGAAGTGGACGCTGAAGAGAAGGGGGAATCCTACCGGCCTCGGCTCCCGCAACTTGATCGACGGCGCGGCGGCGGCCGCCTCGCGTAGCTGCGGGATGACCTCTGACGGCAATGGCAGGATGCCCTTGCGAACGATCTCAACCACGGGCGCGTGTACGCTCCTGTAGAAACTTGACGGCATCCACGAATGAGAGCTCCCCCACGTGCATCGTCAGGTCGATCGCGCCTCCGCCGCCCTTCTTCGCACGAGTGTCGTACCACTTGGCCCCAGACGTCAGGATCTCAAACTCACCGCACGCGGTACGCAGATGCCAGCGACGGCTCGTCATGTCCTTTATGGGCCTGTAGGTCGGATCCGCCTTGAGATAGATCGCCAGTAACGCCAGGGCGTCCTCGCCGTGCATGGCGCGAAGGCTCGCGACGGTCGCCCGATTAAATCTTCGACCCACAGCTCGGCTCTCGAAGTCGCACGGACCCTCCCCGGACCCCTCCCGGCTACTCGCCTCTTGCAGAGGGCTTTGGGAAGGGAAGCGGGGAGTCTAGAAGAGATCGGAAAGAGATGGAGGGCGGGCTTGCTGGAGTTCCCAACATATCACGCCGTTCTCGCGGTCAACGACGAGCGCGAGGACGCGCTCGCCGCCGAAGACGGCGGTCTACGATCGTTGACCGCTGCGCTGCGGCGTGGAGCGCAGCCGGCGGGCAATCCCGCCCACGATCACAGGACGAGCATCATGACCACGCTCTACGTCCACGACGGCTTAGCGTTTCGCGAGGCTGAATACCACCATATCATCCGGCAGGCACAGGTCCTGATCTCTCGCAGGTTCCGACCCGGCGCCCCGGTTCTATCGAGGCCCAAGGAGATTCGTCAATTCTTGAGGCTGCGCCTGGGGAATCTCGATCACGAGATCTTCTGCTGCTTTTACCTCAATAATCGCCGCCGCCTCATCGCGTTCGAGGAACTCTTCCGCGGAACCGTCGACTGCGCCCAGGTCCATCCGCGAGATGTGCTGCGCCAGGCGCTTCACCATAACGCGACTGCGGTGATTTTTGCGCATAACCACCCATCCGGTTCCCTCGAGCCGAGTCCCGCGGACGACTTCATCACCCGCCGCCTGAAAGATTTGCTGGCGCTGATGGACGTCCTGGTGCTCGATCACATCATCGTCGGCGAATGCGGGTGTTACTCGTTCGCCGAACATGGACTTCTTTGAGTCCTCGCGGGTGACCTTTCGCGTCGGTGCGCTGGTGCGTTGCGGCCAGCGTACCGATCCGAATCCTCGCTGCCGCTCCAGAAGACGCGCCTTCTGGGACGGCTCGCCCTGCACGCGGGAGTGTCGCACGGCGTTCTCGCTGTCCAGACCCTCGCGGAGGACCCGCTCGGCGAGTCGCGCGGTCGCGCGAGTCTGGACAGCTGCGCTGCGCCATGCGCCTCCGCGCGTGCGGGCAATCCGCCCGTATTCGAGTAGGGAGTGAGTCATGAGCGGCAGACGCAAGCTGACGGAGAAACAGATCGCGGCGATTCTCGAGTGGCACCGTAATCGCAAGACCCGCGCCGAGCTCGCCGAGGAGCTTGGGGTCGCGAAACACCTGATTGGTACGGCGATCTGGAGGCGAGGCTATTACAAGTCGCCGTCGCCGGAGAACCGGGAGAAGAATCTGCGGGAGCGGCGCGCCATGATGAAGCGCTTGGAGGCGCTCGCGCTCCTGTAGCGGTGATCTCACCCGCAGCGCCGGTGGCTCGCGCCGGTGCTGCGGGTGTTGATTTACGGACCGCCCCAGGCGAATCGCATTACGGGAGAGAATTCTCTTTCCCGCCTGACGAGCGGGCGGGGCTGGGCCTGCCTGCGCGCTGACAGCATGGCATGCCGTTCTCGCCGTCAACGACGAGCGCAAAGAGGCGCTCGCCACCGCAAGGCGGCGGTCTGGGGATCGTTGACGGCTGCGCTGCGGCATGCGCCCTTTGGGGGCGCGCAGGCAATCCCGCCTGCCTCTTGAGGAGATGCAAACATGTTCAGCACTATGGGTAGGCGCGTGCTCACCGATGCCCAGGTAAAGCGGATACTGCAATGGCAGCGTGACCGCAAGACATTGGTGCAAGTGGCCCGCGAGAATGGGGTCTCGCCCGGGACGATCTATCGAGTGATTGACAGCGGGGGTCAGTACAAGAGAGCTCTGCCGCTCACCCGTGCCGAGCTTCGTCGAGTTCACGAGTGGCAGCGCAATCGCAAAACCTTCGATCAAGTTGCCCGGCAGTACGGAGTCTCGACATCGACCATACGAAAGCTGATCCGCACTGGCGGGCGCTACAAGAGATCCCGGCCGTCGGTTCCGTCGATGAGCTGGCCGGAGGCCAAGAGGCGCGCACGCCACGGACGGTGACGCTCCAAGGGTCTGATTCCAATCGCGGAAAAGGGTGAGCTTGCAGGCTCGCTTGTGCGTTCGCCCTTTTTCGCTGTTGTAAGGTCCTTTCGATCGAGAAGCGGAAGTGAAGAGGACGGGATGGGGTCTCGCGCCAGGATGGCACGCTCTTGCCGTCAACGGCGAGCGCGCTCGCCGCCAAGGCGGCGGTCTGCCGGATCGTTGACAGCGGGACCGCGGCGCGGCGGCGCGCCGCCTGCCGGCAATCGGCCGGTGCATCCGAGTGCTCGCCATGCCGACGATCGACGCGCTGACCCA
>Ga0335075_10013938_pt1 | contig 12094 bp, 9 predicted proteins | sample Lox_Sample_24_FD_206723 | JGI IMG/M metagenome (GOLD analysis project Ga0335075, IMG submission 206723) | Soil microbial communities from Loxahatchee National Wildlife Refuge, Florida, United States - Lox_Sample_2.4 | ecosystem: Environmental > Terrestrial > Soil > Wetlands | place: USA: Florida... | reverse complement strand
ACCAGAAGCTGCCGCCGTCGCGTACGTCCAGTTCGACATTGATGCCGACTTCGGCGAGGTGCGCCTGGGCCACCAGCGCCATGTTCGTGAAGGCCGGCTGGTTGAGCACCAGCATCTGGCAATTGAAGCCGTCGGGCATTCCGGCTTCGGCCAGAAGGCTCTTCGCCAACTCCGTGTCGCGCGAGTGGACCGGCGCGTCTTTCCAGTGGCCGAGGATTTGCGGCATGATCATGCAATTGGCCCGCGCCACCTTGCCGTCGTAGCCGGCGAGCAGCATTTCATCGATATCGAGCGCGGCGCGCACGGCCTGGCGCACCTTGATGTTGTCGAACGGCGCATGTTCGACATTGATGCCAAGCCACACATCGGCGATGCCCGGCAATTGGTCAACGCTGAGTTCGGAGACATTGGCAAGGCTGTCGGCAAGCACAGGGTCGGCGTCCGAGAAATCCAGTTCGCCGGAGCGCAGCGCCAGCTCCACGGTCTTCGGGTCCTGAACGACCCGCATGATCATTTCGTCGAAGCCGCTCGGCTGACCCTTGAAGTCGGAATTGCGCTGCATGGTGGTCTGGCGCTGGCGCTCGAAGCCGGTGATCTTCATGGCGTTGGAACCGACGGGCTGGATGTTGTGTTCGACGCCGCGTTCCTCGACGGCCTTCTTGCAGACGATGCAACCCGACGTGCTTGCCAGGATGTATTCGAGCGAGGCGCGCGGGCGTTCCAAGAGGATGCGACCGCTGTATTTGTCGTCGACTTCGACACCTTTCAGATGCACCCAATCGGAAGCGTAGGGGCTTGTCTTGCCCTCGGGCGCGGCGAGGCTGAAGCGCTCGAATGAATATTTGACGTCCTCGGCTGTCATTTCACCATAGCCATCTGTGAACATCTGGCCCGGCTTCAGCTTGAAGCGGGCTTCGGTGTCGCTGACCATCTCGAACGACTCGGCCGCATCCATCTCGATGACAAGTTCGGTGGCCTCGGTGTCGACCTGGTTCGGCTTGTAGATGATCAGGCTCTGGTAGATCGAACGGCAGACGCCGGCATCCTCGGCCCCGGCGCGGAATGCGGGGTCCAGAACTTCAAGGTCGCGTCGAGTGCGGATCTGCAGTCTTGTTTTCTTGTCCTGTGCGAATGCAACTGGCACCAAAGCGGTGCTGGCCAGCGCACCCGCCATGGCCATGATCTGACGGCGATTGACCGAAGTAATCATCGGTTCCTCCTCTTTTTTAGCGCTCCTCCGCGCCGGTGAGTGGGTCGGGACTCAAGTCAGTCCCGGATTAATCGAGCGGGCTAGAATTGCCTGCTCAGCAATTCTTCTTCGAAGGGGAAGTCGGACAGCAGTTGATATCCATCTTTCGTCACGACGATTTGCTGCTCGAGCTTGACGCCTTCGGAACCGCCGACTTCGCCGCAATAGCTTTCGCAGCTCAGCACCATGCCTTCCTCCAGCACGCCGTCCTCGCCATATTTTTCGTGATGGCCGCGGCCGACGATCGTCGGCGCCTGGCCGCAGAGCCCGACACCGTGCCAGGTCATGGGCATCATTTGCTGCTTGAACCGCTCGGGAAGATCATATGCATTCTCGGACATTTCTCGGAAGCTTGCGCCGGCGCGGGTCAGCTCCAAATTGTGGTGAAGCTGGTCGTATGCCGTGCCGTACAGCGTGAGTTGCTCGCCGGAAGGGCGGCCGCTCGGGCACAGGAACGTGCGCGAAACGTCGGCGTCATAGCCGAACGGTCCGATCATGTCGGTGTCGAGCGCCACGAGTTCGCGCGGCCGCACGATGCGGTCGGTCGCTTCCTGGTACCACGGGTTGGTGCGGTGGCCTGACGAAAGCAGGCGCGTGTCGATGTACTCGCCGCCGAACTCGACGTTGGTGGCCTCCAGGATGCTCCACAGACCGATCTCGGTCTTGCCGGGCTCGATGGCCTGCTTGATCCGGTGCAAAGCGACTTCCGCGATCGACAGCGACGCCATGATGCACTGGATCTCTTCGGCGGATTTGATCTTTTGCGCCTCCGACAGCATGCGACCACCGGCAATGACCTCGATGCCCGCGTTCTGCAGGTGAAGGCCGGTGAAATATTCGACGCGGCTGTCGACGGCGAGACGACGCTTGCCGACCTTCTGTGGCGGCAGGAACGACATGATGTACTCCGCCCATGACTTGCCGCCCTCATAGGTCTTGGCGTCGAGATTGTAGCGGCCCTTGGACGGCAGCGAGATTTCGACCGTTTCGAGGGTGTCAGCCAGATGCTCGGAGCCCGCGTACTCGAAAAGGATCGCCTTGCCCTCGGCCGGAACGATCGCGCAGCGGTTGTTGGCGTGCATCGACCAGGGCTGCATGTTGCGGATGCCGGTCGCATAGCGGGTGATGATCGGGTCGGCCAGGAGAATGGCGGGAATGTCGTTCTTCCGCAGTTGCTCCTGCACCCGGCCCAGCCGGTAGGCGCGCAGGGCGACCATGTCCATCTGCGCTGCGCCGTGATCGCTGACAGTCTTGCCGATGGATGTGCGGGTCAGCGCATTGCGTGTGTAGCGCGTGGATTCCGGGTCGACGCGTGGCGGTACTTTCTGATCCATCCCTGGCTACTCCGCTGCTGGGTTGCGAAAACGCTAACGCAACGGAGATCAGACTTGTAGGGTGGTATATTTATCGAAACAAAGTTTTTCTTTTATGGTTGTATTGGCCGTTCGTCGCTCGCAGTCGGCTATTTTGGGAGGTTTGACGCGGCGGCTGGCGCGGCATTTTTGAACATTCCCGCCAACCTGGCGTGTGCCGCCAGAATGACGCCGTTTGCATGGCGATCGGAGGTTCGCCTAGCGCTAGTCGCCAGCGTCCGGCAATATATCCATCACGTCCGTTCAATGCAGACGGGCATCGGCCGAGAAGATCAGAGCAAACAGTGCAGCCTTATACCTGTTTATGATGAAGGCACTTCGTCTTTATTCAATTACCCCGTGTGCGACTTGCGCTCTCGATCGAGGGCGTCGTCACCCCAGGCATAGCGGATCACGCGGCGGCATAGCCTCGAATGCCCTTGATCTCGAGAAATTCCTCGAGGCCGAATTCGGCGCATTCGCGACCGTTGCCGGACTGTTTGTAACCGCCGAACGGCATGTCCGGGTTGGCCGCGGGATAGTTGATGTAGATGTTGCCCGCGCGCATCCGGGAAGCAACCTTCCTCGCCAGCGTCATATCCTTCGACTGGATATAGGCGGCCAGTCCGTAAACGGTCGCATTGGCTTCGTCGATGACCGCTTCCAGATCGTCATAGGGCAGGATCGAGAGGACCGGTCCGAAGATTTCTTCCCGGGCTATCCGCATGTCGGCCGTCACATCCGCGAAAACGGTCGGCCTGACAAAATAGCCCTGGTTCAGCCCATCCGGCCGCCCGAGACCGCCAGCGACGAGCCGCGCGCCTTCCTTGATGCCGCTTTCGATCAGCTCCTGGACCTTGTCGTATTGCATGCGGCTCGCGACCGGCCCGAGCATGGCGCCTTTCTTGTCCTGCGCGCCGACGACAAAGGAAGCGGTGGCCGCCCGTGCGTGGCCGACCGCTTCCTCATACTGGTCGCTGTGCACGAACATCCGGCTCGGCGCAACGCAGGACTGTCCGCTGTTCAGGAAGCAGCCGGCGACGCCCTTTGTTACGGCCTCGTCCAGGTCGACATCCGGCAGCAGGATATTGGCAGACTTGCCGCCTAGCTCCTGATGGACGCGCTTCACCGTGTCGGCCGCAGCCTTGGCGACAAGCACGCCGGCACGGGTGGAACCCGTGAAGGACACCATATCGATGCCCGGATGGCGTGACAGCGCCGAACCGACGGTCGCGCCATCACCGTTGACGAGGTTGAACACGCCGGCCGGCGTTCCAGCCGCGTCCATGATTTCCGCGAAGATGATGGCGCTGAGAGGCGACTGCTCGGCCGGCTTGAGGATCATGGTGCAGCCGGCGGCAATCGCCGGGGCCACCTTGCAGGTGACCTGGTTCAGAGGCCAGTTCCACGGCGTGATGAGGGCCGCGACGCCGATCGGCTCCTTGACCACCATGGCGTCGCCGCGCGGATGCTCGAACGGAAACCAGGTCAAGATCTCGACCATTTTTTCAAGATGCTTCAGCCCCATCGCGACGTGGCGCTCGTGGGCAAACCATGTCGGCGCACCCATTTCCCGGGAAATCGCTGAGGCGAGATCGTTCTGGCGCTTGCGGTATTCCTCGACGATGCGTGTGAGGAGATCGATGCGTTTCGAGCGGTCACTCCGCCCAAATGTCCGGAATGCGCGTGTTGCAGCGGCCACGGCGCGGTCGACGTCGGCTTCGCTGCCCATCGAGATCTGTCCGGCGGCGGTCTCGGTCGCCGGGTCGATGACATCGAACGTCCTCGGCGTGACCGGATCGATCCATTTCCCGTCCACATAAAACTGGAGATCGTGGACACCCATCGTCGTCCTCCCGCTAGCGCTTCGTTCCGAACGTCTCTGCGCGCTCGTCACGATGGCGGGGAAGTCCAGATGAATCTGTCCACGATGCGGCCTGAAGCGTCGCAATGTGACTGCCAATCGGGTTTATTTTGCATTGAAGAGAAGACTGCTTTCAAAAAGCAAAATGCCAACATACGATAAATAGACGTGTCGCAGGCGTGCTCCAAGGAGGTTCCCGATGGGTAGTGACGTTTTGAAATTGCCGGCCCAGGAATTCGCCCGCCTGGCCCGAACCTTGTCGGCGCGTCGTTCCGCAAATCCCCTCAGAATAGGTCTCGTGCGCGATGCCGAGACGCGAAATGCGATGGGTTCGGTCCCCCGCTTCCCCGGTCTGGACGTCGTGACGTTCGAGCTCGAAACCGATGGCGCCTTTGCCGATTTCGATGTCTCCGCCCGTTCGAGAGAACTGGCGGCTCAGATGGAAGCAGCCATCCGGGAATTCATCGCGAAGGGACGTCTGGACCTGGTGATCGAGGCGACCGGGCGAACCCTGACAGGCGCCATGGTCTGCCAGGCTGCGATCGATCACGGCCATACGATCGTTTCGCTCAATCCGCGGACCGACCTTGCCCTTGGCCGCTACCTTCGGCATCAGGCGCACAGCCGTGGTTTGCGCTATGTCTTCTGGCAGCCCGAAACGGTTCGCTCCGCATTGGAATTGCGGCACGCGCTCGAGTTGGCCGGGCTAAGGATTGTTTCGCTCGGCGCCGCCGTTCCTGCGGGGGAGGGCGATGACGCGCTCTCACCCTCCGACGCATCTTCGGTCATGATCGAGATGGCGTGCCTGGCGAATGCGACCGGCATCTCCCTCGAACGGCCGGGAATGAACGGCCTACGCTGCAGCCTGGACGAACTGGCCCGGCATTATCGGCCGATGGAGGCTGGCGGCATTCTCGCTGTCGACAACTGCATCGACTATGTAGTGCTCGACGACGGTAAGCATGGTGTCTACGCTGTGGTCGAGGAGCCGGCAGACGGCACGGCTGACGCAGAGCCGACATTCCGAACCGTCTACAGCCCGGTCGTCCATTTCGAACATGGCTGGCTTGCCGGCATCGCCGAAGCCCTGGATGAGGATCGCGAACTGCCGGAAGTCACCTACCGTCCCGTCGCGGATGTCTGCGCAATTGCCGTTCGCGACGTCAAGCCGGGTGAACGCCTGGCCGGCACGGGCGACGCGGACTATCGCAATGTCGCAATGCGCATCGATGAAGTGCGGTGGCGGGAATCGATCCCGATCGGGTTGCTTGAGGGCGCCATGGCCAAGCAGGTCATCGAGCCGGATGAGCCCATCGTTCTCGAAAACTGCGCGATTGACCACACCAGCCGGCTCTTCATGCTGCGCGGGGTTCAGGAGGCGCTGCGTCCATCGAGCTAGCGTTCGAGCGTTGATATCTACCGCTTCGGGTAGACCTCCCTTGCTCGCCAGTAGAAGAGAAAGGCAAAGGCCGCTTCGACGGCGAGCAGCGCGAAAACGAGCTGATAGGCCTGCAGCGGATATTGCGGTCCGTTCGAGGTCATTGCCGGTTCGTAGAGGTCGATCAGGTAGCCGGTCATCGCCTGATGGATGAAGACGCCGCCGATCTGCGCCGTGTTCATCAGCGTCAGGCCTCGTGCGACATATTCCCTGGGGAACAGGCTCCGCGAATAGGCGAAGACCAATGGCCCGAAGGCGCCGAACAGGCCCAGGCCTGCCAAAAAGAAGGGCAGGAAATCACGCGGGATCTTCGTCGTCGCAAGAACCACCAGAAACACGCAAGTGATGCTGCTGCCGATCAGGATCGGTCTCCTGTAGCTCTGGAAATACCGATCGGACATGCCCCACAGAAAAGTGCCGAGGGCAGCCAGGATGCCGTTGGCCAGCAAGGTGTTGCCGCGCTCGACCAGCTCCATGCCATAGATGTCGTGCAGCCACGGACCGCCCCAGAGGCCGAGGATCACGGAGGAGGGGCCGACGGTTATGATTTGCATGGCCATCACCGGCGCAAAGCCGGGCATGCGAATGACGTGCTTCAGGCCGGTGACGGAGGAGGCAAGCAGCTTGAACGGATTGGCTTTTTGCGGCGCGGAGGCGGGCGCTTCGTCCCTCATCGAAACCGCGATCGCCACCAGCACGACCAGGCCGGCGACGGCCGTGGCCCAGAAGACGCTGCGCCAGCCATAGGTGGCGGCGACGGATGCGAGCGGAGCTGTCGCGACAAGCATGCCGATCATGCCGCCGCCCATCTGGATGCCGATCATCGTGGAGAAGCGGTCAGGCGAGAAGCGATGGGCGTAGACGGCGAGCGGCGCCATCAGAAAACTGGAGCAGCCGATGCCGATCAGCAGGCGGGCCAGCGCGAGTTGCAGATAGCCTGAACCTGTAGCGAAGATGACGCAGCCGACCAGCATGATGCAGAGCGAGCCGAGGATGATCCGGCGCGGTCCGAGCACGTCGATCAGCACGCCGACCGGGATCTGGCAGAGCGCGAAGGACAGAAAGAAAAACGAGACCAGGCGGGACAGTTCGGTGGCGTTGAGGTCGAGTTCACGCGAGATGTCCGGTGCGATCACGCCGACCGAATTGCGCAGGAACGTGCTGAGCATGTAGAGCAGAAGGCACGATGCAACGAGGTAAATCGTCTCGCGCGTCAGTCCGCTTAGCGCGTGTTTTTCGTCCGCCATATCCCCCGCATCGTCCCTGAGTTCAGAATTCCATGAGGCTGGCGGCCTCGGCCAGCATGACCTCCCGCAGCCGGTTCACGCTGGAGAGATCCCGGGTCTCTTCGTTCTGGGCCAGCCAGAAGGGATTGCCTGCCGGGATCCATTGATCGGTCGGGGCCACCAGCCGGCCCTCGCGCAGGTAGTCCAGCACGAGATAGCTCCAGCCTAGCATCAGGCCATTTCCCGACAGCGCCGCCTTGACCGCAATTCCATAGTCCGTGAGGACGTAGCGCGGTCCTTCGTTGGGCAGCTTCCGCTTGGAGATCAGCGCCCACTGACTCCATGTGAGATAGGGATGCCGCGGGTCGTTGAGGTCGATCAGGTCGACACGCGCCAGATCGTCCAGCGGCTTCTCCACCGACAGGAGCGATCGCACCGAAGGCGCGCAAACCGGCGTGACAAGCTGCCGGCAGACGCGCCAGGCCTGCCGGCCGGGAAACGTGCCCGTTCCGCGGGTGAACCACAGATCCACCGTGTCCCGGACTTCCTCAGGCGTCATGTCGGTCGTCAGGATCCGGAGTTTGACGTCGGGCGCGGCGGCCTTGAACCGCTCAAGCCGCGGCAGGATCCAATGTGTGGCGAATGAAGGCGAGCACAGCACCGTGACGGTGTTCGGGTCGTTGCGCGCGCGCTTGATGGCGCGCGCGGAGGCCAGGAGCGTCGACATTGTTTCGCGCACCTGCCCAAGCACGACCCGGCCTTCGAATGTCAGGTCGGTGGCCCGTCCGCGCCGCAGGAACAGCGTGATGCCGAGGCGCTTCTCCAGCGTCTGGATCCGATAGCTGATGGTCGGCTGGGTTACGTTCAGCTCTTCGGCGGCTGCGGTGAAGCTGCCGAGGCGCACAGTGGCGTCAAAGGCTACAAAGCCGGGGGCATAGAGGTCGAGTTCGCGCAAGTCATCCATAAAGAAACTTTCTCTTTTCCATAAAAAGTTCCACAGTGTTCGATAATGACCTATCCCCTTATCGATAAAAGAAACAGGGGAATCGCGTCCGTGTGCGACATAGGCCTGTCGCGCGGGGACGAGTTTGCCGGCGGCGTGCCGCTAGCCTTGGGCCGTCTCGAAAAATTTCTGAGGGACGCCGATCCTGGGTCGTCGGCCTGAATGGCGTTGCGGCGGCCGCAAGCCCGGCGCATGGCCCGAAGCCTCGGATCAACCAACCTGTCGCCGACGGAGGTGGTCCGAAGGCTGTGCTGCATCCTCCTCGACCATCGACTTGACGATGGCTACCGTGGCCTCGTCGGCCGGGAACAACATCTCCAAGGCGAGCTCCGACAGAGTTACGTCGGTCGGCGTCCCAAAGATCGTCGTCGTGTTCAAGAATGAGACCGTTCCCAGCCGTGTGGCAATCTGGAGCGGTGTGGCATAGCGCTGCTGGCCATCGCTGGTTGACCGTGCCATCGCGCCGTCCGCAGCCGGATAGGATATCACCTCAGCCAACAGTGCCCGAACAAGCGGATCGGCTCTCGCCTCGATTTGTTGCTTCAGGACGGTGACCGTATGGGCGCGCCACTGACTGAAATTCAAGATTCGAGGGCCCATCCCGAGCGGATGCAGGATCAGACGAACGGCATTGATTGGCTTGCGCAGAAGCTCGTCCGCACAACCTTCGTAAAGCTGCGGCAACAGGTTTCGCGCGGTACAGGATGCCCGCCGACTACACGATCTTGTGACGTTTCACAGGGAGATGCTGCGAGCTGACGGCGAGAAAGTTGAGGGAAGAGGGCTTGAGTTTCTGATTGTCGGCGACGATGGGCGCGTCCTCGTCGATTACATGTTCTACCCTGTGTAGCCCTCGGCCGGCGCGAGCACGGAGCCGTGTATGTCAGTCACTTATGTAATCAAGTTTCATATTGTGCCGGAACGCCGCGATCAATTCCTTGGCCTTCTGGAAGTCGTGCTCGACGCGATGCGCGAGGAGCCGACCTTCCAAGAGGCTGTTCAGCATCAGGATCCCGAGTCCGATCACCGCTTCATGCTTTATGAGACCTGGCAGAGTCACGAGGACGTGGTGAACGTGCAGTTGCACCAACCCTATCGCCGCGCGTGGCACGAAGCGCTCCCCGCCATGTTGGAGGAGGAGCGCGACATCGCAATCTGGGAGCCGCTGCGTGCCGACTACAAGCAGGTCTGACCACGCCTTGTGTCCCGGCAAATCCGTAAAAATCGCAAAAGACGCCTCTGCGGCGTGGAAAGCCGCTACGGTCGGCGCTTCGAACTCGTCGGCTATTCGATCAGCCACATGCGCTGGGGGTAGTGGCCCGCGTGAAAACGGTGGACTTCGCGCATCTCGGCAATGGACACCACGGAAATGTCGTCGCTCACCCGGTTCGAGCAGTAGGCAAACTCGCCCTTGGCATCACCGATGATCCATGACGGCTCGGTGCCGAGCTGAACAGAACCCAGATGATCCAGTTGCGGATGGCTATAGATGGCGACGTGGTTTCCCGTCGTCGCGAGCGCAAGCAGGCGCGTTTCGTCGGGCGTCAGGAGCATGCCGTGATCAACGGTATGCGGAAATGCCTCGATGACCGGCGTGCCCGGCGGCAGTGCAGGAAGCGCGATTGATCGCAGGATGCGGTTCGCGACCATGTCCACCACGTGGAAACCATGGAAGAAGCTGTTCTGCACATATGCGAGCTTGCCATCGCGGGTCACGGCGAAAGGCCTGACATTGTCCCGGAAGAAAACGCGCTGGCGCACGCTCGACGTCTTGGTGTCGACCACAGCCAGTTCCGCCATGGCGATCGAACCCACGTAGAGGCTCTCTCCATCGGGACTGATGTTCATGCCATGCCCGCCATAGAAGGGCACCGGAATGTATTCGATCTCTCGCGTTGCGGTGTCGACGCGCGCGACGAAGAATTTGTCGAATAGTGCGTTGAAAACATAGCGGCCATCCGGCGAGATCACCAGGTGGCCGACATGGCCGTTTATATCGACCCGCCAGAGTTCCTTGAACGTCCTGGCGTCGAATGCTGCAAAAACGCTGCGGTCCGAGGCCATGAGGTGTACAGATGAATTCTTCTCATCTTCGCCGGGCTGTGGCTTGCCATCATATTCCGCCAGGAGTTTTGCGCGTGATGCTTTGCCGCCGGCGCCGGTGAGGGCTGTCGGCATGTGCGCGCCATTCACATAGATGGTGCTCCCGTCGGGGCTACCGCAGATATCATCCGGAAGAATGCCGTCTCCCAGCGAGAACGCACCGAGCTTTTCGTAGGTTTTCTCGTCAAAAACCGTGAAATCCTTGCCAAGCGTGTTCTCCGAGAAAAGCACTGTAACCCCTCCAAAGATGTGAATTCAAAATGGTATTCAATTTTTCGAGCTATAATTGTCGAGGCTCCGGCTGTCCAGCGTCTTCAGACATACACGGCGAATAATCGGCGCACTTCGGCTTCAGGCGGCAAGTGACCTCGCAACAGTCATGCGTTGCGGGAGCCGGCCGACTGGAATTCTCGCGATTTCCTTCAGCGAGCCGAGGTCGATGGCTGAGATGTCGTCGCTGTTGCGATTGCTGACATAGGCGCGCTCGCCCGAGGCGCTGATGGTCACCCAGTAGGGTTCATCGCCGAGCGGTATCGTTGCTTTGAGGGTGAGGTCGGGGAGCGAATAGGCGGCGAGATATCCGCCTGTCGTCGCGGCTGCGAGAAGCAGCTTGCCGTCCGGCGTTACTTCGAGGCCATGATCGACGGTGTGGGGATACTGGTCGATCGTCGGTGTGCCGGGCGCGAGCGCGGGCAACGAAATCGTCCGCAATATCGTGGCCGTTGCCGCGTCGACGACGTGGAATCCGTGCATGCGCGTGTTCTGGACATACAGCAGCGACTCGTCCGCATTGAAGTGAAACGGGCGAACGTTTTCGGGAAAGTGGTAGGAGCGGACCACCGACCTTTTCTCGAGATCGACAAGGTCGAGCCTGCTCATCAGGATCGAGCCGACATAGAGGCGCCTGCCATCCGCGGAGACGCGTATGCCGTGGCCGCCGGAGAACATCACCGGGATGTACGAGACCGCACGCGTTTCGACATCGATCTCCGCGACGTGGAAGGTTTCGAAGAGCGCGACGTAGAGATGCCGACCGTCTGGCGAGATCGCCATGTGGCCGACGTGATTGGGAAGATGGACCCGCCAGCGCTCGCTCAGCGTCGCGACGTCGATGGCGACCACGACGCTGTCCTTCCAGGCGCCGTAATGAGGATGGCCGTCCGGAATCACGGCATTGCAATAGATGGTCTCGCCATCGGGACTGGAGGCTACGTCATCGGGCTGGACGTCGCCCAGGTCGATGCGCGACACCTCCTTGAGCTGCGTCTCATCGATGACGGAGATGTCGCCGCCGAGCGTATTTTCAACAAAGAGCATGAAGCTTCATTCCATGGCCGGAGCAGGTTTGCCTGTCGCGTCGTGACGCAGAGCCTGTACCTGCTCCAGGTAAGACGACACATGCTCGGTTTCGTAATGACTGTGGAGCGCCGCCTTCAAGCCCGTCGCGTCCCGGTTGCTGAGCGCGACCACCATCTGCTGGTGCGACGGAATGCTTCTCGCGAATTGGTCCTGGCGGGGCGTCGGCCGGGCCTCAGCCGGGTCCGAGAGATCGAGGTGTGCGAGATAGCGCTGCCTCCAGATGAGCTTGTTGAGCTTGCTGTATGTGGCCGACAGGGTCGGATTTCCCGCAAGGTCGACAATCTTCTGGTGGATCGCGACATTCAGGTCAAAATAGCCGGGGAGGTCGTCGCGAGCAGCGAGCTCGACCATTCGACCGTGGAGGTCGGCGATCTCCGAGATCTGGGCATCGGCCGCATTCCGACAAGCGTCGTCGGCGGCTAGCATCTCAAGCGCGATGACGATCTTTAGGATGTCGCGATAGGTGCAAGCGTCCATCTCGGCAACATGGGCGCCGCAAT
>Ga0335075_10013937_pt1 | contig 12095 bp, 17 predicted proteins | sample Lox_Sample_24_FD_206723 | JGI IMG/M metagenome (GOLD analysis project Ga0335075, IMG submission 206723) | Soil microbial communities from Loxahatchee National Wildlife Refuge, Florida, United States - Lox_Sample_2.4 | ecosystem: Environmental > Terrestrial > Soil > Wetlands | place: USA... | reverse complement strand
GGGTGGCACCAGACTCGCACCGCGCCCGCGATCAGGTCCGCTGCCTCGGCCAGACCGGGCCGGCGCTTGAGCTCCGGCGCTGCAGTCATCAGCGCCGCGAGCATCTCTTCCTCATGAACGCGGCGGTGCCGCGGCGGGTAGCAGGCCAGCAGCCTCCGGTAGCCGAGCTCCAGCCGGCCGGCCTGCTGCAGTCCCGGCGCGGGCCCAGGGAGGTCGGCCAGTGTCCGGCGCAGGTCACCGAACGTCCGGGCGGCCAGCACCGCGGTGAGCCGGTCATCCAGCTCGTCGGGCGTCAATCTGCCCGCTGCGAAATGGACGTGCAGCTGCGCCGCGGCGCGGTCCCGGTCTGCGTCCGAAGCCCGCAGGCAATCATCCATCGCTGTCCCCGTCCCCTGCCGGTCATGCCGCACTGGTCATACCCCGTTGCTGAGCAGTCTGCGCCGCCGCATGGCGAGTGTTCCGGCCGACCGGGTTACGGTAGGTCCGCTACCCCAACTGCCAGCGTGTTTGCCGGGCAATCACCATGCTGCGGTGTCCTGCCCGCCGATGCCGGTGCTGGATCCGCTGGGGAAGTCGGGCAGCGGCGTGAATGAGTTGTTGTCAACGCGACCGAAGGTGAAGCAGGAGACGAGCACGTTAGCGCCTGCCGGCGCCAGGGATAGGACGTTGCAATCCTCGTCCAGGATTCCTGCCGAGCCCTGCCCCCCTCGCGTAGCTCCGTGCACCGTCGTCGTACTGAGAATGCGGAGCAGTCTGCCGGTGCGGGCGGACATCTCGATGATCTTCGCCACTACGGTGTCGGTCCCGTGGCCGTCCGGGATGTTCCGGACCGTGGAGGTGATGAGCTTGGTCTGGTCCGGTGTGACGAGGGCGCCCGGGACGTAGCCGTACTGCTGCGCGGCGGGGGATGCTATTGGACGGCTCGCGAGCAGGTTACCGCCGCCGCTGGTGACGTTCAGCAGCCGGTACCTTTTGCCCCATAGAAAGGCGACTGCCGAGTTCCCGGCCCAGGACACGTCGAACGACGCGCCCCTGGCTGATGTTGTCCAGGTGCGCACTGCGCCGGTCGCGATGGTGACCACCCGGATGCCGGTGTAGTAGCAGCCGCCGCGATAGCAGGACTGTTCCTGCATGGCGAGCCTGGTGCCGTCTGGTGACAGCGCGGAACGGGCGATTGCCAGCGAGTGGGGCACGCTGATCGGTAGCCTCCTCAGGCTGGCCGACCTGCCATTGGCGGCGACGTGCAGCAGGAAGAACCAGGCCAGCCGGTGGTACGGGGGGATGCCGCCGGTCTCGGTAATCACGAAGGTCCGGTCGTCGCTGGCCCCGCTGATGGACGGGCCGGTCACGCTGCCGTGTGTCACCAGCGTCGGCACGCGGACGCTCGCCAGGGCCGCGCCGGTTGACGAGTCGTGGACGACCGCCCTGGTAAAGACCATTGTGTCGCCGTCGATGATGCGGCTGACGACCGTGACGTAATAACGCGGCATGACCGCGGCTGTCTGGGGCCGGGTCGGCTGACCGGATCCGGTCCTCGGTTGGTGGCCGCCGGCCAGCGAGATGCCCGCGATCACGCCGACGATCGCGAGCACCGCAGCCGCCGGTGCCAGCCAGCGCACAGTCCGCGATGCCCGCTGCACCTGCGGGGTCTGCGGTCCGCGTATCAACTCCGGGCGGGCGCGGCTGGCGAGCTTGCGCAGATCGCGACGCAGCCGGTCCTCAAGGTCGGTCATCGGTCCATCCTCACGACAGATCGGGCGAGCGCAGCCAGGGCCCGGCTGATGGTCGCGCGGACCGCGCCGGGGGCGATCCGGAACGTGGCGGCGATCTCAGCGACGTCCAGATCAGCGTAGTAGCGCAGCACAATCACCTCACGCTGGCGGCGCGGCAGCAGCTGCAGCGCGGCCATGACCTCGCTGGCGTCGTCGACAGCGGCCATGGCGTCCAGGCCACCGGACTCCGGGTGTCCGGCCAGCCGCGGACCGTACTTGCGCGCGATCGCAGCGCGCCGGTGCACCAGTCGGCAGCCGTTCAGCACGCACGACCGGGCATAGGCCAGGCCGCTCGACGGCTGGCGAAGGCCGGGCCCGCCCCTGTGGAGCCGCTCGAACGCATCCTGAACCACGTCCTCAGCGGTAGCCAGGTCGCCTACCAGCACCATGGCCAGCCGGACAAGCTGCAGCCAGTGATCGCGGAACAGGTCCTGCACCGGCACGGAGCTTTCGCCGCCCAGACAGCCAACACCGACCCGGCCGGTCAGACCGCTGGCCCCGACTGGTTCTCCCGCCATCGCGTCACTCACAGTAGAGAGATGCTTACCCCCTAGCCAGCGCTTCACAGGCCCCGGCAGTTTCTCACGCGTACCCGCGACGCACGTTCAGACGCCTGTAGTAACGGCCGCAGTGCAGGATCTGCAAGGGCGGTAGGTCGGCGCCGAAGAGCAGCATGAAGGTGCCGGTGATTCCCCGGCGGCTGTCGGCTTCGGTCCGCCAGTTCACCGGGAGGGACCGGGAGCCGGGGTGGCTGGGCAGAATCCGAGACACCGACGCGAGCACGGAACTCGGCCAAGGCCTCGGTCAGCCCGGACGGCTCGTAGCCCGAGGGACGGGCCCCGAGCGTGGCCAGCACGTCCGAGGCTGGCCGCAGTGAAGCACTCAGGTCCTCGGGTAGCCCGGTGCCTGAGAGCATCTCCTCCAGGGCCGCGTCCCCAGCGGGCGCGTCCCGGTGGCCTGGCCATGGAAAGTTCGGCATGGCACTGTCCGGAACGTAGTTGCCCGTCAAAGCGTTTACGGCCGCGATCTGCGCTGTCGGCCGCGGTGCGCGGCCAGCCGCAGCGCTGCCGGAGTGCGCCCGACGAGCTTGGCGATCGGGTCGGTCTCCAGCGCGGCTGCGACCCGAAGCAAGATCACCTCCGCTTGAAGAAGAGGCAGCACCACTACCATCGGCAGTGCGCACGGCCAACCGCGAGATGATCACCCGGCTCAACGCCACCCCGCGCAGGAACGCCCGCACGTGACGCACCAGGAGGAGAAGTGAGGGCCCTGCTTATTCCCGTCGATGGGCCGCCAAGGCCAGTTGACCTGCCCGATGGCGGAGGCGCCCGCTTCATGCGATCGCTCAGGACGCTTATCGGCACGCAGTGCGCCGAGCGGATCTGGATCACCAGCCGCTGGGAAGCCTGGCTGGACGAGGACGGCGCAGCCGCCGGAAAGCCGGCCAACCAGGCCGCCACCCTCGCCGCGCGATCCTTCGGCGCCGGGTTCACCCTCCGCGGCACAGTCGTCGTCGTCGGCCTGGACAAGGACACGGGACGACCAGCGGACCTGTCCCCAGCCCAGGCCGATGCCATCCGCGAGAGAATCAGCCCGCCAGCTACTTGAGGTCCGCCTCGTGCAGGCGGCGGTGCACTATGGACGCGAAGGTGAGCAAGTCCAGTCCGTCGCTGCGCGAGCCGGCCCAGGCCGCCCCGGCAGCGCGGTGTCGCCCTGGGACAACCGGCTAGCGGCTCGACCTGGAGCTGTCAAGGCCGCGCTTTCCGCCATGGGCTTGATCTGGTCCATGCAGCCCCACGGGACCAGAGCCGGTGGTATTGCCGATTGGCAGTCGGAGCTGGCGGATCCACTCGTCGCCCGGCTCACGGGTCACGGGTCACGAACTCATTATCGATGCCAAGTCGTTCCGTGATGACACCGACTATGAGGTAATTGAACTCCTCTTCGTCATAGTCGTAGTTCTTCGCGACTTTGCTGATCGTCGCGTCTGTGATCTCGTCGTCGGTCACTGGACCGTTCCTCCCGGTGATGGTCCCAGTCCAGTGGGCGCGGCGCTGATTGACGGCCCCCTCGGGTCTCGGCTTAGGACGGTGGCGAGCCGGGTGAGGGTTGGTGTGCGTAGCGCGGGGAGTGACCGGGCAGGCGGTAAGGCTCATGTGGTGGCTGGAGCAGGGACTGGATCTCATAGATGGGTTTGGCGGAATCGGGGGCTGGTGCGACATCGACTAGGTCGAACAGGCCGACCAGGCCTTCCTTGTCGAGTCGTTCCTGCTGCCGCTGCAGCTGGGCTCTGCGCCGGAGTTCGGGCTGGCGCCGGGCTGCTGAGGAGTAGAGGTCAGTCATGATTTTCTTGCCAGCCTTGTGGTCGGTGGCGAAGATCATGTTGAAGATCTCGGTGCCGGACGTGTTGGTGACTTGGAAGTCAAGTGTCGTCCGGTAGCCGAGGTCGTGCTCAAGGCGCCACCGCATGAGGTTGGTGAGCTCGTCGCGGAACTCGCCTGGGGCCAGCCGCCCCTCCCTGCTCGCTGTGAGAGCGTCGATCCAGATTTCCGTGCCGAACATGCGGTTCATTTGCGCGGCGAACGGCTCGTCGATGTCATCCTGGCGCAGTCGAAGCCCGCGGGGGAGCAGTCCGCTGGCGCAGAGGATCCAGATTTCGGTCTTCCATTTATCGGGACGCTTGTGCCGGGCGAGCGCCTCGAGCGTTGTCCAGTGCACCTCGGTGGACTGCTGGTCAAGGAATGCGAAGGTTGGCGCCCAGTTCAGGTCGGCGAGTTCTTCGAGCGCCGCCGCGATGGTGGTGTTGCAGTCGCCGGGCACGACCTTGAAGGCGCCCGCCCGGTCCGGGTACTCGGCTGTCAGCCGCTGCTCAAGGCTGGCAGCGTGGGGCGCGAGCTCGAAGAAACGCATATGCGTGAGCGGCGGCCTGGCCTCCAGGGCCAGGCGGGCGGAGCCGCGGATTGTCCGTTTGCCGCGGTCGCGACTGACGTTGTCGGGCCGGCCGGCGAACAGGTCCAGGTAGACCGTCTGGCCTGCTTTCTTTGATGCTGTGGTGAACGCGCTGAGGTAGGCGCCCAGAATGTCGAGCTTCTGCTCAGTCCACCATCCCCATGACCTTGGCGCCACGGGTCCTTCTATCGCCGCCGGAAAGTCAATTGTTCCGGCGGCGGGCCCGGGCGGCGAGTCGCCACTCCGTGCGGCGCAGGCTGGTCGTAGCAGTCGTGGTCGGATGACCGTGACTGCGGATAACTGCTGTAGCCGTCAGCTGGCCAATGTCGGCATCTGGTCCCACGTCCGGCCGTCCAGGTCGCGGCCGCCGGCTTTGGGAGTCGGGCCACCGACCTGCTTGAAGAAGAACGCGATGCCCCGGGCGGTGCAGCGGTCACGCAGGTCTCGCACCCAGTCCAAATCGACGGGCCGGTGGCCGGCGCCGGACTCTCCGCCCGCTATGACCCAGTCGATATCGGTGACGTCCAGCGAGGGCAGCGGGCCCAGAAGCGGTTCCAGGGACAGGAACCGGGTGACGGCCGGGACGGCCCGAAGGGAGTCCGCCCGGCGGACGTATTTATCGGTCTCGATCGACGTCCCGACCCAGGCGTTAGGCACCGGCCAGGCGAACGGGCTGCGGGACGAGGCGACGAAGTTGCGGCTCAGACCCGGCCAGGACGTGACGAGGTCGTCGATCGCCCGGCCCACCATGTCGAACCGGAACTCGTCACGGCTGAGCAAGCGGGCCAGTCGCTCAGGCCGCTTAGTCAGAACCTGATACGAGTGCTGCGGCGTCAGCGCCATGACGGCCCAGATCCGCGCGACGAATGCGGCAGGCACTCGCGCGTGGCCGACGTCGCTCATCGAGTTGACGAACACCGTCCGAGGCTTGCGCCAGCTCAGCGGCTGGAGCAGCACGTCCTCGTGGCAGGTCACCCCGAACCCGGGCCCGCTGGTGCGCGCGTCACCGTCGGTCTGGTACTTCGCCGCGCCCATCGCCTTCAGCCGCTTGGCCAAGGTAAGGGCGTAGCAGTTGTCGCAGCCTGGCGAGATCCGGTCGCAGCCGGTGGTCGGGTTCCACGTCGTCTCGGTCCACTCGATGGTTGTGCGTGTCGCCATGACCCTGCATCCTCCCGCCACCGTTATGCCCGGCACCAGCCCGGCGGCTGCTTTGGTGCTAAATTTTTACCGCTATTAATTTATCACCCGGGAGGGTTGGTTGCCGGTAACGCGTGGCCGTAGCAAACGGGAGGACAGCCGGTATGTGAGGCAGGCCGCCCGGCTAGCGGGGCAGCTGCGTTCCCGTCGCGAGGCGGTTGGGATCACTCAGGAAGCCCTCGCGGCGGCAGCCAGCGTGGGTCTGTCGACGGTTCGGAAGATCGAGACCGGCGCCGTAGTGGAGCCGGGTTACTTCACCGTGCTCGCCCTGATGAACGCGCTGGGAATCTCGCAGACCGACCTTGGCGGACAGTCGCCAGCTCGGACCGAAAGTCCGTCGTGATTTCTGTGAACTAGTCGTCGCGGCCCCACTCGGGTAAGAGGTTCTGACCCGACCTTGATCGCTTACGAAGTTGTTCTAGCCCCCCACCCACCGCGCTCAGATCAGACCGGCGCCGTTGTGCGCTCGCGTGGATTCCAGCTTGATCTGGACCAGCGCGGTCGTGGGTGTAAGTGGCGGTGAGCCCGGCTGCGAGTTCCTGCACCAGCTGCCAGTGCTCAGAGCAACAGCCTCAGCCCGCTTCCAGGATCACTGACGGACTGCCCATACCTGACATCGTCACATGAATGGTCCGGCCGCCAACATCCACGCCCATACCGTTGATTGAAGCCACCAAACGCTTGTACACCAAGGCCGCGTGAGCGCTGACGCGGAGGCGTAAGACGCACAACCGCGAGTATGAGAGCGGCCAGGCGTATGCCGCCACGGTCGCGGAGCGGCTACGGCTGCCCTGCCTGCAGCTACACGGGATGGCTACTTACCTCAGGGCTGCCTCGCGGTCAGGGCAACGTCCTCCCATCCCCGGAGCGGCCTTGACTCCTCAGGCCGAGTTCGCAGCGAGGACCTCAGTCGCCAGGCGTGCTACGTCGCTGGCCTCGTCGTTACACAGGATGACAAGGCACGTCTCGCTCTCTGGGATGAGGAGGTTCAAGGTCCGGAAACCTGCGTTGCCGCCGGTGTGGAGGAAAACACGCGTGTCGGAATCCAACAGTGATCCCGTGATCCATCCGTAGCCGTACCCCTCAACAGCAACCGGGCCCTCGCTGGCTTCCGCGTCAATTCGCACCTGGGTGGCCAGTGCGGCGTCCCAGCTTGCGGCGCTGAGCAACCGGCGCTCACTGACAGCCGCGTCCCACCTCGCCAGGTCTGCGGTGGTAGACCACACGTCACCCGCGCCCAGACCGGTGCAGTCAAGTTCGTATGAGCTGGTAGGCTCGCCGTCCGCGTAGCCGACAGCAAGTTGGGGCTCGCCATGCCCGTTGCCAGCGAACGTCGCAGTCATGCCAAGCGGCGTGAAGATCTCGTCGGCCAGGAAGGCGGCGTACAGGCGGCCCGCCACTCGCTGGACGATGCGGGCAAGCAGGAAGTAGCCCAAGCTGCTGTAGTAAAACCGTTCCCCCGGCTCGGCGATCAGCGGCCTGTGCTTGACGGCGTCCAGTTGTTCGGCCGGTTCCATGGCTGCGCAGATGTCGATCTCTGGTATGTCGTCCCAGTGCCCGATGCCAGAGGTGTGCGTAAGCAGATGCCGGACCGTGATGTCCCGCCAGGCATCCGGGCAGCCGTCGACCAAGCTGGCCAGTGGGTCGGTCACCGCTAGCACGCCCCGGTCAGCAAGCAACATGACCGCAGTGGAGGTGAACTGCTTGCTGACCGAGGCCAGCTGGAATCTGGTGGCCGGACTGTTGGGCACACCTGCCTGCCGGTCCGCCGGACCGCCGCTGGCCTCGACGGTCACTGCGCCACCGACCTGCAGCAGCACGTTTCCCCGCAGATCAGCTAATGCCGACATGGGAGCATTTTAGTAATCGTGCCCCGCAAAATGCGGCCAGCTCAGAAATATGTGTTGTGACTAATCTGGCCAGGGAGGACAGATCGGTGATCACCATCGAGGCGAATGCAAGCGGGCAGCTGTGGGCTGATGATCCGGCCGCATGGCGGCGGCGGTGTAGCGCTGAAGGGTGTCCCATGTGCGCGCAACGGCTGCGTGCTGACTGGCTCCTGGCCGAAACCAGGCTGTGCGTTGTGTCAGCCGCGCCGGAGGCGGCCCTGCCCGGGTATGCCTGCGTCCTCGCTAAGCAGCATGTGGTCGAACCCTTTGAACTCCCGGAGCCTGACCAGGCTGAGTTCTTCACAGACGCGATGGCTGCGGCGCGCGGACTTGCGAAGCTCTTTGCGGCGACAAAGATGAACTACGAAATCCACGGGAATACCATTCCGCACCTTCATATGCACTTGTTTCCGCGCACTGCCAGGGATGTTTACGTGGGCTATCCGAATCACTGCCGTGTCAGGTTCACGCGAACACCGGCTGACCTTGACCGGATGGGCCAGGCCATTCGCGATGAGCTCGGAGCGCGGCTGTGGCGGGGATCGGCCGGGCAGCGATCATGACTGGGCTTGGATCGTAATAGCCGGGTCAGTACATATCGAATCGCCATCGCCACCAGACGCATGTCGGCTGCGCGCCACCATTGCACTCAGCGTTCCCCGCGCTCGCGACACGCAGGCTGAGGTCACGAACCGGCGGCATAGGCTGGTTGTCATCGATTGTCGCGGGAGGCGGAGGCTGTGGCGGGCGATTCGAGTGCGGGGTACCCGGCCGAGAGACCAATCCGGCCCCGCCTGTCAGTAACGCAGCTACTGGCAGGCAAAAAAGCCCGGCCGGTGCGGTCGCTGGATGAGCTCGCTGCTGACACCTTCGACTCTGACGAGGACCTGCGCGCCTTTCTTTCAGACCTGTACGCCTCCCGGCGGGCCGGCTCGTCCTGAGCCGGCAGAGCTGACGGCCGGTGACGCGTGGCGGCGGCTCGGTTATCCGGCCCACGGCGGCGTGAAAGGGGCGGCTGCCGGCGCCCTGGGGCCGTGCTGGTCCAGGCTGCCTGCGCGCCCAGCGGCATGGACTGGTCAGTTTCATTCTCCTGACCGGGGTTGACTCCATGCCCTCCACGGCCGCTGGCGATGCGACCCAACGCGGATGACGGAGCCCGACCGCGGCGGTGACTAATGTGGCTCGGACCGGCGCCTCGAATACCATGCCTGGTGGGCTGGAAAGGCAGTGGAGCGGTCCGGCATCGTTGAGGCTGGGGAAGGTGACGTTTATGCAGGCATCGCCTACCTATGTGCTGCTGAGTTGCGCAATGTCCGCAGACGGGTATATCGATGATGCCACCGACCCGTCGGCTCCTGTTGTCTAATGATGCCGATTTTGACCGCGTGGACGCTGAGCGTTCTCTCGCCCTTTCTGGAGTGTTGCTGGAGCCCAGGTTCTCGGCCATCGGCAACGATGAGGTGTGACCACCATTTCCGGCGATACTGAGCGGCCTTACGTTCTACTCAGCTGCGCGATGTCCGTTGACGGATACATCGACGACGCCAGTTCTGATCGGCTCTTGCTCTCTAACGATGATGACTTTGAGCGGGTCGATTGTCAGCGGGCTTTGGCCGACGCAGTTCTGGTTGGCGCAACCACCATCCGCCACGACAACCCGAAGCTTCTGGTGCGCTCGGCGGGGCATCGAGCCGCCCGCCAGGAACGCGGCTTGCCTATCAGCCCTGCCAAGGTGACGATCACCAGGTCCGGCAGTCTCGACCCTCAAGCGAGCTTTTTCACCGCCGGCGGCGCCGAGGTCGCCAGGCTCGTCTATTGCGCGAGCCCGGCGGTCCAGGTCGCCCGGGACAGGCTGAGTGTGGCTCCGTCGACGTCGATCATCGACGCCGGCAGCCCGCTCGACCTGGTCTCGGTGCTGACTGATCTGGCAGCCCGGGGCAGCCGGCGGCTGATGGTGGAAGGCGGCCAGAACATCCACACGCAGTTCCTCGCTGCGGGCCTCGCGGACGAGTTGCAGCTAGTGATCGCGCCGTTCTTCGTCGGCGATCCCAATGCCCCGCGATTTGTCGGTGCCGCTGCCTTCCCGTGGGACTCCGCCCACCGGATGACACTTGCCGAGTCACGCCAGATCCGTGATGTCGTCCTAGTCCGCTATCTGCTCACTCCTCGCGCTCTCGGCGAGCAGCGGGTGGCCCAGGCCACAGCGAGCTGACCGTCCGCATCACCCGTTTGACCTCGCCCCTAGGGCCAGCCCTACCTTATCTCGTCGGGCAGCCTGCCTGTTATGAGGAGGGCAAGGCGCTAGTACGAGCTTGGATGGTGGTTGAGGATGGTTGTGCGTGCGGTGGCATTCGATATCGGTGGTGTCCTCTACTGGAAGGACCCGGAGACTCAGATCACCAGTCCCTGGGCGCAGCGTCTTGGGATAAGTGAGGCTGACTTTAAGACTGCTCTGGCCGGCCGGGTTGATCCGGACAGGGTTATCCCAACGGGCGGCATAGACGAGGCCGAGATCAAACGCCGATATGCGACCGCGCTCGGCCTTTCGGATTCGCAGCGAGATGAATTCATGGCCGACATGTGGACCTGGTATTGCGGCCACAAGGACGAGAACATGCTGCGATATGCCAGCAGCCTGAGGCCCCAGTACTGCACGGGACTTCTGAGCAACTCAGCTGACGGAGCGCGCCGCGAGGAGCAGACCCGGTATGGCTTCGAAGAGTTGTTCGACGTGATCCTTTACTCGCACGAGGTCGGCGTTGCCAAGCCTGATCCGAAGGTCTATGCGCTGCTGTGCGACCGCCTGCGAGTGGAGCCAGATGAACTCGTATTCCTTGACGACGACCTGCCCAACGTTGAGGCGGCCCGTAAGCTCGGCATACATGCAATCCTTCACCAGGAAACCCGCCAATCCATACAGGAGATTAGCGCTTTGCTGGGCGCCTGAGTGAAGCCGCCGGACAGCGCGGCGTTTATTGCCAGGGCGTGGCCCGTTATCCGATTGCTGCAAGAGCCGCCGAGAGTCGCCGGTCATGGCAGCTATCGGGGATGGGCCACTGGCGCTTGCGAGAAGGCACGTGTCAGGGTGACTGGAATACTTGCCGCATGACAGAACATCGCGTCGTGGCCGTGATCTTGCGTCAGGCAGATCGGGTGCTGTCGTGTCACCGGGCACCGGGGTGTTAGCGACCTCGCAATATGACCATCGCTCGGCTGAAATATCTGTCGATGGTCCGGCAGGGCTTCTTGAGTATCGCGTCACGGAATGTGATCGGTACCTGCGCGCGTACCACCGTTCTGCATGCTGACGGTGCCATGTGGCTGCCGGCCTGCACGCCGCGCCGAAATGGCGAATCGGCGCGCCCATCTGTCCGCGAAGCAGTCCGGACTTGTTCCCACCACGTGACCTGGCCACAGCGCTGGCACCGCTGACCGCTAGCGCCAAGGGCCGGGCCGCTCGGGCTGTGAGCCTGGCACCGGACCGCGTCCACGCACGCCCGGCGGAAGAGACGATCTATGCCATGTCCCAGCTACGCCACCTGGGCAATCGTGACGATCTCCTTGCTCTCCACAGTGATCGGCCCGCGCTTCCAGTCCCCGTACTGCGCCTCGACCTCGAACCCGGCCTCGGCCAGAAACTCGTTCAGCGGCTCTACGTCCAAGAACCGCAGGCTGCCGGCGTCCTCGCGCAGCACCGTGCCGTCGGCCAGCGCCGTGACCTCGATCGCGTCGACGATGTCGCCGCGGAGATCGACCCGGTACCACATGCGCAGCACACGGCCGTCCGAGAACGCGATGTCGCCAGAATCTCCGACCGCCCACTGCTCCCAGGCCCGGGCCTGCGGGTGCCGCGTCTCAAAGGCGAACCGGCCGCCGTTACGCAATGCGCCGCGGATCGCAGCCAGGGAGGCGCGGATCTCCTCGTCGGACAGCAGGCACTGGAAGGCGTGGCTAGTCATCGTGGCCAGCTCGAATTCCCGATGCCAGGCGATGTCGGCGGCCCTGCCTTCGACCCACTCGATATCCTCGCGGCGCCGCGCCCGACGCAGCGCCGCCGCGTCGGGGTCGATGCCGGCCAGGCGCCCGGAGTGGCCGCGCGCCCGCGCCTCGTGCAGCATCTGGCCAGTACCGCAGCCGACGTCGAGCACTGATCCGGCAGCTATAACCAGATCGTTGTAGAACCGGTCGCTCGGCCATTGCCCGGCGGCCCACGGATTCGTCAGATCGTAGAGTTCCGCGACGTCGTCATCAGTGAAGGTCATCAGGGCATGGTCCTGATGGCAGTAGT
>Ga0335075_10013936_pt1 | contig 12095 bp, 10 predicted proteins | sample Lox_Sample_24_FD_206723 | JGI IMG/M metagenome (GOLD analysis project Ga0335075, IMG submission 206723) | Soil microbial communities from Loxahatchee National Wildlife Refuge, Florida, United States - Lox_Sample_2.4 | ecosystem: Environmental > Terrestrial > Soil > Wetlands | place: USA... | reverse complement strand
CGTAGTGCCTCTGACGCGCTTGCTGGCGCATTTCGCAGATCGCGGTATGGATCTGCTGCCAGTGATCCAGTCCCTCGGCGTCGCCCTGCACGCGCATCTCGGCGGCGCGCTCCTGCGCGATCGCCTGTGCCCGCAGCCCGTGCAGGCGGAGCATCATCTGGGCGGTTTCTTTCGCATCCTGGTGACGCATGGATGTTTCCTTTCCAGGCCGACCAATCCTGTTCCGGATATGCGGGCCATACGCCGCCGCTGCGAATCGCACTGGCGTGACCGCGATGAAATCCGGGTCATCCGCTCTCAGGGACCGGCGATCGGGGAAGGAGAAGCGGCGATCGGCCGCGGCAGGTCAGTGGGTCGGCTGGCCGGCGCCGAAGCCGAGGAACCCGGCGCTTGGCACCGGCGTGCCGCCGTCATTGGCGAAAAGGCGCGGGGTCTGCTGCGGCACAGCGGCCACCACATCCTTGACCCGCACCACGTCCGCATGTGAGCGCGACTTGGCCGCGGCAAGCTTCGCCGACGCCGCTGCCGCTCCCGCCTTCGCGGTGGGCGGCCCGCTGGGCGCGTCCGCGTCGCGGTAGGACATCAGCAGGAAGGAAATGTCGTTGCGCCCCAGGTCGACCGACAGTTCCATTGGCGTCATGCCCAGGATATTACGCACGTCCAGCTCGGCGCCGCGGTTCAGCGCGTCACGCGCGGCGGCGATGTCGCCGCGGTTGATCGCGTCGAACAATGCGTCGTTGGGCGACATGTCGGCGGGGTTGCTGGTGGGGGGCGCGGCGGGCGCCGCGTTTGCCGCCGCGCCGGGCAGGGCGGGCGGCCGGTTCTGCGGCGCCGGCCCTTCCGCCTTCGGCGCCATCGACGCGCCTTGCCGGAGCAATGAGCCGGGGTCGATCATTCCGCCAGGACCCGGGGTGATCTGTGCCCGGGCGACGGACGCGAAGCCGATGGTGCCGAGCACCAGGGCGGCAGCGAAAGCGGCACTGTGCGACAGGCGGTTCTGCATGACGCCAGTCTACCTCAAATCCGATTCAACCACCAGAAGCCGGCGTTGAGGTACGCAGTAAAAAGCATCCAGGCCAGATAGGGAAGCATCAGCCACGCTGCGGCGCGCCGCAGGCGGAAGAAGCTGCTTATGGTGAGACCGGTCAGCACCAGCAGCACGGCCATGACGGCGAACGCGAGAGGCGGGCTATGCAGCCCGAAGAAGGCTGGTGTCCACAGCGCGGCGGCGGCGATCTGCCAGCCCCAAAGCCGCAGCGGCCGTGCCGCGCCGCAACGGCGCCACACCAGCCATCCGGCCACGCCGACCAGGACGTAGAGTGCCGTCCAGACAGGTCCGAACACCCAATTGGGCGGCGTACCGGGCGGACGGGCCAAGGACGGATACCAAGCGTGCGCCGTGCTCGCGACGAGCGCATCCGCCGACGCACCAACCAGCAGGCACAGGCCCACGAATCCGATCAGCGCCAGAATCGGAGAAACCGGCGCCGACGATCCGGGATAAGACCCCCACTCTTCGGGACCGCTCTGCTGGAAGACACGCATCCTTCTGCTTGGGTGGACTATAGAGATGTAGGATGGCGGATTGCGACTCCAACTGGTGTTTACCAGCCGTTGACGCGAGGCCACACGGCCACGACGTTCTCGCCGCCATCGATGACGTGATAACGGTCATGTGCCGCGGCGGTCATGCAGGTATGATTGGGCGCGATCCGTACCTTGTCGCCGATATGCAGGCCGGTTGAGTCGATCTCGATCACCCCATGCTCCTGGTAGGCACGGCGCACGATTGCACCGCCCAACGGTTGGGCGGCGAGGTCCAGGACCAGCCCGAAGCCGTAATCATGCGGCGCTGCCTCCGTGCTGCGGTCCTTCGAGAGGGCGAGCCCGCCGGCATCCACCAGGATGCGGCCGGGTCGCCGGCCGATCACGCTGGCGAGTACAGTCACGGCGATGTCGGTCACGCCGTGAGTGCCGATCTCCGACTGGAACAAATCGCCGAACATGTAGACGCCGGCGCGGATTTCGGTGACGCCCGCGAGGCTTGCGGCATGCAGCGCGGTGGGCGAGCTGCCCATCGAGACGATCGGTGCCGCATGTCCCGCCGCGCGCAGGCGTTCGGCCGCGCGTACAATGCCGCTGCGCTCGGCTTCGGCGATGCGCGCGATCTCGGCGATGGAGCGGCCGTTATAGGAGTGGCCGGCGTGGGTCATGACGCCCGCGAGCCGGGGGCCGAGGATGCCGGCGATCTCGAGCAAGGCATCGTCCTGGGGCAGGACGCCGCCGCGGGATTCGCCAGTGTCGATCTCGATCAGCGTCCGAGGCGGTTGGCTGTGGGCGATAATCGCCGCAGCGGTCTCGGGATCGTCGGTCAGCACCATGATGCGGGCCCCGGCGGCGTTCAGCCTGGCGACCTGGTCGAGCTTTTGCGGCGTGATGCCGACGGCATAGAGGATGTCGGCGATGCCGTGCGCGGCGAAATACTCTGCCTCGGCGAGCGTGGAGACGGTGATGCCGCCCGGTTGTCCCTGCAATGCCACGCGCGCGACGTCGATCGACTTGGCGGTTTTCATGTGCGGGCGAAGGCCCACGCCGTGGCGGGCGACGGCATCGGCCATGCGGGCGATGTTGCGCTGAAGGATGCTGCGGTCCAGCACCAGGCAGGGCGTCGGCAGGTCGGCAAGGTTCATCGGGCAGGGTCCGGGTTGCGATTGTGGTTGGGCTGGTAGCGCCGGCCGGCGACAGCGGCCATGGCGAGGCGGTTGCGCGTCCTGATCATTGCGAAGCCTTGAGCGCCGAAGCAATCTGCCGCTGGAGATTGCTTCGGCGGTGCACGCCTCGCAATGACAGGGCGGGGGCCGGTCGTTTGACCCCCATTGCCTGCACTTCTAGACTCCGCGTCAGGGAGAAGGCCATGACTGCCCTGACCGAAAGCGCGATCGACTGCGACATCCATCCCGGCGTACCCGAAATAAAGCAGCTTCTGCGCTACATGGAGCCGTTCTGGCAGGAATCGTTCGTCGCGCGCGGCCTGGATGGCTTCGACATGATGAGCTTTCCGCCCAACGCGCCGATCACCTGCCGCCCCGACTGGCGCCGCAAGGGCCAGCGCCCGGGCAGCAGCCTGACCGACATGCAGCGCGACGCGCTGGATAGGTTCGGCATCGGGCTGGCGATCTGCAATCCGCTCACCGGCGGCCAGATCGCGGTCAGCGAAACCATGGGCGCGGCGATTTGTTCCGCCGTCAACGACTGGATCGTCGAGCACTGGCTGAACAGGGACAGCCGGCTGCGTGCCTCCATCGTGGTGCCGGCGCAGGCGCCGTACCTGGCGGTGGAGGAGATCGAACGCCGCGCGCCGGACAAGCGCTTCGTGCAGATCCTGATGCCGGCGGCGTGCGAGATGATGCTCGGGCGCAGTTACTACTGGCCGATCTATGACGCGGCGGTGAAGCACGATCTGCCGATCGGGCTGCATGCCGGCAGCATGTACCGCTATGCGCCGACATCGACCGGGTGGCCGTCGCATTTCGTGCATGACTACGTGGCGAATTCGAACGTGTTCGAGGATCAGTTGCTGTCGCTGGTCAGCAACGGCATCTTTGTGAAATACCCGAGCCTGCGCGTGGTGCTGATCGAATCCGGCGTGAGCTGGCTGCCCGGCTTCCTGTGGCGTGCGATCAAGACCTGGCGCGGCGTGCGCGCGGAAGTGCCGTGGGTGAAGCAGTCGCCCGCCGATACGATCCGGGAGAACGTGCGCCTGACGGTGCAGCCGATCGACGCGCCGCCCGATCCCAATACCATCGAACGCCTGATGGAGATGATCGACAGCGACCGCATGCTGTTGTTCGCGTCCGACTATCCGCACTGGCAGTTCGAAGGCGACAAGGTATTGCCGGACGGATTGTCGCCCGCGCTGCGCCAGCGCATCCGGGTGGACAATCCGCTGGAGACCTATCCGCGTCTCAAGGAGAGCGTGCAATGAACGCACCCGTCAACGTGCTGGACCGGCCGACGCAGGCCGCGCAGACCAGCGGCATCATCGATTGCGACATACATCCGTTCCCCAGGCCCGGCGCGATCGAGCAATACCTGCCGGAGCGCTGGCGCAAGCATGTGGCGCAGTACGGCAAGTTCACCTACGGCATCTATGCCGATCGCGGTGCCTATCCGCGCTTCCAGCCGTACCTGTCGCGCCGCGATTCCTTTCCGCCGGGCGGCGGCGCGCCCGGGTCCGATGTGGGTTTCATCGCCGAGCAATTGCTGGATCGCTACAACATCGCTTACGGCGTGTTGGAGCCGTTGCTCGGGGGCAATGCGTCGCGCAACCTGGATGAAGCGGCGGCGTTGTGTTCCGCCATGAACGACTGGCAGGTTTCTGAATTCACCGATCCGGAGCCGCGGCTGCGCGCCTCCATCCTGGTGCCGCAGGACGATCCCGACGCGGCAGTGAAGGAGATCGACAAGCGTGCCGGCGACTGGCGGTTCTGCCAGGTGCAGCTTGGGTCGAAGACGACCGAGCCGATCGGCCGGCGCCGCTATTGGCCGATCTATGCGGCCGCGCAGGCGAATGGGCTGTCCATCGGGCTGCATGTCGGCGGCACGTTCGCCGCGGCACCATCCGCCGGCGGCTGGCCGCAATTCTATGTCGAGGAGCATCATGGCCTGGTGCACTCGATGCAGAACCAGGCTGCCAGCATGATCTTCGAAGGCGTGTTCGAGGCGTTTCCCAGATTGAAGGTCGTGCTGATCGAGGGCGGCTTCGCCTGGGCGCCGACGCTGGGATGGCGGCTGGATGCGCACTGGGCGAAGATGCGCGACGAAGTGCCGCAGGTGAAGCGCCCCCCGTCGGAATACATGCGCACCAATTTGTGGTGGGCGACGCAGCCGGCAGAGGAGCCAGGGCACCCGGAAGACCTGCGCCAGGTGTTCGATTGGATCGGCTGGGACCGGATGGTGTATTCCAGCGACTATCCGCACTGGGATTTCGACGATCCGCACCAGGCGTTCCATTTCCAGATGACGGAGACGGAGAAGCGCCAGGTGTTCCGCGAGAATGCGCTGAGTGTTTATACGTTCAGGTGATAAAAACCTGTCCCGTGCTGCACGAACAGCGGCATTGTCACGGTAGCCAGGTCAGGCCGGATGCGCGGAGGCGGGCGAGACTGGCGGCATGAAGCCGCCACCCGAGCCACACTATCGTCATCGGTTCCCTGCCGAGATCATCAGCCACGCTGTGCGGCTGTACCACGTCTTCAGCGTCTTCAGCCTCAGTCTTCGGGATGTCGAGTTGCTCATGGCTGAACGCGGCGGTGTTGTTTCCTGTGAGACGGGGCGTCGCTGGTGCAAGAAAGTCGGTGCGAGTTTCGCTGACCGCCTGCGCCACCGCCGGCCACGGCCGGGAGACAAGCATCGGCCGACGCGACGACGGGAACGGCAGATGCAACGGTTCAAGTCGCCCCAACAAGCCCAGGACTTCCTCTCCGCTCACTCGTTCATCTACGGTCACTTCCATCCCCGCCGACAACAGCTTGCAGCCTTCGCTTTTCGCGTTATCCGGGCGGACGCTTTCAAAGTCTGGCGCCAGGCGACCTCCGCCCAAGTCGCAGCATGATCGGCGCGGCACGACTCTCGGCTCCATGCTGCCCACCCGACGTTAACCTGACAATGCCCGCGCCTGCGTTTGCCGTGTAGCCTGCGCCTCTTCTGCCGATCTTAACCCGCGCCGCCACAGGTCCGTCGGCCGGTCCGCCTGCTCTCTTCCGCGCTCAATCCGCCTATGCCTGAACGCAAGGCGCCAGAGCTGACACGCCATGGCGATGAGGAAGTGAACGGACAGTGTACCGATTTCTGGAGGCAGTGTCCCGCCCAGAGGTCTGTTCGAAAACATTCTTAGCTCTGGCATAGACTTCCGACCATCAGGCGGATGGAGCAAAGCAACAGGAACGCTCGCGCCTTTACGTTTCAGGTTCTCCCAGTCCTCGGCCAATCGTCGGCAGCGATTTAGCCAGGCCAGCGTTCGCTCCCCCCATTGCCTCGGCAGGACCACGAAGCCTGTGGCCCGTCTGAGCGTTTGACAATCTCCACCGCAACCGTCAAGACAGTACGCCTTGCGGTGCCTCGTAACTCCGGTCCCTCCTGATAGCCACCGCCGGCGTAAAGTTTCAGCAGGAAGGCAAACAATCCGAGCAAGGTGGCCCAGCACCATCGCCTCGCCGTCGCGATCCTGGATCCGGGCGGCACGCATGAGGGCGTGCACCATCGCCCCCCCGTGTCGACCAGGACGTACCGCGTCTCACCCTTAATTTTCTTGCCCGCACCATAGCCGGACGGATCGATGCAGGCCCCCTTTGGTCCGACTCTTGCGGCCCAAATCGGCGCTTTTGACGCTCAACGCATCAATCCTCGCTGCCATCAACCGAACGCACGCGGATTGTCTGGCAAGCACGGAACGAACCTCCGTGCCCACCCTCGGATCACCTGCCCTACCCCCGCCGACGGCCCGCAGTTGCCAGCCATCCCCATCCACAGCAAGCTCGCCTGCCCAACACCGCACCGGCCCCGGCGCGCCTGCGGGCCTGAAGCCTTGCTCTCCGGCGACTGGAGACTGAAGACAGAGGACTGGCCCTTGTCCTTTACCTCCGCCGCCGCCCTGTCTCCCTCCGGGCGATGGATCGCCTTCACCGTGCTTCTCGCCGGGGGCTTCATGCCCCCGGTCGATTTCTTCATCGTCAATGTCAGCCTGCCGTCGATCCAGACCACGCTCGGCGCCAGCCCGGCAGAGCTGCAACTCATCATCTCCCTCTACGGCGCCGCCTACGCCGTCTTTCTGATCACCGGCGGCCGGCTGGGCGATCTCTACGGCCGCCGCTGCATGTTCCTGATCGGCATGGCCGGCTTCACCATCGCCAACCTGATGTGCGGGCTGGCGCCATCACCCGCCGCATTGGTCGCCAGCCGCACCCTCCAGGGCGTCGCCGCCGCGATCCTGGTGCCGCAGGTCCTCGGACCCGTCCGCACATTGTTCCCCACCGAACGAGACCTCGCCCGAGCGCTGAGCAGTTATGGGATCATGATGGGGCTGGCCGCGGCATCGGGGCAGTTCCTGGGCGGCGCACTGGTGCAGTGGAATCCGCTTGGCCTCGGCTGGCGCGCGGTGTTCCTGCTGAAGGTTCCGGCGGCGCTGGCGGTATTGCTGGCGGCCTGGATCGTAGTGCCGGAAACCAGCACCTCCCGCCGAGTCCGCATCGACGCGGCCGGCGCCGCACTGCTGTCCCTGGCGCTGACCTGCCTCGTGCTGCCGCTGTCGGAGGGCCGCCAGCAGGGCTGGCCCGCCTGGACTCTCGTGATGCTGGCGGCGGTCGTGCCCCTTGGGGCCGCATTCCTGTGCCTAGAAGCCAGTCTGGCCGCGCGCGACCTGATGCCCTTGCTGGACTTGCGCCTGCTCTCGATCCGCAGCTTCCGCCGCGGCGTGCTGGTCGGCACCTTGTTCTTCTTCACCACCGCGTTCTACGTCACCTTCAGCCTGTATCAGCAGGACGGTCGAGGCACCGACCCGCTGCACACCGGCCTCGCCATCCTGCCCTACGGCATCGGTCTGTTCTTTGGCCCGTTGGCGAGCACACCGCTGGTCTCCCGCCTGCGCCACGGGCTGCTGCCGATCGGCATGGCGATCCAGGTGGCGGGCTATGGCGCGACGGGCGCGGCGATCTGGCTCGGCTGGAATGGCTGGCCGGTGTACCTGGCGGTGCTGGTGGCCGGCTTCGGCCAGGGCATCGCGTTGCCACGGTTGTACAATGCGGCGCTGGGCGACGTGCCGCCGTCGCAGGTGGGCCTGGCTTCGGCGGTCATCAATTCCGCCTTGCAGATTGGCGGCGCCGTCAGCGTTGCCGGCATCGGCAGCCTGTTCTTTGCCATGCTCGGTGACGGCAGCGGCCGCGCAGCGTATGCCCACGCTTTCGGCATTGCCCAGGCGGCAACCACGCTGGCGTTGTTTGCCTCCATGCTGCTGTCCATTTCCTTGTGCACGCGCCGTCCGGCGCCGGCGGAGACCGCGTCACCATGACCCAGACCTTCGATCCCGAAGCCGTCCGCGCCTTCGAACATGCACGCTGGGAGCGCGCCGCGCCGGTATTCGACGCATCCTTCGCCACGGCCACCGGCCAGTTCGTCGAGCCGCTGCTGGATGCCGCCCACGTGCGGCAGGGGACCTGTGTCCTGGACGTGGCCTGCGGCTCCGGCGTCGCGACCGCCGAGGCCGCGCAAGGTGGCGCCATCCCGACAGGTGTCGATTTCTCCGCCGCGATGCTGGCGCAGGCGCGCGCCGCCCATCCGGGAATTGCCTTCCTCCACGGCGATGCGGAATCACTGCCCTGTGCCGATGCCGCCTTCGATGCGGTCGTATCGAATTTCGGCGTGCACCACGTGCCGCGGCCGGCGCTCGCCCTGGCGCAGGCGTTCCGCGTGCTGGCGCCCGGCGGCCGCATCGCCGTCAGCTTCTGGGCCGCGCCGGAGCAGAATATTGCGTGGAAATTGCTGCTGGATGCGGTGAAGCGGCATGGTGACGCGAAGGACACCGGCGCGCCACCACCCGGCGGTGGGTTCGGCTCAGTGCAGCAGATTCTGGACGCGCTGCGCGATGCGGGGTTCGGCGCTCTGCGGGCGCAACTCGAACGCCGCGTCTGGCGCCATGCGAACGGTGCCAGCCTGGTCGCCGCCCTGCGCACCGGCACCGCGCGAATGGCGGCGCAGATCGAGGCGCAATCGCCCGCCGCGTTGCGGGCAATCGTCGCGGAAATCGATGCGAACGCCGCAGCCTGGCGCGATGCCGAGGGACTCGCCTTGCCGATCGTCGCGGTGATCGCATCGGGGAGCAAACCGTGATCCTGTCTGCATTTGTGGTTCTTATCGCTAGGAAGACGACGTCGCCACTTGACCCGCCGCCATCGCGGTGGCTGTCGTGCCCAGGTTCCTGCCCCGAGACTTTGCTGAACCGGAGACTTTGCTGAACCGGAGACTTTGCTGACATGGAAGATCCCGCGGACCTGCCTGCCCGTATCGCCCCTGCGGACCGCACGCTCCCCCGCATGCTGCATCGCCAGGCGGTGTTGCATGGAGATCGGCGGCTGGTGGAGATCGGTGGCACGCGCTGGACCTTCGCCGAGACGCTGGACATGGCCGCGCGCTTCGGCGGCGCCCTGCACGCGGCGGGCATTCGGCGAGGCGACAGCGTGGCCGTGATCTGCGGCAACCGTGCGGAACTGCTTCAGGTCTATCTCGGGTGCGGCTGGATTGGCGCGGTAACGGTGCCGATCAACACGGCCTCGCGCGGGATGCAGCTTGCCCACATCCTGGCGAATTCGCAGGCGAAGCTGCTGGTGCTGCAGGCCGAGCATGCCGGCGCGCTGGAAACGCTCGACGCGGTCCCGCCAACACTGCGTACAATCTGGGTGATCGGCGAGGGCACGGTACCCGCCATGTGGCCACGCCCCCACCCCTTCCCGCCGCCGGCAGATCCGGTGCCGGAAGCGGCGGTTGGGCCGGGCGACACCGTGGCTATCCTCTACACCTCGGGCACCACGGGCGTTTCGAAAGGCGTGTGCTGCCCGCACGCGCAATATTTCTGGTGGGGCGTGAACACCGCGCGCTTGCTCGGCGTGCAACGGGACGACGTACTGCTGACGACGCTGCCGATGTTCCATACCAACGCGTTGAACACGTTCTACCAGGCGCTGCTGACCGGCGCCGCCCTGGTTGCAGAGCACCGCTTCTCCGCCTCGGGATTCGCACCGTCACTGTGCCGCCACGATGCCACGGTAACCTATTTGCTCGGTGCGATGGTGCCGATCCTGCTGTCCCGCCCGCCCAGTGCCGACGACCGCGCGCATCGTGTGCGCATCGCGTTGGCGCCGGGCGTTCCCGCCCGCTTCCATCCCGAATTCCGCGACCGTTTCGGGATTGCCTTGCTCGAGGGCTATGGCTCGACCGAGACGAACTTTGCGCTGGGCTGCCCGTTGGAGAGCCAGCGTCCCGGCATGATGGGTCCGGTGTTCGACGGCTTCGAGGCGCGCGTGGTGGATGATGCGGACAATCCGCTGCCCGACGGCATTCCGGGTGAACTGGTGCTGCGCGCCCGCGAGCCGTTTGCCTTCGCCACCGGCTATTTCGGCATGGCCGACAAAACCGTCGAGGCATGGCGCAACCTGTGGTTCCACACTGGCGACCGGGTGGTGCGCGAACCCGACGGTTACTATCGCTTTATGGATCGGATGAAAGATGCGATCCGCCGGCGCGGGGAGAACATCTCGGCTTATGAAGTGGAGCAAGTCTTGCTGTCGCACCCGGCGGTCGCCGAAGCCGCGGTGTTCCCCGTGCATTCGGAACTGGCCGAGGACGAAGTGATGGCGGCGGTCGTGCTGTGCGAAGCGGCGTCGCTGACCGCACCCGCACTGGCGGAATACTGCGTCAACCGGATGCCAACCTTCGCTGTTCCCCGCTACATCGAGTTCGTCACCGCACTGCCGATGACGGAGAACGGCAAGGTGCAGAAGTTCCGGCTTCGCGAACGGGGAGTGACGCCAGGGACCTGGGATCGGACGGCATAAGGGGGACGACACGCGCCTGCCATTGCGTGGCGCGCAGCGGTGCAGCAGTCTTCAGTGAAGGGCAAAGCATGTCATTGCGGGGAGCGTAGCGGCGAAGCAATCTCGTTCGGAGGAGCACCGGACCGGACGTCCGCCCTCTCGACTGAGATTGCTTCGCCGCTACGCTCCCCGCAATGACAGGCGCCAGTGCGTAAGCAAGCAGGGAGGAAACGTCATGGCAACGATCGTTCTGGTGCACGGGGCTTATCAGGGCGGCTGGATCTGGACCCGCGTGGCGCCGCTTCTGCGCGCGGCAGGCCACACCGTATTCGCGCCGACTCTCGACGGCTGCGCCGAGCGCAAGCACGCGCTGCGCCCCGGCATCACCACCGAAACCCACGCCGCCGAAATCGCGGATCTGCTGTTCTTTGAAGACCTGAACGATGTGGTGCTGGTGGGTACCAGCTCGGGCGGTATGGTGACCTGCCGCACGGCCGAGCTCGCGCGTGACCGTATCGGCCGCATCGTGCTGGCCGACGCCCTTGCCTTGCTCTCCGGCGAGCGCATTGGCGAAATCGTCAATCGGACGGCGCGAGTGACCACCGACCTGACGACCGGTCCCTCGCCCGAGGATGCCCGCAACCGCATGTTCGCGTCGCTCGATCCCGCGACCCTGGAATGGGCGCTGGCGCGCTACACGCCGCATCCGATCGCGGCGATGGAGCAACCGGTGGTGCTGGACAAGTTCTGGGACCAAAGCTGGAACGCAACCGTGATCTGGTGCAAGCGCAGCATGAACCCACCGGTCGCGCATCAGCGCCGGGCAGCGGAAAAGCTGAAGGCGCGGTGGTTCGAATTGGATACCGGCCATTATCCGATGCTGACGGAACCGGAAGCGCTGGCGCGGCTGATCATGGCATAAGTTCGTTGCGCGGGATGACGGCCGGCTTTTGAGGCGATAACAATGGGGACCTTTGGCCTGCCAGAGGCTGCACGTCCCCATGTCATTGCGAGGAGCGAAGCGACGAAGCAATCTCCACCCTTGTCGAGCCGCGATAGAATGGCTTGTCACGAACGGGAATGCTTCGTCGCTTGGACTCCGGACAAGAAACAACCCGTCATGGCGGGGCTTGACCCGGCCATCTACGCACAACTCGATCGGGTCACATTGCGACGTCACCCGATCATTGGGGGAAGCTGGCCGGGTCAAGCCCGGCCATGACGAGTAGGGCCGGCGCTACGACGTTTCATTCAGGGCGGGTCGGCCGCCAGGATGGTGGTCAACTCGCAATGACACCAGAGCGGTCGTTCCCGCGAGTTACTGATTGGGCCAGCCGGTATTACCCGCTGAATCACCAGCACCGGCAAAGCGCCCGGCACCCGTGAAGGAGAAGCGTGCGTGAGTGAAGCAGCCAACGAAGCCAGTCCGATCCTGCTGACCGAGGACCGCGGCCATATCCGCATCCTGACGATCAATCGCCCGGAGCGGATGAACGCCATCTCGCCCGAACT
>Ga0335075_10013935_pt1 | contig 12095 bp, 10 predicted proteins | sample Lox_Sample_24_FD_206723 | JGI IMG/M metagenome (GOLD analysis project Ga0335075, IMG submission 206723) | Soil microbial communities from Loxahatchee National Wildlife Refuge, Florida, United States - Lox_Sample_2.4 | ecosystem: Environmental > Terrestrial > Soil > Wetlands | place: USA... | reverse complement strand
CTTTGCGGCCATTGGCGATCGCGGCGTCCATGCGGTCGTGCAGCATGTCCATCTGGGCGCGCGCGCCATAGGCCATGGCGAGCTCCGGACCGGGCGGCAGGCCCTCCAGCACGCTGACCGCCTCGTCGACATAGGCCTGCGCCTTTTCGGCCTCGCCGCGATACCAGTGCAGCCGCGAGCGCCAGCGCAGATTGAGCGCCACCTTGTCGACGCGGCCAAGCGCGCGCCACAGCTCCACGGCGCGGGAGCGCGCGGCGATCACCGCGTCGTCGATCTTCAGCGCCAGCCCGGCCTCATAGGCCCAGTCCTCGTGAAGCTGCGCGGCAAGCTCGGGGCTGGCCTGTTCAACGTAACGCAGCGCGGTTTCGAGATGCGCGGCGGCCTGCTGGTGCGCGCCGAGCCGGGCGGCGTGGGCGGCCGCCTTCGGTGCAAGGTCTAGCACGCGGGCGCCATCGCCGGCGCCGTCGGCGTGGTGGACGCGGCGCGACAGCATGGCCGGCGCCTGGCCGGCGGGTGCTGCGGCAAGGGCTGCCTCGACGCGCTGATGCAGCGCGCGCTGGCGCGACGCGGCGAGCCGGTCGAGCGAGGCGCGGCGGGCAAGCTCGTGGCGGAAGCGGATGGTCTGCTGCTCGGAGCGGACGAGGATGCCGCGCACCATGCTGCCGTCGATCGCGGCGTAGGCGTCGGGGCCGAGCAGCGCTTCGAGCAGCCAGGGCTCAACGCCGCCCGGCGCGATCGCGATCAGCTCAAGCGCATCGCGCTCGCTCTTTTCCAGCCGCGCCAGCCGCGCCCACACCGCATCGCGGACCGAAGCCGGCACCGTGCCCGGCCTGTCGTCGTCGCCGGCGAGAAGCTCGGTCACGAAGAAGGGATTGCCGCCGGTGATGCGGTGCAGGCCGTCGTCACGACGGCCGAATTCGCCGGCAAGGGCTGCGACCCCTTCGGGCGACAGCGGCTGGAGCGTGAGGCGCGTCAGCGACGCGGCGGGCAGATCGCCCAGCACCGTCGGGATCGGATGATCGAGGCCGGTCTCGTCGGTGCGCATGCTGAGCACCAGCACGGCAGGCAAGAGCGCGATGCGGCGGCCGAGATATTTGATCAGGTCGAGCGTCGCGCTGTCGGCCCAGTGCACGTCCTCGAAGATGATGATCGCAGGTTCGGGCCTGCGTTCGAGCGCATCGAGCAGGGCAGGGAAGAGACGATCGGGCGCGACACCTTCGTCGAGCATGGCGGCGATCACCGCATCGAGCGCGCGCGCCATGTCGTAGAGGGGGCCGAGGGGCCGCGGCGTCGACAGCGCTTCGCACCAGCCCCACAGAACGTTCGCGCCGGGCTGCGCACGGCGCGAGAATTCGCGCAGCAGGGTCGTCTTGCCGACGCCGGCCTCGCCTTCGACGAGCACGACGCGGCCGCGGCCGTCCTCCGCCTCGCGGCAGGCGCCGTCGAGCGCTGCAAGAAAGGGATCGCGTTCGATGAGCATGAGTTTGGCGAACTCTCGTCCAGGGGCCGCGGGGAGTGCCTGCTCAATGTGCGAAGATTTCAGCGCCGACGCAACCAGAGGTACGCGACGCTCGCCCCGGCTGCCGCGCGCCAAAGCATTTCGGCGTTCAGCCAAAGCGTAGAAGAATTTTCTATGGAGGCGCGATCCGCACGCCCGGGCCAGTCTGGCGCGGCCATGGCGGGGCATCTATTTTGCCTGCGAAGTTTTCAACTCCAATCCCCGAGGATTTATGAAACGTCTCGCTCTCGCCAGTGTCGCTTTCGCGGCGCTGCTCTCCGGCTCGGTGTCCGCGTTCGCCGCCGACAAGCTGCTCAACGCGTCCTATGACGTGGCGCGCGAACTGTTCGTGCAGGTGAACGAAGCTTTCGTCGCCGCCAATCCCGGCATCACCATCGACCAGTCGCATGCCGGCACGTCGAAACAGGCGCGCGCCATCGTCGAGGGGCTGGAAGCCGACGTCGTCACCTTCAACCAGGTTCCCGACATCGATTTCCTGGTGAAGAACGGTTTCGTCAGCGAAGACTGGCAGGGCGATTTCGCCAATGCGTCGTCGCCCTTCTATTCGCTGCCATCCTTCCTGGTGCGCGCCGGCAATCCGAAAGGCATCAAGGATTGGAACGATCTCGTGCGCGATGACGTGAAGGTTATCTTCCCCAACCCGAAGACCTCCGGCAATGCGCGCTACACCTATCTGGCCGCCACCGCATACGCCAAGGAAGCCTTCAACAATGACGAAGCCAAGGTGAAGGAATTCATCACCAAGCTGTTCGACAATGTGCCGGTGTTCGATACGGGCGGTCGCGCGTCGACGACCACGTTCGTCGAGCGCGGCATCGGCGACGTGCTGATCACCTTCGAATCCGAGACGACCGGCATCCGCAAGGAGTTCGGCGAGGACAAGTTCGACGCGGTCGTGCCGTCGGTCAGCCTGCTGGCGGAGTTCCCGGTCGCCATTGTCGACAAGGTGGTCGACAAGCGCGAGTCACGCGACCTGGCCAAGAAGTATTTGGACTTCCTCTACACGCCGGAAGGGCAGAAGATCCTCGCCGAGAACGGCAACCGGGTGAACGACGCGGCTGTCGCCGCCGAGTTCAAGGACAAGTTCCCCGAAGTTCGCCTGGTCAAGGTCGAGGACGTGTTCGGCGGCTGGGCGAAGGTGCAGGAAGAGCATTTCGCCTCGGGCGCGCTACTGGACCAGATTTACGGCGAGCGTTGACCTGAGCAGCAGTTTCGGCCAAAGGCCGGCGAGCGAAAGCCCGCCGGCCTTTGGCTTATGAAAGAAGGTTCCATCTTTTGCGTCACCGCGTCCTTCCTGGGTTGCCCTTGTCGCTCGGGATCACACTGTTCTACGTCTCACTGATCGTCGTGCTGCCGCTCGGCGCGCTTATCTTCAAGGCGGCAAGCCTTGGCCCTGAGGACTACTGGCGCATTGTTTCCTCGGCGCGCGCGCTTGCCAGCTATCGCGTGACGGTGCTGGCGGCATTCGTCGCCACAGCCTTCAACCTGGTGTTCGGTCTCGCATTGGCGTGGGTGCTGGTGCGCTATCAGTTTCCCGGACGACGGCTTCTGGATGCGATCGTCGATCTCCCTTTCGCGCTGCCGACGGCGGTGGCGGGCATTGCGCTGACGACGCTGTTCGCACCGAGCGGCTGGTTCGGCGCCGCACTTGCGCCGCTCGGCATCACTGTCGCCTACACGCCGCTCGGCATCATGGTCGCGATGGCATTCACCAGCCTGCCTTTCATCGTGCGGACCGTTCAGCCGGTGCTCGAGGACCTCGATCCGGCGCTGGAGGAAGCGGCGCAATCGCTCGGCGGATCGGACCTGACGATTTTTCGGAAAGTCATCCTGCCGCAGCTGACCCCGGCTTTGCTGGCCGGCGTGTCGCTCGCCTTCGCACGCTGCCTGGGCGAATTCGGCGCGATCATCTTCATCGCCGGCAACCAGCCGATGGAGACCGAAATCACCGCGCTGCTCGCCTTCATCCGGCTGGAAGAATATGACTATCAGGCGGCCGCCGCGATCGCGTCGGTGCTGCTCATCACCGCCTTCGTCATGCTGGCCGTGACCAACATCCTGCAGGCGCGCGCGCTGCGCTACACGATGCGGACGGCGTGATGCGACCGTTACGCCGCAAGCCGCCGCGCGTCGGCGACAGTCCGCAGACGCGCATCGCGCTGATGGCCTTCGTGCTGTTCTTCGTGGCACTGCTCGTGCTGGCGCCACTCGCCGTCATCTTCGTCCAGGCGTTCTCGCGCGGTATGGAGGCGTATGGGGCTGCCATCGCGCACCCGGATACGCGGCACGCGATCTTTCTCACCGTCGTCACCGCGCTGATCGCCGTGCCGGTCAACACGGCTTTTGGCGTGGCGGCAGCCTGGGCAATCACCAAGTTCGACTTCTGGGGGCGGCGCTTCCTGCTGGTCGTGATCGAGATTCCGTTCTCGATCTCTCCGATCGTCGCCGGCGTCGCCTATCTCTTCGTCTATGGCCTTCAGGGCCTGTTCGGCCCGGCGCTGGAAGCCGCCGACGTCAAAATCCTGTTCGCGCTGCCCGGCATCGTGCTCGCCTCGATGTTCGTGACCGCGCCGTTCGTCGCGCGCGAATTGATCCCGCTGATGCAAGCGCAGGGCAGGGACCTCGAAGAGGCAGCCACGTCGCTCGGAGCTTCCGGCTGGCGCACCTTCATGTCGGTGACGCTGCCCAACATCCGCTGGGCGCTGCTCTATGGCGTGGTGCTCTGCAATGCACGCGTGATGGGCGAGTTCGGCGCGGTGTCGGTGGTGTCGGGCAACATACGCGGCCAGACCAACACGCTGCCGCTGCACATCGAACTGCTCTACCACGATTACCAAACCGCCGGTGCGTTTGCCGCCGCGTCGATCCTGACCGTGCTCGCGGTCTTCACCATCATCGCCAAGGTGCTGCTCGAAAAACGCGGCGCCGGCCGCGCCGGCCGGCCCGTGCTGACACCGCCCGGCACTGCTGCCACGGAACCACTCGCATGAAGATCTATCTCGACAATGTCGTGAAGACGTTCGACACGTTTCGCGCCGTGCGCGGCGTGACGCTGGAAGTGGAGAGCGGCGAGCTGGTGGCTCTGCTGGGACCTTCCGGTTCCGGCAAGACCACACTGTTGCGCATGGTGGCGGGGCTGGAATATGTCGACGGCGGAACGATCCGGTTCGGCGACCAGGACGCCACCGACATCCCCGTGCGCGACCGCGGCGTCGGCTTCGTCTTCCAGCACTATGCGCTGTTCCCGCACATGACGGTGGGAGAAAACATCGCCTTCGGCCTCGACGTATCGAAGACGCAGCGCACGCGCGCCGAGATAGCGGAGCGCGTCGAGCTGCTGCTCCGCCTTGTTCGCCTCGAAGGACTGGGCGAGCGGTTTCCGGCGCAGATTTCCGGCGGCCAGCGCCAGCGTGTGGCGCTCGCCCGCGCGCTCGCCGTGGACCCGAAGGTGCTGCTGCTCGACGAACCGTTCGGCGCGCTCGACGCGAATGTGCGCCGCGAACTGCGCCGCTGGCTGCGCGGCATTCACGAGGCGCTGGGCATCACCACCTTGTTCGTGACGCACGACCAGGAGGAAGCGCTCGACCTCGCTGACCGTGTCGTCATCCTGAACGAAGGCAAGATCGTGCAGCAGGGGACGCCGGAAGAGGTGTGCCGCGCGCCGAACTCCGCCTTCGTCACCAAATTCCTGGGCGACGCCAACCGGCTCGAGGGCACGATCGCCAATGGCAGGGCGCTGGTGGGCGGCGCCGAATTGCCGGCGAGCGGGCTCGCGGATGGCGCGGCGGAGATCTTCGTGCGGCCGGCCGATCTCGGCTGGAGCGTTTCCGGCGGCGGCATCTCCGCGACGATCACCCGCGTCATCGACCGGCCGGACGGACGCAGGCTGCTGGCGAGACTTGACGATGGAACGTCGGTCGAACTCGACGTGCCGTCGGACACGCTGGCGCGCGCCGAGGACAAGGGCGCGGTTCAGATCAAACGGGCCAGCGTGTTTCGGCTTGGGTAAACGGCCTAACCTTATTACTGCAGCGCTTCGGAGGCTTCCGATGCGATCCGCCAGCGGCCGTCGGCCATCACCAGACCGAGATAGACTCTCGCGCGACCTTCGGCCGGTGGTGTCGCCTTGTCACGCGCGACATATTGATAGCGCATCGCGAAGACGGCATCGGCACGACCTTCGCCGCGCGGCGTGACCTGCAGCGAACCGTCTTCCAGCGCCAGAGTCCACGACGCGAACTGGGCGAAGAAATTGGTTTTCAGCCCGACGATCGCTTCTGCATCGTACGCTGTGCCGAAGATGGTCGCCGACGGCGCGTAAAGCCGCAGGACCGTTTCGCGAAGCGCAGCGGGGTTCGGCGCCAGATATTCGTCGCGGATGATGCCTTCAATGATCCCGGTCTCGCCGACGGAACGCTCGAGGGTGGCGACCTCGACCTCAGGCACCGGCGCTGGAGAGAGGGCAACCGCCGGTGCGCTGCCGTCTGGCACAAACTCGAAACGCTCGATCAGCGACCCTTGCTCCCACGGGCGCTGCTGGCCGCGCGTCGTCTCCACCACATCGCGTCGGACGGCGATCATCAGATCGTTGATCGATTGGCCGGGCAGATCGATGTGCTTGAGCAGCGCGGCTGCGAAGGGCGAGTTGCGGCCCGAGCCGTCTTGCGCCACCGCGCCGGGCGAAGTCGAGAAGGCTATGAAGGAACCGCGGCTGGCGTCAAACTGCGCCAGGCCACGAAGCGGTGCTGCCGAACGGTTGGTGGCGAGGCCGTTGCCGCGCGCGAACGGATTGTTGCGGCAGGCGTCGAGGAAGACGAGGCTGGTCGTTGCCTGCTGCTCCATGATGTCGAGAATCTGGTCGATCGGCACCGCTTCGAGCGACAGCTTCACCGGCACGTCGAGCTGCGCGTCCGTCGGCACGATGTAGTTGCGTCCGTCGACCTGCAGGCCGTGCCCTGCGTAGAACAGCATTCCGACCGAAGCGCCAGCGAGAGCATCGGCGAATTCGCCGACCTTGCGTTCCAGCTCGCGCTTGCCGAGATCCTGGCCCTCGATCACCTCGAAACCGACGGCGCGCAGCTTTGCCGCAAGGTCAGTCGCATCGTTGACCGGATTGGCGAGCGCACCAGCGGCCTGATAATTGGCATTGCCGACGACCAGCGCAACGCGGCGCGCCGGCTGCGCCTCCGCCTTGAGCAGCAGCAGCCCGAATATCAACAGAGACAGGACAATGCGCCTCGCCATGGTCGATCTTACCAAGCCCCGGAGGGCGCGGGGAGGGGGGCTTTACCCAAATGGTGAAGGAGGTGCGGCGTAGGCGCGCTCGGGGATCACTGCGCCCGCAGGATCTTCTCCATCGGCCTGCCCTTGGCCAGTTCGTCGATGAGCTTGTCGAGGTAGCGGGCCTCCCGCATGACGGGGTCTTCGATCGCCTCGACACGAACGCCGCAGATCATGCCGGTGATGAGGCCGCGCGCGGGATTGGGCTTCGGGGCCTGGGTGTAGAAGGTCTCGAAGTCCGTGCGCTTCTCCAGGACCTTCTCGAGGCCGGCCTGGGTGTAGCCCGTCAGCCAGCGGATGATCTGGTCGACCTCCGCCTTGGTGCGACCCTTCTTCTCGGCCTTGGCGATGTAGTGCGGATAGACGCTCGCGAAACTGATCGAATAGATGCGGTGCTTCTTGGTCGTGTCAGATTGCTTCATGGAGGCCCCTCCTACGTCTTCCGCCCGATCCAGATGACATGCCGTGCACCGCGTTTCGTGGTGGCGGCGCGGACGGGAATTTCCTCCACGGCGAAACCAGCATTTTGCAGGCGGCGCGTGAAGTTTTTGTCGGGGCCAGAGGACCAAACCGAGAGGACGCCGCCCGGCGTCAGCGCGGCATGGGCAGCAGCGAGGCCGGCAGCGCTATAAAGCGCGTCGTTGCTGGCGCGGCTCAGCCCCTCCGGGCCGTTGTCGACATCGAGCAGGATCGCGTCCCAGGCCCGAGGCGCGGACCGGATCGCCATGCCGACATCCGCGACCATTGTCTGGACGCGCGGATCGTCGAGGCTGTCGCCGTGCACCGCTGCGAGAGGTCCGCGCGCCCAGGCCACCACCGCCGGCACCAGCTCGGCCACCGTGACGCTTGCGGCCGGCGCAAGCAACGGCAGGGCGGCGCGAAGTGTGAAACCGAGACCCAAACCGCCGATCAGCAGGCGTGGCGCGGGCGCGGTGAGGCGCTGGATGGTCAGGCGGGCCAACGCCTCCTCCGAGCCGCTCAGCCGTGTGTTCATCAACTCGTTCGTGCCGAGCATGATCGAGAATTCGCTGCCGCGCCGCTTCAGCCTGAGCGGATCGCGGCCGCCGGGGATGGTGGCCGTGTCGAGCGTCTCCCAGGGGATCATCGGCCCGGCTCCGGCGAGGCGGCGCGAGCCGGCATCACATCCGGAACACGCCGAAGGTGGCCGGGCCCGGTTTTGGTATTGCCATCGCGCGGAAGCGGAGGCGGCGCAGGCGCCGCCTGGTAGTCACTATTCATGCCGTTCAGAATCACCTTTGTTCCGATTGGGGAGCGTCGGGATTTCGCCTCGTTGCCATTTCTCGTGATCGAAGTACGGCAAATCGACGCCATAAGCTCGCAGCGGTTCGATGAGTTCGTTCCGGTCGTAGCTTCTCATGTTGAAATACTTGTACAACATTAGTTTTGCTGCAGTGCGAATCTCGAGCCTTTCATCTGCGGATACTTCCTCTCCAAGGTTTTCAAAAAGGAGAAGACCAAAGACTGGAACTGCTAGATCAGGTGCCCAATTAATCGCAGCTTCTGCAGCTCGGAGACGAATGTCAGCGAGAGGTGAAGTGAGGAGCTTCTCAATCGAATCTCGCCCTCTCGGGCCAGTGGCCGCCGCGTCTTTTATAGCGCGCCAAGCTTTCATCAAATGACGATTAGCGGCTGGAATATCGTCTCGCCGGATCGCCTCTCTGACACGCTCTTGCTCCGCATGGAGCCTATGGATCAGCTGATCGATTTTCTCGCTAGAATGCGCTGGGGTCATAGCCGAACTCCCGAAGTGTGTCCTCAACCAATTCGAGTCCGATGTTGTATTGTTCGTCGAATGACAGTTTGCCGACCTCGAACCGCATCACGTTATTCTCATAGGCGTGAAGTCTCATACTCATTCTCGCGCTTACTCTCCGGTGGACTTCTACCGGAAGGCTGATGATGTTGTCTGTGCTGTGTATCAGCTCCACTGGATAACCATTGCGACCAGCCATGCGCTTCTCGACGATATGGTGCCATTCGCGTCCGATGCCAGCTGGCCCAAGCTGCTGCCTTAGTTCGCGTTCCGAGCTGAAGCGGACAACCGGATGACCGAATCTCTGCTTGGAATTTGTGCTGATGCGGCGCGTCTCGTCGTCATAACTGTCTTCGCTAGGCTGATTGGGGTCCCACTTCTCGGAACATTTCGCAGCCGAGGCGCGAGATTTCGAGATAGTTCACGCAATCGGCGTGCGGCGACCCGACCGACGCGATAGAGCGTTGGCAGCGACGCCGCGATAAACGCAACCCACCGTCCGCCGGTCGGCAAACCGGCCGGCACGCGCGGCTGCAGATGCCAATTTGGGTTTTGCTTTAAGAGGCGCGAGAGTCGGGACGCCGCGGCTTCAAGCCTAAGTTCAGTACTTGCCCTTCTTAGTCGAGCGACAATTCATCTTGTGATTCCAGCATTTCAGTCACCTGTTCACGTTAAAACGTGAATAGGATAATTGTCCTACTGGAGGGCGTGGACAGATTTCCGGCCGCTATTTTTACATCCGGAACACGCCGAATTTCGTGTCCGGGATTTCGGCGTTGAGCGCGGCTGAGAGCGAGAGCGCCAGGACCTCGCGCGTCTTCGCCGGATCGATGATGCCGTCGTCCCAGAGCCGCGCCGACGAATAGAGCGGGTGGCCTTCGCGCTCGTATTTTTCCAGGATCGGCGCGCGGAAGTTTTTCTCTTCTTCGGCGGACCACGCGCCCCCTTTGCGCTCTATGCCTTCACGCTTGACCATGGCGAGCACGGTGGCGGCCTGCTCGCCGCCCATCACCGAGATGCGCGCATTCGGCCACATCCACAGGAAGCGGGGCGAATAGGCGCGTCCGCACATGCCGTAATTGCCGGCGCCGAACGAGCCGCCGACGATCATGGTCACCTTCGGCACAGCGGCCGTGGCGACCGCGGTGACGAGCTTCGCGCCATCCTTGGCGATGCCGCCGGCCTCATATTTACGGCCGACCATGAAGCCGGTGATGTTCTGCAGGAAGACGAGCGGGATTTTCCGCTGGCAGCAGAGTTCGATGAAATGCGCGCCCTTCAGCGCCGACTCGGAGAACAGCACGCCATTGTTGGCGATGATGCCGACCGGCATGCCGTAAAGATGCGCAAAACCGGTGACGAGCGTCGTGCCGTAATTGGCCTTGAACTCGTCGAGCTCCGAACCGTCGACGGTGCGCGCGATGATTTCGCGCACCTCGTAAGGCTGCCGAGTATCCTGTGGAACGATGCCGTAGATCTCGGCAGGATCGTAGAGCGGCGGGCGAGGGGCGAGCGTGTCGAGCTGGACCGGCTTGCGGCGGTTCAGGTTCCGGACGATGCGCCGGACGATCGCCAGCGCGTGCTCGTCATCCATCGCGTAATGATCCGCGACTCCGGACTGCCGTGTATGCACGTCCGCACCGCCGAGATCTTCAGCGGTGACGTCTTCGCCGGTCGCGGCCTTCACCAGCGGCGGGCCGCCGAGGAAAATCGTCGCCTGGTTGCGCACCATGATGGATTCGTCCGCCATCGCCGGCACGTACGCGCCGCCCGCGGTGCAGGAGCCCATGACGCAGGCGATCTGCGGAATGCCGGCGGCGCTCATGTTGGCCTGATTGTAGAAGATGCGGCCAAAATGTTCGCGGTCGGGAAACACCTCGTCCTGGTTGGGCAGGTTCGCGCCGCCGGAATCGACGAGATAGACGCAGGGCAGATTGTTCTGCTGCGCGATCTCCTGCGCGCGCAGATGCTTCTTCACGGTCAGCGGATAGTAGGTGCCGCCCTTCACCGTCGCGTCGTTGACAACGATGACGCATTCGCGGCCTTCGATGCGGCCGACGCCGGCAATCATGCCGGCCGACGAAATGTCGTCGTCATACATGTTCCAGGCTGCGAATTGGCCGATCTCGAGAAAGGGCGAGCCGGGATCGATCAGTTGCGCAAGGCGGTCGCGGGGCAGGAGTTTGCCGCGAGAGACGTGGCGCTCGCGGGCGTCGTCCGAGCCGCCTTTCTCGACCGTCGCCGCCTTGTCGCGGATGTCAGCGACGAGAGAGCGCATGCGCTCCGCATTGGCGCGGAACTGGTCGGAGGCAGGGGAGATTTGGGAAGCGAGCGTGGGCATGGGGTCTTGCTAATTGATGAAAACACTGAGCTTGCCATTGCGGCGCTGATAAATTTGCCTCGACAGCAAGTTGAAGCCGTCTTCGAATGTGACGTCGACTAGACCGCGCGCTGCTTCCGAGGCTTGCGGGCTGGAAGCATCGAACACAAATAACTGGTCAGTCCGTGGGAGTGCGATCAGAACGTCGCCCGTGTATTTGGAGGCTACCAACTTCCAGAATTCGTCAATGAAAACCAGGCTTGTCGAAAGAAAGGTATTTCCCTCGACGTGGTACAGTGAACTTGGTGGCTGGGAGTGGTCGGCGACCACCTGAGGAAGCCATCCGGTTACATTAGCGATCGCAATTGAGCGGAGTTCATCCGGCGCGATTTCAGCCATTTCGCCTTCAATGAGTGGCGACATAGTGTCAGGCAAATCGACCATAAACACGGCGGCAAGATCGCCTACCAGCGATTCGCTGCGCACCGTTATTCCTTTTTGCGCGAGGGTATCGACATACTCTTGGGCGCGGATGACGATAACGATGTTTTTCTTGTTGAGCTGACGTCCTTCGCCAGGATCAGTCAACGTCAAGAAGCGTTCCACCGTTTCATCCAAATCCTCCTCGGGGTAGGCGGCCAAACGCTGGTATATGTTTGTTACGTCCAGTGTCCACGTCTGCTCTTCAACGATCGCGTAGAACATCGCCGGGTCCTGGCTGTCGGGCGTTACGGCACTGACGCCGGGCTTGCGCCGCAAAGCATCCATGACGTAGTCGCGAAATGCGCCGATGTCGGCAAATCGCTTCTCGCCGGCACTGCCATCATCGGATTCGGTGGCCAGCCAAGAAAAAATCCCCATTGCAACCACTACCCTCCGCGAAACTCTTCGCAACGTAGCCATGTTTCCCCTGCATTGCACCGATGTAATTCACTAGGCCCCTTCCGCCACGATCTCTCTTCCGATCAGCCAGCGGCGGATTTCGCTGGTGCCCGCGCCGATCTCGTAGAGTTTCGCGTCGCGCAGCAGCCGGCCGGCGGGGAAGTCGTTGATGTAGCCATTGCCGCCGAGCAGCTGGATCGCGTCGAGCGCCATCAAGGTCGCTTTCTCGGACGCGTAGAGGATGCAGCCGGCGGCATCCTTGCGGGTCGTCTCCTTGCGGTCACAGGCAGCGGCAACGGCATAAACGTAAGCGCGGCAGG
>Ga0335075_10013933_pt1 | contig 12096 bp, 10 predicted proteins | sample Lox_Sample_24_FD_206723 | JGI IMG/M metagenome (GOLD analysis project Ga0335075, IMG submission 206723) | Soil microbial communities from Loxahatchee National Wildlife Refuge, Florida, United States - Lox_Sample_2.4 | ecosystem: Environmental > Terrestrial > Soil > Wetlands | place: USA... | reverse complement strand
TGCTGCGCGACGGCGAACTGCACCAGATCACGCGCGACCACACGCTGGTCCAGTCGCTGGTGGACGACGGCAGGCTCAGCCCGGCGCAGGCGGCCACCCACCCGCAGCGCTCGCTGGTGCTGCGCGCCCTGCAGAGCGGCACCGAAGCCGAGCCCGACCTGTCCCTGATCGAGGCCAAGCCCAACGACAGGTACCTGCTGTGCTCGGACGGTCTCTCGGACGTGGTGAGCGAGGGAACCCTCCGCGAGACGCTGCTGCAGCTCACCGACCGTGAGGCCGCGGTGGCGCGGCTGATCGAGCTCGCGAACAACGGCGGCGGCCCGGACAACATCACCTGCATCGTCGCGGACGTGGTCGACAGCGACGGGGAGCCGCCGACCGGGCAGTCCTCCGTCGTCGTCGGCGCGGTGTCGAATGGCGACGGCCGGCCGCGGGTGCGCACCGACAGCCCGGCCGAGCGCGCTTATCAACTGACCCGGGCCGACGGGGCCGGCGCGGACTTCACCGCGGTCGGGTCGCCCGTGCCGGCCGAGGCGGACGGGCACGCCGCCCGGGAGCGGGAATCCGAGGAGGACGACGACGCGGCCGATCATCGCGCGCCGCGGCGCCGCTGGCCGGTCGTCACCACCATCCTGGCCGTGCTGGTGATCGTCGTCCTCGGCGGCGGCTATGCGGCCTGGCGCTACACGCAGACCCAGTACTACGTGGGAACCGACGGCAGCCAGGTGATCATCTACCGCGGTATCAACCAGAAGGTGCTGGGGATGAGCCTGTCCAGCGTGTACCAGAAAACGGGCATCCCCCTCTCCCACGTGCCGTCCACCGACCTGGCACAGGTCCAGAGCACGATCCCGGCCGCCAGCCTGGCCGACGCCCGGAAAGCCGTGGGCAACATCCGCCAGACCTATGCGTGCGATCACTACGCGACCACCTACGCCAGCTGGGTCGCGCACAAGCCAAAGCCGGTCAAGGTCACCCGCAAGGTGGGCGGAAAGACCGTGACCACCACGAAGACCGCCCCGTACGGGCCCGCGCCGAAGGCACCCAAGGGCTGCCCGCCGCAGGGGTCGACCGGGTGACCGCGATCTCAAGCGAGCCTGCCGCCCGGCGTTCCGCCGAGGCGGCCGTCGCGATGCCGCGCGGCCGGCGGCGGACAGAGCTGCTGATGCTGGCGTTCGCCGTCTGTGTCGTGCTGTTCGCCTATGCCAACGTGGGATACGGCCTGAACGGTAAGCTCCCGCCCGGCCTGGCCGAGTACGGGCTCTCGTTCGCCGCGATCGTCCTCGTCGCGCACCTGGCCGTGCGGCGCTTCGCGCCGTGGGCCGACCCGCTGCTGCTGCCGCTGGCGGCGCTGCTGAACGGCCTGGGCATCGTGATGATCTACCGCCTCCAGCAAGCGGGGCGGAACGGCAACGCCGGCATCCAGATCAGCACGATCACGCCGTCGACCACGACCGCGCAGGTGCTGTTCAGCGCCGTGGGGGTCGCCGCTTTCATCGCGGTCCTGGTGTTCATCCGCGAGGTGCGGGTGCTGCAGCGCTACACCTACACCCTGGGCGTCATCGGCCTGGTCCTGCTGGCGCTCCCGGCCATTCCCGGGATGCCGAACAGTGAGGTCGCGGACACCGGCGCCAAGATCCAGATCGGTATCGGGGGGTTCACGATCCAGCCGGAGCAGTTCGCGGAGCTCGCGCTGGCCGTGTTCTTCGCCGGCTATCTGGTTGCCAAGCGGGACGTGCTGGCGCTGGCCGGCCGCAGGTTCCTCGGCATCGACCTGCCACGGGCCCGGGACCTCGGGCCGGTGCTGATCGCCTGGGGCGCGAGCCTGCTGGTGCTGGTCTTCGAGAGCGACATCGGGACCTCCGCGCTGTTCTTCGGCCTGTTCGTGGCGATGCTGTACATCGCCACCCAGCGCACCTCCTGGCTGCTGATCGGCGTCCTGCTGTTCGTGTTCGGGGCGTACGTGGCCAGCAAGCTGTTCGGCCACGTGGGTGAGCGGTTCACGGTCTGGCTGCACCCGTGGGCCGGCCACAACCCGACCACCATCGCGTACCAGACGGTGCAGGGGCTGGAGGGTCTCGGCTACGGCGGGATCCTCGGCACCGGCCTCGGCCACGGCCAGCCGTTCTGGACCCCGCTGGTGCAGAGCGACTTCATCATGACCGCGTTCGGCGAGGAGCTGGGCCTGACCGGGCTGATGGCGATGCTGCTGATCTTCGGGCTGATGGTGGAGCGCGGCCTGCGGGCGGCGGTGGCCGTCCGCGACCCGTTCTCGAAGCTGCTGGCCGGCGGCCTGGCGTTCGCGATCGCGCTGCAGGTCTTCATCATCGTCGGCGGTGTCACCAACCTGATCCCGCTGACCGGCATCACGACGCCGTTCCTCTCCCAGGGAGGTTCGTCCTTGATCGCGACCTGGGCGCTGATCGCGCTGCTGATGCGGGTCAGCGACACCGCGCGGCGCCCGGCGCCGCAGCCGATACAGGACGAGGGCATGACGCAGGTGGTGCGGGCCGGATGAACCGCGCGCTGTTCCGCCTCTCCCTGGCCTGCCTGGCCATGTTCGTGCTGCTGCTGATCAACGTGAACTACGTGCAGGCCTTCGAGTCCAGCAGCCTGTCCAGCAAGCCGGGCAACGCGCGCACCTTCGACGAGCAGTTCACCTACCAGCGCGGCTCGATCGTCGCCGACGGCGTGGGGGGGCCGCTGACGGTCGCCGACTCGCTGCCCGTCAAGGGCTCATCCACCGGCAACACGATCTACCAGCGCCACTACCCGGGCGGCGCGGCGTACGCCCCGGTGACCGGCTTCGACTCGGTCTACGGCGCTACCGGGGTCGAGTCCGCGTACCAGAAGTACCTGGCAGGGACCGCGCCGGACCTCGCGGTGCACAACGTGATCAGCCTGCTGACCGGCAAGCCGAAGCAGGGCGCCACGGTTAACCTCACGATCAGCCCGAAGGCGCAGGAGGCCGCCTACCAGGCACTGGAGAAGGACGGCGGGCACCAGGCCGCGGCCGTCGCGATCGACCCGAGCACGGGGGCGATCCTGGCCATGGCGTCCGTGCCGACGTACAACCCGAACCGGCTCACCACGCTGGACGGCCCGGCGTTCGTCAAGATCGACAACAAGCTGCTGGCAGACCCTTCGCAGCCGCTGCTCAACCGGGCCATCAACGCCAGCTACCCGCCCGGCTCGACGTTCAAGATCATTACCAGCGCGGCGGGTCTCTCGACCGGCAAGGTCGCGAACCAGAACTCCACGATCCCCGCCCCCGAGCCGCTGGTGCTGCCGAACGGCAACCTGCTGCACAACGACGACGATGAGAACTGCGCGAACGGCGACCCGCCGGTCATCGAGGCGTTCTGGCTCTCCTGCGACACGGCGTTCGCCAAGCTCGGGATCAAGCTCGGCAGCGCGACACTGCGCGACTACGCCAGCAAGTTCGGCTGGAACAGCTCGAGCCTGGCGATCCCGATGCCGGTCTCGCCGAGCAATTACCCCTTGCTCAGCGACCCGTCGTACACCGCCATGAGCGCGATCGGGCAGTACAGCGACACCGTGACCCCGCTGCAGGAGGCCATGGACGCGGCGGCGATCGCCAACAACGGCGTGCTGATGCGGCCGTACCTGCTGCAGTCCGTGGTGGCGCCCGACCTGACCCAGGTCGAGAGCACCACCCCGTCGGCGCTGTCCACGGCGGTGACCGCGCAGGTGGCCAGTGAGATCAAGCAGATGATGATCGCGGTCACCCAGAACCCGAACGGGACCGCGTATCTCACGGCGAACTCGTCCGTGGCCGGGGTGGAGATCGCGGGCAAGACCGGGACCGCCCAGAACGGCCCGAACAACTCCGGCCTCGACGACGCGGTCTTCACCTGCTTCGCGCCGGCCAGCGACCCGAAGATCGCGGTTGGCGTGATCGTCAAGGAAGGCGGGTACGGCGCCGACGCGGCGGCCCCGATCGCGGTCAAGATCATCCAGGCGTACCTGGGGGTTCACTAGTGAGCCCTTTTCATCCTCCTAGGCCTGCCCACGTGCTCCCGGCGCCACCACGCCGGATGAAAAGGGCTCAGTGGCCAGCCAGACCGAGAACCGAATCTACGCAGGGCGGTAACGCAAAGTGCGAGACATGACTCAGCCGCGGCTGCTCGGCGGCCGCTACGAACTCGACGGGATCGTCGGGCGCGGCGGCATGGCCGAGGTTTTCCGTGCCAGGGACATCCGTCTCGACCGCATCGTCGCGGTGAAGACCCTCCGCGACGACCTGGCCCGTGACCAGACCTTCCAGGCCAGGTTCCGGCGCGAGGCGCAGTCAGCGGCGTCGCTCAACCACCCCAGCATCGTCGCGGTCTACGACACCGGGGAGGACATGGTCGGCCACACCCCGGTGCCGTACATCGTGATGGAGTACGTCGACGGCCGCACCCTGCGCGATCTGCTGCGCGACGACCGCCGGCTGCTGCCGGAGCGGGCGCTGGAGATCACCGACGGGGTGCTGCGCGCCTTGGACTACAGCCACCGCAACGGGATCGTGCACCGCGACATCAAGCCCGGCAACGTGATGCTGACCAGGACCGGCGACGTCAAGGTGATGGACTTCGGCATCGCCAGGGCGGTCAGCGACGCCCAGGCCACGATGACGCAGACCGCGCAGGTGATCGGCACGGCGCAGTACCTGTCACCCGAGCAGGCCAGGGGTGAGCGGGTGGATGCCCGCAGCGACCTCTACTCCACCGGCTGCCTGCTCTACGAGCTGCTCGTCGGGCGGCCCCCGTTCACCGGCGACTCGCCGGTTGCCATCGCCTACCAGCACGTGCGGGAGAACCCGGTGCCGCCCTCGCGGCTGGATCCGGAGATCCCTCCGTGGGCTGACTCCATCGTGCTCAAGGCCATGGCCAAGGACCCGGCGGACCGGTACCAGTCCGCGGCGGAGATGCGCGCCGACATCCAGCGGGCGCTCCAGGGCATGCCGGTCGCCGCGCCCACCCGGTTCGACGCCTACCAGGGCACGCGGCGGATGGGGCAGGGCACCCAGCTGGCCGGGCCGACCAACGCGATCCCCGCGTACGACTACGGGCCAGGGGACGAGGAGGAGGCCGGCGGCGGCCGCAAGAAGTGGCCGTGGATCGTGGCCGCGCTGGTCGCCATCGCGATCATCGCGGGCCTGATCTTTGCCTTCAACTACATCTCCGGCAGCGGGGGCAACAACGCGGTGCCGAACGTGACCGGCCTGCCCGTGGCCCAGGCCGAGAGGCAGGTCGTCAGGGCGGACCTGGATCCGGTGGCGGTGAACCGGGCCTCCAGCAGCGTGCCCAAGGGCGACGTGATCAGCACCAGCCCGCCGTTCGGCACCAAGCTGGCAAAGAACAGCCAGGTCAGGCTCTTTGTCTCCACCGGCCCGGCACCGGTCTCGGTCCCCAGCGTGACCGGCCAGAGCGTGACCTCGGCAACGACCGAACTGCAGAACGATGGTTTCTCGGTCAGCACGAAGGCCGAGCCAAACTCGACGGCACCCGCCAACACGGTGGTGAAGCAGAGCCCGAAGGCTGGCGCGAAGGCGGCGAAGGGCAGCACGGTCACGATCTACTACTCCGGCGGCGGCACGCAGGTCCCCGGCGTGGTGGGCGACGGCACCGCCGAGGCGACGGCGGCGCTGGAGAACGACGGGTTCACCGTGAACACGGTGACCGCTTCCGGCGCCGGCTCCTCGGGCTTCGACCCGGGCACGGTCTGGAAGACCACCCCGGCCGCGGGTACCGTGCTCGCCCACGGCGGGACGGTGACGATCTACGTGGTCCCGCAGGCCACCTCGTCACCAACGCCGACGCCAAGCGCGTCGGCCTCAGCGTCGCCGACGCCGACGCCATCGTCGTCGGCCTCGGCGAACCCGTAGAATCAAGTGCGGAGGCGACAGTGCCCAAGTCCCGTACCAGAGCCAAGGCGGTGTACACACCGCCAGCCCGGTCCGTCAAGTCGAAGGTCAGCCCGCGGTGGCTGGTCCCGGCCATGCTGTTCTGCCTGCTGTTCGGCCTGGCCTGGATCGCCCTGTTCTACATCACCGGGGGCGACACGCCCGCGCAGACCTTCCTGGGCGACTGGAACCTGGTGGTCGGGTTCGGATTCATCATCGGCGGCGTCGTGCTGTCCACGAAGTGGCGCTGAGCACCAGATCAGCCGCTGGTGACCGATCCGGTACACACCATCATCCACAGCCTGTGCATAGCGCACGCCCGTAACGGCGCGGCCGCTCAGCTGAGCGCGGCCGCCGCGAGCTGGTGGTTCCTCGCCACCAGGGCGAGAGCCAGGATCGCCAGCACGGCGATGGTCGCGCCGCCCTGGATGAGGGCCCGGTTGGTGCGCGGGGCGTAGGCGTAGGCAGCGGTCAGCAGCCCGCCCGCCAGGATCCCGCCGACGTGCGCCTGCCAGGCGATGTTCGGTACCACAAAGCCCAGCACCAGGTTCAGCACCACCACGGTGACGATCCACCTGCTGTCCAGGCGCAGCCGCCTGGCCACGACAAACCAGGCGCCGAACAGCCCGAAGATCGCGCCCGACGCGCCCAGCGCCTCCACGTTGGAGGGGCCGATGAGGTAGAACATCACCGAGCCGCCGATCGCGCTGACCAGGTACACGGTGAGGTACCGCAGATGGCCGAGCAGGCGTTCCAGGGCCGGGCCGACGAGGATCAAGGCCCACATGTTGAACGCGATGTCCAGCGGGCCGAGCCCGCTCAGCCCTGGGGGCGGCAGGAACGCACAGGTGATCAGGCGGTACCACTGACCCTGGGACACGCCCTGGAGCGGGCCGCCGGGAACGATCTCGGCCTTGCCCAGCATCGCCCAGTCGTTGGCGAGGCCTGGGTGCACGAGTTCGGCAACGTAGAGCAGGACGTTGATGGCGACCAGGGCCCAGGTTACCGCCGCGCCGGCGGCCACCCGGCCGCCGAACACGGCGCCCCCGGTCCGGGTGCCCCGGTTGCCCTGGCGGATGCACTCGACGCACTGCTGGCCCACGGCTGCGGACCTGAGGCAGTCCGGGCATGCGGGCCGGCCGCACCGGACGCAGGACACATAGGTCTCCCGTCCTGGGTGCCGGTAGCAGGTGGGTACGCCGGTGCCGGTGCCCTGGCCAGCCGCTGACCCTGGGGGGGTGGTCACGCTATCCCGCGGCTTCCCCGGCCCCGCCGGAAGGCCGCTCGATCGTGACCGACTCGAGCACCACATCCTGCGCCGGGCGGTCATTCCTGCCGGTCTTCACCTGGCTGATCCGGTCGACCACGTCGCTGCCCTCGATGACCTCACCGAAGATGGTGTGCCTGCCATTCAGGTGCGGAGTCGGGGCCACGGTGATGAAGAACTGCGAGCCGTTTGTGCCGGGCCCGGCGTTCGCCATGGCCAGCAGGTAGGGCCGGTCGAACCTGAGGTCCGGATGGAACTCGTCGGCGAACCGGTAGCCCGGGCCGCCGGTGCCGGTGCCGAGCGGGTCGCCCCCCTGGACCATGAACCCGGGGATCACCCGGTGGAAAATTGTTCCGTCGTAAAGCCGTTCCGCCGTCTGCTGCCTGGTCCTCGGGTCCGTCCACTCGCGGGTGCCCTCCGCGAGTTCCACGAAGTTGCGCACGGTCTTCGGGGCATAGTCGGGCAAGAGCCGAACCTGCACGGTTCCCTGGGACGTTCGCAGCGTTGCGGTGAGCGTATTCGTCATGGAAAGCATCCTCGCACGGACAGACTATTGCTCTGGCGGGTGTGCTCGAACCGTGCCCGGGCGGGCGCCCGGACGTTCCGGCGGGCGGGCCAGAACCGGGCCGGCAGCGGTTGACCGGCCGACTCGGGGGAAGTGTGTCAATCGGGAAAGAATCGTGGGAGGTCTGATGTCCCTTATGACCAGGAACAGGAACGTCACGGTGAAGCAGCGCGCGCTCGGCACAGCCTCGCAGGTGATGCCGATGGCGAAGAACGCCGGGCAGGCGGCCAGGCAGAGCGCTGAAGACGCCGTGGCCTGGGCGGCACCGCTGGTGAAGGACGCGCGCGCGTGGGCGGCGCCGCAATTGGAGCAGGCGGGCGTCGCCGTCCGCGACAAGATCGGCCCGGCCATATCGGAGAACATCGCAGAGAAGATCGCTCCGACGATCTCGTCGGTGCTCGTGGAAGCCGCCCACCGGCTGGATGACTCCCCGCCGCGGCGCAAGCGCTGGCCTCGCGTGCTTGCCGGTTTCGCGGTGGCCGCCGCCGTCGGCAGCGCGGTGGCCGCCGTGATGCTGCGCCGCAGGCCGGACTTTTCCGCCTTCGGCTCGGAAGAGGTGCCAGGCCGCGACGTCCCTCCGGCCCCGGGCACGGACAACGGGCCGGCGCCGCGCCCAGGCACGCCGGAGGAGGAATCGGTCAACGGCCGCTCCCGCAGGCCGTGACCTGCGCCCGCCGGTAGTTCTGCAGACCGGGCATGACAGTACCGCCGCTACGGACCGGGCATGACAGATGTCATGCCCGGTCCGTGATCGCTTTCATGCCCGGTCTGTGATCGGGGGCACATTACTGCCAGCCGGCGCGCATCTAGCGTGGCTGTCATGACGACAGTGAGCCTGGATGCAGACAGGCAGAACGCAAGCCCCGCCGTCGAGTTCCGGGACGTGGTGAAGGTCTACAGCGGCCGGGTCACCGCGCTGGACCACGTCAGCTTTGAGATCGCCCGCGGGGCGACCGTCGCGCTGCTCGGGCCGAACGGGGCTGGCAAGTCGACGGCCATCGACACGATGCTCGGCCTGCGCAAGCCGACATCGGGCCAGGTCCGGGTGGACGGCGTGACACCGTCCGCCGCGGTGGCCGCGGGGAAGATCGGCGGGATGGTGCAGACCGGCGGCCTTCCCGAAGGCGCCAAGGTGTCCGAGCTGATCGGGCTGTTCCGGCAGCTCTACCGGGGCAGGCGCAGCCAGGCCGAGCTGGTCAGGCTGGCCGGCCTCACCGACATCGCCGACCGGCGGGTCGAGCAGCTCTCCGGCGGCCAGACCCAGCGGGTACGGTTCGCGCTGGCCCTGGCTGGCCGTCCGGACCTGCTCTTTCTCGACGAGCCGACGACGGCCCTGGACGTGGAGTCGCGGCGCAGCTTCTGGCAGTCGGTGCACGCCATAGCCGAGCAGGGCACGACGGTACTGTTCGCCACCCACTACCTTGACGAGGCCGACCAGAACGCCGGCCGGATCATCGTGGTCAGTCACGGCACGGTGGTAGCCGACGGCACGCCGGCGCAGATCAAGGCCTACACCTCGGTCCGGGTCATCCGGTTCGCCACGCCGTCACCCGACACCTCGGCCCTCCTTTCCCTGCCCGGCGTCACCGAGGCCGCGGCCAGCGGCGACGCCGTCACGATCCGGTCCGCTGACGGCGATGCCACCCTCCCAGCGCTATACGCCCTCGGCCGGCCGGTCCGGGGACTCGAGGTCAGCGGGGGCGGCCTCGAGGAGGCGCTGCTCGCGCTGACTGGTGGCGACACGCCCTCTGCCCCGTCCCCCGACCTCACCAAGGTGGGCTGACCGATGACCGCGTTCCTTCGCTTCGAGATCGCGCGGACGCTCCGCAATACCCGGTTCCTCGTCATGCTGATCGCGTTCCCGGTGCTGCTGTACCTGATCTACGCGAAGCAGCACGGCACCTCCCAAGGGCTGACGGCCGCCACGCTGCTGCTGGTCTCCATGGCCGTGTGGTCGGGCATGGGCTCGGCCATGTTCGCCAGCGGCCCGCAGCTCGCCAGGGAGCGGCAGAACGGCTGGATGCGCCAGCTGCGGATTTCGCCGATCAGCACGCTGGGCTGGTTCACCGCGAAGCTGGTGCAGTCGGTCCTGCTGATCGTTCCCGGCCTGGCTGTGCTCATCGTGCTGGCACTGACCTATGGCCATGTCCACCTCGCCGCGGGCAGGCTGGGCACGCTCGCGCTGATCATCGTGCTGGGCGCGATCCCGTTCTGCGCCGGGGGCCTGGTCATCGGCCTGATGTTCGACAGCCAGACCGCGCAGGTGGCTCAGATGATCACTCTCCTGGTGCTCGCGTTCCTCGGCGGCATCTTCTTCAGCTGGAACAGCCTGCCGCACGGCATGCAGATGATCGGGAAGCTGCTGCCCAGCTACCACCTCGCGCAGCTCGGCTGGAACGCGGCTGCCGGGCGGCCGCTGGGGATGTCGCACGTGGCCGCGCTCGCCGCCTGGACGGTTGGGCTCGGCGCGATAACGGCCTGGCGCTGGCGCCAGGAGAGCGTCGCCGCCTGATCCGGCCGTGAACAGGCATGATGTTGACATGAACAGTGCCGATGGGTCGTTTCCTGAGCGTGCGACGACCGCGGCCATGACCGGCCCGTCCTACGTAGACGAGCTCGACCGGCAGGGCGAGCGCTGGTCCCGCTACCGCCGCCGGTGGATCCGGGCTCTCATCGTGATCTACCTGATCGTCCCGTTCCTGTCCCACCGGCTGTACTCCGGACCGCAAGCGCTCAGCGCCCCGAGGCTGGCGTTCCTCGCCGCGGCCACGGCCTGCATGATCGCGCTCACCGGCCGGCTCGTCCTCCCGCCGATCGGGACGGTACAGCAGCGCGTGCCATGGGAAGGGCTGATCCTCACCGTCGGGCTCTCGGTCGCCATCCTCGCGGTGGCCGGCCCGGACGGCTCGAACTGGGTCGCCGCGCTCGTCGTCGCGAGCGCCGCCGTCGGCCGCAGCATGCCGACGCTGCGCCTTGTCGTGCTCGGGGCCGCGTGCTGCACCGCTGCTGGCATCGCCATCTACGCGATCCAGGGGACGCTGAACTCCAGCAACTCTCTGGCCTTCATAGCGCCGCTGCTGGCGGCGTGCTTCGCCTACAGCGCTTCCCGCCGGGTCGAGCTGGTCGGCAAGCTGCGCGAGACCCGGGCCGAGCTGGCCAGGATGGCCGTCGCCGACGAGCGGCTGCGGATCGCGCGCGACCTGCACGACCTGCTCGGGCACAGCCTGTCGCTGATCACGCTGAAGGCCGAGCTCGCCGGGCGGGTGATCGAGGCTGACCCGGACCGCGCGGCACGGGAGATCGCAGAGCTGGAGACCGTGGCCCGCCGCTCCCTCGGCGAGGTCCGTGCCGCCGTGACCAGCTACCGGCAGCCGAGCCTGGCCGCCGAGCTCGCGGCAGCACGCCAGATGCTGACGGCCGCGGGCATGGAGTGCCAGGTGCACGCGGCGGCATCGGCCGGGCTGCCGCCAGCCGCCGACGCGCTGCTCGCCTGGACCGTGCGGGAAGGCGTCACGAACGTGGTCAGGCACTCCGGCGCGCGCCACGTGACGATCACCGTCGCCGCCGCCGACGGCGAGGCCAGCGCCGAGGTCGCCGACGATGGGGTCGGGCCGTGCTGGGACGCCGGCCCCGGCCAGGGCGAACACGGCGGGTCGGGCCTTGCCGGGCTGAGCGAGCGCGCGCGCAGCGCGGGCGCCGAGATCGACGCGGGGGAAGGGCCGGACGGCAAGGGCTTCCGGCTGCTGGTCCGGGTCCCGGTCGACCGGTTCAGCATGCCCTGATACCCCAGCCCGCCGGTCATCGGCCTTGCGCCCCCCAGCCCGGCACGATGGCCCTGCCGATGCCGGCGATGGCGAACACGCACAAGGCAGCGAGCAGGATGGAAAGCGCGAGCACCGCCGCGAAGTCCCCGATGAAGCCGGACGCCACCCCGACCCCGACCACCGGAATAATCAGCCCGCAGTAGCAGGCCACGAAGTAGGCGGAGATGGCATGACCGCGCCGCGCGGGCGGCGCCAGGCGGTTGGCCGTGGCCAGGCTGCCCAGGAATACCGCACCCACCGCCGCCCCGCCCACCACCGTCCCGGCCAGGAACAGCCCCAGCGCCGCCTGGGCCAGGCCGGCGACGGTCACGGCCAGCGCGGCCAGCAGCAGGCCCAGGCCCGCCAACACCACCCGGCGGCTGGCGAACCGGGACAGCAGGAGCTGGGTGAGAGTCCCCGCGGCGAACAACAGGAACACCACGCCACCCTGGACGGCATGGCTCCGCTCGTGCAGCACGCTGCCGAGGAAGGTGGGGGCGAGGGCGGAGAAGAGGCCGAGCATTGAGAAGGCGGAGAAGCCGGCCACGGC
>Ga0335075_10013932_pt1 | contig 12097 bp, 8 predicted proteins | sample Lox_Sample_24_FD_206723 | JGI IMG/M metagenome (GOLD analysis project Ga0335075, IMG submission 206723) | Soil microbial communities from Loxahatchee National Wildlife Refuge, Florida, United States - Lox_Sample_2.4 | ecosystem: Environmental > Terrestrial > Soil > Wetlands | place: USA: Florida... | reverse complement strand
GTGAATAGCACGAGGTCAACGGGGCCGATCTCCGCCGGCTTGTCCGTGACGGCAACGTCGGGCAGATGAATGTCGCCGAGCGGGCTCTCCACGCGCAATCCGCGGGCGCGCAGCGCCTCGAGCTGCCGCCCGCGGGCCACGAATGCCACCTCATGACCGGCCCGCGCGAGCCGGGCGCCGAAATAGCCGCCCACGCCGCCCGTGCCCATCACGGCGATCCGCATCGAAGCCTCCCGTTTAGATGAACAGTCGTACAACTATAAAAGCATTGCCAGGTCGCTGGATGCAGGAGATTCAGACTGTTTGTTGAAGAGCTACATTACAGAGACGTATTACACTCTTATCATGGGGCGGGTTCGCGGGTTCGACGTCGATGAAGCCCTTGACGTGGCGCTCGAGCTGTTCTGGCAACAGGGATATGACGGTACGCCGATTCAGGCACTGTGCCGCGCCATGGACCTGCAACCGGGCAGCATCTACGCCGCGTTCGGCAGCAAACGGGACCTGTTCGTGGCGGCGCTGCGCCGCTACATCGAGACCGTCTCAACCGAGGCGGTCGACCGGATCAACGGCGCGTCCTCGGGGCTGCAAGGCCTGCGGGAGTACTTCGACCACCTGGTCGACGCTATGGTCGAGGGCAAGCGCGCACGGGGCTGCCTGATCACCAACTCACTGGTCGAATTTGCCGCGCGCGACCCCGAACTGGCCGGAATGTTCCAGCTGCACCTAGCCCGCCTGCAGACCAGTCTCGCCGCCGCGCTCGCGCGAGCGCGGGCCGAGGGCGAGCTGCGCCCGGGCGCCGGGCCCGAGTCGGCCGGCATGCTGGTAGCCGTCGTACAGGGCATGAACGTTATGGCCAAGAGCCGACCCGGCCGCCGAGCGCTGCAGGACGTGGTCGACTCGACGCTCGCCGGGCTTGCCGCCAGGCCAGCCCGAGCGTGAGGCGTCGCGTCGTTCGGGCGCCCGGCCGACAGCGACATTCGGCGACGGCAGTTCCATGGACATGAGCATTGCCGTAGTGAGCCCCGGAAGACTCACCCCCGTAGCTCCGGAGGTTTTAGGACTAGGTCGCGCACGCGCCAGCACGACCTGCACACTTCCGTGTGCGGACCGCGAGGTTGATCGGGATGTGCCTGTCCCTGGCTCCGCGACCTGCTCGATCGCCAGACCGCTGCCGGTGAAGGCGTTGAGCAGTTCTCGGAGCGGTGGTCAGCCGAGCGGTCCAGGCCAACCACGGTCCGGCCGGTCGCAGCCAGGGCGCCAAAGGCGGAACGAGCCTGCTTGCCGACCGTGCATGCCGGACCGTCGTACGCGGCAGCCCACGCAGGGCCCTCCCAACGATCTCGGCGCCGGTCGGCTACCAAGACGGCATGCCTCTGGCGTGCGGCCGCTGCGCGTCGCAGGACGGGCGGGGGCACAGCACGGAACCGGTGTTGTCGGACCGTTGTTTCAGCCATTCAGCAGCCAGTCCGCCGAAACGTTGATCGCCTAGTTTCTCAAACCGGCAGCGAAGGACAGGGCTAGGTCGGCTCTACGATCGTGCCCGCTGTGCCGTGGAGCGCCGACGCGAGCTTGCGCAGCGAAGTGATCACCGATCGGCCGCCGAGTTCAGCAAATCGGCACGCTGCCTCGACCTTCGGGCCCATGCTACCGTCAGCGAAGTAGCCCTGCGCTGCCAGATCACGAAGTTGCCGAACTCCGATCTTGCCGATTCTGGTCGCTTGGCTAGTCCCCCATCCCACAACTGCGGCGTCGACATCGGTAGCGATGAGCAACATGTCAACGTCCAGTTGCCGGGCTAGGACAGCCGCGGTCAGATCCTTGTCGATCACAGCCTCGATGCCACGAAGCTCTTCGCCGTCGCGGATCACGGGAACGCCGCCACCGCCCGCACAGACGACCACGTACTTAGCGGCCAACAGCGCAGCCGCAGCCGGCGCCTCGAGACACTCCAGCGGCTCGGGGGACGCGACGAGACGACGCCAGCCGCGCGGCCCGCAGTTTTGCCACGCTTGACCACTTTGGATCATGGTCCGGGCTTCATCGGCGCCGCGGTAGGGCCCTATCGGCTTGCTAGGCCGCGAGAAGTGGCCATCGTCCGCGGATACGAGTGTGCGGGATACCAGCACTGCTACCCGAACGGGGAGTCCTCGATGAGCCAGCGCGCGATCCAGGGCATTGAGGATCAGCGTCCCTATGCTGCCTTGGGTCTGCGCACCGCACCAGTCCAACGGAACCGCGGGTACGAGTGCAGCCGAGAGCTCATTTTTCAGCAACAGGTTCCCGACTTGCGGCCCGTTACCGTGCGTCACGATCACCTGTGCACCGGAGGCTACAAGGTCGGCCACGGGCTCTGCTGCGAGCTCTATCGCAGCCTGCTGGTCCTTCGGCCCGACTTCACCGGTTGGCCCGGTCAAGGCGTTACCGCCTAGTGCTATGAGGACGCGCATACCGCCGACAGTAAGAAATGGGGATCGCAGGAGGCACTGTCAACATTCGCCGAAGTCAGCACAGAGGACGTCATAGACGGCGTGGCCGCGCTAGTTGCCAATCGCAAGTTACCAATCGCACTGGGCCGATGCCGCACCGTCGGCCAGCAGGCCGAATCCCGGACCACGATCAAAAATCGGGGCCGGAAGCGGGCGGCCCTGACGCATCTGGTCTCGCAGCGCAGCTGTCGCTCCCGGATCAATCTCCGGCGAGTCCTTACCGCCGCTGATGGCCACTCCGTAGTCGGCCCGCGCACTTTCTCGCGAGACCTTTCCGGCTATCACGTCGCTGAGCACGCGCTCGACGTCCCGGCTAAGGGGATCCCCCCAGCCTCCGCCGCCTGTCGTGCGGATCCGGATCAGGGTGCCGGCGGCAACGAACTCTGCATCAGTGAGACCGCCGAGATCCTTTTCTGCGGGTCCGCCGGGGTCAAGCGTTACCTTAAATGGGCTCCCGGCGCGCCCGCCTTTTACTCCCCAACACGAAAGGATCGAGCGGTCTGCAATCGACATAAAGAACGCGTCTTTTCGCATCCGGATGAGCTTTTCATATCCGAGTCCGCCGCGAAATTCGCCCGGGCCGCCGGAGTCGATCGCGAGTCCGAGTCGCTCGACGATGAAAGGGAAGCGCGCTTCGCTGAACTCGGTTGGAAGGTTCCGCGAGTCCGGAACGATGTGGATTGTGTCTTCGCCGTCGGCGTAGTAACGGCCGCCTGATCCTCCACCCAGTACTTCCCTCATGAGGTATGGCAAGCCCGCATTGTCCAGTCCGTAGAGACCCGTATATCGAATTGTCTCCTGGTCGGCAGGCATATATCCGTCAACTGCCTTAGCGAGGACACCGGCAAAAACCCCAAGCAGGCGCAGGATGACGAAGGTGCGCGCGTTGGTCGGTGCCGGGAAAATCGGAGTAAGGAGGGTTCCTGGTGGCGGGAATCGCATCTCGATTAGTTCGACGACGCCTTCGTCGACGTCCAGTTGCGCCATGCGCTCCGGCGTTGCCGCAAGATTTCTCAGGATGGGCGCCAGCCACTTCTTGAGAAAGTTGCCGTCGGCGTAGTTGCCGCAGTGGTTTATGGGTCCTTTGGCCTGTGGCCCGGTTCCGGTGAAGTCGATGATCAGCTTGGATTCCGCTGTCCTCGTAAGGCGCATTTTCTGCGTGTGCAGCCGTGGCTCGTCGACACCGTCGTGCTCGGCGTAGTCCTCCCATTCCCAGGATCCGACCGGTATCTTCGACAAGATCTCGCGCCGATAGGTTTCGGTTGTATTCGCAATGATCGCGTCAAAAGAGCGCTCAATTGAGCTCCGGCCGTAGCGAGTGAAGATCTCCGATAGCCTTCTGGCGCCCATTAGGCATGCGGCGCACTCGGCGTGGAGGTCCGCCGACAGAGATTCCGGCATACGCGAATTCCGGGTTATTATCGTCAGTGCAGCACGATTTGACATACCAGCTTCCCAAAGCTTGATAGGCGGGACCATGAGCCCCTCCTCATACACGCTACGGGCATGGCTTGGCATTGACCCTGGCACGGCGCCGCCGATATCGTCGTGGTGGCCGAATGCCTGCACGAAAGCGACCACCTCGCCGTCGTGGAACACGGGAACAGTGACACACAGATCCGGAAGGTGCCCGATACCTCCCTCCGACTTGTACACGTCGTTGTGGAAATAGACATCATCCGGCCGCATTGTCTCTAGCGGAAAATCACGCACCACCGGATGGACGAGTGCGCTATACGACCGGCCTGTCAGCTTGCGGAGCAGCCGATCGTGGATGCCCGCGCGGAAGTCGTGAGCATCCCTGATCATCGGTGACCGAGACGTACGGGCTATCGCTGCCTCGACCTCCATCTCGATAGACGCCAGGCTGCCGGCAACGATCTCGAGCAGGGCTGGTTCGACAGCATCCGCTCGTGTGGTCAACGTTCGCATTTAGTTGCCTCCGAGGCTGAGCGGAGTTCCTGCCGGGGTGGGAGCGTGTGGTAGCTGCGCGACGATCAGGTTTCCGTGCTGATCGACTTGAGCTTCGTAGCCGGGATCTATCGGAACCGTGGAGCCGAACTCCTCGATGATCGCGGGGCCCTTCACCGTGGCGCTGAGGCCGAGTTCCAGACGCCGGAAGACTGGCGTGTCCGTGCTGCCGGACGCGGCGTCGAAAAATACCTGACGAGTGCTGGCTGGAGTTGGAGTAGCACTACCGTCCGCGCACGGTGTGCCTTCACCAAGCGGCAGACGCCGGATGGCGCCAATCCCAGAGACGCGGAAGTTCACCCATTCCACGTGCTGATCGCGACTGTGGCGCAGATCGTAACCGTAGCGGGCCAGATACTCGTCGTGGAAGCGGCCACAGACCTGCCGCAAGGTAGCAGCGTCTAGCCGCGTGCTCGGAGCTGGCACTGTCACTTCGGACGCTTGGCCCGCATAACGCAGGTCCGCGCTTCGGACGAACTTCTGATCGGCCTCGCTGAAACCTTGCCTGCGCAACGCGCGGGCGGCCTCAACTTCCAGTTCGGCGTAGATCCTTTCGGCTCTCGCCGGATCCATGTCATCTTGCTGAGCTACTGCCGTACGGACATAGTCATTCCGAGCGTCTACCGCCAAGAGGCCGAACGCAGAGACATTGCCGGGGTCCCGGGGCACGAACGCATGCCGGACGCCGAGAATGTCGATCAGGCGGCACACCAGAAGTGGCCCCGACCCCCCGAATGTCGCCAGGGTGAAATCCCGGACGTCCAGTCCCCGCTTGACTGTCACCTGCCGCACGGCGTTGGCCTGGTTCCACGCCGATATTTCAAGAATCCCGGCCGCGCAGGCCTCGGGCGAGAGGCCGAGCCGTTCAGCCAGCAAGCTCAGCGCAGACCGGGCCTGCCCGATATCCAGTTCAAGCTCGCCGCCTAGCAACCGACCTGGAATGCGGCCAAGCACCACATGTGCGTCCGTCACCGTCACCTCGACACCGCCGCGCCCGTAGCAGACTGGACCAGGGTCTGCGCCGGCCGACCTAGGGCCGACCTTCAGAGTTCCCTCGGGCGACAGCCATGCGATCGAGCCCCCGCCAGCGCCTACTGTGACCAGGTCGATCATCGGGATCTTCGACGGAAACCCGCCAACGCGGCCATCGGTCGTCAGCGAGGGCTCGCCGTCCAGAACGACGCTAACGTCGGTCGACGTGCCTCCCCCGTCGCAGGCAATGACTTTGTCGAATCCAGCCGTTCGAGCGATCAGCGCAGCGCCCAGTGCCCCGGCGGCAGGCCCGCTCAACACGGTCGTTATCGGCTGGTGGACCACTTCGCGTGCGGTAACGACGCCACCATTAGATTTCATTACATAAAATGGCGCTCCAGCGCCCTGATCGTTTAGCGCTGCGAGTTCGTCAGATACAGCGCCGATATACCGGGACACAACAGGCTTCACCGCGACGTCAACCAGAGTGGTGATCGACCTTTCGTACTCGCGGTACTCTCTCAATACTTCGCTTGAGATAGAAACGAGGGCATCCGGATGCTCGCGTGTCAGCACGTCGCGCATCCGGCGCTCGTGGCTAGGGTTTGCATATGAGTGCAGAAAACAAACTCCGAGGTTCGTGACACCACGCTCGCGAAACCAGCGTGCGGTTGCAACAGCTGCGCCCTCATCAAATGGGCGAAGCTCGTTTCCGTTGTGGTCCAGGCGGCCGCCGACCGTCTTCACCAGGTGCGCTGGTACGATACGGGGTGGCTTGACCCAGAAGTAGGAATTACCATAGCCATCCGGCACAGTCTGGCGGGCTATCTCCAGAAGGAACTCGTACCCTTCGGTAGTCACGAGCCCCAAGTTCGTGACACTTCCCTGCAGCAGGTGGTTAGTGGCGACGGTCGTCCCGTGGCTGACGCCCGCCAGCGACTCACCAGTCTCTCCAAGCATCGCGAGAATCTTGTTTATCCCCGTGATAAAGCCGAGTGCCGGGTTCGAAGGAGTCGACGGAACCTTGGTACTAACGGCCCGTCCAAGGCTCTCGTCTACCGCCACGACATCGGTGAATGTGCCACCTGTGTCTATGCCGATACGGATTCGCGGAGGTTTCTGAGTATCTCCAAGGACGGCGATCGTCTCGCGATGCAAATTAACGTTGCTCAATGCCTAGGCTCCCAAAATCAGGGTTGTGCCGGTAAGTTACCTGCGGAAGAGGTAGTCAAGTTCTGCGCGAGTCGGCCTTTGCCCCGGAAACCGGCCGGGCAAATGGACTGGAAGCCCGCGATAGAAGCACATCGACATGAGCACGAATAAGCTCAAGGTTCCGGTCAGCTAGGTGGTCAAACGCCTGTGTAACTGAGCATCCCGGAGCGACTGAGGCGAGAGCACTATCCGGATGGAGACGTGCTGAGATCCAGCACTCATGAGAAGCCGCCCTCGCTATGACTTCGGCGATCGGGGAAACGATCATAGAGTTGCCGAAATAGCAGCGGCCGCCAGGATCGATTCCTGTCGCGTTAGCTCCTATCACATACACGTGGTTGTCGTACGCGCGGGCCCGGTTTGTCAGCTCCCAGATATCTGCCGACCGAAGGAGCGCCGAAGGCCGGCAAACCAGCTCGGCACCACTAATGGCGATGATACGCGCCAGCTCCGGGTAGTCTCCGTCGAAACATATGAGCATGCCGATACGACCCAAGGGAGTGTTAACCACGCATACTTCATTTCCGGGCGTTACCCAGCCGCCACAGTCGGCGCGCTCTTCAGGGAAGGGATGAGTTTTCCTGTAGACGCCAAGAAGCCCGTCCGGCCCGAACAGGGCCGCCGAGTTGTATACCTCACCTCGACGGCCGCCGCGCTCATAACTCCCGACCAGAAGGTGGACGCCGAGTTCCTGAGCTGCCCTCGCGAAAGGCTCGACCGTAGGGCCGGGGATCCCGGATACCAGGTCCCAGAGTTGACGCGGGTTGAGGCCCGGGGCGAAGCCGGTGGTCGTGGCCTCTGGCAGAACGACCAGCTCCGCGCCAGTAGCTGCGACGCACTGCCTTACCAGGGAGAGCGCATGGTCGCAGTTCGCCGCGATTGATTCGGTGCTGAGAGGTCGATGCTGTGGTGCTGCCTGGACCACGGCCACTGTGCAGTCACGCATCGTTGTCCCTGTGCTGCCGATTCCTGGCGGTGCTCACCTGGCACCCGGCCGTCGCGCTGCTGGCCGCTTTCATTCGCTTGCTTGTCCTCCATGCGCTATCAGCCACTCAGCAACTGGTGAACGCAGTGGCCAACGACCAGGCTATGTTTGCGGCTGCCCCGGATCCCTGTGCACAGTTGACGAACTCGAGGTCTGGCACTTGGCAAGTCGTCCTGAGGGCGCCTGTGCCGGGACGGCACTCGTTACCGCGAACTTATAGGCCTCGCATTTGCAGTACGCGAAGCGCCAGCGCGATGTCGAGGCGCAAGCCGGCATCTGTCGTGAACGGCCCGAGCAGGCTCTCTAGTTTGCCGATGCGATAACGAAGCGTGTTGTAGTGGAAATGCAGCGCACGCGCAGTCTCGGCAACGTTACAATTTGCATCCAGGAGAAACTGTAGGGTCTGCCGCAGATCTTCGGCTTCGCTGTTGTCGTCGGCAAGCCCGCCCAGGACTTCAGAGGCGAACGCATGCAGTTCGGCGCTGTCGCTCACCAGCGAGAGCAGCCTGTGCACTCCCAGGGTGTCGAAGTGCGCTACGGTGCCTGGCCCCTGAGTCCGGCGCCCGACGATAACCGCCCTGCGGGCCTGGTAGTAAGCCTGCGGAAGGTCGGTCACGGACTCGATCACCCGGCTGACGCCGGTACTGAACGAACGCCGTCCGCCACCTCGGTCTCCCTTGACCGCCTTCAGCAACTCGGCTACCGTTCCTGCGGCCGTCGCCGCAGTGGCTGGTACGAGGATGACCACTTCGCGTCCGTAACCTGCCACCGGAGCAGCCGGATCCCGAGCGCGCATTACCTGCTGCCACGCGGCAGTCAGCCGATCCTGCGGGCTGGGCGCCCCCAGCGACGATGCAGTCCCGATCGGCTCATCAAGCTCGGCGATTACGACCGCAACCGGCCGGCCAACATCCCATCCCAGCTGGGCGCAGTGCTCAACCACCTGTTCAGCTGGGCCTGCAGTACCTGTCAGCGCGGCGTGCAGATAGTCTCCGCGGAACTTTGATTCGACTGCGGACACGGCAAGGCGCTTCGTCATCGCAACGGCTGCCACGGTCGCGGTACGTTCCAGAGCCGGAACGATGTCTGCCGGCTGGCCTCGGCTCCTCGAGTAAGCAACCATCCGGCCGAGATCTGCGTCGCCGGCCACAATCTTCGCGACAGTTAGCTCGCCGCCGGGCGACTGGGCTGGCTGTGTCCCAATCCTCAGCCGTTCCACATAGAACCGCCCTGACGTATCAAACATCCCCAGCGCCTCGAAAGCCTCCACATTGGCAGGGCTGCCGGCGATCGTCTGCACACGACCATCAGGCGAGCAGATGAGCACGGAGACATCAAACAGAGAAGTGAACTCGTCGGCGATCTGGGGAAGATCGCCTCCGCCAAGGACGATCGCCGTCATCGCCCGGTGCAGCCTGTCCACGTTGTCGAGCGCCCGCGCGTGCCGGTCCAGAAGCTGCGTAAAGACTTCAGACAGCACTTCGTCGAACGTGACGTGAGAGGGCATCCAGATCAGCGGCAAGCCGCTGTCATCGGCGACCTCAATAACTCTGGGCGGCAGTTCCTCGATATACCGGCCGGACTTAACCCCGAGCGCTGCAACGCCCCGGACCGCCAGGCCCTCCACCAGCTCGGCCAGGACCTGAGCCTGAACGGAACCGCCCGGCCCAGGGCGGAACGGGAAGCCGGTCGTCAGCAGCAACTGATTCGCTTTCACCCATGGAAGGATGTCCGGCACCTCAACTACGTTGACATGCGTTATCGGGTGGTCCAGGCCTCGCTTACCCGCCAGGATCCTCGCGCCAGTCAAGCTGGGAAGGACCAGCAACTCACGCACGGCCAGCGCGTAACCAGCCTCAGCCGGCAGTTCACGCGCTCCGGAAGAGGAAACGTTGGCAACTGTTTCCATGGGCCAACTGTACGCGCCTGCCTAGTGTCTGTTCCGTGAGATTTGTCGCCGCCTGCAGTCGCTCCGCCACGACGGCCGTCTTCGGCCGCGAGGTCACCGGTAGCGTCCTCGGCGCAGGTCGCTCTGCACTCTACGTGCAGGTCACCGCATTCTCGAGGCGCACCAGCCAGGTTGTCGCGGTCCTCCCAGCGGATGCGGCGAGGCTGCCGTGCGCTCTGGTGATATCTCAGCCCGCCGCCCGACTGGCGTTGCAATCAATTGCGCCGCAGGGAGACGTGACAGTGGGGCTGGGAGCACTCCGATGGAACTCTTGGGCCGGCGACGTCACCGTCTCTGCTGTGCGAGTCTGGCTCCCCCCGAAGATCCCGCGTCTGCGTCCCCGCGCCGAGCGTCTCGCGCAACTGATGGCGGCGCTGCCTCACCCGACGTTGCAGCCGGACTTTTCCCCAGCTACTGGCTTGGCCCTTGGGTCGGCAGAACCGGTCGAGGAACTGCTCGGGCGCGGACCAGGCCTGACGCCCTCCGGCGATGACCTGCTCGCGGGGTTTGTCGTGGCTGCGCGGGCGTTCGCGCTCGACATTAGTGATGTCCGCGCAAGGATCGTCGCTCGGGCGGAAGGAACCACCACCGCACTCTCCGCGCAACTGCTGGAGTCTGCCCTAGCTGGAGAAGCCGTCCCAGAGGTGATCGGCCTGATTCGCTGGCTAGGGGGCTCGACATGTCATGCCGATCCGATAGCGACGCTCAAGGCAGTCGGTCACACCTCGGGTGTTGCGATGGCATACGGAGTAGCGCTCGCTGCAATAGCTGCCCAGTCCGCCTCTTGCTCACTGGACGATCATCTCCGGTTTGTCATGGGGAGCGGACGAGCCTGGAGGGCCATTGAGTACTGATTCAGCTTTCGTCCACATCGAGGCCCGACGAGGCGCTTACGCGGACTCGATCACCCTCATGCAGGTCAGCCGGCAGATCGAGTGTGCGCCCGGAGTCAGTGCTGCTCTCGTCGCCATGGCAACCGGGCTTAACCTTTCCCTGGCCAGAGCGATGGCCTTCTCGCCTCCGGCAAGCGCTGCCCCTGATGATCTGCTGATCGCGATTCGTGCAGACGACCCTGACGCGCTGGCTAGCGCCAGGGCCGAGGCCGAGACCCTGCTGTCAACGCCGCGACTGAAGGCCGACCCCGGAGTGGGTCAAGCACCGCCCCGCACCGTCGCCGCTGCGCTCCGGCGCGGCGCTAACTTTGCCTTTATTTCTGTACCTGGGCCGCATGCCTTCGCGGAGGCGCTCGATGCGCTCGACGCGGGCTGCAGTGTAATGATCTTCAGTGACAATGTGCCGGTTCGCCACGAGGTCGCCCTCAAGAAACGAGCGGTCCAGGACGGCCGGCTTGTGCTTGGTCCCGATAGCGGGACATCCGTGATCAGCGGCATCGGCCTCGGGTTCGCTAATGCTGTCCGGCCGGGTCCGGTCGGAATAGTTGCGGCATCTGGTACCGGAGCGCAACAGCTGATGTGCCTGCTCGACCTAGCCGGTATCGGGGTGAGCGCCTGCCTTGGCGTAGGCAGCCGGGACCTCTCCTCAGCCGTGCAGGGCATGTCAGCGCTAGCAGCGCTCGCCGAGCTGGATTCGGATCCCGCTACCGAACTTATCGTGCTCGTCTCCAAACCATCTGACCCGGAAGTAGCAGCGACGATCCGCAGGTTTGCCTCGAGACTCCGGACGCCTGTGATAGCGGGCCTGCTCGCCCGAGGGCAGCCCGATCTGCGAGCTCTGGCGGAGAAAAGCCTCACTGCACTGGGGCGTACCCCGCCGGCCTGGCCATGCTGGCTGCCAGATAGCCCGGCTTCGGCGCGCGCGCCGTCTCTTCGCGGACTCTACTGCGGCGGCACCCTCTGCCATGAAGCCATGATCATCGCCGCCGAGAGCCTGGGAGTGATCCGTTCCAACATTCCCTTGGACCCTCGCTGGCGAACAGACCCTTCGTCGCGGGAGACCGGACATTTCATGGCCGACTTGGGCGAGGACGGGCTCACGCAAGGGCGACCGCATCCCATGATTGACGCTACTTTCCGCTTCGAGCGCCTGGCCGACCAGATCGCTGATCCATCGTGTGGCGCACTATTGCTAGACGTCGTGCTCGGCCACGGCTGTGATCCTGACCCGGCGGCCGTCCTGACGCCCCTGGTCTCGCTTGCCCGCGACAGCGGCCTGCCGGTCGTCATAGCCCTGGTTGGCTCCACTCGTGATCCTCAGGGACTCGAGTCCCAGGCAGAGTCGCTTCGTGCCGCTGGCGCCTCGGTGTTTGCCGCCAACGCTGACGCGACCCGCTACGCCGTCGCACTGGTCCGCGAAGCGCAGGCAGATGCCGATGAATAACGACCGCATCAGCTCGCCCATGAGGATCGTTGATCAAGAACTGAACGTAGCGACAGCGGGTGCGGAATTCTTCGCGGAAACCTTGCGCGCGCAAGCGGTTCCCGTCACCCGGGTTGACTGGCAGCCGCCAATGCCAGGCTCACACAACGATCTGGACCGGGTTCTCGGCGATCCGCGCAGGCC
>Ga0335075_10013930_pt1 | contig 12098 bp, 10 predicted proteins | sample Lox_Sample_24_FD_206723 | JGI IMG/M metagenome (GOLD analysis project Ga0335075, IMG submission 206723) | Soil microbial communities from Loxahatchee National Wildlife Refuge, Florida, United States - Lox_Sample_2.4 | ecosystem: Environmental > Terrestrial > Soil > Wetlands | place: USA... | reverse complement strand
AATGTCCGCAACCACACCAGGAGCGCCGGGATCGCGAGCGCGAAGAGGATCGGCGTTGCGAGCCACATCCGGCCGAAGAATGCGCACGGAGCGATGACCGCGGCGCCCACGGCGACCACGGCCAGTTGAACCGCCAGGGCGAGCAGTGCGCTGGCCTGGGCTCCCCGTTGCCGCCCGATGCGGTCCATCCTGATGCGGTGAGGCATCGTCAAAGAAAAGATGTTGCCGGCGGCAAGGTGCGCCGGGAGCGCGAAGGCCAGCCATGCCGCGGTCGCCGCCAGCCACGCGGCGGTGGGCGGGCCGGCGCGCAAGCTTGCCAGCGCTCCCGCCAGGACGGCGATCAGGCCGAAGAGCAGAGCATGAAAGACGTTCTTGGCCAGGATGACGGTGCGAATGGGTGTGGGAGAGAGAAACAGGAGCTGGATAGCCGGGCCCTCAGTGCCGAGACTGTTATAGATCAACTGCGTAAAGCCCAGCAGCGCGTAAACGATGCAAAGGGGGACGGCCATGGGAACGGCGTGGCGGCCGGAGCTGCGAAACACGCCGGCGAAGATCAACACGAGGAAGGTGGGAGCGGCAATCGCATAGAGGAGCGGAAGGGCGCGCATGACGATGCGGGCGTCCTTCCAGATAATGGCGGGGAAGGGACTGGGGGTTCGAAGCGATGCCGGCCCCAGCAGGGAAGCCGGCGCGGAGGTGGCGGCGATTGCGTCCGGGGCCGCGCGCGGACGTTTCTCGGGCTTGCGGGCTCGAGGCGCGCTGCTGAGGCTCTCGCCGCGATGCTCGGCACGCAGGCGGACGCCGAGGGTGAGGGCGGCGGAGAGGCCATAAAGGCCGAGCAACCCCAGCGATTCGAGCCCCGCGGCGGGGTGGCCCTGGGCCGCCTGTTCAACCGTCAACACGGCCAGGCCGGGAGGCAGCCAGTTCTGGACAGCACCCGCGGCGGCCAGTTGCTTCTCTGCCGCCAGACGCTCGGCGTGGCCGATCTTGCCGGAATGGCGGCGGTGGTGGAGGGCCGGGTTGAGCAGTTGCAGGCTCAACATGGCGATCAGGAAGAGGGCGCTGAGGATCTCGCGGGTCCTGCGCTGCGCCAGCCACCGGTCCAGCCATGCAAAGATGGCACGCGACAAGAGAACGTTGAATGCGCCGAAGGCCGCCAGGCCCAGGACTGCCCAGATGGCCGCCTGAGGATGCGCGAGGGTGATGCCGGCTCCGATGCCAAGGCAGGCCAGCCCGCCCAGGAAGCTGGCGGGGTCGATCAGGCCGAAGAGCACATGGAGCATGAAGAATGGCGCAAAGCCAAGCGGGAAGCGCAGCAGCCCATTGAGGTCGAACTGCTGCTGGAATGAGGCGACCCCGATGGGCATGGTCTGCCAGATCAAAAATACAACCCAGAGGAGGATGGACAGAATCGGCCACATGCCTTTGGAGACCATAAAGTAAGCGCCAGTGCCCATCCCGGCCGCGATGCCCAGACCCATGACGCCCCAGAGCACATAGGCAAGGCCGTTGGCCGCGGCTTCGAGGGCGCCGCGCGTCGACCGGACCCCGTTGCGGAAGGCGTGCCAGCGCATCTCCGCCAGCGCCGCATACTGCGCGCGCGCCAGGCTGCCGAGTGCTCCGCCGGTGGCCGGGGCCCAATGAGGCGGGTCCGCGGGCTCGGCGCGGCCGTTCAGCCCCGGTCCCCCTAGGACAGCCATGACAACTCCTGGGCCGGCTCCATGCCGGCCGCGCCCACGATCGAAAGAAAGATCTCTTCCAGGGGCAGACGCTGCGAGTCCCCGGCCCCGGGCAGCGTAGAGGCGACGCCGGCGCGCAGCTCTTCGAGCGATCCATTGGCCACGAGCCGGCCCTGGTGGATGATCGCCACATGGCTGCACAGCCGTTCGACGATCTCGAGGACGTGGGTGGTGAGGAAGATGGTGGCGCCGCGCTGGATCATGCCCTGCAGCATGGTCTTCAGCATTCCCGCGGCGATGGCGTCGACTCCCTCAAACGGCTCGTCGAGAAACAGCACCTTGGGGCCGTGAATGACGGCGGCGGCCAGCGCCAGCTTCTTCTGCATACCGTGGGAGAAGTCCGTCACCAGTTTGCGGCTATCGCCCGCAAGCTGCATAAACTCGAGCAGCTCTTCCGTCCTTCGTTCCGTGGTTGAGCGATCGAGTCCGTACATGCGGCCCACAAAGCGCAGATACTCGGGCGCCGTGAGCCGGCCCAGCAGCGCCATCCCCTCCGGGACCACGCCGATCTGCCGTTTGAGCTCGAGCGCCCCGGCGCCGAACGGCTGGCCAAGAATCCGGATCCAGCCCGCGGTCGGTTCGAGCAGTCCTGTGAGCATCTTGATGGTCGTGGACTTGCCCGCTCCGTTGGGGCCGAGAAAGCCGAAAAACTGCCCCTGCGCCACGCTGAACGTAACGTCGTCGACGGCAACGAGTTCCCCGAAAGTTCGCGTCAAACCGGAGGTCTGGATTGCCGGTGTGTTCATGTGCGGTAAGCATAACAAGGAATGGTTCGGGCACAAAGGGATCGGGCGGCGGCGACAGCCCGCCGGGCGCACTGCCGAGGCAGGCGCCGACGCCTGGGTCCAGTGGGGCGGTTGTACACTGAACTGTGCATCGTCGCGTCTTTGCCGGTTTCCTCCTCGCAGTTGTTACCCTTGCTGGTTGCCGGGGGAGCCGGAGTGCAGTGACTCAATCCGGCGCCGATGCGGGCGTTAAGGTGTATCACCTGCGCGGCCGGGTGGTCTCGACGGACCCTGCGGACGGGATCGTGGTCGTCGACCATGAGGCCATCCCCGGCTTCATGGACGCCATGACGATGCCCTACCAGCTCAAGAATCCTGCGATCATGAGCGAACTGCACCCCGGGGATACGATTACCGCGGAGGTGCTGGTCTCGAAGAGCTCCGCGCAGACGGTTGTGCTCGACGACATTCACGTGATCGCCCAGGCCAAGCCCGGCCACAAGGCCGGGGTCCTCTATCGCGTCCCGGCACACGACGGCAGGGCGCGCGAGTTTGCACTGCGCGGCGAGGATGCGAATCTTTTGCATGAGGATGGAACCTGGAAACGAGTGGCCGCCGCCGGCGTACGTGGTCTGACCAGAGTATAATGCGAAGGGTTTCTTAACAGGACAGCAGTCAGGTGGACTGCCAGATTCAGGAGAATGCGCGATGAGTGATGGATTGAAGATCCGCAAGGATGGGGAGTTGGATTTTTTGTCGTTGGGAGCGCTGGTGCATCGGCTGGACCCGGGGATCATTCCTTTCCGCAAAGCGACGGAGTGCAGGATTCACGTCAGCGGGGGCGAGTTCAACGTAGCCGCCAATCTTTCCGATTGTTTTGGATTGAAGACAGGGATCGCGACGGCGATGTCGAACTATCCGATCGGGGACCTGATTGCCGAGCGCGTGCGCGCCATGGGCGTGGAGCCGTTCTACAAACATTTCGAACACGATGGCGTCACCGGCCCGAACATGGCCACGGTTTACAGCGACCAGGGGTTCGGCGTGCGCGCCCCCGTGGTTTTCTACAACCGGTCGAACGAGGCTGCCGGCCGGCTGAAACCCGGCGATTTCGACTGGAAGGGGATCTTCGCGAAGGGCGTGCGCTGGGTTCACTCGGGAGGGATCTTCGCTGCGCTCTCCCCGACGACCGCGCCACTGGCGGCGGAGATGATGAAGGAGGCCAAGGCGGCGGGCGCGGTCACGTCCTTCGACCTGAACTTCCGCGCCAAGCTCTGGAAGATCTCGGGCGGCGAGGAGCATGCCGTGGAAACGATCGCCAGGATCGTCGAGAACGTCGACGTCCTGGTCGGCAACGAAGAGGATCTGCAGAAGGGGCTGGGTATTCCGGGACCCGAGGTCGCAGCGAAGTCGAAGCTCGATCCCAGCGTGTTCTTCGCGATGATCGACAAGGTTATAGAGAAGCACCCGAACGTAAAGATCGTGGCTACGACGCTGCGGGAGGTGCACTCGACGAACCGGCACGGCTGGAGCGCGGTCGCCTGGATCGACGGCAAGACCTATTGCGCGCCCACGGCGGAACTCGACGTCTACGACCGCGTAGGCGGCGGCGACGGATTTGCGGCCGGCTTTATTTACGGGCTGCTCACCGGCGAAACGCCGGAGGAAGCTCTGAAGCTGGGGTGGGCCCATGGTGCGCTGCTCACCACCTTCCCCGGAGACACCACGATGGCCACCATCGACCAGGTGCGCGCCTTTGCCAAAGGCGGCTCGGCACGCATTCAGCGTTAATAAATTGCATCTCGGCCTCTGCCTGCAAGCATCCCTTCAGTGACATCGAGACGGGAATGCTGCGGGCAGGGGGCGATTGAGCTTGACTGGTATTCTTGCCATGCACAGGGATGGAGGTCTCGCATGGCAAAGGTAACCCTGGTTTTTGCCGGTCTTTTAATTGCTCTGGGCCTGATCGGCTACTTCGGCACGGGCAGCATACATCCGACGGCACTGATTCCCACATGGTTCGGGGCGGCCCTGGGCCTGTTCGGGCTGCTGGCGATCAGCCCCGACGCGGGCCGGCGCAAGCTGTTCATGCACATCAACGTGACCATCGGCCTGGTGGGATTCATCGGCGCCGTGGTCGTCGCGATTCAGGGCTACGCTGGCGCCACATCGGCCGGTAAGCCGCCGGAGATGATCGCGCTCGAATCGAAGCTGACGATGGCCGGACTGCTCCTGATCTATGTGCTCATGTGCGTGCGGTCGTTCATCGCCGCGCGCCGCGAAGGCAAGGTTTAGAACGTGGGTGGTTTTCGCGGCGGCGGAATGGGCATGGGCATGCGTGCCGAACGCACGCCTCATGGGCGGCGCGCGGCCGGCGGCGCGGAGCAGGCCAAGACCAAGCCCAGCCTGAAGAAGGTCGGCCCGCAAGTGCTACGGCTGATCGCGCCGCGCAAGGGTCTGGTGATCGGCGGCCTTACGCTGATGGCCGTCAATCGCCTGGCCGGCCTGGTTCTGCCTCTCATCTCCAAGCCGCTTCTCGACAAGGTTCTGTCACCCGCTCACGCCCGACCACAACTGCTTCCCGGCCTCATCGGCGTGGTGCTGGTCGCGACTCTGGTCCAGGCCATCACCTCCTATTCGCTCACCCAGCTTCTTTCGATAGCCGGTCAACGTCTCATCGCCGAGATGCGCCGCGAGGTGCAGCGTCACGTCGGCCTTCTCTCTGTCGCGTACTACGATGAGAACCGCACCGGGACGCTTGTTGCGCGCATCATGACCGACGTGGAGGGCGTGCGTAACCTGATTGGCACGGGCCTGGTCCAGTTCGTGGGCGGACTTTTCACGGCGGTGATCGTCTTTTTTTTCCTGCTCTACCGCAGCGCGATCGTCACGCTGACAGTGTTCACGGTGGTCGGGGCATTTGTCTTCGTGCTGCAGTATGGCTTCAAGGTGATTCGGCCCATCTTCCGCGAGCGCGGCAAGATCAACGCCGAGGTCACCGGCCGGCTGACTGAGTCGCTCGGCGGGGTCCGCGTGGTCAAGGGCTACCACGCCGAGGAGCGGGAGCACAAAGTATTCTCACTCGGCGTCGACCGGCTGCTCGACAACATCATGAAGTCGCTGACGATGACGAGCGTACTCAGCTCCGCTTCCACCACGGTTCTTGGCGCCATCTCGGCGCTGGTGATGTGGCTGGGCGGCCATCTGGTGCTCAAGAGCGCCTGGACCACCGGCGATTACTTCCAATACAACATGTTTCTCGCCTTCATGATCGCGCCGGTCTTCCAGATCGTGAATGTGGGCACGCAATTGACCGAGGCTTTTGCGGGGCTGGATCGCACCAACGAGCTCCTGGCCGAGCTCGAAGAGAACCAGGACCCCGCGCGCACGGTGAAGATGCCTCCCATCGACGGCGAGGTGCGATTCGAGGATGTGGAGTTCGCGTATACGCCCGGCAAGCCCGTACTGCACGGCATCAGCTTTCAGGCCACGCCGGGAACGGTGACTGCCCTGGTTGGGTCGTCGGGATCGGGCAAGTCCACGATCATATCTCTGATCTGCGCTTTCCACACGCCGTCACGGGGAAGAATTGTGGTCGACGGCGCCGACCTGGCGCACGTGGACCTGCACACGTATCGTTCGCAATTGGGCGTCGTGCTGCAGGATTCGTTTCTGTTCGACGGGACGATTCGCGAGAACATTCTGTTCTCGCGGCCCGACGCGACCGAGGAGCAGTTTCTTTCGGCCTGCCGCACGGCGCGCGTGGACGAGTTCGCGGAGCGATTTGCGGAGGGTTACGACACGGTTGTAGGCGAGCGCGGCGTCAAGCTATCCGGGGGCCAGCGGCAGCGGCTCTCGATTGCGCGCGCCTTGCTGGCCGAGCCGCGGATTCTCATCCTCGACGAGGCCACGAGCTCCCTGGACTCCGAGTCGGAGGCGATGATCCAGGCCGGGCTGAACCAGTTGATGCAGGGCCGGACCACCTTCGTGATTGCGCACCGTCTGTCGACGATCCGCCGCGCGGACCAGATCCTGGTGGTAGAGCAGGGGCGCATCGTCGAGCGGGGCAGCCACGCGGAGCTCTACGCGCTTGGCGGCCGTTACTACGATCTCTACACGCGCCAGCACGGGCTGGAGGCCAATCTTTTCCTCGCGCCCGGCGAGGGGGATGTGGTTCCCGCGTGATGTACGTGATGTAGTTGTTTCTGCCCCCGATATTTCACGGCACGGATGCGCATACGGCGCGCGAAGCGCAGGGATGGTGTGCGTGCTCTTGACGCGAATCTCATATTCTGAGAAACTCGCCGTGTAACCAGACTGCGAAATTGAGGCTCACGATGCGAGACGCACCTCCCCAAGGCACATACAAAGTTCAGGCGCTGGACCGGGCATTTTCCGTGCTCGACCTGCTGGGCGAAAGCGATACGCCGCTGGGCCTGGCGCAGGTGGCTTCATCGCTGCAACTGCACAAGAGCACGGCGCACCGCTTCCTCATGGTGCTCGAACGTCATCGCATGGTGGAGCGCACGGGCAACGGCAAATTTCGTTTGGGTCTCCGGCTCTTCGATTACGGCAACCGGGCCATCGAGCAGTACGATCTGCGCGACCGCGCCCAGCCGCATCTCCGGCGCCTGGTGGCGGAGACCGAAGAGACCGCACACCTGGCCCTGCTCGAGGCGGCGCGGGTGATTTATATCGATAAGATCGAGCCGGCACGCTCGGTGCGCATGATTACGCGCATCGGCGCCAGCAACCCGGTCCACTGCACTTCGGTCGGCAAGGCAATTCTGGCTTTCCTGCCCGAGGAGCGAGCGGCGGAGATTGTGCGGCGTGTCCGCTTCGAGCGGTTTACGCACAGGACCATTACGACCACGGAGGCGCTGCGCACCGAACTGGAAAAGACGCGGCGGCGCGGCTACGCGGTCGATGACGAGGAGTTCGAAGAGGGGCTGCGCTGCATCGCGGTGCCGGTGCTGGATGCACAGCGCCAGCCGGTGGCGGCGGTGAGCGTATCCGGTCCATCTTTCCGTGTGACCGCGCAGAAGCTGCCTTCGATTGCCAATCATCTGCTCCAGTGTGTGCGGGGCATCTCGGTCGATATGGGCTACGTTTCGGCGGGACGCGGCAGCCGGGTAGCGGTTTCGGCTTAGCGAATCCAGTTTGGTCCGATCAAAGCGCGCAGATTCTGCGCAGTTGCCCACGGGGCCGAACCGGCAAAGCGGGTCAGCCATGCCTGTCCTTCGCCGATGCGTACCCGGTCGGGGGTAAACTCCGGGGTGAGGACATTGGCCATCAGCGCGTAATTTGCGCCTTTCCGCAGCCGCAACGCCTTCCAGCAGCCGGCCGGGACGGCGATCAGGAGTTGTTCACCGGCGGCCATGTTCCGGCCGAGCGTGATCTTCTCGACGCGCCCGTCGGGATGAAATATGAAGTAGTCGACCGGGCCGCCTTCGATGAGGATGTGCGTATCGTCGGATGCCAGCCAGTGCAGGTAGTCTACGGGCCGGTCGCTGGTGAGCATGTAAAAGACCTGGCTTTGCATGGCCAGTTTTCGGCCGTCGACGGTTATGGTCTGCGCGGATCGGCCAATTTGCGCCAAAAGGCCGGATTCCCTGGCCAGGGGCTTCAGGTGGAGTATTCGGATCAGTTCCTGCTCCCGGGCCCGAGTTCCTTCCGGAGGGGCCGCATGCAGAGTCGCAGGCACGGCCATGGCGATCACCAGCAGCGATAGAAGCCTCATGACTGCAAGATTACATGGGGCCGGGGCGGAGAATGTGGCTCTGCGACTTCGCCCCTGTCAGAGCCCAGTCGGCAAACCGGGGCCCGGGGCGAGCTGTCGAATTGGGTCGGCCGTCGGGTCAAAGGACCGGGCAGTATCCCAGACAATCCGTGCGGCTTGCGTGCCTCACTTCCTTCGCGGAAGAGCGGGTTGCGGCATGCGCGGATTATGATCCCGGTCTGGGCCGCGGGCGGTCTCAGGATGAGCGGATACCGGAAACCTGCGGTGCTGAGCGAGGCGGTTCTTGAGCAGAAGGCGGGCGCGGAAGAGTCTGGCTTTCATGGCGGGCCGGGTCACTTTCAAGAGCGCGGCAGCTTCACGATAGGAGCGGCCATCGAGATCGCAGAGACGGATGGGCATCTGGTGCACGGGGTCAAGGCCGCGAATCTCGTCCTGCAGAAGGCCCAGTAACTCATGCCGGCAGCAGGATTCCTCCGGGCTTTCGCCGGGCTGCGGCAAGTCAATGGCAATCACGCCGTCGAGCTCTTCCGATCCGGTCTCAAGAGACACCTGGGGACGTTTGCGGCGGAGGTGCAGCCAGTCGCGCGCGGTGTTCACGACGATGGCGTGCAGCCAGGTTTCGATGCGCGCGTCGCCGCGAAACCGGGGAAGAAACCGCAAGGCCTTCAGGAGGGACTCCTGGACGATATCTTCAGCGTCTTCCCGGCAACGCATCATGGTCATCGCGACCCGCTCCAACTGAGGGCGCCGCCGCTCGACGGAGATGAGAAAAGCGGCACGAAGCTCGGGATCGACGGGAGCCGGTGTGGTCTGGAGCGGGACGGGAGTGCCCGCGTCGAGAACGGTTTGCGGTGTGCTCATGCCGCCTCCTCATGAGCAGGCTCCCGCCGCGACCCAGGGAGCCGGACCGGTTCGCACTTGCGCAAGGCGGAAAACAGCAAAATTCCAACAGCCCATACAAGCACCGCCGGGAGAATATCCATGGCGCTCCTCCACCCGTGAGAGAGAGAATGCAGATTCGGTTGTTCCGGCGCATGGCGCACGGCGCGAGGGGCCGGAACGGCGCTGTATTCAGACGGTCAAGGATGGAGGGGGAGATCGGGGAGGAATCAGGGAAGCGCCGTCGCCGCCGCAGTGCAGGACGACGCCGGAATGCTTTGCAGCCACGGCGAGCAAACGCGGAAAGGGGCCAGGCGCGGCGGAGAGGGCGTGCGCCCCGGAAAGAGAGTGTTGCGCATGTCCGGAAGCGGAGGCGAGAACCAACTGGGGGGCGCGGGGCTCGATCCAAAGCTTGGCGACGGTGGTGCGCGAGACGGGTTTAGAACAGTGATGGTAGAGCGAGAGCTTATAGTTCAGGCCCCACAGAAAGACCAGCACGGCAAGCGCGACCAGCGCGGGCCGGGACGGCCGCAACATGGAGCGCCAGGTGCGAGATGGAGGGGAAGAGAGCGATCCCTTCTTCCGGAAAAGAGTGAATTCCCCAGAATGTGAAGCCCGGCCAGGCATCGTGGCTCGAAAGCTCCTTTCGTCCCCGAGCGAGAACGAGACTTAACAGTATAGATCGGAACATGCAACTGAATCTCATATTGCAAGATGAGTGGGGGTCTCTTCGACAGCACGATCCAGACAGCCGGCGAGGCAGCCCCTTGAACGGAGTTATGCTCGAAGGCCAGGGCGATCCGAACGGTGTGCAATGGGCGCCACGCAAACACTTTTACGGGCAAGATGTGCGACACGTCGGAGCCGCTGTCTACGACAAGCCGTTTCTTTTTCAGGTCCATCTGCGGTGGTCGGCCAGTCTAAGGGGATGAGTGAGGGCCATGCGTCTCCAACTCCATTTTGTGTCTGCCGTGGTTGCACTGAGTCTGGCTCTCAGCGGTTGCGGGGGTCATGTGGTCGAGGTAGCGGCCGGCGGCAGCGGCGGTGTGGGCAGCGGGGGATCAGGAGGGGTAGGAAGCGGCACGTCGGGGGGCACGACATCCGGCGGAACCACTTCAGGGGGGACCACTTCGGGCGGCACCTCAGGAGGGACAACATCTGGCGGCACTGGTGGTTCCGGGGGTGCGGGAGGCTCCGGGGGTGGATCGGGCGGCTCCGGCGGCTCCGGAGGATCGGGAGGTTCCGGCGGCGTCCTCCCGGCGCGTCCCGGCGTTTCTCCGGCCGTCGCAATGCGGCCTTCGGGCGACGCGGGTCTCGAAGCGCCGTTTCAGGGAATGGTGAACGGGGGGCGGGATCGAGCGATTGTCGGGGCGCGGGTCTATGTTCTGGAGGCTTCCACGGCGGGATTCGGGCGTCCTTCGATCTCCCTGCTCACGGCTGCCGCGGGTCATCCCGCCGACTCCCTTGGGCATTACGTCCTGACGGGTGAGTACGGCGGCTTCTCGATTGCCGGAGACTACACCTGCACGTCGGGCCGGCCTGTTTACCTGCTGGTGCGCGGCGGCGACAGCGGAGGCAGCGGCGTCAACTCGGCCATCGGGCTGATGGCTTCGCTGGGTGCCTGCCCCGCCAGCGGCACCTTCAGCCGGTCTCAGCCTTTTGTGGTCGTCAACGAGGTCACCACCGTGGCCATAGCCTACGGCCTGGCTGCGAGCGCGATCGACGCGACCCATATCTCGGCCGGCGGCGCGGGTGCGCTGGCCACGGGGACGGCCACGGCGGCGCGCCTGGCCAGCGTCTCCACAGGATTCGTGAATGCGCGAACTACCACGGAGCCCTCGCACAAGATGGTGGACACGGTTGCCAACATCCTGGCCGCCTGCATCAACTCCGGAGGGCCCGGGTCGAGCGCCTGCACGACACTTTTCAACGGATCCCGGAGCGGCGGAGCCAGCGGAACCCTACCGGCCGATACAGCCGCAGCCGCGCTGAACATCGCGCACAATCCCCGCGCCAACATTCTCGAGCTTTATCATCTCCAGTCCATCGAGACTCCGCTGTTCGAGCCTGCGTACGTTTCGCCGCCCGCCGATTTCACGCTTGCGTCGCTGCCTGACAGAGGCAACACGATCGATGGCCTGCGCCGCTGAGGTGCTTCGGCCCCGGTGCGCGGCGGCGTAAAGACGCGATCCACTGCCGGCCAAGTTCTGACGATGATTCGAAAAAGTAGAACTCCTGACACCGAGCAGCGAAGAGCGACGCATCCTGCACCGGCTTCCGCTTCCGCGCCAGAACCGGCCGCATTACTGCGTACGGGCGTTGGCGACCTGGAATCCCGATGGCGCGGCAAACCACGACGGATCGGGTTTTACCTGCTGCAAATCCTCGACCGTGAGGGTCACCTGACCGAGCTGCGGGTTGGTGCGGACCACCGACAGATCCATCTGCAACTGGGGCGAGTACCACGATTCGATGTGGCTCAGGATCACGCGGGAGCTGGTCTGCCGGGTCTGGCTTTCCCGCGTGCCCACGACGCGCAATCCGTCCATGGTCTGCGTGCCGAGGCTCTCCGTGATCACGTGGCCGCCGACGAAGGCCGCGCCGGTGAGCGGCAGCTGCGGCCGATAAGCGGTGACCGAGCACTGCATCGTCTCTACCACGCAGTTGGTGCGGGTGTCCGCCACCGGATCGAGGACGGTAATCGTCCTCAGCGGCGGTTCCGCGCCGGAGCCGGCCGGCACAAACCCGCGAATTTCCCGGTGCACACGCCCCTGCGCGTCCCGCGCCACCATGGTGTAGTAGGTACGGGAGATTGTGCCCCCGCCAACCAACGGCTGGTCCCACTCCACCACAACCTTCGCGGAGAAGGGAGCTCCGGTTATTGGAGGAATGGCGATGCCCTCGATATGGGTCCGAATGCTGCCATCGGCACTGGATGGCTGAGCAGGAGCTTGAGCGCCTGCAACGGCAGTGCCGACGGCGAGAAGACCAACCAGAAGAAAGCTACGCATAGGG
>Ga0335075_10013929_pt1 | contig 12098 bp, 11 predicted proteins | sample Lox_Sample_24_FD_206723 | JGI IMG/M metagenome (GOLD analysis project Ga0335075, IMG submission 206723) | Soil microbial communities from Loxahatchee National Wildlife Refuge, Florida, United States - Lox_Sample_2.4 | ecosystem: Environmental > Terrestrial > Soil > Wetlands | place: USA... | reverse complement strand
TCAGGCCGGCGAACGCTCGGCTAGCTGCTCGCGGAGCGCGTCCTTGCGGACCTTGCCCGAGGCGGTCAGGGGGAAGGCGTCGGTGATCAGCCAGCGGATCGGCACCTTGTAGGCGGCGAGCCGGGCGCGGCAGAACTCGGCGAGCTCGTCGGGCAGGTCATCGACGGCGGTGTCCGGCCCGGCCGGGCGGATCGCGGCGGCGACGGCCTCGCCGTAGTGCTCGTCGGGGAAGCCGAGGACCGAGGCGTCGGCCACGGCCGGGTGGCCGATCAGCACCTCCTCGATCTCGCGCGGGTAGATGTTCTCGCCGCCGCGGATGATCATGTCCGTGATGCGGCCGGCGATCCGCAGGTAGCCGCGCTCGTCCATCGAGCCGAGGTCGCCGGTGCGCAGCCAGCCGTCGGCGTCGACGGCGGCGGCGGTCGCCCCGGGCGCGTTCAGGTAGCCGCGCATCACCAGGTACCCCCGGGTGCAGATCTCGCCGACGGCGCCGCAGGCGGCGGTCTCGCCGGTGCGCAGATCGACGATGCGGACCTCGGTGTCGGGCAGCGGCCGCCCGAGCGTCTCGGCCCGGTCGTCGGCGGAGTCGGCCGATCCGGACATCGTGATCGAGCAGCTCGACTCGGTCTGCGCGAGCGAGATCGAGTAGGTCACGCCGAGCCTCGCCTCCACCTGGCGGACCAGGTCGGGCGGCGATACCGCCCCGCCGGCCAGCGCGCGGCGCAGCGACGAGACGTCCCGCTCGGCCAGATCGGGGTGACCCATCATCGCGATCATCATCGTCGGCACGCCAAGCAGCAGGGTGGCCCGGTACGTCTCGATCAGCTCAAGCTGGAGGGCGGGGGAGAACCGGGGCATCAGCACGTGCGCGGCGGTGGCCGACACGGCGCCGAGCGTGCACATGACGCCGCCCACATGGAACAGCGGCATCGGGTTGACCAGCAGGTCATCGGGGCCGACGCCCATCGCCCGGAAGGCCAGCCGGGCGTTGTTCGTCAGCGCGCGATGGGTCAGCAGCGCGCCCTTCGGGCGGCCGGTCGTGCCCGACGTGTACAGCAGCTGCGCGACGTCGGACGGGGCGACCGCGGGCAGCGGCGCGCTGCCGACGGCCCGCATCGCGAAGTCGTCGCGGTCGCCGAACGAGGTGACCTGGCGCAGCCGGGGCAGTCGGCCGCGGACGTCGGCCAGGATCGCGTGCAGATCGGCGCCCTGGTACTCGTCGGCCATGAACAGGCCGACGGCCTCCGAGTGACCGAGCACGTGCGCGAGCTCGTCACCCTGGTAAGCCGGATTGACGGTGACCAGGGTGAGCCCGGCCAGGGCGGCGGCGAACTCCAGGATGAGCCACTCGGGGCTGTTGCCCGACCAGACCGCAATGCGCTCACCGGGGGAGAAGCGCTGCAGCAGTGCCCGCGCGGCCCGCTCCGCATCGGCTAGGAGCGCGAGATAAGTCCACCGGCGCCGCTTTCCGCGGACCGGGTCGCCGTCGATGAGCGCGATCTTGCCGGGAGCAACGGCCGCGGCGTCGCAGAGAATCGACCCGATCGTGGTCTCGCGCAGCGGCGTGAACGTCTGCGCAGGCCAGTACGCATTGGTCAGCGGAAATTCGGGCATGACCCCCACCTCTCGCCCGCACATCAGGCGCCCTGGAGCTGACGTTACGCCGGCCACGCGGGAAGGAGAAGAGCCGAAAGAACGGGCGGAGCAACGGTCCGTTCGAACTGATTGTGCATTTGAATTTGACTGGCTGCGCCTGAATTCGACATGCGAGCCAATTAATTGTGACCGACGTTTGAATTTGGTTGCCGCCCGCATCCGATCGTCTTTTGAATTCGACGCGGGATTGCATGTGACAATCCTCATTGAATGCGACCGCCGGTGCGGATGGTCAGCAGGTGACGGACGGGGTCGGCGACCGCGCCGCCGCCGCCCAGCTGGCCGACCGAAACCGTCACCTCTCGATGGACGCGGGTGCGCCGGCATGGCAGGCTCAAGATCATCGACGAACGTCAAACGAAGGCACGCTAGGTAAGGACGCGCACCATGACCGTGACCGAATCGGGCAGGCCGGCGACCAGCGAGGACCAGGCCGAGGAGTCGCGGCTGCGCCGCGAGCTGGCCGCCGTCTACCGGCTCATAGCGCACTTCCGGATGACGGACCTCATCTACAACCACATCTCGGTCCGCCTTCCCGGCCCGGAGCACCGGTTCCTGCTCAATCCCTTCGGCCTGCTGTACGAGGAGATCACGGCCTCGAACCTGGTGATCGTGGGGCTCGACGGCCAGCTGGTCACCGACGGGCCGTGGAAGGTCAACCCGGCCGGGTTCGTGATTCACAGCGCGATTCACGAGGCGCGCGAGGACGCGCTGTGCGTGCTGCACACCCACACCAAGGCCGGCGGCGCGGTCGCCGCCCAGGAGCACGGGCTGCTGCCGCTGAACCAGATGTCGCTGCAGTTCTACAACCGCGTCGCGTACCACGACTACGAGGGCATCGCGCTGTCCAACGCGGAGAAGTCACGGCTGGTCGCGGACCTCGGCGCCAAGCCGGTGATGATCTTGCGCAACCACGGCCTGCTGACCGTGGGAAAGACACCCGGCGAGGCGTTCCTGCGGATGTTCTACCTGGAGCGCTCGTGTGAGGTCCAGGTCGACGCGCTCGCGGGCGGCGCGCCGATCGTCACCCCGCCGCCGGAGGTCTGCGAGTACACCGCCCGCCAGTTCGAGGGCAGCCCAGGCGACGACGACTACAGCAACGACGACGCCCCCAACCTCGCCTGGAACGCCATGCTCCGCCTGGTCGAGCGCGTCCACCCGGACTACAAGGACTGACCGCGATCGCCGAGAAACCCGTCGCGCCAGGGCGCGCGGGCAGGGTCGTCCTCGTCACCAGGGCCGGTGACGAGGAGATCCTGCCCCGTTTCCGCGCCGCCTTCACGCACGCGTTCGAGCCCGAGCCGGCCCGGTCCGAGGCCTACGACGTCGACGTCGCCCGCAAAATCCCGGCCGGCCCCGACGTCGTCGGCCTCGCCGTCACCCCGCCCACCCAGCTGACCGCCGCGCACGTCGCCGCGCTGCCCCGCCTGCGCATCGTCGCGGTCGCGTCGGCCGGTTACGACCACCTGGACGTCGACGCCCTCACCGCGGCTGGGGTGCCGATCGCGCACGCCCCCGGCTACTGCGACGTCGAGGTGGCCGACCACGCGCTCGCGATGACCGTCGCGCTGCTGCGCAACCTGCACGTCGGCGACCGCTACGTCAGGGACGGCGGATGGTCCTCGCGGGCGGTCGGCGCGAAGCGGGTCACCGGCTCGGTGCTCGGCGTCGTCGGCCTCGGCCGCACCGGCGCGCTGGTCGCGCGGCGCGCCGCCGCGCTCGGCCTGCGAGTGGTCGCCTGGGCGCCGCGCACCCGGCCGGCCCAGGCGCGCCAGCTCGGCGCCACCCCGGTCGCGACGCTGGCCGAGCTGCTGGCCGCCAGCGACGTGGTGTCGCTGCACGTGCCGCTCACCGCGGACACGAAGAACCTGATCGACGCCGACGCGCTGGCGCTGATGCGCCCGGGCGCGGCCCTGGTCAACTGCGGCCGCGGCGGCCTGGTCGACCTCGGCGCGCTGCGGGCGGCGCTGGAGTCGGGCCGGCTGGCGGGTGCCGCGCTCGACGTCCTCGACACCGAGCCGCCGCCGCCGGACCACATCGCGTTCACCCTGCCGAGGACGATCATCACCCCGCACCAGGCGTGGCTGTCGGCGGAATCGGAGTACGCCGCCTACGAGATGTCGGCGGCGGCGATCGCCGCCGTCGCGTGCGGCCGGTCCCCGCTGTACGTGGTCGAAAAGCGGAAATAACACCCCAGTCATCTCGAACGGACCCGGCCGGCTCTGTCCGGAATACGGCTCCTTCCGGCGCGGGTGCCGAGGTCGTGACGGAACTGAATACCGCAGCGAGCAGCCTTCCCCTGACGTTGCTCGACGGGGCCGACGTGTCCCCCCTGTTCTCCCCGGTCAGCGGCGGCGGGCTCAAGCTCCGCAACCGCCGACGGCCGCCTGCCGGACATCCGCCCCTACGACAAGTCCGCCGACGCGACCCTGCACTAAGCGTTCGGTGGGTGCGGCGTGCCCACCCCTCACGCACGCCGCACGCCAGGGGGTCGGCTGTGGCAGCAGCCGACCCGCGCCACAATGGTCACATGGCACGTGCGGCCGCGACGAGCCCGAATAGCTGACACTTTCCCCGGGACCTGACATTTTCCGGTCACGGGGTCACGGGGTCACGGGGTCACGGGGTCACGCGGCCGCGCGGCGCCCGGCGAACTCGCGATGCAGCGGCGGCATCGCGACCGGCAGCGCATCGAGAGCGAACAGCCGGGCCTCGAGGATCTCGCTCTGCTGGAGCGCGAGGCCGTCGAGGCCGCCGACGAGGACGGCCTCGTAGTAGACCTCGGCCCGGTACCGGTCGCCGACCCGGACCTCGATCAGCGGGCCGACGCCGACCGTCAGCCCGGTCTCCTCGCGGACCTCGCGGACGATCGTCTCGGTGAACTGCTCGCCGCGCTTGGCGAACCCGCCTGGAAACCCCCACTGCATGTCCTCCGGCCAGAGCCGGTGCCGCAGCAGCAGCAGCCGCCCGTCGTCGGCGCGGACGACCCCGGTCACGCCGACGTTGAACGTCGGGTGCAGTATCCAGGCCAGCCAGCCCTGCAGGGGACCCGCGAGCCGCCATGCGCGCGCCAACAGTTCGTCCATAGGGCCCACCGTAGGGCAACCAGGCCCGGCGCGCGGGATCAGAAGGCGGGCTGCTTCCGGGTAGCGTAAGCGTGATCTGCGACCGGGAGACGACGATGGCCTTCTCGTCCGTGATGCCCAACCTCTACGTGGCCGATGTTGAGCGGTCCGCCGCCTTCTACCGGGACCTGCTCGGCGCGGCCGAGACCTTCGTAGCCGGACATGGCCGCGCTGCCGCGGCGCCTGCCCGGGCCATAGACTCTCGCGGGTGAAGCACGCGATCGATGTGGGACCGTTCGACGAGCTGGCCGACCCGCGGGTGCTGGCCGACCTGGCGGCCGCGGCGGAGGACCGGGGCTGGGACGGCTTCTTCGTCTGGGACCACATCGCGTACCGCCCGCCGGTGCAGGCCGTGGCCGACCCGTGGGTGGCGCTCGCGGCGGTGGCGTCCGCCACCCGCCGTCTGCGGATCGGGCCGATGGTGACGCCGCTGTCGCGCAGGCGCGTGCACAAGCTGGCCCGCGAGACGGTGACCCTGGACCTGCTGAGCTCGGGCCGCCTCACCCTCGGGGTCGGTCTCGGCAGCGCCAGGAACGGCGAGTTCGGGCCGTTCGGCGAGGTCGACGACCCGCGCGAGCGGGCCCGGCTGCTCGACGCGGGCCTGGACGAGCTGACCAGGTACTGGGCCGGGGAGTTCCAGCCGGTCCCGGTCCAGCGTCCGAGGATCCCGGTCTGGGTGGCGGGCGAGTGGCCGAACCGGCGGCCGGTGCGCCGGGCGCTGCGCTGGGACGGCCTGTACCCGATCGGGCTGCCCGGCCCCGGGGCGCTGGCCGAGCTGGTCGGCGAGATCGCCCAGGCGCGCCCGGCCGGCGATCCGTTCGACGTGGTCGTGGACCTGCCGCCGGGCGACGACCCCGGCCCGTGGGCGCGGGCCGGCGCGACCTGGACCGTCACCGACGTCGGCAGCCACCCCGGCCTGGCCCGGATCCGCGCGGTCATCGCCGCCGGGCCCGCCGGGACCTAGCTAGCTGTCGACCTGCGGGGGCTCGGTGCGGGTGCGCTTGAGCTCGAAGAAGTACGGGTTGGCGGCGAGCATCAGCGCGCCGTCGAACATCCGCAGCGCCTCCTCGCCGCGCGGCACCCGGGTGATCACCGGGCCGAAGAACGCCACCCCGTCGATGTGGATCGTCGGGGTGCCGACCTCGTCGCCGACCGGGTCCATGCCGCGGTGGTGCGACTCCTTGAGCGCGGCGTCGTACTCGGTCGAGTCGGCCGCGTCGGCCAGGGCCGGGTCGAGGCCGCACTCGGTCAGCGCCTCGACGTAGAGCTCGCGGCCGAAGTCGCGCTTCTCGATGTGCCGCTTGGTGCCGAGCGCGGTGTACAGGTCGCGCAGCGCGCCGGTGCCGTACTTCTGCTCGACCGCGATGCAGACGCGGACCGGGCCCCAGCCCTTCTCGAGGAGCTCCTTGTACTGCTCGGGGAGACCCTCACGGCCGGAGTTGAGCACCGACAGCGACATCACCCGGAAGGACAGGTCGATGTCGCGTTCCTTCTCCACCTCGAGGATCCAGCGCGAGCTGACCCACGCGAACGGGCAGAGCGGATCGAAGTAGAAGTCGACGACGGGCTTCGTGGCGGGAGTAGCTGTCATGTCACCAATTCTAGTCCTCGGCTGACGGCCCGCGAAAAGGGCGTCGGGCGGGCTTGTCCGTCGCTTGTATACTGAGTATTGTACTCAGGTCAATACACGGTTTAATACTGCTGGGAGGCATGCGGTGAGCGTAAGGCACGCGCTGCTGGCGCTGCTGAGCGAGGAGCCCAAGTACGGGCTCCAGCTTCGCGAGGAGTTCGAGGCGCACACCGGCGAGGTGTGGCCGCTGAACGTCGGCCAGGTCTACACGACGCTGCAGCGCCTCGAGCGGGACGGCCTGGTCGCCGCCGTCGGCGACGGCGGCGGCGAGTCGGCCGAGCACGGCCCGCAGAAGGCCTACCGGATCACCGACGCGGGCACCGCCGAGCTCGCCCAATGGCTGCGGACGGTGCCCGACCTGTCCACCCCGCCCCGTGACGACCTGGTGATGAAGATTCTCATCGCGGTCCGGGTGCCCGGGATCGACGTGCACGCGGTCATCCAGGCGCACCGTCGGTACCTGGTCGAGCTGATGCAGGAGTGGACCAGGCTGAAGGAGGACGACGACGGCGCGGACCTGTCGTTCGCCCTGGTCGTGGACTCCGAGCTGTTCCGACTTGACTCGGTCGTCCGCTGGCTCGACGCGGCCGAGGGACGGCTGCGGCGCGCGATGGCGGACGGCTGGACCCCCGCGCTCGGCACGGCGGGCGCGCACGGGCCACAGGGCGCCGCCGGCGCCGCCCCACGAGTGGCGCTGCGGCGGCGGCACCTCGGCACAAGGAGATGAGCACGGTCATGAACCAGCGGCAGGCAGTCCTCGAGCTCCGGTCGATCTCGAAGGTCTTCGGCAAGGGCGCGGCCGAGGTGCAGGCGCTGCGCGACGTCTCCATCAGCGTCGCCAAGGGCGAGATGGTGGCGGTGATGGGGCCGAGCGGCTCCGGCAAGTCCTCGCTGCTCACGATCGCCGGCACCCTGGAGGAGCCGACCTCGGGGGCGGTGCTCATCAACGGCAAGGACGTGCACGCGATGTCGCCCGGGGCCAAGGCGCGAGTGCGCCGCCGCACCATCGGCTACGTCTTCCAGGACTTCAACCTGCTGCCCGGGCTGACCGCGGTGGAGAACGTGGCGCTGCCGCTGGAGCTTGACGGGGCCTCCATGCGCCGCGCCCACCTCGCGGGCCTGGCCGCGCTCGAGGACCTGGGCCTCGGCGACGCCGCCAGGCGCTTCCCCGACCAGCTCTCCGGGGGCGAGCGGCAGCGGGTGGCGATCGCCCGCGCCACCGTCGGCGAGCGGCAGCTGCTGCTGGCCGACGAGCCGTCGGGCGCGCTCGACTCGGCCAACGGAGAGGGCGTGATGCGGCTGATCCACGCCGCCTGCAAGCGCGGGGTCGCCGCCGTCGTCGTCACCCACGACGCCCAGCTCGCCTCCTGGGCGGACCGGGTGATCTTCCTCCGCGACGGCCGCCTGGCCGACCAGACCGCCGCTCCGGCCGGCCCGGAATCCCTGCTTGAGAGCCCGTCATGAGCATGCTGACGTACGAGCGCAAGGAGAAGGTCCGCGAGCCCGTCGACCCGGGGCGGGCGCCCGCCGCCAGGCGCGCCCTGCTGCACTGGGGGCTGCGGCTGCTGCGCCGCGAATGGAAGCAGCGGGTCATCATCGTCGTGCTGATCGCGGTCGCGACGGCGGCGATGATCCTCGGCACCAACGTCGCGTCGGCCACTCCAGGCACCCCGAACGCCAGCATCTACGGCACCTCCTCCACCCTCATCATCCTGAACGGGACCACCCCGCACCTGGCGGCCGACATTGCCAAGATCAGCAAGGCCTACGGCCCGGCCAGCGTCGTCGACGACCAGTCGCTGCCGACCGGCATCGCCGGCGGCGCCGACCTGCGCGCCCAGAACCCGAACGCCCCGTACACGGGGCCGCTGCTGTCGCTCGACTCCGGCCGCTACCCGACCCGGGCCGGCCAGGTCGCCGTCACCTCCGGCCTCGCGCAGCTCTACGGGCTGAGGATCGGCTCCGCCTGGCGGCTGCCCGGCAACGGCGGCACCCGCACGGTCACCGGCATCGTCGAGGACCCGTCCAACCTGAACGACGAGTTCGCGCTGGTCGCACCGGGGCAGCTCGCCCATCCGGGCCAGGTGCGGATCTTCGTGGGCGTGAGCGCGCTGTCCTCGGCCGTGTCCAACGGCGGCACCATCATCCCGGCCAGCGCCAGCGTCTCGTATCCGGCGCCCTCAAGCAGCCCGTTCGGCCCGGCCGACGTGGTGCTGGTCGTCTCCGTGCTCGGCCTGGTCTTCATCGGGCTGGTGGCCTCGGCCGCGTTCACCGTCATGGCGCAGCGCAGGCAGCGGTCGCTCGGCATGCTCTCCTCGCTCGGCGCGACCGAGGGCGACGTCCGGTTCGTGCTGATCATGGACGGCGCGATCGCCGGCCTGCTCGGCGCGGTCGTCGGCACCGTGATCGGGTTCGCGGGCTGGTTCTGGTACTACCCGCACCTGGAGATCGCCACCGCGCACCGCACCGACCCGCTCAACCTGTCGTGGACGACGCTGGTCATCGGCGTGATCCTGGCGGTCGCCACCGCCGTCATCGCCGCCGCCTGGCCCGGCCGCGCCGTCAGCAAGGTGCCGACCGTGGCCGCGATCTCAGGCCGGGTGCAGCCGCCGCAGCGGATTGCCAGGTCACTGAAGCCCGGGCTGATCTGGGGCGGTGCCGGCCTGCTGGCCCTGTTCGCCTCCGGCGGCTTGAACGGCGGCCAGTCCGGCGGCACCCGGCTGCTCGTCCCCGGCGGGCTGATCGCGTGCGTCGTCTCGTGCGCGCTGCTGGCGCCGTTCTTCGTGGACGTGCTCTCGCGGCTGGCCGCGCGGGCCCCCCTGGCGGCCCGGCTGGCCCTGCGCGACCTGGAACGCTACCGGTCGCGGTCGGGCGCGGCGCTGGCGGCGGTGTCGTTCGCGGTTTTCCTCGCGGTGATCATCTCGATCTTCGCCAGCATCCGGTTCGACGACGCGCTCGACTACGCGGCCCCGAACCTGACCAGCAACCAGCTCATCGTCTACGCCCCCGGCAACGACCCCAATCAGGTCCAGGCCGGCCAGTACACCCCGGCCGCCAGGCTGGCCGCCGCCGGGCAGCAGGCCGACGCTATCGCCGCGCAGCTGCACGCGGCCGCTCCGCTCGAGCTCGAGCTGGCCATCTCACCGAAGGTCGCCCAGCCCGACAGCCCCACCCAGAATCAGCCCGCGTCGATCAATTCCACCATCCCCGGCGCGAGCTTCTCCGGCCAGCTCTACGTGGCCACCCCGGCCCTGCTGAAGGCGTACGGGATCAGCCCGAGCGAGGTGAACCCGGACGCGGACATCCTCACCATGCGCCCGGGGCTGGCGGGCGTGAGCAGTCGCATCGCGCTCGTCTCGGGCGCCTACTTCGGGCTGCCGCCGAACGCCCCGATCTGCCCGGCCGGCGACTGCATCGACACCCCGGTCATCCAGACGATCCCGGCGCTGCCGTCCGGCGAGCACGCGCCGAACACCCTCATCACCGAGAGCGCGGTCCGCGCTCTGGGGATGCAGGCCGTCCCGGTCGGCTGGATCATCCAGTCCCCGACCGCGCTCACGGCCGCGCAGATTAACGCCGCCCGGCAGGGCGCGCTCGCTGTCGGCGCGACCATCGAGACCAAGTCCGGGCAGCTCAGCCTGGGCGAGATCAGCGAGTATTCGACGATCGGCGGCATCGTGGTCGCGCTCGGCGTGCTCGCGATGACGGTCGGGCTGATCCGCGGCGAGACCACCGGCGACCTGCGCACGCTCACGGCGGCCGGCGCGGGCGCCCGGATCAGGCGCGCCCTGACCGGCGTCACCGCGGGGGCGCTGGCGCTGCTCGGGGCCGTCCTCGGCACGGTGGCCGGCTTCCTGGCGGCGCTCGCATTCGCGCACAGCAGCATCGGCGGGACGTTCGGCAACCTGCCCTGGATCGACATAGCGCTGCTGGTCATCGGCATGCCCCTGGTCGCCGCGGCCGCGGGCTGGCTCCTCGGCGGCCGCCCGCCCAGCGCCGTCGCCCGCCAGGCCCTGGAGTAAACCCACAAGATAACAGCAAGAAGCGGTCGCGCCGCCTGACGAAAGGGGAGGGCTGGGCGTGAAAGGGGACGCCGCGGCCGTTCGGGCGAGGGATTTTCAGATCTTTTCTCCCGAACGGACCGTTGCTCCGCCGTCATCCCCCGCCCGAGAACGCGGGGGGACGCCGCCCGGTTTTGCGCTCGGGACACGCCGAGAAAATCCCGGTATCGCGGCCGCCGCGGGGCTATCGTGTCTAATCGTGACCGAGGCGCCGGCGTTCAGCGTGGTGGCGGATGTCGCGATCGTGAAGGGGGAGACGCCGGCCTCCGACCGGACCTGGCTGTCGTTCCCGGATGGGACCGCGCGCCGCGCGGTGGTGCACGTGATCCACGACCTGCCGCATCTGGTCGTCGAGTCGGCGTTCGACCTCGACGACGGGCTCTGGGGGACGCTCGCGGTCGGCGGCTACGCGCCCGCCAGCCGGGCGGCTACCCGCAGAAACGGGCGCATCAGGCTGGTCACCGACGCCGAGCCGGACGAGGTCGCGGTCAGCGCCTGGCCCGCCCACGTCGCCGCCAAGGCGGCCGTCAACGCGGTCCTCAACCGGTGGGGCGACGGCCCCGACACCCCGGCCGGGGTGCGGGACCGACTGCGCGGGAACGGCCCGGACGCGGCCGAGCTGGCCGCCCGGCTGGACGACGAGGTGATCCGGGTCGCCCGGGTCGGCGTGCAGCGCCTGTACCGGGAGTGGTCGGCGCTGCCGATCGGCGGCACGCTCCGGGTGACCTGGCCGCTGCACGATAGCTGGCTGCGCCTGCTGTGACCACCGCAATCGCGCGGACGGACGCCTCGGCGCGTCCTCACGAGGGACCGTCACCCGGTGGCCGCCACCTATTGGCGTGCCGTTCACCATCGCGTTGTCCCGATCCGGGATCCTGCCGGGCGATGGCAATTACCGGGACAACCACAACACTGGCATCATGGCGATGACCATGAACGCCATCGCGAAGCACAAGGGCCCCCGGCCCGGGGCCGCCCGCCGCGCCCGCGGGAACCGGCCTTGAAGGGCGACGCCCGGTCCGGTGAGCTGCGCGTGCTGATCGTCACCGACCAATACGAGCCCATGGTCGGCGGTGTGCCGACCGTCACCAGGGAGCTGGCGCGCGGCCTGGCCGAGCGCGGGCACGCGGTGGAGCTGCTCGCCCCGTCCGCCACCGGCCGCAGCGCCACCGCAGCGGGCCGGAGCGGCGGGCGGCTGACCGTGGCCCGCCGCGGCTCGGTGCGCTGGCCCTGGTACGAGGACCAGCGGCTCGGCTTCCTCAGCCGCGCGGCCGCGGGCACGCTGGTCGGCGACTTCGCGCCGGACGTGGTGCACGTGCACTCGCCGCTGACGCTGGGGGCGGCGGCCCGGTCGGCCGCCCGGCGGCGTGGTGTCCCCGTCGTCTACACCAACCACTACCTGCCCGCCAACGTTCACCCGACGCCCGACCGGGCCGATCGGGCCGCGGCCGGGGCCAGGCCCGCCGCGCCGGGCGATCCGGCCGTCGGCTCCACCGCCCCGGCGACCCGCCTCTCGTCCGCCACCCGGGCGACGGCGGCGGCCGTCGGGGGCGCGGCCGGCGCGCTGTTCGACGTCGGCTTCTACGGCTACCTGACCGCCTTCGCCAACCGGTGCGAACGGGTCAC
>Ga0335075_10013928_pt1 | contig 12099 bp, 13 predicted proteins | sample Lox_Sample_24_FD_206723 | JGI IMG/M metagenome (GOLD analysis project Ga0335075, IMG submission 206723) | Soil microbial communities from Loxahatchee National Wildlife Refuge, Florida, United States - Lox_Sample_2.4 | ecosystem: Environmental > Terrestrial > Soil > Wetlands | place: USA... | reverse complement strand
GTCAGGGGCGGGTGCGATCAGCGGCGGATATCACGGACGGATGCCATCAGGATCGCGATCACGACAAGGCGGCGGCGACGCGGCCGGTGCCGCCGATCACGAGATCCCAGTCATCGACGTCGCGGTCGAGCGGGTGAACCATGATGTGCTGCACCCCCGCTGCGGCATAGGCGGCGATGCGGTCGCGCAATTCGCCCTCGTCCCGGCCGTTCCAATGGGTTCGCATCGAGATCGTGAATTCCGGCTCCGGCCGGTCGCGCCGCAGCCGCGCGACGATCGGCGCCGCTTCGGCCGGGCCGAGCTGGCTGCCATGCCAGCCGTCACCGATCTTGACCGTGCGCCGATAGGCCGGCTCCGAGCGGGCACCGAACCAGATCGGGATCGGCTTGACCGGGAAGGGCCGCATCGTCATTTCGTCGATCACCGCCGGGATCGACCGGCTGCGAAAGCTGACCGGGTCCTGGGACCAGACCGCGCGCATCATCGCCACCCCTTCGTCGGTGCGCCGGCCGCGCTCGTGGAACGGCGCCCCGAGGGCGGCGAATTCGGCTTCGAGCCAGCCCACCCCGGCCCCGAGAATGAGCCGCCCTTCGGAAAAATTCTGCAATGTCGCCAGCTCCTTGGCGAGCGGCAGCGGGTGGCGCATCGGCAGCACCAGGACGCTGGTGCCGAGCCGCACCCGCCGGGTCACGGCGGCAGCCCAGGTCAGGCTCAGCACCGGGTCGTAGAACAGCGGCGAGCGCGGAAAGGCGGCGCGCGGCACGATGATATGTTCGCTGACCCACACATCGCTGAGCCCGAGCGCCTCGGCCTGTTGCGCCGCCCGCCTGATCCTGTCCGGGGTTGCCTGCTCGCCCGCATGCGGCAGATGAATCCCGATCTGCATCGACTTTCTCCCGTCATCCCATCCGGCACCCACCGCAGTGTTCGCGCGACCGCCGATTATGCGCAAGCACCAGGCGCGGGTCCGGTCTCGGCCGGGATGCTGCCGCACCATGGGCGCTCGATGGTCGGGCGGCCGAGATGGTGGCCCTGCAAATAGCCGATCCCCTCGTCGCGCAGCAGCATTGCCTCCTCCGCAGTCTCGACGCATTCGGCGATGGTGCGCAAACCAAAGCCGCGAGTGAGGCCGAGCAGATGGCGCAGGATCACCCGGTTCGCGCGGGAGCCGCCGAGAGCGCGGACAAACGCACCGTCGATCTTGATTGTATCGACCGCCAGCAGCTGGAGATGCCGCAGCGAAGTGTGCCCCGCGCCGAAATCGTCGAGCGCCACGCGGCAACCGGCATGGCGCAAATTCTCGACAAAGCGCGCCGATTCGTCGAGGTCGTCGAGGGCCGCGGTCTCGGTGATCTCGACGACGAGGCGCGATGCCAGTCCGGGCTGCCGGCGCAACAGCGACATCAGCGAGCGCAGCCATGGCCGGTCGCCGGCGGTCAGCCCCGAGACGTTGAAACCGAGCCGAACCCGTGGGTGAGCGGCAAGCTCGGTGAACACCTGCCCGAGCACGTAGCGGTCGATCAGCCCGATCAGCCCGACCGCCTCGACCGCAGCGATGAATTCGCCACAGGCGACGAGGCCACCCGCTTCGTCACGCATGCGCAGCAGGCACTCGAAATAGTCGACCTCGCCTGAGGCGGCGCAGACCACCGGCTGAAACGCGAACAGCAGGCGGTCCTCGCGCAGCGCCGCTTCAACCGCGGCGCCTAGCGCCGCTGCCCGCGGCGAACGCATGCGCCGCAGGGCCGACGGCACAACGCGATCCCGCTCGTCCCCAACCCGCTGCGGCAGACCCTGTTCGGCCACGGCTCCCTGCCCCGATTACCCGATCCAGGCCGCTCTCGATGGTTAACATGGATTACGCGCGGCCACCGGCAGGCTAGCCGCGCAGAGCTTGCCGAACTGTTAAGAGCGGTCGTCCCGCACCATCTGTCGGGATTCTTTACAGAGGCCGCATCCGCCCGCCCGATGTGGTAGGGTCCGCTATCGTGCAACAAAATCGGGCCGCATAGCAAAGGCGGCGCCTGAGGGTGCCGTTCCGGTAAGAGGCCTGGCTTGAGAGGGCTTGCCACACCGGCGCAGCACAAAGCCGCGCCACTTCCGTCGTCGCCCGACGCCGACGGCTTAGCGTTCGGCGGGGACGGAGCGGGCGATGCCCGGTGGCGATGGCTGCAGCTGGAACGGATGCAGGAGCTGTCCGGCAAGCGAAGATGGCAACTCTCGCTCGATGCCGTAAGCCTCGGGCCATCCCTTGCGCGGCAGGTAGTAGGTCCCGAACACCCAATCGATCACCGGCAGCATCGAAGCGAAGTTTCGGTCGCGCGGTTCGGCCAAAGTGTGGTGCCAGTGATGAAAGGCCGGGGTCGAGATCAGCCATTCGAGCGGGCCGAGGCGCCAACGCAGATTGGCGTGGATCAGAAAGCCCCACATCGTGATGCCGAGGACCAGCAGCGCGGCAATCAATCCGCCCGACGGGGTCAGCGGGGTGGCGATCCCGAGCACATAGACCGGCACGAGACCGCACAGCCGGGTAAACGCATTGTCAAACGGGTGGGCGCGGGCGCTGATCAGAAAATAGAGTTGCGTCGGATTGTGGTGAACAGAGTGAAAGCGCCACAGGAACGGGATCTGGTGCGACCAGCGATGCCCCCAATAAAACCCGATCTCGCTGACCACCAGCGCCGCTGCCGCCCGCGCCCAGAGTGGCAGCGCGGCAACGGCCGCCTGAAGGTGCCACGGCACGATCCTATGGGCGCCGATCGCCACCAGCGCGAGCGGCACACTCAACAGGAGGCCCGGCACCAGACCGCTGATCAGATAAAACCCGATATCGCCAGCGAGGCTCTTGCTGAGGATTTTTCGCCGGTGCAGCGCAAACAATTGCTCAAGCGGCAGGAACACCACCGCGAGCAACAGCAGCCAGACCGACAGCCTGAGCACGCTGAGGAACAGCGCTTCGAGATGATGGTGGTTCAGGAATGCGAGCACGCAAGCCTTCCCCGCGAAAGCCTTCCCATTGAGCCGCGCGACGCCCGGCCGATGCGCCTGGGCAGGACCGGGATCCTGCCCAAGCGCGTCAGGCAGTCGTTCAGGCGGCGGCGTCCCGCTTGTTGCGGCGGCGCATCATGATTGCGCCCAGCCCGAGCAGGCCGACTCCGAGCACCGACAAGGTTGCCGGCTCCGGCACGACCGGTGTCGTGTTGACGCCTTCGAGGAACACGGTCGGCGGCAAATTGACCGTGCTGCCACCGTTCCCCCAGGCCAGGAAGGTCAGCACGGCAGTCCCGTCGGTCAGATCACTTGCCGATGGTGTAAAGCTCAGAGTGTCGGAGTTCCAATTGGTGATCCCCTCAGACGGGGTGTTCATCAGAGTGGAATCTTCTTCGAGATTGTTGGTAGTGCCGGTAACCGTGCACGGGCTTGTCGTGCAATCCACACCGATCCCACCCACGCCAAGGAAAACTTTCCATTGCTCGGTGGTGGCGCCGCTAAATCCGACCTCCTGACCCGCCGCCTGCTGGAACTGAAGAGTGTAGGTTGTGCCTGCGGTCAGCCCACTGATGGTCTGGATGATCGAGCTCTCGTACTGCGGATTGCCGTCCGCCTGATAGAAATTGGTGCCTGCAGGGACGGTATCGCTAAACCCTGGCGCAGGGGTATAAACAGCGTAAACCCCTGAAGAACTACCTTCCGAGCCTTGATTTCCGACACCGATCAGGTTGCTAATGATTCCGGTAGTCGTACCGATGGCCCAGTCAGTCGGCGCGGCGGTTGTGAAAAGGGTTTTGGGCGCGGTGAATGTGCCGGTGAATTCGTTGAAGGTCAGATTCTGCACCGGCAGCACATCCGCTTGGGCGGAGTAGGCCCAGCCGAGTGACAAGCCGATAGCACTCAGGCCGAGTGCGGCGGATTTGAGGAACGACATCGGCAACTCCTTGATCATCGAGTGATGCGTGTCATGGGTTCGAGCGGTGCCGCAGCCAGGACCTGGGGCCAAGCCCCGGCAAATGCTCGACACCGGGCTCACGCAGTCCGTGGGCCCAGAGAAATCACGCCGACCCCGGCGACAACCTTCATTAGTGTCGATTGCAATCGCCTTATGCTGATGCAATCGTCTCATCCTGATCTCCTGAGCAACGGGCCGGTTTTGCTGGTTGACGCCCTAGGCGAAGCACGCAAACCGTGTGCCAACAGCTATAATTAACGAATTTCAACCAGTTATCGGATTCGGGTCGCGACATCGCGACGGGACTGTCAAGATTTCCGACAGTGAAGCACAGGGGATGGCGTCAACGTCCTGAATCGTCCTTCGAGATTTCAATGAGTTATCCGAAGGTATCGGTCAGCGATGCCGTAAAAATTCCCGTCATTCATGATGAAACCGTATTCCCCATGATGAAGCCGTGTTGGCCATGATGAAGCCGGTTATGCCGAAATCGGCCATGAAAGCGTGTCCGCCCGAAACCGGGAACAGCCCGCCGACGCCCGAAGCCGGGAACAGCCCGTCGCCGTGGGCCCCCATCGCAGTCCCCCATCGCGGTCAACGCCTTGTCAAACCGGTCTCGCCAACGTAAGTAAACGAGCGTTCGATCCCTCACGCAGGGCTGCGGCGGATTGGCGGGAGTCCCGCAAAGCTGCCGCTCCGGTGTCGGTGGAGCTCGGCCGGTGCCGGGCGCCGATCTCTCCTGCGGCGGTCCAACCGGAGACGAGAACGGTCATGACACTTCCCAACTACACGATGCGCCAGCTGCTCGAAGCCGGCGTTCATTTCGGTCACCACACGCGGCGCTGGAACCCGAAAATGTCGCCCTACATCTTCGGCGCGCGCAACGGCATCCACATCATCGATCTCGAACAGACCGTGCCGATGCTGCACCAGGGTCTGCAGGCGATCCGCGACGTTGTCGCCGGCGGCGGCCGGGTCTTGCTGGTCGGCACCAAACGCCAGGCGCAAGAGCCGATTGCCGAGGCCGCCAAGCGCTGCGGCCAGTATTATGTCAACTACCGCTGGCTCGGCGGCATGCTGACCAATTTCAAGACGATGTCGCAGTCGATCCGCCGGCTGCGCGAGCTCGACGAGCGCATTGCCGCCGAGGAGACCGGGCTGACCAAGCGCGAGCTTCTCGAACTGACCCGCGCCCGCGACAAGCTCGAACGCGCGCTCGGCGGGATCAAGGAGATGGGCGGGCTGCCCGACATTCTGTTCATCATCGACACCAACAAGGAAGCGATCGCGGTGGCCGAGGCCAACACGCTGCACCTGCCGGTCGTCGCGATCCTCGATTCGAACTCGTCGCCCGAGGGGATCGCCTACCCGATCCCGGGCAATGACGACGCGATGCGGGCGATCCATCTCTATTGCGAGCTGGTGTCGAGCGCGGTGCTCGACGGTCTGCAGGCCGAGCTCGCCGCCTCGGGTGTCGATATCGGCGCCAGCACCGAGCCCGGCATCGGCGACGTCCCCGGCGACGGCACGGCCGAAGGCGATGAGCCGATCGATCTCGGCGAGGCGGCGATGGCGCTGACCGACGAGATGGCCAATGCGGCCGAGCCGGACGCCGGCCGCGCCTGAGCGGCTCGATGCGGCCGGCGGGCCGCGATGATTCGTGCCGCCGCCCGTTGCCCCATTCGGGCTGCCTGCGGGCCGGCGACAATTGAGAAAGGGCAGGATGATGGCCGAGGTGACTGCGGCGCTGGTCAAGGAGCTGCGCGACAGGACCGGCGCCGGCATGATGGATTGCAAAAGAGCGCTCGGCGACAGCAGCGGCGATATCGAGGCGGCGGTCGACTGGCTGCGCAAGAAGGGGCTGTCGGCAGCGGCCAAAAAGGCCGGCCGGGTGGCGGCTGAGGGGCTGGTGGGCGCGGCTGTCGAAGGCTGCGCCGGGGCGCTGGTCGAGGTCAATTCGGAGACCGATTTCGTCGCCCGCAACGAGGCGTTCCAGGTTTTCGTGCGCAATGTGGCCGGGCTGGCGCTGGCCGGCGGCGGCGCCCTCGAGGCGCTGTTGCAGATGCCCTATCCCGGTGCGGGACGCACGGTCGAGGCCGAGCTGACAGAACTGATCGCGACGATCGGCGAAAACCTGGTGATGCGTCGCTCGACCCGGCTGGCTGTTGGGCAGGGTGGCGTCTTTTCCTACCTGCACAATTCGCTGGGGCCGGGGATCGGCAAGATCGGCGTCATCGTCGCGCTCGAATCGGGCGCCGCGCCGGGTGCGCTCGCCGAACTCGGCAAGCAGCTGGCGATGCATGTCGCCGCGGCCAGCCCGCTCTATCTCGACATCGCCTCGGTGCCGGCCTCGGCGCTCGACCGCGAGCGCGGGGTGCTGCGCGAGCAGGCGCGGGCGAGCGGCAAGCCGGACAGCATCGTCGAGCGGATGGTCGACGGCAGGCTGCGCAAATTCTATGAAGAGGTCGTGCTGCTCGAGCAGATCTTTGTCGTCGATCAGGAGACGCGGATCGCCAAGGTCGTCGAGCAGGCGGCCAAGGCTGCGGGTGCGCCGATCACGGTCACCGGCTTTGCCCGCTTTGTGCTGGGTGAAGGCGTCGAGCGACCGCGCACCGATTTCGCGGCCGAGGTCGCAGCCCAGCTGCAGCACTGAGACCCTGCCGAGCGGCCCACACCGGCGCGCGTCGATAGAGACACTTGCCGCGCGCGACGCGGCCGTAGATCCGGTGTATGATCGCCGGGTCCGCGGCACCGGCGCGGGCGGGTGCATGGGCATGGGCCGCATGGCAGCCGATCTGAGGTATCGTCGCGTTCTCTTGAAGGTATCGGGCGAGGCGCTGATGGGGCGCCGCGAAGGCGGGCTCGACCCTGATGTCGTGGCCCGCATCGCCGACGAGATCCGCGCAGTGCACCGGCTCGGCGTCGAGCTTTGTCTGGTGATCGGCGGCGGCAACATCGTGCGCGGCGTCTCGGTCGCAGCCGATGGCATCGAGCGATCTTCGGCCGATTACATGGGCATGCTGGCGACGGTGATCAATTCGCTCGCGGTGCAGAACGCGCTCGAACGGCGCGGGGTCGCCACCCGGGTGCAGTCGGCGATCTCGATGCAGGCGGTTTGCGAGCCCTATATCCGCCGCCGCGCGCTGCGCCATCTCGAAAAGAAGCGCCTGGTGATCTTCGCCGCCGGCACCGGCAACCCGTTTTTCACGACCGACACCGCGGCGGCGCTGCGCGCCTCGGAAATGGGCTGCGACGCGCTCTTGAAAGCGACCAAGGTCGATGGCGTCTATGACGCCGATCCGCAACAATTTCCCGCCGCGCGCCGCTTCGAGCGGCTCGACTACCACGACGTGCTGACCCGCGACCTCAAGGTCATGGACGCCTCGGCGATCGCGCTGGCGCGCGAGAACAATATTCCGATCCTGGTCTTCTCGATCTTCGAGAACGGCGGATTTGCCGACGTCGTGCGCGGTCACGGGCGGTATACGATCATCGACGCCGAGAGTTAGTCATCGACCGGGAGTGGGATCATGCCCGAAGACGCGCTGCTCAACGATCTCAGCCGCCGCATGGACGGTGCGCTCGACGTTTTGCGCAAGGAATTCGGCGGGTTGCGCACCGGGCGGGCCTCGGCCAGCCTGCTCGAGCCGATCACCGTCACCGCTTATGGCGGCGCCATGCCGATCAACCAGCTCGCCAATGTCAGCGTGCCCGAGCCGCGCCTGATCACGGTGCAGGTCTGGGACCGCACGATGGTCAAGGCGGTGGACAAGGCGATCCGCGAATCGGGTCTCGGGCTCAACCCGCAGACCGAGGGGCAGGTGATTCGCGTGCCGATCCCGGATCTGAACGAGGAGCGGCGGCGCGAACTGACCCGGGTCACCGCGAAATATGCCGAGCAGGCCCGCGTCTCGGTGCGCAATGTGCGCCGCGACGGCATCGAGGCGTTACGCCGCCAGGAAAAGGACGGCGAGATCTCGCAGGATCAGCAGCGCAAGCTGCAGCACGACGTGCAGCACCTGACCGACGAGGCGATCCGTCGCATCGACGACGCCCTCGCCCAGAAGGACCGGGAGATTCTGCAGGTCTGATGACAGAAGGGATCGACGCCGGGAGTGCTGCGGCGCGGGCGCTGCCGCAGCATATCGCGATCATCATGGACGGCAATGGCCGCTGGGCGCAGGCGCGCGGCCTGCCGCGCATCGCTGGCCACCGCCGCGGCGCCGAAGCGGTGCGGCGGACGGTCGCCGGCGCTTGCGATCTCGGCATCCCCTATCTGACCCTGTTCGGCTTCTCGTCGGAGAATTGGAAGCGCCCATCCTCGGAGATCCACGATCTGATGGGCCTCTTGCGTCACTACCTGCGCGGCGAGATCGCTGAATTGCACCGGGCCGGTGTGCGCCTCAAGGTGATCGGCCAGATCAGCCGGCTGGAGCCCGACATCGTCAGCCTGATCGAGCACGCCGAAGCAGTAACCCGCGACAATGACGCCGTGACGCTGACGATTGCACTGTCTTATGGCGGTCGCGCCGAGATTGTCGCCGCCGTGCGTTCGATCGCCACCCAGGTGGCGGGTGGCAGCCTCGCACTCGAGGCGGTGGATGAGGATTGTCTTGCCCGCCACCTGTTCACCGTCGATCTGCCTGACCCGGATCTGCTGATCCGCACCAGTGGCGAGCAGCGCATCAGCAACTTTCTGCTGTGGCAATGCGCCTATGCCGAGCTCGTCTTTACCAAGACATTGTGGCCGGACTTCGCCAAACGCGATCTCGAACAGGCGATCGACGAATATTGCGGACGCGATCGCCGCTATGGAGCAGGCATTGGCGCGCGCTGACCCGATCGGCGAGCTTGACGTCGCCAGACGCGATCGCCCCTGGCAGCGGGTCGGCTCGGCGCTGATGCTGGCGCCGCTGCCGATCGCCGCGATCTGGTTCGGCATGCCCTGGCTGGCGCTGCTGGCCGCCGCCGCCGCCGCCATCATGGCCTGGGAGTGGGGTCGGCTGTGCTGCGGCAGCGGGCGCGGGCGCGTCGCGCCGTGGCCGGTCGGACTGGCGCTGGTCGGGACGGTTGTGGTCACGGTGGCAATCGCCGCGTTGCCTGCCACCGGAACAGCGCTGGTCGCAGCCCTCGCCGGAGCCGCGGTCGTATCGTGGGCGGCGCGCTCTGTCCGTGCCGAACCCGGATGGGCGGCGCTCGGCGCGTTGTGGGTGGCGCTGCCCTGCATCGGCCTGTTGTGGCTGGCCCGCCAGGGTGCCGGGAGCCGGGCGACCCTGCTGTGGATGCTGGCCGTCGTCTGGGCCACCGACACCGGTGCCTATGCCATTGGCCGCGCGATCGGCGGTCCGCGGCTGGCGCCGCGGCTGAGCCCGCGCAAGACCTGGTCGGGCTTCGCCGGTGGAATCGGCTGCGCGGCGGTGATCGGCGCGGCAACGGCGTTCGCCCTCGGGCGTTCGCCGGGCATGACGATACTGCTCAGCGCCGGCCTTGCGATTGTTGCGCAATTCGGCGATCTTGCCGAATCACTGGCGAAGCGCAGGTTTGGTGTAAAGGATTCGAGCGGGCTCATTCCCGGCCATGGCGGACTGCTCGACCGGCTCGATGGTCTGTTGGCGGTAATCCCGGCTCTCGCACTGCTGACCTGGATCAGTGGCAGCGGTGTGCTCGCTTGGCGATAGGTCAGGGCGTAGGTCGAGAATGCCGGTAGGTGAGCGATGCCGGTAGCTTGCGCCGGGGTCGGGCCCGCGTGGCTGGCGCAGACGATGCCGGGCCCGAGTGCCGGCGCTGCGGCGGTGCATCGCCGCCAACGGGAGTGACCGGATGCGACGCGTCACCATCCTTGGATCGACCGGTTCGGTCGGACAGAACACCGTCGATCTTCTGCTGCGCAACCGTGAGGCGTTCGCCGTCGAGGCGCTGACCGCCAACCGCAATCCGATCCGTCTGGCCGAGCAGGCGCGGGCGCTTGGTGCACGCTATGCTGCGATTGGCGATCCGGGGCATTACGCGGCGCTGAAAGAGGCCCTCGCCGGTAGCGGAATCGCGGCCGCCTGCGGCACGCAATCGCTGATCGAAGCGGCCGAACGCCCGGCCGATTGGGTCATGGCCGGGATCGTCGGAGCCGCGGGATTGGCGCCGACCTTGGCCGCGATCCGGCGCGGCGCCATCGTTGCGCTCGCCAACAAGGAGGCGCTGGTGTGCGCCGGCGCCCTCTTTATGCAGGAAGTGGCGCGGTCGGGTGCGACGCTGCTGCCGGTCGACAGCGAGCACAGCGCGATCTGGCAATGCTTCGACTTCGCTCGCGTCGACGGCATCGAGAAGATCACCCTGACCTGCAGCGGCGGGCCGTTTCGCGAACGCAGCGTAGAAGAGATGCGCCGGGCGACGCCGCAGCAGGCGGTGGCCCATCCGAATTGGAGCATGGGCGCCAAGATCTCGGTCGATTCGGCTACCCTGATGAACAAGGGGCTCGAAGTGATCGAGGCGCATCACCTGTTCGGCATGCCGCTCGAACGCATCGATATCGTCGTGCACCCGCAATCGATCATCCATAGCATGGTCAATTATCGCGACGGCTCGGTGCTGGCGCATTTGGGGACACCCGACATGCGCACCCCGATCGCCTACGCGCTGGCCTGGCCCGAGCGGATCGCGACGCCGACTGGCCGGCTCGACCTCGCCGCAGTCGGCCGCCTGACTTTTGAGCCGCCCGACGCCGAGCGTTTTCCGGCGCTGCGGGTCGCCCGGGAGGCGCTGCTGCAAGGCGGCGGCTCACCGATCGTGCTCAACGCCGCGAACGAAGTCGCGGTCAACGCTTTTCTCGAAGGCCGCATCGGGTTTCTCGAAATCGTTCGCACCGTCGAAGACACGCTTGCCGTGATCCCGGCCGATGCGGTTCGATCGCTCGATGACGTCTACCGCTTCGACCTTGCGGCGCGCGAAGCGGCGGCGCGGCTGACCGGCCGTAACATCCCGGCGCGAGCCGCCGTACCGATGGGCTTATGATGATCGCATTGCTGCACCACGGACTGGGCTACATCCTCCCGTTCGTGTTCGTGCTGACCGTGCTCGTCTTCGTGCACGAGTTCGGACATTATTTCATCGCGCGATGTAACGGGGTGCGGATCGACGTGTTTTCGATCGGCTTTGGCCCGGAGCTGTTCGGCTGGCACGACCGCGCCGGCACGCGCTGGAAGTTCAGCGCCATCCCGCTCGGCGGCTACGTCAAGATGTTCGGCGACATGGATGTGAGTTCCGGCTTGCCTGCTGCCGGGTTGTCGCGGCTGTCGGCCGCCGAGCGCGCCGTGTCGTTTCATCACAAGCGGCTGCTGCAGCGGACGGCCATCGTCGCCGCCGGGCCAGCGGCGAATTTCGTCTTCGCGATCATCATGCTGGCGCTGCTGTTCATGACCTACGGCCAACCGTTTACGCCGGCGCGGGTCAGCCAGGTCACGCCGGACAGCGCGGCGCAGCACGCCGGCATCAAGCCCGGCGACCTGATCGTCAGCCTGAACGGCGATCCGGTCGCCAGCTTCGAGGACGTCCAGCAGCAGGTGCGGCTCGATCCAGGGGTGCCGATCTCCGTCGGCGTGCGCCGCAATGGCCACGATCTGACGCTGCACGTGACCCCGGCCAAGACCGAGCTCAGCGATCGCTTCGGCAACCACTACGAGATCGGCCTTCTCGGGATCACGCATAACGGCGTCGATTACGTCAAACGCAACCCGGCAACCGCAGTCTACCAAGCTGCCGCCGAGACCTGGAACCTGTCGGCCTCGACGATGGCGGCGCTCTGGCAGATCGTCAAGGGCACGCGCGGCACCGACGAACTCGGCGGGCCGTTGCGCATCGCCCAGATGTCGGGTGACGTGGCCCAGGGCGGGATCGTGCCGGTGGTCTGGTTCATGGCGGTGCTGTCGATCAATCTCGGCCTGATCAATCTGTTCCCGGTTCCGGTGCTTGACGGCGGGCACCTGCTGTTCTATGCCGCCGAAGCGCTGCGCGGCCGCCCTTTGGGCCAGCGCGCTCAGGAGTTCGGGTTTCGCATCGGGCTGGCGTTGGTGGTTACCCTGATGGTCTTCGCCACCTGGAACGATCTCGTTCATCTACGGATCGTGGAGTTCGTCAAGCGACTGGTGACCTGACACGAGTGC
>Ga0335075_10013927_pt1 | contig 12099 bp, 13 predicted proteins | sample Lox_Sample_24_FD_206723 | JGI IMG/M metagenome (GOLD analysis project Ga0335075, IMG submission 206723) | Soil microbial communities from Loxahatchee National Wildlife Refuge, Florida, United States - Lox_Sample_2.4 | ecosystem: Environmental > Terrestrial > Soil > Wetlands | place: USA... | reverse complement strand
CTGCCGATCCAGGACGTCGGCGAGGGCTGCGATCCCGGAGGACAGGAATGCGTGCTGCCGCCACAGCAGGAGCACAGGTTGCCATCGATACCGCAGTAGCGCCAGTAGTTGCAGGCCTGGTCGTCCGTCGTTTGAGCCGCACGGCTGAAGTCCGTGCCGCCACTCGCATCTGCCGCTCTAGCACGCTGCACAGGCAGCAACGGGAAGGCTGGAGCTGCCACCAGCAGTGCCCCGAGTCTAGCCAGTGCGCTGCGCCTGGAGAGCTGCCCCGCCAGTCGGCGCGTCAGCCCCTCCCCCCAGTTGTCGACGCCAATTCGCTTCATGTTATTCACCTCTCACCTTGACCAGGGCCGGCTGCACGATCTGCATCGCGCGCAGCACCGCCCCGGAATCCGGGCTCATCACCCAGAGCCAGTTGCTCGACAAGGCGAAGAGCAGCGGATGCGCATCCGGCGTGATGGCGACCAGCGAAGCCGATTCCGGCACCTGCCAACGCTGCAGCAGCCGGTGCTGCCGGGTGTCGAGCACCCAGATCTCGGTACCCGCCTGCTCGCTGCTCCAGGGGTGCCCCTCGTGCATCAGCACGTACAGGCGCGCAGTCGACTGCTGGTACGCCGCGAACACCTGACCGCCTGGGCGCCAGCTGATCGAGCCCACCCGCGAGGTGGCCGGCGAGAGGCCGGCGGCCTGCTCGATCGACCAGGCCTGGTCGAACCGGGGCTGGTCTCCCAGGTGCACCGGGTGGACCCAACCGTTGTTGGTGATGAAGAACGCCAGGCCGCTGCGGGCATCGCCGATACTCTCATCCATCACCGGATCGTTCATGATGTCGAAGAAGCGATTGGTGCGGTGGACGGAGTACCGACCCTGTGGGTCGGCGTCGATCACGGCCAGCGAGCCATCAGCGCACAACGAGGCGAATCCGCGTTCGCCGAACGGGTATACCAGGCCGCAGCCGGGGATCTCCACCGAGGCGAGGAGCTTGCGCTGCCTCAGGTCGACTACGCTGACCGATGGAGCCGGTTGGAAGCTGTAGTCGTACGCATAGTGGCCATCGGCGCTCAAGGCGAAGGTATTCGTCTTCGGGTCCGAGATGAGGCGCCCCGGGAGTGTGATCTCGCCTTCGTTGCGCAGCGTGGGGCCGCCGTAGATCGACAGCACATCTTCGCGCGTGCCCCGGTTACCCATCGTCCAGTATGTCTCCGAGACATAGAGGGTGCGATGGTCCGGCGCCCACGCGAAATTCTCGTACTGGGACGAATATACGGTGCCGACGAGGCTCGCCGTGTCGCCATTGATGATGCGGATGCCCGGGGCGGCGCCGACGGAGTCCATCGCGCTGTATGCCAGCTCGTGGGCGGTCAGGCCCGGGAACGGGGTCGTGCCCGCCGTTTCACTCTGCAGCACCGGTGGCGTGGCCTCTCCCGCGGCAGCCGCTGCTTGCGCCGGCTGCACGAGCCGCACGCAGCCCAGTACCAACACCGCAGCGATTCCGCTGGCCGCAGCGCGGCGTGGAAGTCGCTTCATAGGCTGCCCCCCTTTATATCGTGAGATACGAAATCTTGGCGCGTGGCGCCCTCTGTGGGACCGGCCGCCCGCCGCGCCGAGCGCAGCATGACCACCGCGGCATACGCGACCACCACGGTGACCAGCCACCGCAACGCTCGCAGCGGCAGGCTCTTGACGATGAAGACGGCGATGAATACGCCAATCACTCCGCCGACGGCGAGGCCCAGGGAGGGTCCCCACGCGAACCGGCCCGTGCGCAGGAATCGCAAGCCCGCCACAGGCAGCATGATGCCGCCCGAGGCCATCATGATGGGAAACGCGGTGACTGGATTGAGCCCGAGCAGCGCCAGCACCACCATGCTCGGGGCGTACCAGCCGATACCGACGGTGTTGAGCGCGCCGAAGATGAAGTTGGCTGTCACCGCCACGACGAACGGCCAGCCCGCGAGCCCGCGCGCCATGCCGCCAACCGGGAAGGCGCCGAGATTGCCCATGACGAAGGTCACCGCCGCGATGAGCAGCGCGAGCCCCATGAAAATCTGGATCGCACGCCGCGGCATGCGACTCACCACGCCGGCGCCGAGCCAGGCGCCGACCGTCGCGCTCGCCACCATGGCCACGAGCAGCTTCGGCTCCACCGCGATGACAGTGACGAAAAAGACGGTTTCAGCGATGCCTACCGAGACGCTGCCAACGTTGAGAGTGCCGGGAATGAGCTCATCGCTCGGCCGGCCGCGGAACTTGTAGAGCGCGGTGGTCGGCGCATACGAGCCAATGCCGAGCGCATCGAGGAAGTTGGTCAGCAGGCCTATCCCCAGGTCGGAGAGAGTCGGCCGCTCGCGCCGCCGCGGGTCGCGCGCGAGGCGCAGCCATTGCACGGCGAAGATGGCGCTGAAAACGCCGAGCGCCGTGAAGAGCACGATCTTGGCCGGGCTCATCCGGCTCTCCCCGGCAGCGGCCGCCGCAAGCTCTGCTCGAGAGCGTCCCGGAGCTGCAGGTAACGGATCGTGGCCCGCGCGCCCAGACGGCTCAGGCTGTGCAGGCGGATCGGTCGCAGCGGCGTGACCGGAAAATCCAGGCTCTCGGCTGACTCGCCGAGCGCCCAGCGCCCCAGCATTCGGCCCATGGCCGTCGCCATGGCGACGCCCCGGCCGTTGTAGCCGAGACCCGCCAGCAGCCCGGGCGCCGGCTGGTGCAGGTGCGGCAGTCCATCGCGAGTCATGGCCACGAATCCTCCCCAGCGGTACTCGAGGGGAAGTCCGGCGAGCTCGGGATAGGTCTCGCGCATGGCGCGCTCGTGGGCCGTGGTCGTCGCGGGAATCGGCACGTCGGCGTACGCGCCGCGCGTCCCGAGCACGAATCGTCCCGAGGCATCCAGCCTGAAGTAACACAACAGACGCTGGGTGTCGGATACGGACTGCCCGCCGGGCAGGATCGCCGCGCGCAGCGGCGGCAGCAGCGGCGCGGTGGCAACCTGGATGGATGGGACCGTCACCACCGTGCGTCGCAAAGCATCGAATGCCCGATCGGTATAGGCGTCGGTCGCCAGGATGACGGTACTTGCGTTGGCCGAGCCGCGCGCCGTATCAATGCGCCATCCGCGGGCAGCGCGCGACAGCTTTGCGGCCGCACTGCGGACGAAGATGCGTGCGCCGCTCCTCATGGCGGCCCGCGCCAACCCCCGCACGTAGGCGAGCGGCTGCACCGTGCCCCCGCGCCGATCGATCCAACCGCCGCAGTAGCGTGCGCTGCCCGTAAGCTTCACCGCCTCGCGATCCGACAGTGCGGCCACGTCGGCGCCGCGCCGGCGCCACTGCTCCGCGCGCCGCTGCAACAGCGGCAGATGCGACTCCGACGCGGCCAGTTGCATCCAGCCGGTACGCACCGCATCGCACTCGATCGAGTGGCGGCCGATGAGGTCGAACACCAGGTCCGCCGCCTCCGCCGAACGGGCGGTGAGTTGTGAGCCGATCCGCTCGCCATAGCGGGCCGCAAGCACATCGGGATCGTGCTTCAGGCCCGGGATCACCTGGCCGCCATTCAAGCCCGAGCCGCCCGCGCCCAACTCCCCGGCCTCCAGCATCACGACCTCCCGGCCCGCCGCGGCAAGGTGCAGCGCGGCCGACAACCCGGTGTAGCCGGCGCCGATGACCACCACTTCAGCGCGCTCTTCGCCGCAGAGCTGCGGCAGTGGCTCCATCGGCCTGCAGGTCGCCGACCAGAGCGAGCCCGTCGCCGATGGAGTCGCCAAGACAGGATTACCCTCTAATTATTGATTATCGATACAAACGAATCGAACCAACGGAGGGAGCATAGGCCGGCGACCGAGCGGCGTCAATCAGCGGCGGCGGGGCTCAGGCAGAGTGGGAAGTACGCCGGGCGAGGTATTCCTGCACCGAGCGCAGGCCGAGCTCGTATGCGGTGACCAGACTTTCCAGGTGCTCGCGGCTGTTGACCAGTCCCTGCGCGACGATGACGCCGGCGGCGCTGATGAGCACGGCGTAAGGGAGCTTGGCCACCTGGAAAGCGCGCCCTACCTCGGGCGCATTGGCGAAGCGCTCGAGCTCGATGGCATGGCGTTGCGCCATCTGCCGCTGTTGATCCTCATCGCCGTCCCCGATCAGGAGCAGCTCCAGGCGCTCGCTCTGCGCGAATACCTTCACGGTAGGCAGAAGGGACTTACAGATCGGACAGGTCGGCGACACGAAGAACAACAGCCGCAGCGGCCCCTCCGGCAGGGGCCCGCCGATCTCGACAGTGCCCCCGGCGAGCGTGCGCACCGTGAGCCGCGGGGCCGATTCGCCCGTCTGCGGTCCGCGCCCCAGCGCCAGTGCGCCGACCGGCGCGATGCGTTCGTGCAGCACGCCGACCTGGCGGGCCAGCGCCAACACCGCGACCGCAAGGACTATGACGGCGACCCACAACATCAGCTGCGACACGAGGAACATCAGGCGAACCTCCGGCGAAGCGCCGCTGACAGATGGCGGAGGGAGAGCAGCTCGCCGAGCACCTGGTAGAGCGCGTAAGCGGCGAGACCCGCACCCAGGCCATCCACCCACTGGAGCGCAGTGCCACGGGCTGCTGGCGCGGCGAGAAGCGGAGTCAGGAGGGCCGCGAGCAGCAAATTGCGCGCCACCAGTGCCACGCTCAGCCGCTGGCGCAAGCCCGACTGGAAGCAGCCACAGTCGATTTCGTGCCGGCCGCGCGCCAGGTTGATGCCCATCGCGAGCGCAAAGCCCGTGAGCAACACGATCGCGAGCGTCGCGCCCGCAGCCAGCCGCACGCCGCTGACGAGCGACAGGACCACCAGAGATTCGAGGGCCACGATCATCCATGCCGCCGACGCGGCCAGCGGCTCGGGGAGCAGGCGGTAGTTGGCCACTACGCCCGCAAGCTCACGGCGATGCCTGATTTTACCGGCGACGGCCGCGGCGAATATCAGCGCCCCGAGGAGCCGACCGGCCAGGGCGATCGAGGGATCCACCGTCACCACGGGTTGGTCAGCCGACGCGACGCAGCACGCTGCGCAACGACTCTATCATGTTGACGATCTTCTCCTCCACGGAAATGAAGGGCTGGGCCACGGCAATCGTAGCGGCGATGAAGCGTAGCAGCAACTCCGCCCCGACACCATGCCCTACAACGACGCCCTCGCTAAGGACGCGGGGCCAGCTTCTCGAGTTGCTGTTGCACTTCGCTGCGAAACTGCAGCGGATGCGCGATTTTATGGAATGGCTCGGAGGTGCCGCCCGTTCCGACCATCGTAATGCTTCCGTAGCCCAGCATCCTGCCGGCCATGGGCTCACTGACTTCGATCGTCTCGATCCTATTGAGGAGCATCTCGATCGTCTTGCGGCCCACGAGGCCCTGCTTCACCACCACGCGGCGAGTGGTGACGGCCATCTCCGTCGCGTTTCGACGCACCGCGCCGGCGAAGATAGCCAGGATGCCGCACACGAGGAGGGCGACCGCTCCGCCTTCCGTCATATGTTTGTCGGTGTTGCTTAATCGCGGGTGATGGAGGAAGTAGCTCAGCAGTGCGCCCGAGACGGCACACAGCAGCAAGCCGAGGAGAATGTGTCGAAGCATCACGATCCAATGCAGACGCGTCTGGTAGACGACCGTCTCTCCGGGGACGAGGCTTGCATCGATATAGCTCATGTGCCCCTCAGAGCGCATTGCCTGACTCGGTCCAACAATGCTAACCCATAAGCTTTCGAGGCTACAAGCTGCCGCGCCGCCGGTCACGCTGGCATCGACTCCCGACGCGCTATCCTCGCTTGAAGAATTGCACTGCGCGCTCGTGCTTCTCGGCGGCGGCACGCGTAACTCCCGTGCCGGAGGACTCGCAGGAACACGGAACATCGGGCGCCACGGCGGATTAAAAGAGCAAGTCACCGGGAGCTTCCGTGTCAAAGGTCCTGAAGAAAACCCCGCCCCGTACCGTGATCGTGACCGGCGGCACGGCCGGAGTAGGCCGTGCGATCGCCTGTAGGTTCGCGAAGTGCGGCGACCGCGTCGGTGTCATCGCCAGAGACGATCGAGCGCTCGAGCAGTTACGCCAGGAGCTCGTGGACCTCGGTGCAGAGTGCGCAACCGAGGCCATCGATGTCGCCGACGCCGGGGCGCTGTTCGCTGCGGCTCAACGGCTCGAGGCGCGACTCGGCAGGATCGACGTCTGGATCAACGACGCCATGGAGACCGTCTTCTCTACGGTCGCTGAGCTGAGCCCCGAGGAGTTCCGGCGGGTCACCGAGGTGAGCTACCTCGGCTTCGTCTACGGAACGATGGCAGCCCTCAGGGCGATGCGGCCGCGAGGGCGGGGCCGGATCATTCAGATTGGCTCGGCGCTCGCCTATCGCGGCATTCCGCTGCAGGCGGCCTACTGCGGCGCCAAACACGCCATCCGGGGATTCACGGACTCGCTGCGCGCCGAGCTGCTCCACGAGCGCTCCGATATCCGCATCAGCATCGTCGAGCTGCCGGCGGTCAACACGCCTCAGTTTGACTGGGCGCGGGTTCACCTGCCGCGAACGCCGCGTCCAATGGGTCGTCCGGTAGAGCCCGAGGTGGTGGCCGACGCCGTTTTTCGGGTGGCGAGCGGATCGTGGCGGGAGTACTGGCTCGGGTTGCCGACGATCGTCACGATCATAGCCAACGCCGTGATACCGGCCTACCTGGATCGATATCTGGCACGCAACGCATTCGAAGGCCAACAGACGGACGCGACGGTCGCTGCCGACAGGCGCGACAATCTCGAGCGCCCCGTCTCAGGGCTGCACCGCACCCGAGGCTCGTTTGGGTCGGAGTCGAAGCTGCGGGCGCCGCTCGTGGCGGGAGAGCCCATGCGGCTCGCCGCATTTGCCGCAGTCGCCCTCGCCTTCGTGGCCGTCGGGCTGGGCCTTGCGACCGGCGTTAGAGCCGTCACCGACTCTCACCTCCACTCACGCTGAACCGCGCGGCGTCCCGAGACTTGAGCTCGAGCCCATGTCCCGGCCTCGCGAGGTCGGGACGTATCATGCCGTTCGCCGCCCGCGGGGCCCCCTCGAACAGCATCTGCTCGATGCGCACATGATCGTGAAACCACTCGAGATGACGCAGGCTCGGGACGGCACAAGCCACGTGGCGATGCAGCGCGGGCGCACAGTGCCCCGAGAGCGCCACGTGATGGGCATCGCACAGCGCACCGATCTTCAGGAAGCCGGTGATTCCGCCACATCGAGTCACATCCGCCTGCAACACATCCACGGCCTGGAGCTCGAGCAGCCGGCGGGCGTCGTCCAACGTGTAGATGTACTCGCCAGCCGCGATCTCGATGCCGGCCGGGGCTCGCTTGCGAACCAGCCGCAGCCCCGCCGGATCATCGGAGGTCACGGGCTCTTCGAACCAACGTACCTGCGCGCGCTCGAAGGCTGTGCAAAGCAGCAGCGCCTGCTTCACGGAGTAGGCGCCATTGGCGTCGACGAAGAGCTCCCGGTCACCGATCGCGGCGCGCGCCGCCGCGACCCGATCCGGATCGCGCGCGGGATCACTCCCGACCTTCATCTTCACGAAGTGGCATCCATCGCGGCTCACCCACTCCGAGAGTTGCCTCTGCAGATGCGCGTCGGTGTAGTTGGTGAATCCGCCGCTGCCGTAAACGGGGACAGCCTCGCGCTCGCGGCCGAGAAGGCTGGCGAGGGCAAGCCCGAGATGCCGTGCCTTCAGATCCCAGAGCGCCGCATCCACCGCCGAGATCGCGCAGGCGGCCAGTCCCGAGCGACCGAGGTTGCGCACGGCCCGCTGCATGGCACTCCGGCACGCCGGGATGTCGAAACAGTTCCTGCCCCGGAGCGTCTGAGCGATCAGCCCGAGCAGCAACGGCACGATTGCGGCATCGGCATAGGTGTAGCCGAGTCCGGTCTCACCGCCCGCCGCCAGCTGCGCGAGTACGAGCGTCGTGCTCTCCCAGCTCAGCGTGCCGTCGGCCTCGGGGGAGTCCGTCGGAATTCGAAACGCTTCCGCCTTGAGCGCGCGGATCGCCGGTCCCTCCCGCTCGGTCATGTCTTCGAGCCCTCCTCGGATGCAAGGTGAACTGCCCGCCGCCCGACACGGGCGCGGCGCATCCCCCTAGACAACCGCCGCCCGGCAGTGATGTTCCGGGCTCGAGTCCCCTGCGAAGACAGTCATGAGCGCATTCTCGGCCGTGCCCGAGCCTTGCGGCTGCGTTCAGGGCTCGGACAACTCGCGCACGGGTACCGGGACGGCGCAAATGTCGACCTTTCCGGGGGGCCTGGCATAGAACGCGTCATGCCGGTCGCGCGCGGCTTCCAATATCCTTTGGAACGTGCGACTGTCGCTGCGCAGAATCTCGATGTTGGGTCGCTGCGCCGGCGGCAGGTCGGCGGCGACCCGGATATCCAGGATGGGAATGCGATCCTGCGGGTGCACATAAAAGCCCATCGGTCCATGCCCCCGAGGCAGGGACGAAAGCTCGTCCATGCCCTCGACGACCCGCCCGACCACGGTCAGATTCCGATCGAGCCGTCGGGGCGACTGGCCAATGACAACGTAGAGCTCGCTCCCGTTGCCCGAGTCCTGCGGATCATTGCGGCCGATGGCCAGCGTCCCATAGCAGTGCACCAGCCAAGTCTCGCTTCCGGCCGGATCGCGCGCAGCGGGAAAGTCGTCCGTGAATCCCACCTCGGGGGCGTAGACGTCGCCATCCGGAAGTCTCACCCAAGGAAGCGAGCTCGCAATGCGCCGCGTGAACTCGGGGGGCAGAGTGACCTTTGCCGTTCCGAGGGACCGGATCTGGCGCGGATCGCCGCCGTCAATCGCCGCGGGATCATCCCACTGGGCGACGAAGTCGTCCTGCACGCGCACGATCGCTACACCGTCGAAGTACCGTTCTCGGACCAGAGTCTTGATGTTGGACACGTGCAGCGGCGCGTAGGCCGGGTCGAGCTCCATGACGACGGGCCCGGCGGCGAGACGCATCACCAGCAGGTTTTCGGGATCCGGCCGGCGCCACTCCGCAGGCTTGGATTCGGAGAGTATCTGCGTGACGGAAGGGGTGTCCTTGCCCTTGGGAGAGGCCGCGAGCGCCGGCAGGCACAGAAGCAAAGCCACAGGCGCAAGGATCTTGGCTGTCATGTTCACGAGCGCCGCCTCTGCAGCTGTATGTCATCGAAGCTGCGCGCCATCACGCCAGTCGTGCCGCCTCCCTGCTCGCGTGCCACCCGATGTCGCGGCCGCCAGGCCACGGGCATCGAGCCGCCGCCCGAGTACATGAATAGAGGTGGCCGTCGCCACACCGGCGCGTCCGGCGAATGCTACAGACGTGCAGTTCGGCCCGCAACGCCCGCTCGGCGCCCGCAAATCGTGCGTTTCGAAGAAACTGCCGGCGATTGTCGAAAAGCGCGCCGGCCGTTCGTTTTAGGGATGTCGCGCTGAACGGCGTCTTGCAGCCGCTTGACTGCCTGTCAGCCCGTAGGCAATCATTTTTTTCGCCGCGAGGAGCTTCACCATGACCATCATCATTACCGCCTTTGAACGGTCGCCCGATGGCGGCAAGGGACTGGCGCGTGATACGCGTGTCCGCTGGGCGCTGGAGGAAGTGGGCCAACCCTACGAGGTTCGCCTTGTCTCGTTCGGTGCGATGAAGGAACCCGCACATCTGGCGCTTCATCCTTTCGGCCAGATTCCGACCTATGAGGAAGGCGATCTCGCCCTGTTCGAGACCGGGGCGATCGTGTTCCATATTGCCGAGCGCCATGGAAGGCTGCTGCCGGTCGATCCCAATGCCCGGGCGCGCGCGATCATGTGGATGTTTGCCGCGCTCAACTCGGTTGAGCCGCCGATCCTCGAGCTCTCGATCGCCAAGTTCCAGGAGGGCGAGAGGAGCTGGACTGAGGAGCGCCTGCCTCTGGTCAGGGATCGCATCCGCGACCGGTTGCGCCCACTTTCCGCTCGCCTGGGGAAGGCCGACTGGCTCGACGGCGCCTTCAGCGCAGGCGACCTGATGATGGTGTCGGTGCTGCTCCGGGCGAGGCCGTCGCGGATTCTGGACGAATATCCGAACCTTGCCGCCTATGTCGCCCGCGGCGAAGCGCGGCCAGCCTACCAGCGGGCCTTCGCCGCTCAATTGGCCGTCAATGCCGGCAAGCCGCCGACGGGCTGATGGAGGCTCGTGCCCGCTCGACCGAGCATCCGATCAGCTCGCGCCCTCTATGAATCTGATGTCCCGATCGGCTGCGTCACCGAGCACGGCGAGCGCCTCGCGGTACGCGGGACTGTCATAAGCCGCTCGCGCCTTCTCGAGGCTGTCGAACTCTATGAGCACGGTGCGTTGGACGAGTCCCGCCTCGTGCGCCTCCGCCGGCATGCCCCGGGCCAAGGCGCGCCCGCCAGCCGCTGCGAGCGCCGGACCCGCGAGCTTCGCATATGCGGCGAGAGCATCGGGCTTTCTCACCTCGCGATAGAAAGTGATCCAGTATGCTTTGGCCATCGGTAATCTTCCTCCGCTTTGGGCGCATCAGGTCAACCTGAATGGCGGACCTGGTAGCGACGTGCCTTCATGCGATTGCCGCACACTCTCATCTTGCACCACCGACGCGTGTGATTCCTGCTGGTATCGAGGAACAGCCAGCGGCAGGTCTCCGCCTCACAGGCGCGCATACGCTTGATCTCGGGAGAGAGCATGAGATCGCGAGCCGCGTGCGCGATAGCCCACACCGGCAGCTCTGCCTTCCCTTCGTCGAGCCGCCAGGACCAGGCCAAGGCGGCCCGCCCAGCGATATCCGGCTGCCAACGCAGTTCGCGGTGACGGTCCGCAGCGTGAAAGTAGTGCTCCAGCATCTCGAGGCCGGCGGCTGGCGGCGGTCGACCGTCGACCACGGCATATAGCGTTTCCGCCAGGGCTTCCCGCAGGGCGCGTCCCGCGCGGAGCGCTCGCACCGCAGCCTCGGGTGTCACGGTCCGCGCGACCTGCAAGGCCCGCTGCGCGTCGAGCAGTGCCGTCTCACGCGTGAATCGCAGCAGGTCACCAAAGCTCTCCAGACCTTCGACACGGCCTCGGCCGCCGAACCGATTGTCCAGTGAGTTCACGAAATCGAGCGCGGGGTGGCCCCCGCACCGGTCGAACGCCGCCGCTTTGCCGCTCGTGGCCTGATCCGCCGCAGTAACCATCAAATCCAATCTTAGCGGTTGCAACGGCCGGGCACCAGCCGGTATATTAACCCTCGTTTTGACTTGTACAGGTTACTGCGCCGATGCGTTATCGACGCCATCGCGTGGACGCGCGGGCGCGAGGCCACGACAGTCCGACCTCACAAGAGTGGCGAAGCATCGCCGTAGCTCTCTACCGCTCACCGCCGGTGCACAGATGATGTTGGGCGGTATCGTTTTGTTGGCCCTGTTGAAGGCGACGGGTGAGCTGCATACGCTTCCCCGCATCACGCCGAGATTGAATCCGAGCGACTGGAGGCGAGCCTATGATTGTCAGAGTCTGGCGAGGTAAGACCAGCGGCGCCAAAGCCGGCGCATACGCGAGCTTCCTGCAGGCAGGCGCATACCCCGACTACGGCGAGGTCGACGGCAATCGCGGCTGGATGCTGCTCAAGCGCCCGCTCGGCGAATCCATGGAATTCATGTTCGTGTCGTTCTGGGACTCCATGGATGCGGTTGCGAGTTATACCGGCGGCGACCCGAGCCACCCCAAATACTATCCCGAGGACCGGGCGGCGCTGATGGAGTTACCGGACAGCGTCGAGCATTTCGAGATCGTCGACCTGCAGTCCCGATGGTGAGTGTGGCCTGGCCCCGCCTCCGATCGCGATTGCGATACCGGAGGCAATCCAGAGGATGCGACGGAGACTGCCGGTGGGAAGGTTCACACTCATGGTGCTACAGTTGACCCTGCGACGGACTCTGTCACGCCAACGCTCTGCGTTGTCGCCTCGCACACAAATAGCCCTTTATTTTTCAATACCTTATTCCGAAAACCTGACCGGAGGTGACAGCTGATGTGCCGGAACATCAAGACGCTTTTCAATTTTGAGCCACCCGCGACGGACGAGGAGATTCGGGCGGCGTCGCTCCAATTTGTCA
>Ga0335075_10013926_pt1 | contig 12099 bp, 8 predicted proteins | sample Lox_Sample_24_FD_206723 | JGI IMG/M metagenome (GOLD analysis project Ga0335075, IMG submission 206723) | Soil microbial communities from Loxahatchee National Wildlife Refuge, Florida, United States - Lox_Sample_2.4 | ecosystem: Environmental > Terrestrial > Soil > Wetlands | place: USA: Florida... | reverse complement strand
TGGATGTCTACGTCTTCAAGCCTCCGAACGGCATCGGCGCGCCGGTAAGCTCGGATTCGAAGTGCCCGGGTGCTAATTCGAGCGGGTGATGTGCACCCAGTCAGCGTCGCTCGGATCGGCGAGGACAAGAATACATGATGCTGGCGATGCGGTCGTTTCCGGTACCGCGACCGCCAGTTCGCGCTCTACCGGGCCCGGCGGTATCCGCATCAGCGTCGTGCCGACGGAGCGCAGCTCAAGCGCGGGCAGCCAGGCCGGCCGCTCCGGTTGCAGGACGAGCCGGAGACGCCGGCCGCTGAACCCGCGGGTTTGCTGCATCTCGTACCTGAGCGCGATGCTCGGCCGGCGGATGTCGATGCTAGCCCCGGACGTGAAGTATTCGGCATTGTCCTCGTGGATCACGGCGGCCACCTGGACAAACAACCGCGGCACTGCCCGCACCGGTATCTCGTAGCCACCGGCGACCTGGCCAGAATCGCGATGGACGCGTGCGTGCCTGCGCGCGCTGACCGGATCGATTATGGAATTGTCCTCATCCCAGACGACCAGGGCTTCGTCGACCTCGGCGGGCCAGTTCCAGGTCAGGCGCACGGCCACGCCGTCGTAGGCCGCCCGTAGATCTCGGACTTCCGGTCCGGCCGCATACCTCCTGGCCTCCCCCACGTAACAGTGCCTGTCCTGGACGAGGACCGGCACGTAGCTGCATACCCGCATATCGCTGAACCAGATATCACGCAACGGCTGAGGCCCGGAGAGCACGAGGCCATGCCGAGCCAAGTCGGCCTCGGGGAAGCTGTCGCCTGCCCGCGGCGCAGTCCGTCCCTCCACCCGGATCACCGTGATCGTTCCGGTCGGCGGTTCCGACCACCGTAGCTCGACCCGGTGCAGATAGGTGGGCATGTCGGGCCGCGGCGGTTCCCCTCTGACGTATGGCGGCGGCGGCGGGCCAGGCGGGCGTAGCGGGGTGCATTCACGGACGACCCCACTGGATCGGATCGTCGCTTGGGGCTGGCCTGGGGCTGGAACGGCGAAGACCGCGTACGCGGTATACCGGTAACGGGTCCCGTTGGTCAGCGGCCGATCGACCAGGCGGTTGTCCCCCAGGGCAAGCACCAGCCGGACCGCGCTGGCGTTACCGGCGAGTTCGTCGCGTTCAATCTCCAGCCGGACGGCGTTAGCGGGCAACGTCCATGATAGCTCTACCTCGGCGTTGCGCGGCGTCACAGTGAACTGCGGTTCCGTGGTCAGTACGACGGGCTGACCGGTTACCGCCGCCCGTCTGGACACGGTGCCGAACCGCTGTCGTACGCTGTACACCGCGTAATAGGCCGGCCGTCCGATGACCGGCTTCGTGTCTTTCCAGCTGGACTCCCCGGTGATCGTCAGCCGCTCCCGGTCGGGTCCAGCTACCGCGGAGTCCGGCGACATCGGGACGTCGGCCCTGACGACGACCGAGTCACATTCGAGGTCGGTGGCCGGATTCCAGCTCAGCCGGACGATACGCCGCTGCTCGTCCACGTCGATGACCAGCCCGGTCGGTGCCGATGGCGGAAGCTGCGCGAGCTGCTGCCTGGCGTCCTCGTGGTCAGCGCAGATCCGCAGCGCATGCAGGCAGAGGTCAGACCTCCGGTCATTCGCCACGCCTCCCCCGGCGGCCTCCTCGCACAGCCGGTCGGCCTCCGCGATCTTGGCTCGGCACTCTGCCAGCAGCGCACCCTTGCCGGGCCACGTGTATACAAGGGCGTCGAGCTCTCGCCGCGCTCCGAAGTAGTTCCTGGCGTTCATCAGCTTGGCTATGTCGCCGATGGTCTTATCCATCTCGGCACGCATACGCTTCAGTCGCTTGCGATCGCGGGCGATCCTGTCCGCGAGCTGATCGCGACGCCCGGACGGCAGGGTCCAGACCTGCTCCGCCTGTTCAAGCGCGTCGGCGGCCTTGACGAGATCCTTCCGCTTCAGTGCTGCCTCGGCCTCCTGCGCCCAGAACTCCGCCTCGCCCCGCAAGCCGGCCCGGAATCCGCAGTTCCGGCAAGCCACCGACCAGGCGGTGACCTGTGCGCCGCAGTTGGGGCACGGATCTCTCAGTGCCCGGCCGCAATTTGAGCACCGCGGCGCATCCGGGTCGCTGAGCTCTCCGCAGTACGGACACGCCTTGAGCGCTTTGAGGCCAGCTTCGGCCGCAGCCGATGGAGGCTCGACGGACCAGTTGAGGTCCCTGAAGTGCGCGGCGAAGATCTCACGGGCCACGCCCGTGTCGATGCCCGCCTCGGCGGCCTTGCGGAGAAACGTCTCGAATTGCCGCGCATCGACGGCTTTGACATGCCTGAGGGTCTCCTCGAAATCTTGGAGGATCGCGTCCAGCGGTGCGAGCATCATCGAGAAGGCGTGCTTACGGACGAGGTCATCGGAGCTGAAGACCATCTTGGCGATGCCAGCGAGAACCTGCGTGGCTCCGACCTCGGGCTTGGTCTTGTCCGCGATGTTCCTGGCTTTACGGTAGAGCGCGTCGGCGGCGGCGGTCAGCTGCTCGCGGCTGCTGGCCTCGGTGATCCCGGGTTCTGCCTTCGACAAGATCGCGTACAGATCCGGCTCGCCGACTATCGCGAGGTTGGCCCGCAGGTTCCGCTCGGTCCCGACGTCGAGCCGCTGCTGGTCATCCCTGGCCTGCCGGACAGGCCGCCGCTCGGCGCTGGCCAGCTTGCGCCGCAGGGCCGGGTCGATACCAAGCGTGTCGGCTTCTGACAGCAGCATCTCCGCTTCCGCGTCGTACAGGTATCCCTTGGCCAGGATGAGTTCGGCCCGGCTCGCGAACCGGTCCCGCTGGCGCTGGAGTTCGTCCACGCGCTGCTGCCTGGCGGCCGCCCGTTCCTTTTCGCGCAACGCGGGATCGCGCATCACCCGCTCGATGTCACGGACCAGGGTGAGGTTCCGCTGGGCCTCGACCGTGACGGGATGGGTTTTGATCCCGGTGCGCTGGCGGCTCCATAGCGCCCGTTTCTCGTTGAGCGCGTGCTCGAACACGCGCTCGTTCCACCGATCGCCGGGATTCAGCCCCAGGATCGTGAAGAAGTTCGGCCGGCCGCTCACGTCGCCTGTCTTAGCTGGAATGTTCCCGGATGGCTCCGCTCCGGGCGCCGCCGCTTTCTGTCAGTTCGCGGGCGATCGTACTGAACGCCTGGGTGAGCTTGCTCATCTCGGTGAAGAACGCCTGCTGGGTCGAGGAGGCGATCTGGCTGAGAAAGGCCCGGTCAGCGCCGCCGAACCCGATCGCGATGACCTCGATCCCGTCCTGGTGACACCGGTTAGCCCGCTGGACCGCGGCAGGCTGGTTGTACCAGACGCCGTCGGCCAGCACGACCGCGTAGCGGTTTCCCTTACGCTTGTGCAGCAGGCCGTGCACCTCGTCGAACGGGTCCGCGTCGTTACCGCCACCGGTGCTGCAGCACACCAGGCCCTGGATCGCGCGGCTGATCGCGCCGGCGTTCTGGCTTGCCTTGAGTTCGGTGTGCACCCGGTCGGAGAACGCGATCAGCCCGACCGACGTGGTGGTGAGGTCGACCTGGCTGACGAAGGCCTCCGCAGCACGCTGCGCCGCCGCCAGCGGCTCACCGCACATGCTGCCGGACAGGTCGAAGGCCAGATAAACGGTGGTCGGCTCGCGCGCCGTACGGGGCGGTGGCTGCAGGAAACGTTCGGGGACGTCGGGCGGCAGCGTGTCCACGCTCACCGTCAGCGTCGCTCCGGTGCCCCGCTCGGTCGCGGCCACCGAGACGACGGCGTTCTCGTCGTAGGTATAGCTGATGTCGACGACTACCGGTCCGCGCACTCCGGCTGGGAAGCCAGTGACGATGTAACGGCCCAGATAGGTGCTCTCTCCAGGATCATCGGTCTCCCCTTGGGTCAGGAACACCTCAAGCAGGTCTTTGCTGCCATCTCGGACTTCGAACTGGTAGGGGCGCGGCGTCGTGCACGGGATGGCCGTGTTACGCCGCAGTAGGACGCTGTTCACATAGCGGCTGGAGTCCGCGCTCTCGGCGATCATCCCCAGGCTGTGTGCCACGATGTCCCGCACCTGCCGACGGCCAGGCAGCAGTGGCCGTTCGCCGCCAGCTGATGCGAGCGTATCGAGGATAAGCCCGGCTTGCAGTGCCGCTCCGAGCGCCACGGCCTGGTCAGCGTGAATGCCGCCCATGGGCGGTCGCCCCGACATCCGCTCGACCCAGTCCCGCACCATCGGCATGCGCGTGGAGCCGCCGACTGGCAGTACCCCGTCAATGTCGCTCCAGGAGAACCCGGCATCGTTCAGTGCCTGTTCGGTGAGGTTCGCGGTCCGTTCGAGCAAGTCCGCGCTCATCGTTTCAAACTCGTCACGGGAGACGGGATAGCGCGCGGATTGCCCGCCGGCGCCGACACTGATCTCAGCGGTGCGGCGTGCAGACAGCGACCGTTTGAGCCGCTCCACTTCGACCAGGAGTTCACCCGGGTCGCTGTCGAGCAGGTCGATGCCCTTGTCGCGCCGGAAGAGCTCCTGAACGTGCATCGCGAGCCGGTCGTCCCAGTCCCGGCCGCCCAGCTCGTGGTCGCCGGCCGCCGCGATGACCCGCACCTCTTCCTCGCTGATCGACACCAGCGAGACGTCGAAGGTGCCACCGCCGAGATCGTAGACCAGGACACGCCGCGGGCCGGTGGCCGTACCAGGCCGCATCCCGTAGGCGAGGGCGGCGGCCGTGGGCTCACTGATGATCCGGAGCACGTCGAGCCCCGCCTGACGTCCGGCGTCGATGGTAGCAGTCCGCTGCGGATGGGTGAAGTACTCGGGAACGGTCACCACGGCTTGCGTCACCGGCTGGCCGAGCGCAAGCTCAGCCTGGGCCTTCAGATGGGCCAGGACAAGCGAGGAAAGATCGGTGGCGGTCCAGTCCCGGTCCGCGAACCGGCGGATGAAGGCCTGATCGCCCATGCTCGACTTGAAGAACGCCGCCACGTCTAGCTCGCCCCGCGCCTGGTCGGCCTTGGCGACCGCGCCCACCACCGGCACCTGGCCGACGAAGCTCACCACCGAGGGCGTGAGTTCGTCCCCGTGCTCGTCCGGGACGATCTCCGGAGTGCCACCCGGCGGAACCCAGGCCACCGCCGAGTAAGTAGTACCAAGATCAATGCCTATCGCCAGCGCCATGTCGTCCTGCCGGTCCAGCATCAGCCCGTGACCTTGACGCCGCGCGTCCGCGCGGTAGCCGCCGCCAGTTCCTGTTCTGACAGCGCACGGTTCGTCTCGATGGTCGCCTCGACCGTCTTGCCTCCGGCGGCCATGTCCCGGCCAGTGATGTGCAGGCGGCCCTGCTGGTCAAGCTCGAACGTGACCTCGATCGGCGCACCCTCTGGCAGGTTCGGGCTGAGCGTCAGCGCGGCGCTTCCGATCTCGCTGCCCTGCTCCAGGTCATCGAGGTCTTCGGCCCGCACCGCACTCTCCATGATCTGGAGCTGGACTTCTGCCTGGTTAGCCTCCACCGTGCCGTACTGGCGGACCCGCGAGACCGGGAGCGGCTCCTGCGCCAGCACCAGGTTGGAGATGTACTGCTCGTACCCTGTCCCCCCGCGCCTGAGTGCCACCACGCCGAAGCTGTGGCTAACGACGTTGGTCACCTTCATGTCGTCGAGCCTCTTCAGTGCGGGCAGGCGCATGCCTAGCTCCTCGGCGACGGTCTGCTGCGCCCGCTCCCTGACCTCCGGCTCCACGTCGGCAACCTGCACGTTCTCGGGAGAGGTGCCAAGTTCCTTGGCTATCTCGGTCTGAATGCGTCGCCCGATCGCTAGTTTCTGCCCGTAGACGGCGGCGCCCTTGGCCACGGCCTGGTCGGGCTCGTGGACCTGCGGCTCATGACCGATCTCCTCCTGCAGGCGCCGCGACACCTGGGGCATCCTGGTGGATCCGCCGACCAGCAGCAGTTTGTCGATCCGGGCGTGGCCGAGCTCGGCGGACGTAGCCATGGTGTCTTTGGTGAGAGTGATCGTGTTCTCAAGCAGGTGCTGGGTGAGTTCCTCGAACCGGTCCCTGGTCAGCGTCACCGTCACCCGCTGGCCCTGATGACTGACCGGGACCTTGGTCTCCGCCCTGGCTGTGAGCGCGCGCTTGGCGTCCTCTGCCCGCCGCCACAGATCCTGCAGGGTGTCACGGGAAGCGGCGGGATTATCGGTGGACCCCGTCTCCCGCATCCATTCCTCCCCGAGGAACGTCACGACCTGCTCGTCCCAGTCAAGACCGCCGAGTTCGTGATCACCGCCGGTGGCGATGACCGAGACCGAGCCGTCCTTGATCTCGATGATGGAGACGTCGAAGGTACCGCCGCCGAGGTCGTAGACCAGCACGGTCTGGTCGCTGTCGTCCTGGAGACCGTAGGCGATGGCGGCCGCGGTCGGCTCGTTGATGACCTCAAGCACGTTTAGTCCCGCGATCCGCCCGGCGGCCGCCGTCGCCTCCCGCTGCGGAATGCCGAAATAGGCCGGGCAGGTGATAACGACGTCTTCCGGCCTCGTGCCCAGGTACTGTTCGGCGTCGTCGACGACCTTGCGCAGGATGTAGGAGGAAATCTCCTCCGGAGAGTACTCCTGGCCGAAGAAAGCGACCCGCCATTCCGGCTGGCCCATGTTGCGCTTGACCATTTCCACGACGCGGTCCGCGTCAAGCACCGCGGTGTTCTTGGCTTCCTTGCCGACGACCCGGGTTTGCGGATCCTCGAAGAGCACCACAGAAGGGGTGATGACTTCACCTTCCGCATTAGGTATCAGCGAGGGCTTCCCCGACGATTCGTCCACGACCGCGATACACGAGAACGTGGTGCCCAGATCGATGCCGTAAACCCGTTTGCCTTCCATGCCCCGCCCCTTCCGCCGGTTCTCCACTGTCGGATGAATGACGGTAGGCGACAACCCACTCGGGCCTGATGACCTTGCCGTCCAGTTCGAATCCAGGGCGCACACGACGCGCCACCAGTCGGTCGAGGTCGGCGTTGTCAGCCGACTCAATATCGATGACCCGCTGTCGCGAGCGATCGACCGTATTTCCCTCGCAGACGAATGGTTCTGCACCGTACCGCCGGAGGATCTCTTCGACCGAGTTCAGCAGGAAGTCCTGTTCGCTTGCCATCTTGGCTATATCGTCGTAGAGCCCGATGATGTCAAGCAGAACCGGTTTCAGGATCTGAAGGTATAGACCCCGCCGGTGCTCTTCGAGTTCATCATGCAGCGCCGCTATCTGCCGATCCCGGACTCCGTCATAGCGGATCTTCGAGTCGAAAGCCTCTCGCAGAGCCGTTAAGGCGGTCAGGACCTCTGGCACCAACGCCCCGGCTCCAGGCTCCCCAGTGACATCCTGGGCGGCCAGCTCGGGTTCGCGCGATGCAGGCGGAACGCCCATGCCTGGCTCCCTCCTTGCCGGAACTGTTCTACTCACATAATGTCATGGACACTACGCTCCGGGGTGCATGAGGACAATAACGGCATAGTACCGTGCTACATCGCTGCCCTCCAGCGTTGCGCGGCGGACCTGCCCGGGCATCAAGGAACCGCCGAGGTGGCACCCAGGCCGAAGTGGTCCGCCGCAGCTGACATGACTGAGCCGAGTTCCCGCAGCTCATGACTACGGAACTGGGATTGACGGCCTCGGTGCCCGGCACTTCTCGGTGGTCGTGTCGTGCATCACCGATGGTGACGGCTCTCGCTGCGGCCGCCATATTCCTCGCGGGTGGTGTCTCCATATTCCACGGCGCCAATCGCACGCCGGTAGCCGCCACCAGCCCAGTGCGGGTCGCGGACCAGATCGTCTAAACTGCGCGCACCTCGAACGATGCCTCGATCACACTACCGGGCGTGGTCCAAGACGACCTGGTCCTGCCCCTGTCATCATCATTAGTTCCGGACTGGACCGCTCCAATCCTGACAACTTCCGTTCCCTGAATTGGTCCCCTAGCTAGGCCGGGTTATGTGGGTTGCGGTCTGGCACGGGAGGCCACTGGGACAGATCTCTGAGGTGTGCATTTTGCGCCTTATGTCCCCACGCCGCAGTGATCAGCGAATTCACCAAAGTCGTGCCCGTCCTCGTCCAGCGGGTGTCCGAGGCGCGGTGACATGCACGGACGGGCACGGTTTACAACGCACCGAGCGAGGTACCGAGGCCTTGCACATCGGAACGCAACTGGCCCACGGCCGACCCGGTGATCTGGCCTTGGGCTAGTTCCTGGTCATAGACCTGGACAAGCTGCTGGTACTGCTGCTGTACCTGCAGCGGGCTCTCGCCTGCCGGGCGGAACAACAACTGCTGTAGCTGGTTGAACATGCTCTGCCCTGCCTGCTGGGTCAGCTGCCCGTCAGCTACCGCAGCTGTCAGTTCACCCGTCAAGGCGGCAGCGGCTGCGGCGACCGAAGGCAACCCGCCAGGCTGCGCTGGCGCCACGGCCGCCGCGGTCGGCGGGATGGTAGCAGCGGGAGACTGGTTCGGCTGCACCGTGACGGTCGCCTGAACCGTGACGGTCGGCTGCACTGTAGGTGTTGCCTGCACCGTGGGAGTCGGCCGCGCGGTTGGCGGTGAGGTCTGAGAATTGCCGACCGAGCGGAACGAGCCGACCTTGAGCACCACGGCCAGCGCGATCAGCGACGCGACCAAGGCGATCGCGAGCACCGCCTCAACCGGGCGCGGACGCCTCCATCCGGGTAGAGTGCTGCCTTGCCGCTGCCTTCCGACTGGAACCGACAACACTGCCGTTTCATCTGGACTTAGCACGCCAAGCAGCCCGGCCCGCGCAGCGGCGGCACTGGGCGGCCGGTCGGTCGGCTCTTTGGCCAGCAGCCGTCCGATGATGTGATCTAGGCGCGGCGGCAGGTCCGGGCGCAGCGTCGACGGTGGGACGGGGTAATCGTGCACGTGGCGGTAAGCGAGCCCGACCGGCGATTCTGCAGAGAACGGCGGGGCACCGGTCAGCATCTCGAACAGGACGCAGCCCAGCGCGTACAAATCGGCCTGCGGCCCGGCAGGACGCCCGGAAGCCTGCTCAGGCGACAGGTACGCGGCGGTACCCAGCAACACCGCCGTCCCGGTCACACCGGTCCCGCCGTCGACCCGCGCGATGCCGAAGTCAAGTACCTTGACTTCGCTCCCGGCCAGCACGATATTGGCCGGCTTGATGTCACGGTGCACCAGCCCGGCAGCATGCGCCACTTCCAGTGCCTCGCACACCGCCGCGGCGATCCGCACCGCCTCACCCAGCGGCAGCGTCCCGGCCCTGTCCAGCACCTGCCGGAGGGTCAGGCCCGCGATAAGTTCCATCACGATGAACGGCGTCGAGCCGTCCACTCCACAATCAAAGACTGTCACCAGCCGCGGGTGACTCAACCCCGCCGCGTGCCGGGCCTCCCGCTCGAACCGGGCCGCGAACCCAGGGTCGGCAGCGAACTGCTGGTTGAGCACTTTCACCGCGACATCACGGCTGAGCACCTCATCACGCGCCCGCCACACTGTGGCCATACCGCCAGTTCCCAGCACCTCGCGCAGTACATACCGGCCAACAAGCGCCCTCGTGCCTGTCACAGCTATAGTCCACTCCCGGCCGCGGATGCCACCCTCATAGCCAGCAACTTATACAAAATGCCAGCATTCGACACCCGCTTCGCGTTGCGCCAGAAGAGATCCGCACACGGGCTGCTGGTGTGGGCTACCGCTACTAGCTAGAGGCCTCAGGGTGAGGTTGCATCGGGCAGCCAGAGGGCCGGGCCGGCCAGGCGAAGACGGGTGCGGCGGGCAGCGAAGTCGGGCATGGATCGCTCAACAGCATGCCAGAAGGTTTCGTCGTGGCGAGGATGGCGAACATGTGCGAGTTCATGGACGAGGACGTAGTCGACGAGGTCGGGCGAGAGCTGCATCGTGGCCCAGTGGATGTTGAGCTTGCCTTGGGCGGTGCAGGAGCCCCATCGGTAGCCGAGCGGCAGCACATGTGGCCCGGCAACATCAACTTCCATGCGGAGCGCCCACGGGCCGATGCGCTTGCGCAGCCATGGTTCACCGACCTGCCGGTACCAGCGGACCAGGTGGCGGGTGGCATCGTCTGTGCTTCCGTCAGCGCAGTCGCGGCGCAATTCAAGGCGGCCGCGGTGGAGGCGGACGGGGCGCTCTGCCTCGCCGACCAGCAGGAGGCGGTAGCTCCGACCCAGGTACGGGAAACCTTCCCCGGTGACGAACTCACGCGGTGACCTTAGGGTGCCCGTCTCGGCGCGCTCGCGGAGCTTGGCGTACACCCACTGGCGTTTCGCGGCGATCGCCTTCACCAGATCCGCCTCGCCGGTCTCGGGCGGCGCCGCTACGGTAAGCGTAGCGTCACGCTCGACCGTGAGCCGGACCGTCCGGCGCCGGTCGCTGACCGTAACGTGGACGTCTAGGTCGCCGATATGCATCACGTGAGGTTCCATGACAGTGTGTCATGCTAGTCGGGTGGTGTTAGTCCTGCGACTGCAGGTATGCCTTGTTGGCCCTGATGATCTCGGTCAGCTTGTCGGCTAGGGCAGGTGCCTGCTCCGGCTGGCAGATGCCGTCGGTGATCAGCGCGACCGTGATCTCCTTGGCGAAGTCGGCCTGATCGGCCGGGTGCCGCCAGAAGTCCCGCTTCTTCGTCCGCGCGAGGGCCAGGCTGTTGAGCTTGCGGGAGAAATCGCTGAGGCGTCCGGCCTGCTCCTGGCCGACGACTCCGTCGGTCGCGGTTTCCTCACCATTGATGAGGAACGCGATCTGACGTCCATCACCGGCGCGTGCGCGCTCGGTGCCGGCACCATCCCGCCTCTGTTGAAGACCGGCTCGCCGCTGCGATAGACGTCGCCGAGAAGACCGTCTGCCACCGCTGGGCGCGAACACCCAGACACCGGTGAGCGAACCATACACGGCGATGCAGGCCAGCTCAGCCCAGTAGCGGGTCCACACCCGCAAGTAATCGCACGGGCGGTCAGCCAGTCCGGGCATGCTGGAACCGTGGACACTTGGAGGACCCAGGACCAGGGCATGTTCGTAGCCGCGGACGTGTGCTACCTAGCCTGCGGCCAGGCCCGGGCCGCGGCCGTGGTCTGCGCTGATCCCGGCTTCACACGCCGGGTGGCCGACCGCGCTGAGCTGGTCGCCGGTGTCCAGCCCTACCAGCCGGGCCAGTTCTACCTCCGCGAGCTCCCGCCACTGCGAGCAGTACTGAACGGCCTGGCCGGCATGACCCTGCTCGTGGTCGACGGCTACGCCGACCTGGACCCCGACGGACGGCCCGGACTCGGCGCCCATGCCCACGCCGAGTTCGCCGTCCCGGTGATCGGCGTGGCCAAATCCGCCTTCCGCACCGCGACCCATGCCATTCCCGTGCTCCGCGGCACCTCGGCCCGCCCGCTGTACGTCACTGCTGCCGGAATGCCCCGCACGGAGGCCGCCGACCTCGTCCTGCACATGGCAGGCCAGCACCGGATCCCCGACGTCCTGCGCCGCGCCGACACCCTCGCCCGCAACGGCCTGCCACAGCAACCATGAAGCCCACCTGCCGGCAGAGCGCAGCAGCATTCGCGGCACCGGCGCGGCGAGCCGTGTTCTCTTGACCGGCTCCGGAAGTTGAACTGGCGTGTGGAGGCGCGACGGCTTCGACCAGGTCAGCCATGGACCCGGTCAGCTCCGTCCGCTGCGGCCCTAGGCTTGCGAGCCTGCAGGTACTGATAGGCAAGGTGGCTAGAGAGGTGTAGTGATGGCTCCCTCCGACGATCCAGCTGCACCACGACGCGTGCTGACAGAGGCAGGTTCTGCTCCGCGCAGATCACGTCGGCAAGGAACTCCTGCACCACTAGGCTGCACCAGCCCCAATACCACCACACAGCTATCCGGCACCGGCGAACTCTGGCATTCTTTCTAGTACGTGCTAGATTTCTGAGAGCATCCGCACGCAGAGTCAGGTGCCGTTCTCGCTGATCTGGGCGGTGTCCAGGCCAGCCTGGGCATGGGCCTTGGTGATGATCTCGACGACCTCCGCGGGGTCGTCGGCGACCTGCAGCAGGTCTAGGTCACGGGTGCTGATCTTGCCTTCTGCCTGGACT
>Ga0335075_10013925_pt1 | contig 12101 bp, 12 predicted proteins | sample Lox_Sample_24_FD_206723 | JGI IMG/M metagenome (GOLD analysis project Ga0335075, IMG submission 206723) | Soil microbial communities from Loxahatchee National Wildlife Refuge, Florida, United States - Lox_Sample_2.4 | ecosystem: Environmental > Terrestrial > Soil > Wetlands | place: USA... | reverse complement strand
CAGGTGCATCAGGTGCCAATCGTTCATCTGCCCGTCTTCGGACGAGTACTGTGCCATCGGGGCAATCACGATCCGGTTGGCTAATTTCAAGTTGCCGATTTGCATCGGAGTGAACAGCATTGGGTGACTCATAGAACTCCATCTGGCCCGATTTCAAATGGCCGACATGCCGCCGTCGACCGACAACTCCACCCCATTCACGAAGCTCGAATCGTCTGAAGCAAGAAACAGCGCGGCCATCGCAATTTCCTCAGGACGCCCCATCTTTCCCCGCGGGATCAGGGATTCGAACATCTCCTTCGCCTCCTTGGTGAGAACTTGGTCCTGCATCGGTGTGGCGATCGGCCCCGGACTCAGCACGTTCACCCGGATATTCCTGCCCTTCAGCTCGTTGAGCCACGCGCGTGCGAATGAGCGCAACGCCGCCTTGCTCGCCGCATAGACGCTGAAACCAGGAAAACCTTTTACCGAAGCAACTGACCCGGTCATGAAGATCGATCCGCCATCGTTGAACAGCGGCAAGGCCTTCTGAATCGCAAACAGCGTGCCGCGCACGTTCAGACCGAAGATCGCATCGAAGTGCTGCTCGGTAATCTCGCCCAGCGGTGCAGCTTCGCCCCAGCCAGCGCTCGCATACAGGACATCGATCTTGCCCTTTTCCCGCTTGACGGTATCGAACAGGCGGTCGAGATCGTCAAGATTGGCCGCGTCACCGCGCACGCCGGTCACGTTCCGGCCAATCAACTTGACGGCCTCATCGAGTTGCTCCTGCCTTCTGCCTGTGATGAAAACGTACGCTCCTTCTTCGACAAAACGCATGGCGCTCGCCAGCGCCATGCCGCTTGATCCTCCCGTGACGACTGCGACCTTACCCTTTAGCTTTCCCATAATTGCTCCCTTCGATTGATGGCCGTCCGCGTTCGTGATTACAGAACGGATACGCTCCGCGCCAACTCATTCCTGAATTTGATACAGGCTAAGATCTCCGTTGCACCGCATTGCAAGCTTGCGTGATCCATCCGGGTAATCAGGAACACTCACTACAGATGTATTCGAAGGTGAGTCGGATGCACGATTTTGCGATCTAATATTTCAGTGGCCAGCAAGATCATGAAAAAAGGGAATGGAAAGACAGGACGACCGATCAGCTTTGACAAAGACGGAGCTCTCGAGGCGGCGATGCTGCTTTTTTGGGAACGGGGGTACGAAGGAACATCCATGGCCGATCTTACTCAGGCGATGGGCCTCAACCCCTCGAGCATCTACGCGGCCTTCGGCGATAAGCACGCCTTGTTCCAGCTCGCCGTAAAGCGCTATATGGAAAAGCGAGCGATCTACGCAGGTAAGGCCCTGGAAGAGCCGACACTGGAAAAGTTCATTCGTGCGCTCTTCTCAAACACGGTTGCGTTCCTCACCACGCCCGGCCATCCGCCGACCTGCATGACGCTGGCGGGCGCGGTGGGGTGCAGCCTGGACGCTGCGCCGGCCAGAGATCTCATGACGGAGATTCGGAAACAGAATCAAGCCGCCTTAAGAGAGCGCCTTCTAAAAGCGCGGAAGAGCGGAGAGTTGCCGAAGGGTATCAACTTGGACGACTACACGAGGTATCTGTCTACGATCATCGCAGGACTATCCATCCAGGCGGCCAATGGTTCGACGAAGGCGGAACTCAACCGGACCGCCCAGATGGCCCTTCAGCACCTTGGTTACTGAACGGCCACGGACACGGACCTTCGATAATCGGCAATCTCGCCCAATTTGACGGCTTCGCCCCCGTCGTCGGCCACGCGAGCCCGCGGCGAGATACAGATCGAAATCGCTGCCGGAGGAGTCCCGGTTTATTGATGCTCTTCCTGGATTTGTCTTGGACAGCGAGAGAGTCCCGTGAGTCGCGAGCAGCTTGCGACAATTGCCGCCGGCATTCCGAGCGCATCTAGAAGAGGCGCGGAAGCGTAATACGCCGTGGGAATCCAGTCGGGAACGGATTCGAATCGATTTTGGATGAGCGCGAAAGCCCGAAGTCGTCAACTCTGGATGCGTTCTGGTAGACTGAGTTTCCGCAATCCAGGTTGCACCCCGTCCGCGGAAAGGGAATATCCCACCTGAACCGGTTTCTAGACATCGAGTCATGACTTCTCTTTTGCCCGTGCAGCGGACACCGGGCCCGAAAAGGAGAAGTGTATGTCTCGTGAATTGCCCGCCAAGCCCACCCTCGAATATCTGAGGAAACAAGCCAAACAATTCCACCGCACAATGCCTCAGGGCAAACTGTCCGACGCGCAGCATGTGCTGGCCCAAGAGTATGGTTTCAGTACCTGGGCAACGCTGAAGTCTCATGTCATTACACTGGGTCTTCCGCCCGCCGAGGCCCTGAAAGTCGCCGTTTGCGATGGCGATGCTCAACGCGTCCAGGAACTTCTTGAGAGCCATCCCGAATTAAGAGTAAAGATCGACGAGCCACTGCCAGACTACGGCTTCGGCCAACATGCGCTGTTTGCTGCCGTGCAACGGAGCGATCGGAGAACCATTGATGTCCTTCTCCGCGCAGGCGCCGACATCCGCAAGCGAACCGAATGGTGGGCGGGTGGATTTGGCGTGCTCGACGATTGCGATCCAAGCCTGGTGGGCTTTCTTAGCGACCGTGGCGCGGTGATGGATGCGCACGCTGCGGCCCGGCTGGGGAGGATAGAAGAACTCAGTGACCTGATCGCGGCGGACCCGGAGATCGTCCATGCCAGAGGTGGAGACGGACAGACGCCTCTGCATTTCGCGTCGACGGTTGAGATTGCCGAACTCCTTCTCGATCGTGGTGCTGACATCGACGGACTCGACGTGGACCACGAGTCGACGCCCGCACAGTACATGCTACGTGTCGAGCAGAAGAGGCATTACCCGCAAGATCGTCAGAATGTTGCCCGCTACCTTGTGTCGCGCGGGTGCAAAACCGACATTCTCATGGCCACGGCACTTGGAGACATGAATCTTGTGCGTCGTCATCTTGACACCGCCCCCGACTGTATTCGGATGAGTGTGTCGGAGCAATGGTTTCCGAAAAAGGACCAGCGTGCAGGAGGCACGATTTACATCTGGATGCTGGGCGCAAATCGGACGGCACACATGGTTGCGCGTGAGTTTGGGCACGAGGAGATCTTTCAGCTGCTTGTGGGACGGACTCCAGGAGATCTGAAACTGGCCCTGGCCTGTGAGTTAGGCGATGAAAGCATTTTTCAGGATTATCTGACCAGGTATCCGGATAGCACGAGGGCGCTGTCGGATGTGGACCGGCAAAAGCTGCCGAAGGCGGCGCAGAGCAACAACACAAAGGCTGTGCGGCTGATGCTGGAGGCAGGTTGGCCAGTCAATACTCCCGGCGAAATGGGAGCGACAGCGCTGCATTGGGCAGGCTTTAACGGCAATGCCGAAATGATGCGTGACTTATTGCGGTTTCATCCGGATATCGAACTGAAATCGCAGCAGTATGCGGGAACGGCGCTGTCATGGGCCTTGTACGCTTCCGGAAACGGCTGGCATCGGGACACGGGAGATTTCGTAGGAGCCGTTCGCGCCCTTCTTGAAGCCGGAGCAGTTCTTCCCAACGACCCCGAAGCGCTGGAGCCCAGTGACGCGGTGCTGGAGGTGTTGCCATGAATGCAACCAAGCGCCCGGTTTCCATCTGGATTCTCTCCGGCCTGTATATTGCAGTGGGGATAATCGCCTTTACTTACTACTTTCCTGAACTGATGGCACACCAGGACGACGTCGTGTGGATCGAACTCACTGAATTGCTGGCCATCGTTTCGGGAGCGTTCATGTTTCGGGGGCATAACTGGGCGCGTTGGCTCGCGCTCGTTTGGATGGCCTTCCACGTAGCGATCAGCTTCCCGGTGTATCGCCAGATGGCTATTCACATGGCAATCTTTGCAGGGATTGCCTGGGTCCTCTTTCGTCCTGACGCGCGGCGGTATTTCGCGATCCTTGCCAGCGAGGATCGGGAATTGAAGTCCGTCTTAGCACGTGAAAAAAATCCGAAATACCTGGGCCAGAATGAGACAAACAGCGAGATTCAACGCCGGCTGTTTCTCAAGTTTGGCCAGATGACAACCATCGCTCGAGCCGATCGGCGTACGTGCGGCTCGAGCGATGCTCGGAGCCGTCCGCGAGTTTCACTGTGAATTCGCGGTTCTCGATGGATCGCAGCTCCAATATGCCTTTGGACCGCACAATTCGAGAGCGGTGGATGCGAAGAAACTTTGCCGGATCGAGCCGCTGTTCAATAGAAGCCATTGTCTCCCGCAAGAGAAAAGAACGACCATTGACGTGCAGTTCAACATAGTCACCCGCAGCCCCAATCCACTCAACATCCTCCGCCATGACGATTTGAATGCAGGGCCCGGTCTGCACGGTAAACCGCGACGCGAATCGATCCGAGGTGCGGTCCAGCATTGCGATGACCCGCTGCGCCATATCGGCCCTTAATTCGGAATCGACAAGATCGCGAGCTCGACCGACCGCCTCCGCGAAGCGTGTGTCGTCCACCGGTTTCAAAAGGTAATGCAGCGCATGAACATCGAATGCCCGCAGAACATGTTGCTCATACGCGGTGAGAAAAATAACCGCGGGCAGGTTTTCTTTGGGTAATGCGCGCAGGACCTCAAACCCGTCCATGCCCGGCATCTGGATGTCCAGGAAAACGACATCAGGAGAGAGCTCTAAGATCGTCTTCACTGCCGACGGCCCGTCTCCGCATTCGCCGGCGATCTCCACATCCTTGAATCGACGCAGCCTGTGAGCAACGCCACGGCGCGCCAAAGGCTCGTCATCGACGATTAGGGCACGCATGAAGAAATCTCCTCGAGGTTGCGAGCCCGGCGTAGCGGCAATTCGAGCACAACTTCGCAACCGCCCGCTTCAGGCCACGCAAGCGAAAACTCGAAATCCTCCCCATAGAGAGTCTTCAGGCGCTCCGCCGTATTTCTTAAACCGATTCCATTTCCATAATCTTTCTGCTCTCCCTCGCCACGCGGTCCAGAGTTTCCAATCACGATTCGTAACCTGTTGGCATGGAGCGCACTCCTGATCGCAATCCACCCGCCTTCGACCAGCGGCGCCACTCCGTAGCGCACAGCGTTCTCAACCAGAGGCTGGAGCAACATGTTGGGCACCAGTGCATCCCGCGTTTCCCATGAAACACCCGTATCGATTTTTAACCGCTCCCCCAGCCTTGTTTGTTCAATCGCGAGGTACCCCTCGGTAAAAGCCAGCTCCTGGGAAAGCATTACCTCTGCTGCGACTTCGGAGTCCAGGCTGGTGCGCAAAAGATCTCCGATCTGCGCCAGCATCCGCGTGGCCGCCGGCGCATTTCCATCCAGAATGAGGGTGGAGACCGCATTGAGCGAATTGAACAGGAAGTGCGGATTCAACTGATAGCGAAGTGCAAGCAGCCGGGCCTCTCTGAGCTCAGACTCGGCGCGAAGCAACCGCTCCTTCTCGATGCTCGATTGCTGCCATTGCTTGATGCTGAAGTACAGACTGCACCAGATGAAGAGAATAAAAAACGACCACAGCACGGTTGCAACCACAGCGTGCCACGGAACGACAGGATGGAAAAACCGCAAAACAAGGCAGGCTGCGCAGCCCGCCGGAATCGCTACTGCCATCGACGCCGCGGCCGCCTTCGATTCAAAAGTGATCCAGGTCGGCGACTGTTGCAGCAGCCGCCGGCAAACGGGGCGCAGGGCAAAACTGCCCAGAAACATAAACGATATCGGCACGAGCTCGTTGTCGATCGACACACGATTGGTCAAGAGATAATGAATCGCTTCGAGAAGATCGAACAGATAAAAGCAGCTCCATCCAATGATTTGGATCTGCCAGAAGGACCGCAGATGCAGGACGCCACCCGGTTTCATGACTAGGATTTTAGCTTGGTTGACGAATCGTCGATCCACGGCCTGGCGCACAAATCCTTCGGTTCATCGCATTTCTCAATCGCCCAGCCGAATGGGCCAGGCCCAACGATTTCCTTGAGCTACGCTCTGACCACGGCTCGAAGTCCGAGGCAAATTGCCGCGCAGTATCAAGCAATACGGTAATCATCGCAACGCGAAGGAACGTTGGAGAAGGCACAATGATCGCCGTGGATCGGAAGGAAGCAAGTCCTCTGCATCAGCAGATATACGACGGATACCGCGCCGCCGTCCTTCGAGGTGAATTGCATCCCGGCGATCGCATTCCCTCAAGCCGGAATCTGGCCCGGGATCTAAGCGTATCCCGCTTCCCTGTGCTCAACGCATATGCGCAACTGCTCGCTGAGGGCTACCTGGAAACCCGCGATGGTTCAGGGACGTTCGTCTCGAGGTCACTGCCGGAGCAACAGATGTTAGTAGCCGAAGCGGCAGACGATGCGACGCAAACCATCTCCGGCGCTCGTCCGGTGGCGCGACGCAATTCCTTGTATCGAACATTCCGCTTTCCCCGCATGCTGCGGGGATGGGGCTCGTTCGGGGTTCACCAGTCCGCTCTGGAGCAGTTTCCGTTCCATGTATGGTCGAGCCTGGTTAGCCGTTACAGCCAAAATCCTCAAGCCAGCGCGATTCATCACGTCGATCCGCTCGGTTCAGAACGCTTCCGCGAAACGATCCGCGACTATCTCCGCACTTCGCGCGGAGTCAAGTGCGAGGCCGATCAGATTATGGTCGTATCCGGTTTCCAGCAGGCTCTCGACATCACCGTTCGCGTATTGCTGGACCCCGGAAATTCGGTATGGGTGGAAGAGCCTGGATGTTATTTGCAACGCACAGTTCTCGCCGCGGCCGGCTGCCGGCTCGTCCCTGTTCCGGTGAATAGCGAGGGCCTCATTGTCGCCAGCGGCCTGCAGCGATCCCGCAAGGCGCGAGCCGCCTTCGTAACTCCGTCGCATCAATTTCCGCTGGGATCGACGATGAGCGCCACCCGGCGCATGCAACTCCTCGACTGGGCACAAGAGTCAGGCGCATGGATTATTGAGGACGACTGCGACAGCGAGTATCGATACGAGAGTCAGCCAATCGCATCGATGCAGGGCATGGATGTAAATTCGAGGGTAATCTACATTGGAACATTCAGCGAGGTGCTGTTTCCCTCGATACGTCTTGGCTACGTTGTGATTCCCCGCGACCTGGTTGAGATGTTTATTACAGTCCGCCACGCCATGGATATTTCTCCCCCATACCTCTATCAGGAGGTAATGACGGAGTTTATCAACGCAGGACACTTCGCGCGCCATCTTCGAAAGATGCGTCAGATCTATAGTCAACGGCGCGCCGCTCTGATTGAAAGCCTCTCCGACGAATTCCCTGTCGATTCGGGATTGGAGATACATGGAGCCGACGCCGGAATGCACCTGACCGTCACTCTGCCACGAGGACTGAGCGATACCGAGATTTCAGCAAAGGCGGCGCGCGAAAGATTATGGCTCTGGCCGTTGTCGCCCTCCTATATGGGAGAACCCCGGCAGGGATTTGTTCTCGGCTTCGGCAGCACGCTGGTAGATCAGATGCCGCGGGCAGTGTGCCAAATGAAGTCTATTCTGACTCGCTGCTAGAGCCTTTTCAATTCAAGGATTAAGATTGGAATCTTTGCAGGTGTCAAAACGTAGTCACTGCACTCTGGTCCGAGAGACCGGTGACTTTTCGACCGACGAAAGCCCCGATAAGGAGCGAACCTCTACCAAACGAATCATCGCTATCGGTCAACCGGCACCCGTTCGTGATCATTAGCTTGAAAGGCGGCACAACTGCTTCAACCGGAGAATCACATGCGGAAGAACAATGTCATGCATACAACTCTCACTGTGGCCATTTTGGTCTGTTTATCCAGCCCGGTCTGCTTGCAAGGACAGGCTGAAAAAACTTCCTACCCTGCCATGGCTCCTCTCGATCAGTATCTGATTGCGGACGAAAATGCTGAGATTGCATTGGCTCGCAGTGCCGCGCCACCATCCATCTCCGGCGCGGCCGACGTGATGGTGCTGGGACGGCAGGGATACACGACCGCCGTGCGCGGCACGAACGGCTTTCTCTGCATGGTGGAAAGGTCGTGGGCGCAGAGCGAGGATGACGCAGAGTTCTGGAATCCGAAGATGCGCGCACCCCATTGCTTCAACGCGCAAGCTGCGAGGAGCTTTGCGCCGATCTATCTGATGAAGACCAGACTTGTGCTGGCAGGAAAATCGAAAGCTGAGATCGCCGAGGCCGTCAAGTCAGGGCTGGATACGAAAGAGCTGCCTGCCCTCGAGCCGGGCGCCATGGCGTACATGATGTCGAAGCAGCAGTATCTGAACGACCGCGGTAAAAGCTGGCACCCGCATGTGATGTTCTACTCTCCTGGCGATATGACCAAGAGCTGGGCGGCCGATGCCCCAGACTCGCCCGTCATGCTGGCGGTTGACCCCGAGGAGCGTGTGACGATTCTGTTCGTCCTCGCCGACAAGTGGTCCGATGGGACGCCCGCTCCGCTGAACACGCCCTGATCCGCGGCGACCCGCTTTCAGAAGTGAAGTCTAACAAGCAGCATCCCAGTCTCCAATCTTCGCTGCGCCTGGGCCTTATTGCTGGGGCGGGCAGACCGATCAGGAGCTAAATCCGCCTCAAGGTCTTCCTGCCTCTTGCTCGAGCTTTTGAGGGTTTCCGTTTCGCCTTGGCCATCGCCACATCGGACGAAGAGAGCTCGCTCGCCTCTTGGAAGGCTCTGACGATATGCTCACCCAAATCGATCGAACCGTCGTGGAACCATGCCCCGACTCCATGGCTGAGAGTTGCCATGCCCATCTGTGCCGCCAGATTCGCCTGTGGAACCGTGAGGCCGCGCTCGCACAGCGCCGACGCGACCGCGGCAACTAGCGATCTGGTCTTGGCCGTCGCGCGTTCCTGCAGTGCGGGACTACTGGCAATCACGCGTTGACGGGGCTCAGTGAACGGCCGGTTCTCAACAAATATCTGCTTCACCGAGTTGAACGCCACAAACAACGTATCCCATGGGCCAAGAGCTTGAGGAGCGCTGCGCACCGCCGTCGTCAGCGCTTCTCTGAACGCAGCGTCGCCATCAAAGAGCACCTCGCGTTTGTCGGGAAAGTGACGAAAGAAGGTCCGCTCCGTCACGCCCGCCTTGGCGGCAATCTCAGCCGCTGTCGTTTCCTCGTATCCGCGGTCACGAAACAACTCCAGTGCCGCCCACTGAAGGCGCCTCCGTACTTCCTCTCCGTTTCTCGGCATCGGCTCCGCCTTATTGTCAGTCACTGACAATATGTGTTATTTGTCAGTTACTGATGCTTCTCGTGTCAGTCACTGACAATTCTAGCTCAAAGCCGGGATTGTATGACCGTCATCCTCGCTGAATCGCCAATCGATTTGGCGAGCCTCACCCAAGGAGAACACTTGTGACCAGTCCCGCGCTGACGATGAAAGCACTGCGTCTCGAAACCTACGGCAAGCCCCTCGACGTACTCCGCCTCGATGACGTTGTTATTCCCAACCCGGGCGCCGGGCAAGTTCGTGTCCGTGTCCATGCCTGCGCACTCAATCCTGCGGACTGGGCCGTGTGCGAGGGCTTCTTGCCCGTTCCTCCTCCAAGAGGAGTCGGATTCGATGTCTCCGGCACGGTCGACGCTTTGGGCGAAGGAGTGACGAACGTCAACCTCGGCGACCGTGTCTTCGGTGTTCCTGATTACACCGGCTACCCAACCGGCGGAGCCGCCGAATATGCCGTCCTCAAAGTCTTCCTACCTATTCCAGAGGGATTGGATATCACAGAGGCTGCCGCGCTTCCCATGGCGGTCGAGACAGCCGCACGCAGCATCGATCTCCTCCCCCTCACCGCCGGCCAAACGCTTATGGTCAACGGTGGCGGAACCATGACCGGATTCGCTGCCGTTCAAATCGCTCTGCTTCGCGGCGCGCATGTGATCGCGTCTGCAGGCGAGACCTTCGCCGATCGACTGCGTGAACTTGGAGCCAAGGTGACACCTTACGGCGAAGGAATGGTCGAACGGGTTCACAAACTCGCAGGCGGAGCACCTGACTTTGCGCTGCATACTGCGCAGGTCAGGGGCACACTGCCCGATCTGGTCAAGATCGTGGACGGCGACCCCAAGCGTGTCTTCAGCTTCGCGGATCGGGACGAAGAAGGTATCGGCGTCCGCACCCCGTGGAGAGAGCAGGGCCGTGGCCTTCGCTATGAGGTGCTCGGGCACTACGCTCAGCTTGCCGCGGAGAAGCGCTTTTCCATTCCGATTGCTCGAACCTTTGCCCTGGAAGACTGGTGTGAGGCGGCAGAGATAAGCATGAACAAGAGGGCTCACGGCAAACTCGTGCTCCTGCCTGGAGCGGCCAGTGCCGGAAAGGCATAGGACTGAATGGTGTGTTGAATAACAGCGGATACATACGTACCAGACCCTGATTCCGATGGGGATGTGCTGATACTCGCACTGCACTTAACGTTGCATGAAGTAGCGAATTGGGAGTCCGTATAGGAACAATTGCCTGTCGCAGAGGCGGTCTCCTGATGGTCGCCAACAAAGGTGCCAGACGCGTTCACAGCATGTTCCTGGTAGTCGGTCGCGGTTGCTGCATCTGTATGGTCGTAGTTCCATACCGAGCAGTCGGGTACGACACTTTGAGCGAAGAGCGGAAAGGAAACGAGGGCGATGAGAGCGATGACGATTCTCTTCATTGATTCCCCCCGATGGCGGGAAGCGGTGCGGCCAGGTCGCGGTTCAGGTCCGTCTGAGAAAATCCGCAGCGGCCATGAGAGCAACATACGTCCCGTTTAGTTGGATCGCAGCTGGCGGCTGGCATTTCGTTATCTCTGATCCAAGTCGTTACAACTGAGGTATTCCGTAAGCGGCTCTGCAAGAATCCTTCCGGGTAAGTCGGAGTTGAGAGAATGCGCCACATTCCAGCTGAGGCTCCACTAATGAGGTCGTTCTCTGCCACGAACTCTTTTCCATGGGAATCTGTTCCAAACAGATAGATCGCCTTGTGCGGCCCAGTAGATTTACCGTTTAGCGAGGCATCTACCGTAAAGGAGACATAGGAGGTGTATTTCACAGGATTTTCCTTCCCCGACCAAAATGGCGATCCTATCTCGATCGCCTTTGAGACCGGGCGTGCCATCATCTCCGTCTCTGCAGCAGCGTCTGACTTGCGCGCCTGCGTCCAGAAGACATGCTCTCCCCTCCATAGGGATTGAACACCGTTATCCATGTAATAACGGCTGGAGGACCCAGAGCCTAGTATCAAGGTGACGGAAGACTCTGGCGTGACGAAGTCCCCCCAGGGACGGTCAGCAATACTGGCGACAGCTCCGGTTTCGAAGTCTGTCAGAGTAAATGTCGGTACGGCCTTATCAAGGCGAGAGGCTAGATCATATTGGTCGACTGGCTTTCCCAGTTCTTGCGCTTGAGCGAGGTCCGAGACTGCCTCCACGGCGCAGAGAAAGCTAAATTTCGCATACGAGTTACGCACGATCTCTTCATCGGGCGACATACTTTGGACTGATGATTTAAGGAACAGGCTGCTCAGACAAACAGCCAGGATGGTAATTTCGCGAGTGCCTCTCATGGGATGCCTCCGCACTACAGGATTTCTCGAATTAACGAGAACACTTCATGGCAAAGCGAGGCATTAACCACCTTAAGACCAAAATCTAAATTAGGGTCGAGAGATACAGCACAGGAAGCCCACCGCGAATAACCTATTTTGGCTGCTGTACATAGTAATCGCAAATGAGTTGGCAAACCCTTCGCGAATCGTGCAGCTAATTAGTGCCGCGCACTGAGTTAGTGAATGATATATCGTTAGCTAAAATGATAATTACCGGCCGCCTCCGGTTTCGCCCCTTTCACCTCGACAGTCCTGGGGGTAATACGGTTGGAGTGCCCGGCAAATTCTGTACTAGCAGGAGTGAGACAAACTGGTATTTTGATAGGCCTGGAATGGCACGCCGTCAATTCACCCTCGTCCCCCGCTAGCTCCTCCCCGCTGCGCCCGTAATCAGCGGCCCGCCAGACGATCCATCCGCCGCATCAACCCCTTGGCATCGACCGGAGCCCGTACCTTCGCGTC
>Ga0335075_10013924_pt1 | contig 12102 bp, 11 predicted proteins | sample Lox_Sample_24_FD_206723 | JGI IMG/M metagenome (GOLD analysis project Ga0335075, IMG submission 206723) | Soil microbial communities from Loxahatchee National Wildlife Refuge, Florida, United States - Lox_Sample_2.4 | ecosystem: Environmental > Terrestrial > Soil > Wetlands | place: USA... | reverse complement strand
ATAGATGGCCCGATCAATGCTCATCCTGATCACCCTGGTCATTGCAACTATGAGCTCGTACTTCCGAGGGATGCAATGTCCTTTGTCGTGCTCATATTCAGTTCTCGTATCCTTGTCGCATGCATCCCTCAGTCTCAGCGACTCTTCATACATGAAGTCCTTCTTCCCTCCAAGGATATGCGCAGTTGGCGTTCTGATCCTAAGGCCCTTGGCGACCATCTGCTTCTGCTCTTGCCACAGGCCACCGTTGAAAAATATGGCAACTTGAAAAAGAGCCGGCTTAAAGGGATGCAATAATTGATGCTCAAGCATGAGAGCCATTAGCATCCCAGCGCCTTGTGAAAATCCCATTGCTCCATCAAAAGGTCCGTTTTCGACGAGATATTCTTTAAGATTTTCCATTCCTTGCCGGATGTTTGCCGCCGTGCTTGGCACTGGGTGCCATGAGAAATACGGGCCCTGGAAAATGGTATCAATACCTAAGATCATACAATTGGTCAACTATACGAACATTTTAAGGAAATCTGACAGAGACAGACTCGCCTTGTGCGGGACCAATTTCATATTCTCCATCAATGAATTCGAATTCATGGGTGCCTCCGAGTTCCTCGCGCAGTGGCGCTACGAAGTGTTAGCTTTATTCGGATCGGGCAATGACCAGGATCGCGGAAACGCGCTGTGCAGTCCGAGTCAAAGAACTTACTCTTCTTAGAATCAATGACTTCTCCAGCGACCATGGAGGAGTAGTGCCAGGACAAAAGAGGGGAAATTGTCTTCATTTGTACTTTGATTTATTTTGCAAAATTTTTGTGAAGTTGCAGAACTTGATTTATGAGAATTTGGGAAATGATGAAGTTAGTAACCAGTGCGGCATATCATTCCACTCTGACCTTCATGTTACTAGCAGCTTCTCAAAAATGTATCGTTTTGCATCGCTTCATACAGAGTAATAACAGATTTTCATGAGATTCTTTGTAAAGTACTGTATCGGTGAAGTGAAAGCTCAGATATATGGAAAATCCTTGACAAAATCTCCTTTCATTTACAGATGCTATAAATTTCCCAAGAGCTTGGACTCTTCCTTTAACCCACATCCAATCGCAGAAAATATCTGCCCCAGTAGCTCAATCATTTCCCAAATCCTTTACTGAATCATAGTCAGTTCCCGAGTAGGAGAAATACAGGACCTCCTCGATTAGTTAACGTAATTCCCATTATAAGAGTATCAAAACAACAAATATTTTTTTAGAGCAGTTTAGAGACCCTAATAGTCTCATCTTCCAACACACCTTCACTAACCCCACAATGCCGGACAGATTCCGCTAACGTGGATTCCTTGACTGAAGTCTGTATCAAATACATACAGTACGGGTACAAGCACAGCGTCTAACTTCTTGAAATGGTGACGGCACATCTGAAGCATCTACGCCTTTTGACAGACCGAAAGGAAGCTGAGATATAGGAATTTCGAGAACGAGGTCTTCAGTTCGATATCACGGCAGCAGAACGGAAGCTAGAAGCTCGCTTCAGCCAGCTCGATTGAATGGAAGACTTGTTCAAAGAGAAAAGCCTTGGCGGTAGAGGGGACCGCGAGGCTGCTTGAGAAGCTGAAGGATGGAAGCGCTGATAATAAGAGGATCATGAGGAGCTGGACAGAGAGGATTCAGGTCTTGAGGCTTGGTGGGGAGCTACCATTTCATAAGCGGAGGGGAAAGGGGATGCGCGAGGGCACGAATGTTTGATGGGAGCGGTAGTAAGGAGGTGGGTAGACCTGGGTCTTAGTATTAGTAACGCTATAGCAAAGCCTTCCACATAAGATCTGCCGACAGCAAGTTCTGCAAAAGCGAGAGATGACTGCTGCTCGGTGCAGTAATAGGTTGCTCCGGCTGCCGAAGATGAGATCGGCGAACGGTGTAGGAGAGCCTGTTGTCTCTTCGCATTTATCATGATCACTTCTGTGTGGTTGTTTTAAATTCGCAGGAGGTTGTCATAAAGGCGGGCTGGGAGTGGTACTTGAACGGACAAGGAGACTTCCGACTATACTCATGCTAGGTTTATAAAATCAAGAATTAGAAGCTATTTCCACAAAACTTATATCTTGTCTCCAATCTAACCGTAAGCAATATATCCTTGCAGACCAATCTAGATTTCAATTCCCTTATCCAGCCTAAACTTATACTCCTTAATCCCCGTAACACCCACATTCACCCTAAACAACGCTCCCCCAAACCTCGCACTCTCAGGATTCTTCTCTGGCTCATCCTCCTCTGCGCTCGTAACCCACAGCTCCTCGCCCACAAAACAAGGACACGTCACATTCCTTGTCGGCAATTCAACTTCACCAACCAGCTTCCCTTCGGTGCTAATCTTGAGGACTTTTCCTTCGCCGTACACGGCTTGCCAGATGTAGCCGTGAGCGTCCATCTTCCAGCCATCGGGGTCGCCCGGGCCATTGTGATAGTAGAAGACACGCTCATTGGAGATGGAGCCAGTTGTTGGGGAGAAGTCGTAGGCGAAGATGGTGTTTTCGGTGGAATGTGTGAAGAGGAGCGTCTTATTGTCCGGCATCCAGCCAATGCCGTTGGGTATGGTGACGGGGTGTTTCATAGGGTGGCGGGAGAGGTCGGAGTCGAAGCGGAAGAGAGTGCCTTGACATTTTATGAGAAAGAAGGAAAAACAGCTAAGGTGTTTGGGATGAAGAAAAATGGTTCGAGATAGAGCTGTAGCTTCAAGATTTCAAGCAGTCCTGAATAAAAAGATAGCATTGATTCTAATAACGAGACCAAATGTAGAGAAATTCATGGCAATAATGAGTGTACTCAAGGTAACAAAAATATCAGACTCACCTTCAGCTTGCGGTTCCCCGACATGAAAATCATTCATTGTCCCCACCCAAAACCTCCCCTCACTATCTACCGTGCCATCATTACTCCTCAGCCTGTCATCCGCCTCGGTACTATCATAAAACCTCGTCAAATGCTTATACTTACCTGTCTCCCTATCCAGCACCGCCAAGCCGGTCTTGCCACCCACCAAGATCTTTTTCTGCGGATCAACGCCCTCAATATCAGCGGTGACTCCAATAGGCATGTCTAACTGGAGGGTCTGCAGGGAAGAAGGCCCAAGAGAGAGGTCAATCACGTGCAGGCGGTGCTTTTTGATGTCTACGAAACGGAGCTCGTTGGCGGCAACTTCGTAATAGGGTGCTTCGCCAAGGCCGCAGTGGATGTTGAGGTAGGGCTCTGTGACTTCCCATCGCTGAAAATCTGCGCTATCTGCCATAGTCACTATCTGAGTATGTCGTGGATGGAATATTTTGTGTTTCAGTGAAATTAATGACGTCCGGCCAATATGATATTTCGTATGGTGATTACGTCAATTAATCTCTTGATACAAGAAAGTCCTTATGGGATTTTGTGGCATGGAAAAGAGTTCTTGAGGAAAAAAGATTTGAGTATGTGGCAATTTAGAATATCATATGGTTTGATCTTCCTATTGTATCAGGCTGTGCTGATTGAGCGGAATGCCGGTCCGCTCGTTCCAAAATGGAATTTCCCTGGGGCAGGACTTTAGCCGATTGTGGACGTCCAGGTTCGTAGTAATCACCAAACGACTAGGGAAATGGATATAATAATTCCGGGGAAGAAAGGCTGGACAGCCTTTGGCCCAAAGTTTTTTGCCTCTTATCACTGATCTTAAAGCATCTGCTAATATCCAGGGCAGCTGGTTCTTAGTCGACGAGTGTAACGGTATCGGATTTCCAATACCGGACTATATCCATCACGATATCGATTCGTGATTTATACTTCCAAAACGGCCAGAACACAAAATTTACTCAGCCTGGCTTTGCAGGTGAGGAGGCTCTTTAAAGAATTGACTTCACAAGGACGTTCCCAGACAAATTCGCAATGTGGCTTGTTCCTGACTTTTCGTATATGCCGGCGGGGTTAGCGAAGGTGTTTCCTGGCTATAGATTGCATGCAACAACATAAATGAGGGGTTTGAATGGACTATCCATGACCAGGTAGGAACGTGACACGCCGGTAAGAATTACCCTAATTCCGAATTGTATACCCTAATCAGGTGATTCAGGGGTTGCTAGAAAAAAACATTTCTATACCAGCTGAGTTATATCTTGTCAGGCCGGTTTACTAGCTTGCAAGTGTCGGGCTGTGATTAATGTTTTTAGGCATCAAAACGAGGTAGACAAACTTCGTGTGATCGGTTATGGCTGCGAAACTGGATTGAAGACCTGTTCGTCTTGCAAAAGGTTCGAGACCAAGGACCTTCAAAGTCCAAAGACATTCCTAACCGCTGAACGTGGCTGAGCTACAGTATTGTGTATGAGTGTATCTGGGCTGTAACTGGTGAGACGAAATTCCTATACTATCGCTAGTCTCCCAAGACCTCGGCGTCGATAGAACGATGATTTTACGTACCAATTATGATGCAGACGGGACCTTACATTACGCTTTGTTATCCTGGATAAAACAGCCCACCAATCCCTTGGAACAAGAAAGAGGATGCACGTACCATTTGTAGTGGTTCTGATAATCTTTTGCGTCTGGCCTAATCGAGGGGTTTAAAAATTTAACCAGATCGATCGGTGTACCCCCAAATCCCGCCCTCAGTTTATACCAAGGGGGTTTTTGCCGCCGCTCGACCCATCTAACGGGAGTCGAGAAGGAATGAGGCTTCCTGCAGGTGAGGTCTCAATGTGATCATGTTCGTCCAGCGTCGATCAGTCCTCCAGCTTTGTCATGAGTTGGCAGGTTCAGCAAGGAAACCATGTCAGCGTCGGCATTGCCGCCGTCTAAGAGAGATCTAATACGCGGAAACTCGCAACCGTGCACATGACTGCCTGTTTATGCATGTCAGTCATCTGCATTAGCAAGGATATGTACAACGTGCCTGATTGCGCGCTGTTTACGGAAAGCGAATCATTTTGCGGATACCACCTCATGCAGCTTTCCGCCTTGTTCCCGACGAACCCAACCCTGTTGGTTGCCTCGTTTTTGGGATCCAAGGCATGGCTTGCCTTACCTTACTGTTCCACAACTACTCGTACGGAGTACCTCTGCATTGACATCGTAACCAGGCTCTGCGCAGCATGACACACAATGATCAACAGTCAATCGCTCAGCCAGGACTCAAAGAATGATTTTTCACGGAAAGAGATCTGCGCTTTATGGCGGAAGAGTATTTCGGACAATTTGTGGATGTTGCGCACGGGGGAGGGTGGGCCAGTCGGTAATGCAAGGGCATTTTTAGCGTTGGGCGTCAAAAGGAACACTGTCCAAGTGTAGTGTTAAAGTAGTTTGAAAGAACCCAACTTGACCTGACACACACTCGATTCCTTAATCATAGTCGAGGGGTAACATGTAAGAAGGACTATTCACCGAGACCCAGGCTGCCCTTTAGCAGGCACGAAACACCTACCGCATGAGTAGCTTAGATGCATCCGGAATGCGCTCCGATACGTTCATGCACACGTGGGGCGCACAGTTGGTGCTACGCATGGACGATCCCATTGTTGGGGCTGACACTTTAAGGTAGAAAGGAGCGAGTAAGCGTGTTTGAGGTTCCAGCACTCTGGCTCACATCATACCAGACATCGGACGCCAACCAGCATGGGATGCACGTCGTGTAAAGTAGTGGGAAATAGCGTACCACTGCGGTGGGATGGAGATGTAGATTGTGATCACGAGTTCCAAAACACAACTTCGCATCATGAGATGCTGAAGAGTCGATGGAATTCTCCACCTTATCATTACTGGCAGCCAAATTCTCATCAGTTAATGAATACGACTTCTTATCATCTCGGGCTTAGACATACGTATTTGTCGGAGATTGATGGCTCCGGGAGGAGAATTGCACAAAGACTGTGGTGATAGCTTCATTTACCATTGGACTTTTCTAAACCTCAAGACTGTCGCCGTTTAACCAAGATTTCCCTTCCCTTGTTATTTCAGGATGCGATTAAATGACTGAAATTTGGGAGCCGATTGCAGTACGGGTTGTAAAAGTGTCTCAGACCTCCTAGTAAATTCGTAGTAAAGGTAGACTCATCACTTTAATCGCTGTTTCATTTCTAGCTTTCTCCATCTCATTGAGCTCGCATACAAGGATCTGCAGAGAATGACCTGACCTATTTTGAAGAGTGCCGGCTATCAGGTACGAATTTGGACTTTCAGGCCGCAATGGAAATACAGGGGGAGGCTTTTTGGAATGCGTGCTGACCGCCGTGCGCCTTGCGAAATGGGTGGCTGATGGGGTGCATTAGACGGCAATTGTCATTCACACAGATCTCATCAAGCATGCAAGATCTATTTCCTTATGGGTTAGGTAGGTACCGAGTGCTGGGTGAGGTATCTGACTGAGTCTTGCCCTATGGCAGGGTGAACGTCGGCGGCTTCTTTGAGATTATCGCCGAAGGCAGGAGGTGCGACGTTAGGGACAGGTACCTATCATGAGCAGCGAGACGACGGGCTGGTTATTGTCATCAGGACGGGATGGTTGACCGCCAACGTTCTGGAATGTCTAAGCGCTGTACCGAGGCGTAGGATGAGCTACTGCACCTCACCATGCTGCCCGCTCACCGGTCAACTGCACACGCGCAGATGGCTCTATCCCATAAGACCCTGCAAGGCTCGAGTATGTTGATGTAACCATTTCATTAAAATTTTCGCAGAAAGTATGCGACTTCTGGTTTACATAATGCAATGCCATTGAGTTGTGAACTTACCAAGATACAAGTATAATCTCGGCCTGATGAAAAGTCACAATCAAGCCGACAAGAGTGACATGATCGGGCAATTGACCATTCATACCCAATCGCTGGCTAGGGAAAAAGAAAACAGCGTGTAATTCAAAAAGCAAATGGTGAACCAGGTAGGTGGCCCGACATCATCTTGCAGGAAACGCCTAAACCGTCGACCTTGTCGGGAAGGCTTGTGCCTTGAGCCGGGGGACCATCCTGGAATTGACTCGTGGCCCACTTCGGAATGATTTTCCCATTGGAAATAATGGAACATGCCCACAGACGATGAGTTTTGCTCATATTACTGATTTGCGCGTCGGGCCTTGTAGAAGCTTTGCATCATTTCATCAAATAAGCAGGGCTGGGATTATGACGAAATTGGTGAAAGGCAAGTACCTAAGCTGGAAATTTGAATTCAGGCCGTGTTAGATTTAGAAAAGAGATTGACCGCTTATCCAACCAGCCCATGGCACGCCCCCTCCCATGAGCCACGAGAGCAACGGATAGGGTTCTGATTTGAATACTTTCGGCAGCGGAAAGCTATCGAGCATTGGAGCCTTCCAAACAGAGGCAAGCAGGAAGGGGATTCATCATGACTAAATGCAATATGCGTGTAAGTTTATGCACGAAAAGATGCAGCCCAATTGCATATCGCTCACCGTATCGACTCGGAGATACCCAAGGCAATAGGGCAGCGACGCTGGGAAGTTAAGGCGGTATAGTGGTATAGCGGTATAGGCGGGACGATTCAGGTCACGACAAGTCCTTTGGTCCAGTGCCATGCTAGCTAGAAGACTGTTATGGATGCTAATCCTGCGTGTCATCTCCCTTGGACGCCCCGTGATTAAGCCTCGAAGTTTCGAAGCAGCTCCTTCCTCAGCCGTCACAATAATGTATGTGAGTAAGGCTGGTTCATCACCAACACAATTCGTCATGCCTAGGTCGCATGCCTTTCGAAATTGTGATACACATCGTCTAAGAAAGCATCATCAAGCCTGGCTGGCTGGCTGGCTGGCTGGCTAGCTACGCACACACGCACCACGCGATGGGCTCCTCCCGCCTTCCGCGACCTCGCGCCGGCCCAGCTTTATTGCTGGAACCGGGCGCGCGCATGCCATGACAGGCCGCCGAACGCTAGAGGATCCTTACACGACCTTACCACTAGTGTACTTGCAAGTGCCTGGTAGACCGCTACCCGTGACACCGCCAAAGCAGCCCCCCCAGCCAGGTCCCCTAGCTCCCTAGCTGCCCCTTCTCAACCTCTTCTCCCTGGTACCTTGCCCTGCACGCACCCAGAACGATGCAAGCACTTGGTCACCTCGCCCTCCCACCTAACTATCACGTCTCTCCCCCCCCTGGTCATCCATCGTCGTTTTTCCCAATCCCTGGATTTTTTGGAGAACCATGCCACTGCTTTCCTCCGCTGCATATGTATTCGTGCCAAGGCATGTCCTGTGCTGTGAGAGAGCACGCACCAGGCAAGTTATAACGGGTCAGGCCGGTAGGATTTATTGTTGCTACCACTACCGCGCTGTCGTCTTCGTTCCTGACAGCCTCTTTTTGACCGAAACTGTCCAGCGAGCTGAGGAAACAAGAAACGCAGGGCGTATCATCACACCAGTCCCTCGAGCAAGCACCTGAAAAAGGATACGAAGCTCCCGTCACTAGTATTTCTGATGCCTGGAATTCCCTCCTCAAGTCAGCAACATTTACAGCCACTCACAACTCCGAGACCCTCATTTTTGACATGAGTGGTCCGCCGACAGCGAATAAACTCGGAGCTCCACATAACTACGCTTCAGACTCGATTTTGCGACTGGTCCCTTTGGAACACACGCGCGTCAGTGCTATCCACTGTCTCGGAGGCAGTGTGATCACCTGAAAGCTCAAAGGGGAATATATCACAGTAATACTCCCCGTCCGATGCCGTACCTTAACATCCCTGTCAGACAGCTCACCTCACATTTTAGGAACCTATCTGCAACAGACAAGCGCAATGCGCATCTGTTGACGACTTTGTCTCCCAGATCTGAAAGCATTGCATTGTGCCGTACCAGACATATCTGCTCCGCCATTTTCCGCTCTTGGGAAGCCGTCTTAGGCACCCCACATAATCATTCGTCCTGGCTCTTCAAGATCCGCTACCTTGTCCCTTGCGTGACGAGCCTAACTTTGTAAAGCCAGAGACGAACCGGAGACGAAGTCGACAAGGACCACAAACATCCGGTATACGCGGACAAAATATAGTTGATTTATTTTCCCAGCTACACAGCAATCAACAGGATCGGGAAGTAGGGCTAAAACTTCAATGTCCCGGTCTCCGGGACCATCATCGGCCAGCGGATCAGGACTCGATGTCGCAGTTGCCATCTGCGTCTCGTCCTGCATCTCGCTCATCTACAGATGGTCAGAATATCAGCCTACCACCTGTGCAACTTCTAGATGATGGCCAAAACAGTGGACTGGCCGAAGGCCGAGGGACGCAACAAGAGTTAGAAAGTCAGGCTAGTATGCGAGCAACTCAGCAAGCTGAGACCATGCAGCCTCCTCAAGCATCTCAAGCAACGACCCTTGAAGACGAACAAAGGGGAGCAGGTTCTTCTCGTAGCCTCGGTGTACACAATATTTTGAACCCTCCCGAATCAGAGCCTTCTGGAAGCTCAACTCCTCGGCTTGGTACAAGTATCACCCGCTCGCCGCAGCCCTTAAGCCAAGCTCCACTATATGCAACAAATCCTCCGCTCTTTCCACAGGGCTATGTCGGCCAGCAGACTGGTACCGCAATACCAGCTGCTGAAGGTCAACGCGCATCATCCACGAGAAGTCGGAAGTATGCGCCTTTAAAATCTCCGCGAGCTGTCAGTCTAGGTGGTCGGACTGCAGCCACCAGGGATGCACGACAGTCTCCGTTCCTGTCATCAGCGGGGGTTTATACTGCAGAGCCAGGCTCTGGCCCCTTGTCAGAGGTGCCACCCATGCCAGTACAAGCAGGAACTACGCAACAACCATATAGTTACACAGCAGGTCCGCCACCGCGACGTGCCAGCACAACCACCATGTCTGCGCCGACGCGTACACCACTCTCACAGAGTGCAAGCCCAAGCACCTCTATAATATCGTCATACAGTCAGCCCAGTCAATCATCACCGGCGGTAAGACATCAACTTGGCCAACCATACTATTCCGGCCCGTCATTTGGAGCTCCTTTGCAGCAAGGAGAAGCATCTCCCCAAACAGGTCCTCCGGGAACAGAAGGTCCGTACATGACTTCCCTGCCCGAGAATTTCTTTCGCGGTTCTCAGAGCGGGCAAAACCCAAACATCAGGCTTATGCCCATCTCCAATGAGCATGGGGGGCAGATGCTCATAGAGGTGGACGTGCAAGCGGCATCAAAAATGGCTGACGAAAAGCGTGCGCGCAACGCAGGAGCCTCAGCGCGATTCCGAGAGAGGAGAAAACAAAAGGAGAAGGAGGCTAGTCAAAACATTCAAAAACTGGAGACACAGCTAAGGGATCTGGAGCGGAGACTAAGAGATGCAGAGCATGACAGAGATTTTTATAGGGGTGAAAGAGATAGGTTCAGGGAATTTTGTTTCAGGAATCCATCGACGAGGGAATTCGCCTCAAACGTTCCTCCGAGTCCTAGAATCAGTAGGCAAGCTGCTTTCCCCCCTCCTACTGGTCCAGTATACCAGACTCCGGAGGGCAGGACTTCTCAGGATATTGAGCGACCAGCTATACGCAGGAGAACAGATGACTATAATTTCCCAGCATCAAACTTAGCTCCATATCAAAGCCCTAGCTTTGGTACTGGATCAGGACCAAGTCCTGGAGCTAGCCAGCCAGCTACGACTCTACCTCCTTTGCGGATGCCAAATGTTGCCATGGCTACTACATCTAGCGCTCCGACCTTCTCAAACCCACCTTTAGCGACAACACGCCCTCCATTCGACCAGTATCCTCGAAGTGGATACGAACGAGGCTGGCCAGGAGATGGCGGTGGTGGACAGCGACAGTGAAAGAGTCACACAGACTCGATATCGCACATCCAACTAATATCGAACATACACACATACTACAGGCATTTCATTTACCAATTTGTGTTATTATCATACCTCGTTTTACCTTGAACATTTTGCGAGCAAGCGAGCAAGCAGCCAATCATTATTACCCTGTACTCTATTTTCTTTCTCTCTTCAATGTGTATCACCAACAGAGTCACATGGATCGGGCAACCGAGCTCTTTTTCTGCATCTTCATATACCCATGGCGGCGGCGGCGGTGTTGATTTGGCGCTTATGTTCTGGCCGGCGTGGATGTCATGTCGTCTTGGCTTGTGTGTTTCTTTGCGCGTAATGGTTGCGATAGTGTTCTGCAAGAGCGAAAGAACCTCACCAGTGAGGAGCCTTTACTTCGCACATAAGGATTGTGGAAGAGAGAGTTCCAAACAGAAGGTGGGATGAGAGGAACTGTACCTATGGGTCGGTCAGATCGAATGGATCGACATGCTATACTATACTGGACGAGCTCTCCCGGGGGGTTGCATTTATCGGATGGGTTTCCCTCACCGTCAAGGTGTGCGTACTACGGCCTACAAAAGGTTGTCGGCGGGCGTCACGGCGCGTTCCACCGGCTCCAGATTGTGAATCTCGATATGGAAGAGCGGCCGGCAGCGCAGCCACCTAGAAGGATATGTCTAAAGAGAATTGTTTATTTAGGGAGTTTTGTCCCGGGGACCAGAGGCTCATCGTTGTATTTGCAGGCTGGCCTCCAACACAAAAAATGTCGAAACAGTCGACTGCCGAAATAACTAACTAATAGAATAATTACTTATTACCTCTGTGTCGTTGTGTACTTTGCGTCATGTCCTGAACCGCACCTGGTGTATACTGTTTATGTCGCGATGTGGGTCCTACTTACCCTAAGTGTGATGACCCCCTGCCCAAAGTGTGTCGCATATACAGATCATGAGATATGCCTCTGATAACACCGGGTACTATGAGAACGAACTTCGTCACAAACAAAGATGAGACAAGATAGTTAATCTAAATGCTACTTTACAGGGCGGGGGCGGGGACGGACCGAAGAACACCCTGTAACCGATGGTGCCAACCAGTTTTTCTTAATCCTTCCTTCCTATTTCAAAAGATGCATGATACTCCCGACATGCAAGAACGGGTTTTCAGGCAGTGATGCATAGCCGACAGTGAAATCGAAACGTTTGTTTAACTGCAGTGGCAGGATGATGCTTGGAGCCCAGGTTGCGATTTATGGAGATTCCGGACTAAATAGAATACGAAATTATCTACCAATAGCATTTAGGAATAGCAGTATTGATTCAG
>Ga0335075_10013923_pt1 | contig 12103 bp, 10 predicted proteins | sample Lox_Sample_24_FD_206723 | JGI IMG/M metagenome (GOLD analysis project Ga0335075, IMG submission 206723) | Soil microbial communities from Loxahatchee National Wildlife Refuge, Florida, United States - Lox_Sample_2.4 | ecosystem: Environmental > Terrestrial > Soil > Wetlands | place: USA... | reverse complement strand
ACGGCTGCGGAAAGATGGAAGCCGTCGAGTTCCCGAGCGCCGATCCCTGGAGTGTTCTGCAGCTGATCGCAGCCACTGAACAGCGCATCGGCAAGCGCATTGAATGCGTGGCCATCGACGAAGGCCAGTTTGTGGAAGGCCTCTTCGCGTTCACCAAGCGGCTGCTTGAGTCCGGCTACGACGTGATGGTGTCCGGCCTGGAACTCGATTTTCGCGGAATGCCGTTTGGCGAGATGCTCGATCTCTCCTGGCTGGTGCGGACCTACTCAGGCAACCTCACCGAGCTGGTGGCGTATTGCAACTGCGGAGCCAAGGCGCTGTACCCGCAGCGGCTGATTGACGGCAAGCCGGCGTCGTTCGAAAGCCCCATTATTATGGCCGGCGATTTTTACGAGCCGCGCTGCGCCGAGCATTTCGTGCTGCCCGGCCGTCCGCGATAGCGTGCAGAACGATCCAGACCGCCCGGTTTTTCGATTCTGTCGTACGCATTTACAATCGGGCAGCCCTGTGCGGCGAAATGAATTTCATCCGGTACAACCCGGAGCAATAGGTCACTGCATCTCAACAGACGCACGTCGTCTGCGCGATTGAAAGACTCAAAAACCTATCTATTGCTTTCGGAGGCCCGGCTATGGCCCGCATGCGTTGGTGTGCGCTCCTGACTTTACTCGCTCTACCTACTCTGGCTTTTGGATCCACCGTCTACTTTTCCAACCATTCCTTCCCGAGCTGCGCGGGATGCTACAGCACCAGCTTTCTGCATGGCGACCTGAATAACGACGGCTACGAGGATTTGCTCTATGTGGTGTCGACGCCGATGGGCGGCTATCCCACCTTCGGCATTCAATTCTCAGACGGCAATGGCGACGGGAAGTACACGAAGCAGGCCAGCTATACCATTCCCAACTACAACGGCGATACGGACTCCATCGGGGACCTCGTCATGGGCGATTTCACGCATGACGGAAGCCTGGACATCATTGCGTTCGCCTATGACAGCGGAAATGCTTATCTTTACCACAACAACGGCAAAGGCGTATTCACGCTGAGCAGTTCGTTCGCTTATGGGCCGTCGAGCGGAACGATCGGCAATGTCTCCGCCACGGTGGCCGACTTCAATCGCGACGGCAATCTCGACCTGGCGGTGATCGAAAACGGGCAGCTTCACACATGGTTCGGCGACGGCAAGGGAGGGTTCACCTCAGGACCGTCGCAGCAAGTGAATGGATTGAGCCTCAAGCTCGGCGATTTCGACGGCGATGGCAACGCAGACTTGCTCGTCTACCAGGATGTGGCCGCTATCAGCACCGCCTACGTCTACTACGGAGACGGCAGCGGAAACTTTCCGAATTCGATCACGCTTACGCTGCCGGAAGGCTATGCAGCGTTCAGCGCGGGCGACGTGAACAGCGACGGCAAAAGCGACGTGATGGCGGTCGATCCTACTGTCGCCGCCAGCCGCGTGTTTGTTTTCTACGGCGACGCATCGCGGCAGTTCGCCAGCCGCACCAATATTCTGGTAGGCCGCTGCCTTGCGGGCGATCCCGCGCAGGTGGCCGACATGGATGGAAACCTGATCAACGATCTTATTGTCGAAGAGGAGGATTGCGACAATACGGGCACCGGGCCGCTCTATGTGGATGTGCTGACGCGCAACTCCGACTCTTCTTACAACCCCGACCAGACTGTTTACTGGGCGCAGCCGGGCAATGACGGGACGATTTATGAGATCGATCAGCCTCCCGTTATTCTGCGCGGCGACCAGGACTCATCTCCCGATCTCATTGTCGAGCAATGCGCGTCTGCCTATTGCGAGGCGGTGTACAACACGACGATGCTCAACGACGGCGACACGGGCGGCCTGTATCCTGGCTGCTCCGCGCCGTGGACCGCCGAAGGCGTCATCGTATGCAGCCCGGTGAACAGCGAGACGATCGACTCGCCCGTATCTTTCCAGGCGGCAGCGGCCGGCCCTGTCCCCATGCGCGATATGGAGGTCTGGGTGGATGGCGAAAAGAGGGCCGAGGAGATTTACGGCTATTCGTACTACACGTATCTCGATAGCAGCGTGAGCCTTAGCCCGGGTACGCACAATGTAACCATTGTGGGCGCAGGCTGGGATCAAACCACCGTCCGCAAGTCATTCACGATCGACGTGCAATGACCGAGTCCACACGATTCGAGCAAAAAAATCGCCCCCGAAGGAAAACGTCGCTTCGGAGGCGCTTGCAGAGGACACAAGATAATTTTCTTGCGGTGGGAACCAGTAGCCGGCGCCGGAGGTCGGTAGCGCGGCTACTGGTGAGTCCCATACTAACGAGGCGAGCAGCGGCTTCCCCGTCCGCTGCTGCTCCGTGTCGCCCGGCTCCAAGAAGGCTTTTATCTTGCGGCCCTCCGAACCATGTTGACAAGGAAATTTTCCCCTAAACCGGGAGCGGTGTACGTGATGTCCGTCACACCTGTTTTATCCCGTGCAGAAACAGCGGCCTGCGGTTGGTTCTGGATTGAAGTCCGGGGAAAGCACCGCTTCAAAGGCGAAAGCTCGCGGCCCATTCACAGCCGCATTGACAAGGCGAGCCGCGGCCTCGAAAATCGGAGATTCAGTGAACGCGAGGAAGTGACCTCTTAGTGACTGCTCTGCTGACGACGAACCTGGGCACAACGCCGCTCGTGGGCCGCGGCAAGGTACGCGATCTTTATGCGATTGGCGATGCCCTGCTGCTGGTGGCCACCGACCGCATCTCCGCCTTCGATCATGTGCTGGCCACGGGCATTCCCGGGAAGGGCAAGATCCTGACGCAGATTTCGCTGTTCTGGTTCGAATTGCTGGGCGATCTTGTCCCGAACCACCTGATTACCGCCGAGGTGAGCGAGTATCCGGCTGCGCTGAGGCCTTATGCCGACCAGCTTGCCGGCCGCTCGATGCTGGTGAAGCGGGCGAAGATGTTTCCGGTGGAGTGCGTGGCGCGCGGTTACCTGGCGGGATCGGGGTGGCAGGAGTATCGCGGGTCGGGAACGGTGTGCGGCATTGAGCTGCCCACGGGGTTGCTGGACGGCTCGCGGCTGCCGGAGCCGGTGTTTACACCGGCCACCAAGAGCCAGGACGGGGCGCACGACGAGAACATCTCCTATGAAGCGACGGCGGCGCTGGTGGGAGCGGCATACGCGGCCGAGCTGCGCCGGCTGACGCTGGCGCTTTATGACCGTGCGCGGCAGCACGCCGAATCGCGTGGACTCATCTTAGCGGATACCAAACTTGAATTTGGCCGATTCGGCCTCGAACGCGGCGGGGAAGAGATGATCCTCGCCGATGAAGTACTCACGCCGGATTCTTCGCGTTACTGGGATGCGGAAAACTGGAAGCCCGGGGACGCGCAGCCTTCCTTTGACAAGCAATACGTGCGCGACTATCTGGAGTCGATCCGCTGGAACAAGCAAGCGCCCGCGCCGGGCCTGCCCGACGAGGTGGTGGAACGCACGCTGGAAAAATATATGGAAGCGTTTCGAAGATTGACCGGCCGCGGCATCGAACTTTGAAGCGTATAGGGAGCGCATCATGACCTGGGTCGATTGGGCCATCGTTATTGTGTTGGTTGGATTTGTGGTGGGCGGCTTTGCCCAGGGATTCTTTCGCACCGCCTGCTCGCTGGTTGGCCTGATCCTGGGCCTTTCGCTGGCTTCGTACCATTACGGCCACGTCGCTTCAATGCTGATGCCGATTGTGAGGATTGAAGCCGTTGCCGACGCCATTGGCTTTTTCCTGATCGCAATCCTGGTGCTGGCCATTGCCAATTTCATCGGGAACCTGCTGGGCAAGGCGCTGGATTGGATGGGGCTGGGCTGCCTGGATATGCTGGGCGGCGGTGTGCTGGGATTTTTTCAGGGCATGATCTTCATAACGCTGTGCGTGCTGGTCGGTGTGGCGTTTTTTCCCAATGCGGCGTGGCTCCGAGACTCCCGGCTCCCCAAGCAGTTCTTCGGCGCGCTCCACATGAGCATGCGCGTTACACCGAGCCAACTTGCCGGCCGGGTGCGCGAGGGCTTCCACACAATGGAACTGGAGTCGCACTCGTGGACACATCCCGGAGACAGCGACGCACGATGAAACGCATCACCGGCGTGCCAGCGCGGCTGCCGGTTCAAAAAAAAGATTGGGCCTTGCGGGAGACCGGCCTGAGCCTGTAGAAAATCAGCACCACTTGAACGGAGCCCGCGACGCGCTGAAAGACTCCTCTTCCATTGCTTCGGGCCCGCTCATTTGTCCCATTGCATGAATTCTGTGAAGAATGATAAGAATTGAGTTTTCCGCATAGCGCGGTCGCTTCAACCCGAATCGTTCTTCCCCCAATCGACGGAAGAAATCCCTTCGCACCGGTTACACTAAATCAACGCTTCGAGAGCGGCGCTTTGAGCAAGAGGTGGACGTGAGACGAGAACTGGACAGCCTGGTGGCGCAAATGCACTCCAGCGGCATCCGCTATGAGGAGGCGGTACGGGAGTTCAAACGGCAGTATCTGCGCGAAGTTCTGGTAGCGCACCGGGGCAACCAGTGTAAGGCGGCTGAGGAGCTCGGCATGCACCGCAATACGCTCAGCCGGGCGATGGCCGAACTGGGACTGGAACTGGCCGAAGTGCGGGCCGGTCTCAAGCGTCCGGTGCGGTCGGAGCGTCCAGTATACGGAGCACTCCGCCAGGGCTATCGTTAAGACATAGCCCTGTGGCCGGGGAGTGCCCGGCAAAGACGATGCAAATCCTTTCCGAGAGCCGGGAACCGCGCGTCGCCATCGAACCTGATTTCGCTTGGGACCGCCAGGACGCCTATCTGTTCGATATCGATGGCACGCTTCTGCGCAGCCGCGACCGCATCCATGTGGATTCAGTCGCCGCAAGCGTGCGGCGAGTGACCGGATTCGAGATCACGCTGGCCGGCGTGCTGCTCCACGGCAGTACAGACACGGCCATCCTGCGTGAGGCCTGCCACCAGGCGGGCATTCCGCCCGAGGTGCTGGAGGCGCAAACCGAAGCCATCCTGGAGGCAATGCGCAACACGGTTGCTGAGCACCGCCAGGAGATGGACGTAGTGCGCATGCCGGGCGTGGAGCAAGTGCTGCGGCACCTGGCCCGCCGGGGAGCGCTGCTGGGCGTGGCCACCGGCAACCTGGAGACGATCGGCTGGATCAAGATCGAGCACGCGGGGCTGCGCGAGTGGTTTCGCTTCGGCGGATTCAGCGACCACTTCCCTATCCGCTCCGAGCTGGTGGCGCAGGCCGCGGCCAAGGCCCGCGAGCTCTCGGGAGGGACAAACATCTGCGTGGTGGGCGACACGCCGCGCGATATTGAGGCGGCACGCGCCAATTTTCTTTCGGTCATCGCTGTGGCCACCGGCAGCTACAGCTTCGATGAGCTGCTGCAACATCAGCCGGAGGTCTGCGCCTCCTCACTGGCCGATCTGCTGGCGCACACGCGGATTGAACCGTGACGGCGGCACGGCCTAAAACCCGTAGCGGGGTGCGGAGGTTGATGAACGGCCGCGCGCAGTTCTGCACGGCGGCGCTGCTGCTGGCGGTTTTTCCCGGCAGCCTGCTGGCGCAAACGGCGAACGGGCCGGTGACTGCTCCAGCGGCCAGCCCGGCTGCAGCAAGACCGGCAGTCTCGACCTCCGCAACCCAGGATTCAGACGGCGCAACCAGCGGGGATGCGCAACAGCCGACCGCCAGCCGAAAACGCCGCGCCACCAGGCTCTATCTCGATTCGAGCAAACTCTTCGTCAACGGACAGTTTGAAGCAGCTATGCGCGGCTACGCAGAGGCCGCCAAGCTCGACCCCACAAACTCCGATTACCGCTTGTCGGTGGAAGTGGCGCGCAGTCATGCGGTGACGGCGCTCATCCAGTCCGCCGCCAAGGCCCGGTTGCTCGGCGATGAAGCCTCAGCGCGCGCCGACCTGTCGCAGGCGCTCCAGCTCGACCCGAAAAACATTGAGGCCACGCAGCATCTGTACGAACTGGGGAACGACGAGCTGAACAGCCAACTGCCTGAGTCTTCCCGCGACCAGTCCAAAGTCACGCTCGGCGACGTGGTTCAGCTTATGCCGGCAGCGGGCCTGCACAGCTTTCACGTCCGCACTGATCGACTCCAGGCCATTCATCAGGTGTTTCAGGCCTACGGCATTACAGCGATGCTCGACGACAGCGTAAGCAATCTTCCCGTGCGGCTGGACATGGACGATGCCAGCTTTTCTGAAGCCACGCGGCTGCTCGGCATGGTGACCGACACCTTTTTTGTTCCGCTCGATCCACACCATGTTCTGGTAGCTCACGACACCCGCGAGCTGCGCGAGCGCTATACACGCCAGGAGATGGAGACCATCTATGCGCCGGGGTTGAGCGAAACGGAGCTGACCGAGGTACAAGCTCTTGCGCGAGAGGTCTTTAACGCGCGAGAGGCTGCGAAGGACTCGGCGAACAACAGCATTACCCTCCGGGCTCCGCCAAGCACGCTGGCTGCCTTCAACAGCACGATGCGCATGCTTCTCGACGGCCGCAACCAGGTTGTGCTCGATGTGAAGCTGATCCAACTGGCGCACAACAGTACCCGCAACACGGGTGTGTCGCCGCCGCAGACGGTCACCGCGTTCAACGTATATGCAGAAGAGCAGTCGATTCTGAGCCAGAATGCAAGCCTGGTGCAGCAGATCATCTCATCGGGGCTGGCCAGTCCAGGAGATACGCTGGCCATACTCGGCATTCTGCTTGCTTCCGGCCAGGTATCGAGTTCGCTCTTCCAGAACGGCATTGCCCTGTTTGGCGGCGGCATCACCTCATCTGCCCTTTCGCCCTCGCCGGTGACCTTGAATCTGAACCTCAACAGCTCCGATTCGCGCGAGCTGGACGATATACAACTGTGGCTCGGCGACGGCGAGGCGGGAACAATCAAAGAAGGCGAACGCTATCCCATCCAGACGTCCTCGTATTCGAGCCTTTCGTCCAGTGCCGCGAGCAGCATTGCCGGACTGACCGCGGCGGGCACATCGAGCAGTCTGGCCTCGCTGACCTCTTCGTTGACGAGTACTGTGCCGAACGTTCCCATGGTGCAGTACCAGGATCTCGGGCTGACGCTCAAGGCAACGCCCAAGGTAATGCGCGGCGACGATGTCGCGCTCACGCTCGACCTGAAGCTCGACTCGCTCTCGGGCGCGTCAATTGATGGCAACCCCATCCTGAACAATCAGACGTACTCAGGAGTAGCAACGGTCAAGGAAGGCGAGGCCACGGTGCTGGCCGCGGCGCTGAGCAAGACACAGAGCAATGCCGTGAGCGGCACGCCTGGCCTCAGCGAAATCCCGGGATTGAACAACGTGACAAATAAAAATCTGCAGCAGAACTTCTCTACGCTGCTGATTGTCATTACGCCGCACGTGGTGCGCGGCACGCAGGCAGCGGGCCACACGCCCATGCTGCTGGTGGACAAGATGCAGCAGTAGCGCCGGCTCAAATGCTTTCGGCCGCGCGGGCTCAAAGGCAAAGCCCCTGTGGGCGATCCACCGGAATCGCCGCGCAGGGGCTCTGGTCGAAGTGATCCGACCGGGACTTCAGCCAACTACTGCGTGATGCCGTCCTGCTTGACCTGATACTCGATGATCTTCTTGAGCGTGTCGTAGGGCGCGTTGGCGGGCACCAGCCGTCCATTGATGGCGAGCATGGGAACGGAGGCCACACCCAGATCGGAGGCGAGTTTGATCGAGGCCTTCACCTGGTCCTTCACGGCGGCTGTCTGAGCGCAGGCTGAAACCTTTGCCGGATCCAGTCCAGCTTTGGTTACGGCGCTGTTGAGGGTCAGCGTGGCGCCATCGGGGGTGGCAAGGCCCTCCTGGCCGTCAAACACCGCGGGCGCGAACTGGAAGAACGCCGTGTTGCCTCCCAGCTTGTTCACGCAGACACCGTACTCGGCCGCGGCAAGAGCCTCGGGGTGGATCTGCTCGATGGGATCGTTCTGGAAGACGATGCGGGCGTTGGGAAAATCGACGGCCAGCTTGTCCATGTTCGCCTGAGCCTCTTTGCAGTGCGGGCACTCAAAGTCGGCAAACTCGACCATCTCAAAGTTCTTTCCAGCGGCGCCGCGATAGGGACCGTCGGCGCGCTGCTCCAGTTCGGCACGATTCTCAGTGAAGGGATGCGCACCGAAGGGAAGCACGTCGTCGCCGGAGATGATGTGCTTGCCGTCAGGAAGCACGAAGAACTCGAGGGCCTGCGGCTTCTCTTTGCCGGTCTTGTCGCCGATGAAGATCACCACCTTGCTCAATCCATCGACGGGCGTCTTGAGAATGGCCTGCACCTGCCACATGCGGTTTTCGTCATAACCCCAGTTGGACTGAAGAAACGCATTCACGTCGTCCTTAGTGGGCGTGACAGCGGTAAAGTTGGCCGGATCGGGCTTGGGAAATACCGGGGGGCCGGCGGGCGCGGGTGCTGCCGGGGTGGGTGTGGGCGTGGCCGGCGTCTGCGCGGGCGCCGGCGGAACCTGGGTCTGCGCATGAGCCTGGATCAGAGGAAGAGAAAGACAAAAGAGAGCAGCAGCGCGGGCAAATCGAACGGACAGACGAATCAAGCGGTTCTCCTTGAGCCGTTCCCCGCCACCGGACGCGGAACGCTCTATTTCCTGGGGAAAATTCCCAGACTCTAGCTTATACCTTCACCTTGACGGCGATGGGAAATCTGCGTCCCATGCCAAAGGATTTGGAGGTAACCTTTAGCACGGGGGCAGCTTGCTGGCGCTTGTATTCAGAGCGCTCCACCAGCCGCACCGCCTGTTGGACGAGTTCGATGGGGAATCCGTTTGCGGCAGCGATGCTTTCCGGCGTCTCGTAGCGCTCGACGTAGGCCTCAAGAATGGGGTCCAGGACCTCATACGGCGGCAACGAATCGGTATCTCTCTGGTCGGGCCGCAGTTCGGCGGAGGGCGGTTTTTCGAGGATTGCCGCCGGAATGATCTCCTGATCGCGGTTCAGCCAGTAACAGACTGCATAAACGCGAGTCTTGACCAGGTCGCCGATGACGGCCAGCGCGCCCACCATGTCGCCATAAAGCGTGCAGTAACCCACGGCCATCTCCGACTTGTTGCCGGTAGTGAGCACCAGTGCGCCGAACTTGTTCGAAAGCGCCATCAACAGGTTGCCGCGGATGCGTGATTGAATGTTTTCTTCGGTCAGATCGGGCTTGAGTCCCGCAAAAAGTGGGCCGAGCGAGCGCGTGTACTCCTCAAAGAGCGCGGTAATCGGGATCACTTCAAACCGGATGCCGAGATTGGCCGCGAGTTTGCGGCTGTCATCGATGGAGCCGGTCGAAGAGTAGGGGCTGGGCATGCCAATGCCGATCACGTTCTCTGCGCCCAGCGCTTCGGCAGCGATGGCCGCAACCAGCGCAGAATCGACGCCCCCGCTGAGACCGACAAGGGCTTTGTTAAATCCGCACTTGCGCACGTAGTCGCGCGTGCCCAGTACCAGCGCGTGATAGGCGGCCTCGGTGTCGTCATCCTGTGGCGCCGGGATGGGCGGCGCGGCGAAGGGATCGAGGACGATGAGATCGTCAGCAAACGAAGCGCCCTGCGCAATCAGCTCGCCGCGGCCATTCAGCGCCAGCGATGAGCCGTCGAAGACGAGGCTGTCATTTCCGCCGACTTGATTGCACATCAGCACCGGAATGGCGTCGCGGCGCGCGATGGCGGCCAGCATTTCCCGGCGCACGGCACGCTTCGAGTGCCAGAAGGGCGACGATGAAAGGTTGATGTGCAGCGCGGGATGCTGGTGCATCAGCTCTTCCATGGGATCGACCGTGTAGAGCCTGCGCGGCCAGAAGTTCTTGTCGTTCCATGCATCCTCGCAGATGGTGATGGCGAGCCGGACCCCGTCGAGCTCGACCACCTTTTGGGTCTTCGCCGGTGCAAAGTAACGCTGCTCGTCGAAGACGTCGTAAAACGGCAGCAGGCGCTTGTGCTGCTCGAGCAGCAGCTTACCCTTGTCGAGCAGGACGGCGGCGTTAACGGCGTGCTTTCCGGTTTCGCCATTGGAGGGGAGGGCCACGCCGGCCAGCACGGCGGTGGGCAGATCGCGCGTGGCCTCGGCAAGCTCGTCGACGGCCTCGCGGCAGCGGGCCAGAAAGCTCGGTTTCTCGAGAAAATCGGCCGGCGGATAGCCGCAGATGGCCAGCTCAGAAAAAACGGTGAGCCGCGCGCCAAAAGCCGCCGCACGGCTGCTCGCCTGAACGATTTTTTCAAGATTTCCCGTGAAATCCCCTACGGTGGGGTCGATCTGGGCCAGCGCGATCTTCACAGTTCCAGTTTAACGGAAGGCAGGTTTTGGCTTCCAGCCGCGAGCTATCAGCTATCAGACGCCAACTTCTGGAGCGCGGATGAGACCGTGCTTTTTCAAAGCGATATCGATGCGGTCGGTTATAGAAGATTGAAGCCGTGAGCTGGCGGCGGAAAGCTTTCTTTTACGTCCCGGTTCCGGCGAATACTACGCCGATGGTCTTCAAAATAATCTTGAAGTCCAGCCAGACGCTCCAGTTGTCGATGTAGGTCACATCGAGGGAGACGTAGCTGGCGAAGGAGGGATCCTGGCGCCCCTGCACCTGCCACAGGCCGGTGATGCCCGGGGTTACATCCAGGCGGCGCAGATGGCTGAGCTTGTACTCTTTCACTTCGCTGCCGATAGGTGGACGCGGACCCACTACGCTCATGTCGCCGGCCAGCACGTTGAGGAACTGGGGCAGCTCATCGAGCGAATACTTGCGCAGGAAGCGGCCCAGTCTGGTGATGCGCGGGTCGTTCGAGATTTTGAATAGAACGCCATCGCGCTCGTTCAAGTGCATCATCTCGGAGCGACGCTTGTCCGCGTCCTGCACCATGGTGCGGAACTTTGTGCAGCGGAAGACCACGCCCTTTTTGCCGATGCGCTCGGAGGAGTAGAAGACGGGCCCCGAGGAGTCAAGCTTGATGGCGATGGCGATAGCCAGCAACAGGGGCGAAAGCACAAGCAGGGTAAGAGAGGAAAACAGGATGTCGAAGACACGCTTGAAGATCAGGCCCAGCTCCGGCACGTGGCCGGTATGCAGTGGAATGGTGGGAAACTGCCCGATGTACTCGATCGGGCTGTTCCAGGCCAGACCGTCGTACATGTCGGGCACTACGCGCAGGTCAACGCCGTGAATGCGCGCCTGCTCAAGCACATTCTGGATGATGCCGCGCTCGCAAGGAGTTGTGAAGAATATCTCGTCGACAAACTGCTTACGCGCATTCTGGAAGAGCGTGTCGAGCGTTCCGACCACGTCGGTGGAAGCGATCTTGAATCGCGAACCGGAATCGGGAAGATCGATGAAGCCTTTGAAGGTGTAGCCGAGGTGTCGAATGCTCTCAATATGATGGCGCAGAGCATGCGCCTCAGGCCCGACACCCACGATGAGCACGTTGCGCGTGCCCACGCCGCGGTCAAAGTTGCGATAGACCAGCAGGCGATAGACCAGGCGGCGCAGGCTGAGGGCCACAGTGACCAGGCCGATGGTGATGAGCACAATGCTGCGCGGGATGTCGGCGGCGTGGAGCAGGTAAAGCGTGCCGGTGAGCAGCAGCCCGGAGAGGAAGCAGGCCTGCAGGCTGAGCCCCTGCTCGTGGAGAATGCCCGACATGCGCAGCGGGGCATAAAGCTGCAGACGCTTGCTGCTTACGATAATGGCGACGGTGAAGCCGCAGAGCAAAACCAGCAGGGTCCACATGGGGCGGCCATGGATGAGCGTCCCGCGCCAGAATTCCCGCAGGCTGGCAAGCGGGCCGGCGTGGCTTTCGTGCAGGGTGGCCAGAACAGCGGAGCCCAAGATGGTAATTGCGTCCAGCACCATCCACAGCTTGACCGTTCCGCGCGAGCCTCGCGACGAATTCAAGGCGAGTCCCGGCTCCCAGTCAGGGGAGGTGGCCATCGAAGCCGAAAGCCTTTGCCAGAACTCAGAACTTGCCATGGGTTTCCGCAATCCTCAAAATGAAAATACAAAGGATGGAGGTAGCGGGGGCCACCTGCGTTGAACAACGCCAGAACGGAACCGTGCTGAGACAGC
>Ga0335075_10013922_pt1 | contig 12103 bp, 7 predicted proteins | sample Lox_Sample_24_FD_206723 | JGI IMG/M metagenome (GOLD analysis project Ga0335075, IMG submission 206723) | Soil microbial communities from Loxahatchee National Wildlife Refuge, Florida, United States - Lox_Sample_2.4 | ecosystem: Environmental > Terrestrial > Soil > Wetlands | place: USA: Florida... | reverse complement strand
CGAGCGGCACCACTTCGATTGGAATGCCGTGGTAACGAGCCGCTGGGATAGCCGCTTGCAGTAACCCGGAAGCCTCGTGTAACATCTAAGCCTCTAAGGTCCGTCGTCCTATTTAGCGGATTCTAAGGGGTTTAATGGAAAATTTTCGTTCAAGCAGGCGCAACTTATCTCTGTGGGCGGTGTTGGGCGGGCTCGTTTTGTGGCCCGCCTTGGCAGCCGCGCAGAGCCCGGAAACCGCCGATACCGCGCCTGGCACGCCCGACGTTATTCAACCTCATCAATCTGACGCAAAATCGCCGGACGCCAAACCGGACAACAAGCCGGACACGCAAGCGCCGCCGGACAAACGCATTCTCGGCGTTCTTCCGAATTATCGGACGGCGAACGCCATGGCCGTATACGAGCCGCTCACCACGAAACAAAAGTTCACCATCGCGATGAAAGATTCGTTCGACTGGCCCAACTACATCGTTTCGGGCGCTTTCGCCGCGTTATACCAGGCCGAGGATTCGCACCCCTCGTTCGGCCAGGGTCTGAAAGGCTATGCGCATCGTTACTGGACGTCGTATGTCGACCAGTCGATGGGCAACTTAATGACAGAGGCGGTGATGCCCACCCTGTTGCATGAAGATCCGCGGTACTTCCGCAAAAACGTGGGCCCGACAAAATCGCGGCTGTGGTACGCGGTGACTCGAGTGTTGGTCACTCGTACCGACTCCGGCGGAACACGTTTCAACTTCTCCGAAGTCTTGGGCAATGGAGTGATGGCATCGGTCGGCAACGCTTATTATCCCGATGAAGTTGGATTCGGCGACACCATGGCGCGCATGGGTACGCAGATCGCAACGGACGCGTTTTCCAACGTTCTGAAGGAATTCTGGCCCGACATCAAGCGCCACCTGCACCACAAGTCCGCCGACTCGCAGTAACCTCGCGGCCCCCGATCGAACGGCTAAGCTGGATTTGTGACCCAAGCTGAAAAGGCACAGATCTTTCGCAAGCTGCACGAGCGGCCGAACGCGTTCATCATCCCCAATCCGTGGGATATCGGCAGCGCCCGTATCCTGGCTCATTTGGGCTTCCAGGCATTGGCGACCACCAGCATGGGTTACGCGTTTTCGACCGGCCGGCGCGATGGCTCGCTCAGCCGCGAACAGACGCTCGCGCATGCCGCCGCCATCTCATCGGCCACCGACCTGCCCGTGAGCGCCGATCTGGAAAACGGCTTCGGAGACGCGCCTGAAACGGCCGCCGAGACGATCCGCATGGCTGCGGAGGCCGGCGTAGTCGGCGGGTCCATCGAAGATTCCAGCGGTCGCGTGGAGGAACCGATCTACGCTATCGCGCACGCGGCCGAGCGAGTCCGCGCGGCGGTAGAGGCAGCGCGCGCTCTTCCCTTCCCCTTCCTGTTGACGGCGCGAGCGGAGAATTACTTGTGGGGGCGTCCCGATCTGGCGGATACCATCAAGCGCTTACAGGCGTATCAGGAGGTGGGCGCGGACGTGCTGTATGCTCCCGGGCTGGCGGCGCGCGAGGACATTGAAGCCGTGGTTCGGTCGGTGGATCGTCCGGTCAACGTCGTGATGGGACTCCGGGGCGCACAGTTGACATTCTCGGATTTAAGCGTGATTGGCGTGAAGCGGATTAGCGTAGGAAGCGCGCTCTATCGCACTGCGATGGGTGAATTCCTCCGGGCGGCGCGAGAGATGCACGACGATGGCACCTTCACATTTGCGCGCAACGCGGCGAACCCTAGCGAGCTGACCGAGATTTTTCAGTCGACGTAGAAGCGCGATTCCTAACACTAAGGAAGCGCCAAGCGCTTGATTAACGCGACGCCACCGCCTCCCGCAACCGCCGCACAACCTGCGACCCCGGGTTCTCTTTTTCGAGCAGGCCCAGATCTGCCACCGCATCGTCGCGCAGGCCGCCGTTGATCTCTAACAGAGCCGCGAGCAAATGATCCGATTTCTCCCGCGCCTGTTCAATCCGTTGGGCCTGTTCAGGGCCGGCAATCTCGAAGCGCGCTTCCGGAGCGGGCGGCTGCGGAGACGTCAGATCGCCGCTCTCACGGTACGCCGTAACTTGCCACGAGTAGGTCTTCCCGCGATCGAGCAGCTTCGACGGCGTCCAATTCGGAGCCGCAAGCCGCGGACTCGACATCACCGGATCGTAGTCGGAGGTGAACACCTCCACCTTGTACGCCGAGGCCCCCTTCACCGCATCCCACCGAAACTCGGGCTGCTGACCGAGGACACGCTCTGCCACGGGCGCGATTAACCCGAAATTCTCACTCGACACAGGCCCTCGGAGCACCACATTGCGCCGCCCCTCCAGCGCTTGCGGGACATTCAGCGCGACGGACGCGCCGTTAAGGGCCGACCGCAGCAGGTCCCGCTCCGACGGAGCCAATCCTCCCGGCGCGACAAGCTGTCCGTGGCTATCGAGACCGTATACCGCATTTCCTTCGCGCACCTCGACGGCGAGCTTCGCGACTACGGGTATTTCCGGCCTCCGATTCAGCGTAAACAGGACGGCCACACTGACGATAACGGCGGCCGCAATGGCGCCAATGGCTGCGTACAGCATGCGGCGCCGGGGACGCGGTTGACGGAGCTCTCGAGAGAACGTACGCAGATCGCCGCAGTCGGCGGCGCAACGGGCGCACTGCTGTATATGAGACTGGATCTCGTCGTATTGTTCAGCGGCAAGTGCGCCGTCTACAAATGCGGCGATCTGTTCGTACGTGAGGTGATCGCCGGTCGAGTCGATAAGATTCGACCAGGCAGTGAAGCCGGCGCGATTCGCCAACTGCGCACGGCATTGTTCACATTCCGAGAGATGATCGTCGACTGCCAAGAGCTCGGGCACGCCGAGATTATGCTCCCGGTACAGCGCGATCTGCTTCGCATCCAAGTGCGGACTCATCATGCAGCCTCCACGCCACCGAGACCGAGGTCCTCCGATACCCTCGATTCTCTATTGTGAGGAATGGACCCTGAAATCACTTATTGGCCCCCGCCTGTTGCTTTTTTCGCCGTTGTGCGGCGCGCAAGCCGTTGCCGGGCCGCTAATCGCATGTTAATAACCTTCTGCCTGGGAATATCGAGAAGCGTTGCAATCTCCTTATCATCCAACGGCAAACGCTTCCACAACGCCGCGAACGTCTCCACGGCAATTTCGAGAACGGCTGCGATTTGACGGATCGAGGCGACGCCCGTGGCCGGCAAATAACCCAGAGCCGAGCCTCCCGTGGCGTCGCGCAAATTCAGCAGCAGAGCCGTACGTTGGCCAACGGGCAGAATGCGAATCTCGTCCCAAAGCTGCGCCAGCGTGCGCCGGTCGTCCATGAGCTGATCTTGCGACGGCTCCTCCCGGGCGCTCTGCTCCACTGTTTCCAGCGACGATTCGCCATCGGCCATTCCCCAGGCGTGGGCGAAAATCGTGACTGCGGCGTCGATCTCTAAAGGTCCGCCGGCGCGGCGAAATAATCTGGCGGCGAGTTCGGCGGGCGCGCCGCTCTGATCGATATCGCGGAGGATCTCAGTTCCACACGTCACCGGCGAGCGGGTCGTCCAAAGCGCCGGACCGCAAAGAGTCCGGCCCTGCGAATCCTCCCAAATCGCCAGCGACGGCGTATTCGACAGGAGATACCGCAAGCGGTTCTTGGCGCGATGCCGTTGCGGATACAAGCGGCGAAGATATTGGTCGCAGCCGTTTTGGGCCGCTACCGCGACATACGATTCCAGCCGCTCGACGGGAGGCGCCCCCTCCTGCTTCATGGCTTTGAGGCGGGCCACGAGCGAGGCCATGACGTCCCCGGCTACGTCATCGCGTTCATGCGACGGCGCGCGATCGAGGCGCGCTCGAACGACGCGCCGGATGACCGGCTCGGCAACTTCGAACACCAGTTCGGAAAGCAGCGCTTCTTCCTGCTCGTTTGGGCAGCTCAAATATTGTTCGAGCAAACTGGTTTGGTTCATGCCAATATCGCCCGGCGTTCGAACATCTAGTAATGGAGGGATCATATCACGGGCTAGAGGCGCGGGCGTACCGAGTGCTTCATAACAGGTTTGTGCGGTCTGGCGCGCTTCCGTGACGCTCGTTTGCGGTGGTTTGAACCAAAATAGTCCTAACTGGCCACTCGCGCTTCACAAGCAGTCGTAATCGAGCCAAATGAGGTTGGAACTTCCGCTCACAGCCGGGTAGCCGACTCGAGATGAAGATCGAGCGTTGTTGAACAAGCCTTTTGCAAGCTATTGATCTTGCGTTGGTGGCGCAGGCGGTTTCGCCTGCGATACTCCAGGGCCGAGACCTTTCAGCAGCCTGCTGGAGTTCTACCCCCGATGGAATCGCGTATGATGGCGGTCATGAGAACCGGTCCGCGCGTCACCCGCGCGTACTTCATTGCAACTATGCTGCTTGCCTTGGCCGGCTCGGCCGCCGCTCAACCAGCGCCGACTGAGGCTTCGCCTCGAATGCTGCTTCGACAGGACTGGGCCATTCAATCCGCCGCCGACGTACGCGAGAGCGGTGACGTTCTCTCCACTACGGCGTTCAAACCGAAAAACTGGTATCCCGCGACTCTCCCGTCCACCGTCCTGAGCGCCTTGGTCGCCGATCGCGTTTATCTCGATCCGTACACCGGAATGAATCTGCGAGACATCTCGGGCACTTCCTACCCCATATCCGCCAATTTTTCGAATATCGCGATGCCGCCCGACAGCCCCTTCCGGCACTCCTGGTGGTATCGTACGGCCTTTCAGATCCCGGCCACCTATCGCGGCAAGACGTTGTCGCTCAAGTTCGACGGCATCAACTTCCGCGCCAATGTATGGGTGAACGGCCGCCAAATCGCCACATCGGACAAAATGGCGGGAGCGTGGCGGATCTTCGAGTTCGACATCACAGCCGCTGCAAAGCCCGGCGAGACGAACGCCCTTGCCGTAGAGGTGTTTCCGCCGCAGCCTCACGATCTCGCTATCACGTTTGTCGACTGGAATCCGATGCCCGCCGACAAGGGTATGGGCATCTGGCGCGACGTTTCCATCGCCGCTACCGGTCCGGTGGCGATCCGGTTTCCGAACGTCACCACACATCTGAACCTGCCCTCGACAGACCTCGCCGAACTGACGGTCTCGGTCGAATTGAAAAACGCGACGGGACATGCAGTCGAGGGCACGCTGAAAGGAACAATCCAGGACCGCACGTTCGCCCAGCCGGTGAAACTCGCGGCGAACGAGACGCGCGCGGTGAGCTTCACGCCCGACAAATTTGCGGAATTGAAGATCTCGAATCCCAGGCTGTGGTGGCCGGCCCAAGTCGGCTCACAGGAGCTTTATCCACTGGCGCTCGAATTCGACGTGAAGGGACATGTCTCCGACACCTCGTCGATTCAGTTCGGAATCCGCCAGGTCAGCGGCAATCTGGACGAAGCCGGTCACGTGCTGTTCCACATCAACGGTCAGAAAATCCTGATTCGCGGAGCAGGTTACACGTTCGACATGCTGCTGCGCTCCTCGCCGGAACGGCAGCAGGCCGAGTTGAATTACGTCCGCGATATGAACCTCAATGCGATTCGTTTCGAAGGCAAGCTGGAAGACGACCACTTTCTCGAACTGGCCGACCGCATGGGCATCCTGATCATGGCGGGCTGGTGTTGTTGCGATCATTGGGAGCAATGGGGGAGTTGGGACGACGAAGACGTGACGATCGCCGCGGCATCGTTGCGTGACCAGATTCGCCGCCTCCAGCGCCATCCATCCGTTTTCGACTGGATGTACGGCAGCGATAATCCGCCGCCGCCCAAAATCGAGAAGATGTATCTGCAGATCCTGGAAGAATGCGGCTGGCCGAATCCGCATCAATCGTCGGCGACGCAGAAGCCGACCGAGGTGACCGGCCCCAGCGGCGTGAAGATGCTGGGGCCTTACGATTATGTTGCGCCGTCATATTGGTACCTGGACACCAGCCACGGCGGCGCGTATGGATTCAACACCGAGACCGGTCCCGGGCCCTCCCCTCCGCCAATCGAGACGCTGCGCCGCTTCTTACCGCCCGAACATCTTTGGCCCATCGATTCGTGGTGGGACTTTCACGCCGGAGGTGGTCCGTTTCGCAATCTCGATGTCTTTACCGAAGCTCTGAACGCGCGTTACGGCGAATCGAAATCCGTCGAGGATTATGCGCGCAAGGCCCAGATGATGGCCTACGAAACGCATCGCGCCATGTTCGAGGCATTCGGTCGCAACAAATACACATCAACGGGAGTCATTCAGTGGATGCTGAACAATGCCTGGCCCAGCATGATCTGGCACCTCTACGACTGGTATCTGCGGCCCGGCGGTTCGTATTTCGGAGCCAAGAACGCATGCAAACCGCTCCACGTCCAATACTCTTATGACGATCATTCCATCGTCGTCGTGAATTCTTACTACAAGCCGTTCACGGGACTGAAGGTCAGCGCAAGAGTGTTGAACCTCGACATGGAGCCGAAATTCACGAAAGAGGTTACGGTGGACGTGGGCCCCGATAGCTCCACACGCGTATTGACGCTGCCCGATATCGAGGGCCTCAGCTCGACTTATTTTGTGAGTCTTTCGCTGCAGGCAGGCGACGGATCGGCGCCGGACAGGAACCTGTACTGGCTCTCGATGAAATCCGAGACGCTCGATTTCCCAGCCTCCACCTGGTATCACACGCCGACGCAGTCTTTCGCCGATTTCAGCGGGCTGAACAACCTGAAGGAAACGGACGTGACCGTCGCCGCGCAGCAGCAGGATGGCGGCGCGAAGATTACGGTAACCAATACCGGCCAGTCGATCGCGTTCGCGGTCCATCTGAAACTGACCCGCCGCCGCAATCCGGCGATGTTCGGCAACGTGGATAACGAGGTTCTCCCGATTCTTTGGGATGACAATTATTTCGCTTTGCTGCCCGGCGAGACTCGCACGATCGCCGCGAGGTATTCAGGCGGCGCAATAGCCGTGCAAGTAGACGCCTGGAACGTACAGCCACACACGTCGGCCTTGAACTGATTCATCGGTCGGCCTGTGTCTACTTGACGCGGTAATGAAGACCGGCCATCAAAAGCGATTACGAGGATCCTACTTCCTGACAAGATACTCCGCCAGGATGGCGCCTCCGATGGGCGCAGCATCCAGCCCGCCGGACTTGCCTTGCACCGCCACCACGACTGCGGCTTCAGGCTGGCGGCTAGGCGCGAATCCGGCGAACCAGACCACGCGCGCTCCGTCAGTGTTCAAGACAGTGCCGGTTTTGCCCGCAATCTTCAGTTTGGGCGAGGCCGCCAGTTGCGCGGTTCCAAACTCGACGGCATCTTCAAGACCATCGACGATAGGCGCCGGCGCTCGCGCGGCCAACTCCGCGTAGGCGTTGAGCAGCGCCGACGGAGTCACCAGAATACGCTCCTCGCCGATGGCTTGTAATTGGCGGTCTTCGATCTGGTTTGCGGACAGTATTTGCGCCGGTGAACCTAACCGGTGCTGACCGAGGAATCGCGCGAGTTCGCCCGCATCGAACCTGGCGGCAAAATGCGCGACGAAGCAGTTGCAGGAATACGCGATCGCGGTGGCAACCCGCATCGGTTCGTTGATGGGCGGGTGCGAGCAGTCCAGGCGCCTGCCCTGAATCGACAGTTTGTGCGGACACAAGTAGCTCTCGGTGGGTCTGAGCTTGCCGGAATCGAGGAGCGCCCAAAGACTCAGCGGCTTCAGCGTCGATCCGGGCGGCACAAGCCACTGCTCGGCGACTTCGGCGCGATGCACCCCCACAACCCGGCGGCTTCGAAGATCCAGAAGCACGGCAGTACCTCGCCTGTCGCCAAAGTACCGGTCGAGTGTGCCGCCCGCGGCGGCGGGGAGCAGAATTGCCAGTGCTGTACGCCGCGTCAAAATGCGGCTGCGGTGTCGTTAATCACTCCGCCCTCAGTGCCTGCACCGGATCTACACTGGCGGCGCGGCGCGCGGGAATGATGGCAGCAGTCAGCGCGGCTAGTCCAAGCAGGAGTGTGGCCGCTAAAAGCATCAGGGGATCCCACGGCTTTACCCCAAACAAACGACTCGCAATGAGATACCCTGCACCGATCGCCGCCGGAATGCCCAACGCCAGCCCGATGCCCACCTGCCAGAAGGCTCCGCGCAGCACCATCGCCAACACCGATCCGCGGTCGGCGCCCAGCGCCATCCGCACTCCGATTTCGCTGGTCCGCTGCTCCACGCCATAAGCAGTAACGCCATAGAGGCCCACCGCCGCCAATACAAGCCCAATAACTCCGAATAGCGAGGTCAGGCTGGCGAGCATATTCTCCTGCGTATAATTACCGCGAACGATTTGGGAATACGGCTGAATGTCGTACATCACCAGGTTCGGGTCCACCTCCGCCAGCGCCCGCCTAACCGGAGCTTCGAGGTTTCCCGGATTCCCCGGCGCCCAGATCAGGATGCTGTACAGATAATGCGACCAGATTTCGCGGCTCTCCAGACTCGGTTCATCGAAATGCGTGGCCTGCGCCTCCGGCACGAAATATATGGGCTCCACGGGATCGCCCGCATCGGCAAAATAATGTATGTTAGCGGCAACGCCAACAATCTCATACGTTCGTGAGTTTTTCCCCGGACCAAAGTGCTGTCCAATCGGGTTCTCCGTGCCGAAGAAGTTCTTCGCAAATGCTTCGTTAATGACGGCCACGCGCCGCGTATTCGCGTTATCCTGGTCGCCGAGCGTTCGTCCCATCACGATTCTGTCGCCCAGCGTCTCCAGAAATCCCGGCATCACGCGGGTCCATTCCGATGAGAGATTGCCGAGCGGCCCAGGCTCGGGTTTGCCTTCAATACGTATCTCCACACCCCAATAGGAGCCGCCCAGAGGAGCATACAGAGCCGCACTCGCCTTGCGTACGCCGGGGATGGCGCCCACATGATCTTGGATTTCGTGGAAAAGTGGGACCAGTTGCTCCTGTTTGTAGTTGGAAAGCTTCGGATTGATGGAGACAAGGTACCGGTTGCTCGTATCGAAGCCGAAGTTCTGGCGCTCCAGATTGCGCAGACTCTGGCCGAGCATCGCGGCAGCGCTCAACAACACTAGAGAGACTGCCGCTTGCACAATTACCAACGTCTTCTGCGCCCAGTGGCTGCTGACTGCCGTGGAGCGATTCGCTCCACGTAACGCGTCGATCGGGTCGGCTTGCGAGGTCATCCAGGCGGGCGCAATGCCGAAAACAATTCCGGTGATCAGCGAAATTCCGAGAGCAAACAGCAACACTGGAATCGACGGCGCCGCATCCACCGGAACGTCCGGTCCGGCGAGAGCCAGGCGGAGAATGAGCTGCGCGCCTACATACGCAACCGCGATTCCGGCGCCGGCGCCGAAAAGACTCAGCGTGAGACTCTCAGCCAGAGCCTTCGAAACCAGTCTCGCGCGTGATGCGCCCAGCGCCGCACGGAGCGCCGTCTGCGGCCGATCCTTCAATCCGCGCGCCAGCAGCAGACTGGCAGTGTTGGCGGCGGCCACCAACAGAACACACACAGCAGCCAGCAGCAGCAGCAGCAATCCGCCTTTATACTCTTCGCGCATCAGAGAAACCCCCGCGCCTCCCGGCGTCAGATGCAGGGTCTGCTTTTCCCAAACGTCTTTCTCCAGCGAAGTCATATCGGCCCAATGACTCGCGAGCCACTGGCGCAGCTCTACCTGGAGTTGGGCCTCCAGGATTTTTGGATTCGTGCCCGGGCGAACCCTCCCGATCAGATCGAGCCAGGCCTCGCCGTTATTCTTCAGGCGCGAGCTTGCGCCTTCGATCAGCGGCTCGGTCGTCAGCGGCAGCCAGAAATCGGGCAGTCCTCCGTCAGCGATCTTCGCGCCGAAAAACCCCGGTGGAGCGACGCCGACAATCGTGAACGGATGGCCGTTCACTTGGTACGTACCTCCGATCGCCGACGTGTCCGACCCGTATTTTCCCTGCCAGGCCTGGAAACTCATCACAGCGACCGGGGGCGCACCTTCGCGGTCGTCGGCGTCGGTGAACAACCGCCCGCGCCAGGCCGAAATACCGAACGTCTCAAAAAAATTGCCGGAGACGTACTCCGCCTCGCTCGTCCTGGCCGGCGCCGCCGAACCGTACGCCCGCACCCCCAAGTGGGCGGAACCGACCTGGAAAGCCGCCAGTTTTTCGAACGCCGGGGTATTGGCCCCGAAAAGCTTGTACGCCTCCCACGAGAAAAAACTCCAGTCGTTCTGCTTGTATCCATCCGCGTGGCAGCAGCGGACAACGTCTCCGATGCGCCAAAGCTGGTCGGGCTGTACGACGGGTAGCGAGCGCAGCATCACCTGCTGCACCAGTGTGAAAATCGCCGTGGTCGCGCCGATGCCCAGCGCCAGCGTTACTACTGCTGCCGTTGCGAAGGCCGGCGATCGCCTCAGTTGCCGGACCGTGTGACGCAGATCCCTACCGATCCCGGCGGTCACCCGCTGCCAGATGTTCATGCCTCAGTTTCACCGTACCGCAACGCATCCCACCCCAACGTATCGTGCCACTGATACTGTAACCCGATGCCCAAAACTAGGATCGATCGGCAAGCGCTTCCTCTCGATCGACTCACGCGGGCTCGGTGTTTCGTCGTCCATACGTGATGTAACAAATTCAGATCGCAGCGGTTCACGATTCGCGGGCCGAAGATTTTGTACCATGGTCTCCAGTTCCCGCAAAGAATGAAACAGGCAGCTATCGCAGCGACTCAGGGCGTGTTGCCGGCGAAACCCAAATCGCACGAGCCGCTTTCCGTAATTCAAAGCTACGGCCTCGCGATCCTGGGCGTCTCCTCGGCGACTGCCGCATCGCTCTACCTGGGGCGCTTTCACATCCGCGGCGTGGAGATACCGCTCTTCCTGTTTGCCATCGCCGTGTCAGCTTGGTTTGGAGGAGCGGGGCCCGCCGCGCTGGCTCTTTTCGTCTCAACTCTCGCCTTCGACTATTACTTCATAGAACCGTTTTACACGCTCGCAGTCTCAGCGCGCGATCTTCCTTATTTCTTGGTCTTCGCAGCATTCGCAACACTGGTCACATGGTTCAGTACCGTCCGCCGCCACGTCGAGCAGGACCTTCGCCAGGCGCGGGATAAACTGGAAGTCGAGGTCGCGGAACGAACCCGCCAGGCCAGCCTGCTGAATCTCACGCACGACAGCATTTTCGTCCGCGATATGCAGCAGCTCATCACTTACTGGAACCGCGGGGCGGAGGAGTTGTACGGATGGACGCCGGAACAGGCGATCGGGAAACACTCTCACGAACTTCTCACCACGGTTTTCCCCGCGCCCCCGGCTGACATCGAAGCCGAGTTGCTGCACAGCGGGCGTTGGGAAGGCGAGCTCGAGCGAACCAAAGCCGACGGAACTCGAGTGGTCGTTTCAAGCCGCTGGTCCTTGCAGCGCGACCAGGGAGGCCGGCCTGCGGCGATCCTCGAAACAACCAACGACGTCACCGATCGCCGGCGCCGGGAGCAGGAAATTGAACGCCTGAACCAGGAACTCGAACGCCGGTCCCAGGAGCTGGCGGGCACGAACAAGGAACTGGAGGCATTCGCCTATTCCGTCTCGCACGATCTGCGCGCGCCCCTTCGCCACATGGCCGGCTACGCCGAGTTGCTTCAAAAGAGGATCGCTTCCGCCCTCGATGAAAAGGGCCAGCGATATATGAGCAACATATCCGATTCGGCAAAACGCATGGGGAACCTGATCGACGACCTGCTCGCGTTTTCGAGAATCGGGAGGGCTGAGAAACAAATGACGCTGGTCAGCCTGGAACAGCTCGTAAAAGAAGCGGTGGCCGAGCTTCGGCAAGATACCAATGGCCGCAGGATCGCCTGGAAAATCGGCGCTCTGCCCAATGTCTACGGCGATCGTTCGATGCTGCGCCTTGTCCTGGTCAACCTTGTTTCGAATGCGATCAAATTCACGCGCACCCGCCCTGAAGCCGAAATCGAAATCGGCTGCGCGGACCAGGAACGCGACGGGGTTGTAGTGTTCGTTCGGGACAACGGGGTCGGATTCGATATGAAATATGAAAAGAAGTTGTTTGGAGTGTTTCAAC
>Ga0335075_10013920_pt1 | contig 12104 bp, 13 predicted proteins | sample Lox_Sample_24_FD_206723 | JGI IMG/M metagenome (GOLD analysis project Ga0335075, IMG submission 206723) | Soil microbial communities from Loxahatchee National Wildlife Refuge, Florida, United States - Lox_Sample_2.4 | ecosystem: Environmental > Terrestrial > Soil > Wetlands | place: USA... | reverse complement strand
CGCGGGTGCACGCACACCAGCTCGACCTGTTCCCCGTCCGGCAGCTCAAGCAGCGCCGTCGGCTGCGCCGCGAACGTCGTGGGCAGCGGCGGCCCCTCGGTGAGCGGGAACCGGGCGTAGATGCCCGAGCCGCGCGGGCCGCCGCCCTTGTGCTCGATCTGCGCGTGCGGCAGCAGATCCTCGAGCCCAGCCTGCTTCAGGCGGGTTTGCGCGCCGATCGTGAGCTCCTGCACGAACAGCACGTCCAGGTCATCCTGGCGCACACGGGCGACGACAGCCTCCGGATCGGCCCGGCCGACCAGCAGGTTAGTGGTGAGCACCCGCAGGGTCGGCCCGCCGGCTTCCGGCTGCCGCCTCGGCACCCCGCGCGACCGCACCACCAGGCCGAGCGCGGCCGTGGCGAGCACCGCCGTCGCGGCGGGCCCCCGCCGCCCGGCCAGCCGCAGCCCGAGCGCGGCCAACGGCGCGGCCGCCGCCACCTGCGGGGTGAACGACATCAGCGGCACCATCACGGTCTCGGTCCTGCGTACGCGGTCGGCCCCGGCGACCCTGGCCGTCGCCCACGCGGCCAGCCCGCCCGCCACCACCCAGGAAATGCCAGCGACCTTCGATCCGACTCCCGTCACGTTGACACCCTATTCGAGATCTCCCCGGTGACGATCCGACGACTGGACCGTTACTGATGTGACGTTCAGAATGTTGTGAGGTCCGGCGGGCTTCCCGGACCGGACGGCGGCGGCGTTGTTCTCTGGGGTGGGAATGGTTTCACCGGGAGTGTTCGCGGACCTGGCGGCCCAGCGCGCGTGCTGGCATCCGGTCGCGTTTGCCGATGACGTGGCCGACCGGCCGGTCCACGCCGACCTGCTCGGCGAGCCGCTGGTGATCTGGCGCGGGGCCGGCCGGGCGCCGCGGGTGATGTCCGATCTGTGCGTGCATCGCGGCACCGCGCTGTCGCTCGGCTGGGTCGCCGGCGACGAGCTGGTCTGCCCGTACCACGCCTGGCGGTACGGCGCCGACGGCCGGTGCACGGCGATCCCGCAGAAGGAGGACCCGGCCGCGGTTCCGGTCAAGGCCCGGGTCCGGGCGTTCCGCGTGCAGGAACGGTACGGGCTGATCTGGGTCGCGCTCGAAGAGCCCCGGTGGCCGCTGCCGGAGGTCCCCGAGCTGGAGACCGACGGCTGGGCGGTGGTGTCCGCCGGGCCGTACCGGTGGCAGTGCGACGCGGCCCGGCAGGTGGAGAACTTCACCGATTTCGGGCATTTCCCCTGGGTCCACCCGGGGCTGCTCGGCGACCCGGAGCGGCCGGTCGTCCCCCGGCACGAGGTGCAGGCCGACGACCACGTGCTGCGGTACGAGATCGTCCGCCCGGAGGCGCCCAACAGCGAGGACTTCCCGGTGTTCGGCAACGATCAGGCCGGGCCGCCGGAGCGGCGCAGCCGCTACGAGCTGCACCTGCCCTACACGATCGTGCTGCGGCTGGGCTGGGGCGGGCAGCGCGGCATGGTGTACTTCTTCGCCTCGCAGCCGAGTGCGGCCGACCGCTGCGCGGGCTTCGTGATCATCGGCCGCAACTACAACATCGACCAGCCGGACCGGGTGATCCGCGAATTCGAGGACACCATCTTCGGCCAGGATCAGGTCGTGGTTGAATCGCAGCGGCCGGAGCGGGTGCCGTTCGACCTGGCGGCCGAGTTGCACCTGCGCTTCGACGCGGTCGCGGTCGCGTACCGCAAGGCCATGCGCGACCTCGGGCTGGCGGCGAGCTCCCCGATCGGGACATCGGTCGAATAGGGCGGCCGCCGGGATGCGCCTCCGCAGCGCGGGCGGTTACGGGATGACGATCACCGGATAGTGGACGCGCCGCTCCAGGGCGGCCGGGACCGACCCGATGATGTGGTGGTACCCGTGCTCGGAGCGGCCGACGATGAGGAACACCTCGGCATCGGGCCCGCGTGTGTAGCGCAACTCGTCCGCCACCGCGATCAGGTTGTCCGCGACCGCGCCGTCGCGCCGCTGGAAGTGCCACCGCTGCGCGGCCGCTCGCAGGTGCAAGGCCTGCAGGTGGGCGCGGACCTCCTCCGATAGCTCGCGGGTGGTGTCGTCGAAGCTCTGCCGCACGTCGGCGGAGGCCGCGCCCACCAGGCCGGCCGCAGCCGCGGCCGGAAGGTGAGCGACGTACACGATCTCCATGCCGCCGGGCCGGTCGTTCAGCAGGCGGGCGGCGGTGTCCAGGGCGCGCAGCGACGGCGCCGACCCGTCGAAGCCGACGACCGCGTAGGTCGGCTGGTCCGGTGATTCGGCGGCGGTCCCCGCAGTCTGCTCTCGGCTGACGCTCAGTGTGTTCATGACTAACTCCTTTGCCCGGCGGCCCCGATGTCGCCAGCTAGAGTTGCTAATTACAACCGTAACTGCTAGGGTTGCAATTTGCAACCCCAAGCTGGCGGAAATAGAAGGGGAGCCATGGCTCGCGAAGCTGCCCTTGATGACCTGTACCTGGGTCTCACCACGCTCGCCAGGCGGGCCCGCGATGTGGGCGATGAGCTCCATCCCGGCCTGTCCCTGGTCGACTACACGCTGCTGACCCAGATCGACGTCTCCCCGGGGATGCGCGCGGCCGACCTGGCCGCGCACTTCTGCCTGGACAAGTCCACCTTGTCCCGGCAGCTCGAGCAGCTGGTCTCGGCCGGGCTGCTCGGCCGTGACGGCGAGCAGCCGGGCCGCCGGGGCTACGCGCTGACCCTGACCGCCGCCGGCCGGCAGCACCTGGACGCGGCCGGCCACGCCGTCCGCGACCGTCTGGCCGAACGGCTGACCGACTGGAACGAACGCGACATCGAGGCTTTCGCCGAGCTGGTGACGCGGTTCAACCTCAGCGGCGGGTCGCCCCTCACTCAGCGATGATGAAGATGCTGATCTCGCATCACCTGGTTTGGCAATTACCAGTACGAGGGATGCCGGCTCACCGCGACCGGCGCCACGCTGGCAGCAGGAAGAGGGTGAGCGATGGCGCCACGGCAGCTCCCCCGGCCGTGGCCGTCAGCCCGGAGCTCGGGCCCATCCCCGCTATCTCGGTCCGGCGGTCACCCAGACTTCGCCGAAACCGTCTGGTGGAGCCCAGGGTCCGTTCGGAATAAAGATCTTGAATTCTTTTTCCCCGAACGGACCCGACCGGCTCTCCCCCGCTCCACTAGGCGCGGTCGAGTCGGCGGGCGTAGAGGCGGGCGGCGTTCTCGCCCATGATCTTGCCGCGCAGCGCGGCGGGCACGGCGGCCGGCAGCGCCTTGGCCGGGGAGTCGAAGTCCCAGTGCGGGTAGTCCGACGAGAACATCACCCGGTCGGTCATCCGCGCGAACTCGATCGACTGGACCAGGTGCCGGGGGTTGTCGGGTTCCTCGATCGGCTGGGTGCTGAGCCAGAAGTGCTCACGGAAGTACTCCGACGGGCGCCTGCGCAGCCTCGGCGCGTCGTCGCCCGCCATCTCGTAGGCGGCGTCCATCGCCCACTGCAGCGGCCCCGACCAGGTCAGGCACGCCTCGACCAGGGCCACCTGGAGCTCAGGGAAGGCGTCGAAGACGCCCTCGCAGATCAGGCTCATCGCCAGCCGCTCGACCGGCATGTGCAGCCAGACGTGCTGCTCGAGGTAGTACGAGGGCGCCCCGCTGCCCCGGTAGCGGTTGCCCGGGTCGCCTCCCACGTGGCACATGGCGACGAAGCCGGCCGCCTCGATCGCGGAGTAGATCGGCCAGTACTTCCGGTCGCCCCACTCGCTCTGGGTGTCGCCGCGCACCATCACCTGGACGAAGCGCGGGTCGCCCGCGAACCGCTCGATCTCCGCCACCGCGAGGTCGGGCGAGTCGAACGGGACGTTGACGCTGCCGCGCAGCCGCGGGTCGCGGTCGAGCCACTCGGCCGCCAGCCAGTCGTTGATCGCCCGGCACAGCGCCGCCTTGTACTCGGCTGGGCCCTCGAGCACGAACGTCAGCGGGATCAAGATCGCGATGTCGGTGTCGTACTCCTCGAGCAACTGGGCCCGGAGCACGCCGAGGTCGCTGCCGGGGGCGCCGCCGGGCACGGCCGCGTCAATCCGGAAGCCGCCGTTGCGCCAGCGCGGGTAGTCGCGGACGACGCGCGGCCCCCGGCCGGAGTGCTCGTTGGCGTACCGGGTCCGCCACCGCTCGGGCAGCCGGGGCAGGATGTCGCGGGGCAGGAACAGCGGGTGCACGTCGACGTCGATCAGGGCCGTCCGAACCGCCACCGGGATCATGCCCGCGCCTCTTTCTGCCGGGTGGGCGAGTCATCGACTAGCACGTAGTCTTGCTCGACCGAGACCTGCATCGTCTCGGCGACGTAGGGGCCGGGGATGCGGCCGTCGGCTCGGGGCGGCGCCAGCTCGCGGCCGGGCCGGACGGTGACCTCGTAGGAGAGCGCCGCCATGACGCCGCGGCCGGGGCCCATGAACGACTGACCGGTCGCGAGGTCGTACTCCCAGCCGTGCCAGGGGCAGGCGATCAGCGGCGGGCCGTCGTCCATCCGCAGGTCGCCCGGGCCGTCGGAGACCGCCCGCTGCGCGAGCGTGCCGACGCAGAGCGGCCCGAACTGATGCGGGCACCGGTTGCGGATCGCGTAGAAGCGGTCGTCGACCCGGAAGACGCCGATCGACTTCCCGTTCACGTCGAGGATCTTCCGGTCGCCGTTCGCGAAGTCGGAGACCCTGCCAACGACGACCTTCATGCGCTCCAGCCCCGGCGTTGTCCGATTACGTCCGATATCGGCCATACAAGCGCACCGGGCCGGGAATGGGAAGCGGGCGCGGGCGACCGCTGTCGATCGGGACGGACCGGACCACTCGGCGCTGTGCTGCGGTCATAAATCACCGTCGATGACCGATGCGGGCGGCCAGGGCACTCCCGCCGGACGGCCGGGCCGGCCTAGCATGTCCCGGTATGAGCCCGATCCTGCCCGGCGCGATCGACTGCGACGTCCACGTCGAGCCGCCCTCGATGGACGCGCTGCTCGGCTACATCGACCCCTACTGGCACGAGCTCATCCGCAGCGCGCACCTCGGCGTCGGCCACCGGCTCTACCCCGACAGCGAGCCGATGTCGGCCCGGCCGCAAGCGCGGGCGGCGGGCGGCTTCCCGCCCCGCAGCTACCAGGAGCTCCACGCCCAGCTGCTGGACCCGTACGCGCCGAGGGCAGTGATCCTCACCTGCGTGGCGACGTTCGCGGGGAGCCGCAACCCGTACTTCGAGGCGGCGATGACGACCGCTGTTAACAACTGGCTGGCCGATGAGTTCCTCGAGCGCGACGAGCGGCTGCGGGGCAGCATCGTGGTGCCAGTGTTCCACCCGGAGGCGGCGGCCCAGGAGATCGACCGGCTCGGGTCCGACCGGCGGTTCGCGCAGGTGCTGCTGCCGGTGCGGAGCGAGACCCCGTGGGGGAACGTCCGCTACCGCCCGATCCACGAGGCCGCCAGCCGGAACCGGCTGCCGATCACGCTGCACGCCTGGGGCGGCTGGGGAATGGCGCCGACCTCAACCGGGACGGCGGCGACCTACTACGAGGACTACCTGTACAACTCGCAGATCATCGCACCCAGTCAAGTGCTCAGCCTGATCGCCGAGGGCGTCTTCGACCGCTACCCGGAGCTGCGGGTCGGGCTGGCCGAGCTCGGTTTCGCCTGGCTTCCCTCGCTGCTGTGGCGCTTCGACAAGGACTGGAAGGCGCTGTGGCGGGAGACCCCGTGGGTGCGGGACAAGCCGTCCGCCTACGTGCGCAGGCACATCCGCGCGACGACCAGCCCGACGCTGATCCCCGGCCGGGTGCCCGCGGCCGAGATCGCGCAGCTGGCCGAGATGCTCGACGCCGGGCACATGCTGATGTACTCGAGCGACTACCCGCACGACCACGGTCAGGACGCGCTCGAAACCCTGCTTGGCGTGCTGAGCGACGAGGACCGAGAGGCTGTGCTGCGCGGGAACGCGGCCGGGTTCTTCGGCATCGGGGTGGCCGCGGCCTCCTGATCCTTCGACGTCGGCCCGCTGCGAGAATGTCGGGATGGACGGACTCGCGTGCCCCTGCGGCTCGGGCGACGCTTACGACGCGTGCTGCGGTCGGCTGCACGCCGGCGCCCCGGCCCCGACCGCCGAGGCGCTGATGCGCGCTCGCTACAGCGCCTTCGCGGTCGGCGATCTCGGATACCTGCTTGGCACGTATCACCCGTCAAGCCGCCCGGAGGCGTTCTCGCTTGACCCGTCCATCGAGTGGATCCGCCTGGCGGTGCTTGAGACGGAGGACGGCGGGCTGTTCGACTCGACCGGGACGGTGCGCTTCCGGGCGGTCTACGCACGGGACTCCAAGCGCGGCGTCATGGACGAGAAGAGCAGGTTCGTCCGCGAGGACGGGCGGTGGACGTACGTCGGCCCGGTTGACGTGCCGTTACCGACGTCGCGTGACTAGCAGCAGGCCGCCTTGATCCGGCTGAAATGGCACAGCAGCGCCGCCAGCCACTGGGCGGAGGACCGCGCGTCGTCGTCGAGGAACGCGTTAGGGGTTCGGTCCCCACGATGCGGCGGCGAGATGGCAGCGCAGTTCGGCGTAGGGTGCAACCCGGTGGCGAACATCGACGCCGCCGCCTGTCGACGGGGCCGACGGTCGGCGGCATTCTGGTCAGGTGAAGGTCACCGGTTTTGAAGTCTTCCCCGTCGTCTGCCCGCCGCCGTTCCGCGGCGGGCGCAGCTGGCTGTTCGTCCGCCTCGACACCGACAACGGAACGCGCGGCTACGGCGAGATGATGCTGCTCGGCACCGGGTTCCGGCTGCCCGTGCTGGCCGCGATGGCGGCCGACATCATCGAGCAGGCCGTCATCGGCCACGACCCGTACGACGTCGAGATGCTCTTCGACAAGGTCTACGGCCGGGCCGGCTACAGCCATTACCCGGAGCTGACCAAGCTCGGGATCCTGTCCGCGATCGAGATGGCATGCTGGGACGTCATCGGCAAGGACTGCGGCCAGCCCGTCTACAAGCTGCTCGGCGGTCAGATGCGCGACCGGGTCCGCAGCTACACGTATATCTACGACGATCCTGCTGCCCGGGCCGGCGATGGCGATAGCGGTGGCGCCCCGCTCAGCCGCGACGTGTGGCTCAACCCGGCCTACGCCGCGTCGCGGGCACGGCACTACGTCGACCTCGGCTTCACCGCGGTCAAGGTCGACCCGTTCTCGCTGACCCTCTCCCCCGACCAGAGCCTCGGGCAGAACGTCCCGCTGCAGTTCTCGCTGTCGGCCGCCGCCACCGCCGAGCGGGTGATCGGCGCCATCCGCGATGAGGTGGGGGCCGACTGCGACATCATCATCGGCACCCACGGCCAGATGACCTCGGCCGGGGCGCTGCGGATCGCGCAGCGACTCGAGCGATTCGATCCGCTCTGGTACGAGGAGCCCTGCCCGCCGGAGAACATGGCGGCGCTGGCCGAGGTCGCGCGCCGGACCACGATCCCGATCGCGACCGGCGAGCGGCTGACGACCAAGTTCGACTTCGCCCGCCTGATCGAGCACCGCGCGGCCGCGATCTTCAACTTCGACGTCGGCCAGGTCGGCGGCATCCTGGAGGCGAAGAAGATCGCGAGCATGGCCGAGGCGCACTACCTCCAGGTCGCGCCGCACGTCTACGGCGGGCCGCTGATCGCCGCCGCGGCGCTGCAGCTGTCGCTGTGCAGCCCCAACCTGCTGATCATGGAGGCGATCGAGCGCTTCGACGGAATCCACCGGCAGTTCGTGGACTCGCCGTTCGAGTGGCGCGACGGCTACCTGCTGCCGCCGGAGGGTCCCGGGCTCGGCTTCAACCTGCGCGAGGACGTCGCGCGGCGGCACGCGCCACAGGGAACTCAGCCCGCCACAATCCGCTCCTATTGACAACGGTGTCACGTTGGTAGCAGTGCGGGTTTCAGGGAAATGCCATGGGTAGCTGACGTCGCAGGCTACCGAACGAGGTGCAACCATGACATATCCCGCATCCCCAGCTGGCGCGGGCAGTCCGCGCGTCCGGCCCGACTCCGGCCAGTTCTGGGCCGGCGCCGTGGCCACCGCCATCGTCGCGGCGCTGATCGCCCTGGTCGGCATCTTGATCTGCCGGTGGACGCTCAACATCCCGATCCTGGCCCCGGCCGGCGACGGCGCCTGGGGCGACGCCCACACCGGCGAGTACGTTCTCGTGGCCGCTCTGGCCGCGCTGGCCGCGGCGGGCCTGCTCTACCTGCTGGTGCTGAGCACGCCGAACCCTGGCCTGTTCTTCCGCTGGATCATCGGGCTGGTCACGCTCATCGCCGTGGTGTACCCGTTCAGCTCGGGCGCGCCGCTCGACCAGAAGGCCGCCACCGCGATCGTGAACCTGGTGCTCGGCGTGGCCATCGCGTCGCTGCTGACCGCCACCGCGGCCCGCGCGATCCGGCGCACCATCCGGCCCTCGGCCCCGGCCGGCCCGGCTGGTCCGGTCAACCCGGCTGGTCCGGTCAACCCGGGCGTCGAGGAAGACCCGTACGGGCGGCGCGGTCAGGGGTACGACCAGCGGCCCACCCGGTCGCAGCGGTACGAGGAGCAGCCCACCCGGCCGACCTACACGCCGGGCACGCCGCCGCCCGACGGCTGGCAGTAGCCCGCACCTCCCGAGCAAACTGAAGCGGTGTCTGCCCAGGAGATCGACCGGTACCTCGAGGCGCTGGAGGAGCCGAAGCGCGGGACGCTGGCGCTACTGCGCCGGCGGATCCTTGACGTCCTCCCCGACGCCGAGCAGGGCATGTCGTACGGGGTCCCGGCCTTCAAGGTCCGGGGAAAGACGATCGCCGGGTTCGCCGCGTTCACGGAGCATCTGAGCTACCTTCCGCACAGCGGGTCCGTCTTCCCCCAGCTTGCGGACGAGCTCACGGGCTACACGTTCTCAACCGGCGCGCTGCGCTTCGACGTTGACCGCGCCCTGCCCGCTCCGCTGGTGACGAAGCTGGTGGAGGTGCGGCTGAGGCAGGCGTTCCCTGAGGGGTACCGCATCGCCTTAGCGCCCGCAGTCAGTGTCCCGGATGAACATAGAGCGTTATAGCAATTGTCGCCAGAATACCCGCTATGAAGAAACCCATACCAGATTTAAATGCTGCGCGACCGGACTTCTTCTGGTACGTGGCGAGCTCTGTTCTTACGGCCCGCGAAACCGCCTGCGCGATCATGTCCTCTTGCGTCGCCAAGGCTGCGCCACCATGACCGGCATGACCGGATGCCTGTCCTACCGGAACAGGAGGCTCTACGATCGCCCCGCTCACGGCTTCAACAGCCGCATCCTGAACCAGTGCCGGTTCCTCGCGCTCGCGCCTCTTACGAATGCGATCGAAGTAGACTCCGACACCGGAACTTGCCACAGCTCCCAGTGCCGTCACTAGAGAGGTTATGGCTTCAGGATCGATCACGATTGGTCAGCTCCCCCCAGACTAGGCCAACGCTCCCCTCAATTACGTAGAGAGAAGAAAGGCTACCATCCGGCCGACTCGCTGTCAGCGGCAATGGATCACCTATTTCCCTCTCCCGGCACATAGAAGAAAAGATCTTGGAAGAAAAGCGCGCGTATAGAGTGTTTTCTTTCCACCAGGAAAAAAGTTTCCAAGATCATTGTGCGAGCTGGCGTGTCGGGTGTGGCAACATGTCACGTCAGAGGTCATTGGAGCAGATCGGCCGCCTTCTCCGCGATCATCACCGTGGCCGCGTTGGTGTTGGTCGACACGATCTCCGGCATGATGGACGCATCGGCCACCCGCAGGCCCGCCAGCCCGCGTACGCGCAGCTGAGGATCGACCACCGCGAGCGAGTCGACTCCCATCCGGCACGAGCCGGCCGCGTGGCCGTAGGACTGGACGGCGTCGCGCACGAACGCGGTGACGGTCGCGTCATCGGCGCCAAGCAGCGGATGGGAGCGCCCTCGCCAGTCGTCGAACGCCGCCGCTTCGCTGATGTCCAAGGCATGACGCACGCCCGAGACCAGGGCCCGGACGTCGTCGTCCTCGTCGAGGTAGCGGAAATCGATCAGCGGGGTCGATCGGGGGTCGGCGCGCGCGAGCGTCAGCGTCCCCCGGCTGGCCGGGCGCATGTGGCCGACGCCGAAGGTGTACCCGTGCTCGGGAGACGTCTGCCACGGGTTGGCGAACGGAACATGGATGAAGACGATCTGCAAGTCGATCGACGCCCGGCCCGGCTCGCTGTCGGCCATCAGCGTGACCTGGCCGAGGTTGCCGGTCGGGGCGGGCAGCGGGCCGCTCGCCTCGACCGTCAGCCCGGCCAGGATGATGTGGTCCTGCAGGTTGCGGCCGACGCCCGGCAGGTCGTGCCGGACCTTGACGCCGACCTGCTCGAGCTCGGCGGCGGGGCCGATGCCGGAGCGCAGCAGGAGGTGCGGGCTGCCGATGGCGCCCGCGCACAGCACGACCTCGGCCGCGGCCGTGTAGTGGCGCCGCTCGCCGTTGGCGATGACGTCGACGCCGGCGCAGCGGTCGCCGTCGAGCGTCAGCCGTTCGACCAGCGTCCCCTGCTCGAGCTCGAGGTTCGCCCGGCCGAGGGCGGGCTCGAGGTAGGCGGTCGCGGTACTCTGCCGACGGCCGTCCACGATCAGGAGGTCATGGCTGCTCACGCCGCGCAACTGCTCCCCGTTGAGGTCGGCGGTGAGCGGATGCCCGGCCTGCTGGGCCGCGGCCAGGTACGCCTGAGACAGCGGGTGCAGGCGGGCGGCCGGGGCAGGCCGCAGCGGACCGCTGGCGCCTCGGTAGCGCGGGTCACCGTGCGGTACCGATTCTGACCGCTTGAAGTACGGCAGCACGGACTCGTAGTCCCAGCCGGTGCAGCCCTGGTAGGCCCACGCGTCGAAGTCGCGACGGTCGCCCCGCAGGAACGCCATCGCGTTGATGCTGCCTGATCCGCCCACGGTGCGGCCCCGGGGAATGTCGTGCACGTGCCCGGTGCGGGCCTGCGGAACGGTCTCGAAGGCCCAGTCGACATCGGTCTTGTAGAGCGCGGGCCACGTGTGGGTGGTGGAGATCCGTTCGCTGTCGTCGGCGAATCCGGCCTCGACCAGCAGCACCCGCCGGCTCGGGTCGGCGCTCAGGCGCGCCGCAAGCACGCAGCCGGCCGTGCCCGCGCCGATGACGATGTAGTCAAAGACGCGATCGGGGGTCACAACGCGACGACCACGGTCTTGGTGTCCAGGTACTCCTCGAGGGTCTCCCGGGTCTATCCCGTCGTCTGAGGGGCGTGTTGCGGGGTGACCGTCCGGCCCGCGCCCGGGCGGCAGCGGTTCGGTCATTACGCCTCGTCCTGCCCGGGTTGCGGCTCTACCGTCGCTCCTAGCAGGGTGTACAGCTGCGTGTGGTCGGTGGCCGGGGTCACCTCGCCGGCCACGCGGCGCCACTGGCCGGCCACCTGACCGGCGACCTCAACCGGGCGGTCGAGGGCCTGGGCGAGGGCGACCGCGAGGCCGACGTCCTTGGCCATCAGCTGGAGCGAGAACCCGGAGTCGAAGCGCCCGCTGGTCATGAACTGGGCCAGCTTGCTCTCGCTGGTGTTGCTCCGTCCGGACGAGCTGTTGAGCACCTCCGTCATCGTGCCGGCGGTGATCCCGAACGCCTGGGCAAGCATGACGGCTTCGACGGTGATCGACATCGTCGCCGCCGACACCAGGTTGTTCAGCGCCTTGGCGGCGTGGCCCGACCCGACGTCGCCGACCCGGATGACTGTCCTCGCCATCGCTGTCAGCAGCGGCGTCGCCTCGGCCAGGTCAGCCTCGGAGCCTCCCACCAGGACGGACAACCGGGCCGCCCTGGCGCCGCGGACACCGCCAGAGACCGGGGCGTCGAGCATCGACAGGCCCTTGGCCCGCAGGCGGGCGGCCAGGCTGCGGGTGCGCAGCGGCTCGGAGGAGCTCATGTCGATGACCAGGCAGCCGGGTGGCAGCGCGTCGGCCACTTGCTCGCGCTCGAGCACGTCCTCGACGATCGCCGAGGTTGGCAGCATCAGGATCAGCGCCTGCACGGCGGCGAACGACTGCGGGCCGGCCGCGGTGGTCGCGGTGGGGTGC
>Ga0335075_10013919_pt1 | contig 12104 bp, 4 predicted proteins | sample Lox_Sample_24_FD_206723 | JGI IMG/M metagenome (GOLD analysis project Ga0335075, IMG submission 206723) | Soil microbial communities from Loxahatchee National Wildlife Refuge, Florida, United States - Lox_Sample_2.4 | ecosystem: Environmental > Terrestrial > Soil > Wetlands | place: USA: Florida... | reverse complement strand
AGCGGGGTCATCGGCAACTCCTGTGCGAGATGAAAGGCGCCACATGGCGCCGTCACATCGTCTCGCAGCCGGGTTGTCAGACGAGGGGACGCTGGCGGGCAGCCGCCTCCAACAGAACCCGCCCGAGCAGCATCATGCCGTCGAAATCAAGGACTACCGCGAAGCGGTTTAGTCCAAGGACGGTTATGCGACATCGCATCGCGCGCTGTGCGTTATGCAAGCTGGTGGCCAACTTCCAGCCGACACGAAGCTACGCTCATCAAAATATCTCAATAACCTGATCGAGCAGGACGACCGCGGTGTAAAGTTACGGATCGGTCCAATGCCGGGATTTAAGTGGTTTGAGACCGCAGCGATCACAATTGCCGGGATCGGACTGCTGCACCGGATCCACAAGGGACAGTTCGATCTCCGCCGGCTGCGTCTCAAGGGTAGAAGTGCGTCCGCCATCTGGAGCGCAGTGCCGGCGGCGTGATAAAACAGACAGCGTCGGACACACAGAATCGCCCTGCTTTGTCTTTCAATCTTTTTGCACCAGAACCGTTTCGCAGCGGTTCCTCGCCAAGCCCGGTTCACCTCACAATGCCAGTCCCAGCGAGGCGACCAGCGGCCACCATGTCGCCTGCTATTTTCCTAGGGCCGTCGTCCAAGCCCGAAGTGACAAATGGCAACTGACGGCATAATGGCGTACTCACTACCGACACTGCACTCGAAATAAGTTTGCTAAATGTTAAACTTATGTGGCCTTGCTCCTGGCTTCGGATAACAGTCGGTTTTGTGAGACGACCTATGCTAGCGTCGCACACAATAATGTGACCGTCCGGCCGGAGGGGAAGCCGAGTTATGACGACGTATTATCTGGAAACTGGTGGCGTCGCCGGCAGCGACGATCTCGACGTTCCCGCCCAGGCGACGAAGACCTTCAGCCAGTGGGGCCTCGGCGGTTATGGTGGCACAGCTGCCAGCGCGCCGCCGGGGCCGGGTTCTAACATCATCTCCATGGCACCGGTCAGCGTGCCCGGCCTTATGGGCACGCTCAACGTTGGCACCTGGACGGTGCAGGGCAACGGCGGCGGCGGCCTCGGGTCGGTCGGCGACGATTTTATCAACGGCACGCTGACCATCGGCACGATCATCCCGGCCGGCACGCAGAATTATGGCTTTATCGTAACCTTCAGCTACAATCCGTACAATCCCAGCGATCCGGACGCACAAAGCCCCACCGCGACGCTGAACGTCACGCAGACCCCGGACGCCCTGGCAAGCGGGGCAGGCAGCATCATCAACGCGGAGACCGTCGGCGCCGGCTACTCTGCGGCGATCGGCACAGCGACAATCATCGCCGCGAACGGTGCGGTGATCAACGCCGATACCGTCGCGACCTCCGGTGCCACGCATCTGGTGGCGATCGTCACTGCCGGCACGTTGACGGTGCAGGACGAATTCAACGACTGGGCCAGCCTGACCGTGTCGCAGGCCGGCACCGTGATCATGAACGGTTCGATGGACCCGGCGGCCGACACCAAGACCGGCCCCTGGAACAACACCATCACAGTCACCGGCCAGCAATCGTCGTTCGTTTCGAACTACGATACCTTCACCGTTGGCGGCGGCAGCGCCCAGACCGGTATCCGAGGCACGTTCAGCGTGCTGCAGGGCGCCACTGCCGAGCTCAACGGCGATTTGACCGTCGGCAACGCGTCGCTCGATGTCGGCATGATCACCGTCAGCAACGACGGCAGCTCGCTGCGCGTCAATGGCGACGTCAATCTCGGCAACAAGGGTGAGGGCGACCTCACGGTCTCCGCCGGGGCCAGCTTCGTGGTCTATGGCGCGGTGAAGGAGGCGGTGGAAACCGGCGCGCCCCTCACCACGGGCGGCGATCTTTTCACTGGCACCGACACCGACATCGACATCCATGGCGAATGGCAGATCGGTGTCGAAGCCGCCCGGACCGACACCATCAGCATGAGTGCACAGGTGGTGGTGGACGGCGCCCTGACCCTGGGCGTCGAAGCTGGAGGCCAGGGCACGCTGAACGTGCAGGGCCAGGACACCACGCTGACCGAGGCGGCCGCGAACGAGGAAGTGGTGATCGGCCAGGGCGGCACCGGCATCCTGCGCATCTCGCAAGGCGCGGAAGTCGATTTCGGCGCCAGCGAAATCACCGTCGGCGACGAGTCCGAGGGCAGCCAGAACAGTCAGAACTTGCTCGACATCAATGCCGCCTCGATGACGGCGGGCAGCCTGACGATCGGTGGCGGCGGCTCCGGTAACCTGACGATGGAGGACGGCGCCGATCTGACGGTGCTGGCCGATCTCACGCTGGGGGACGAAAGCGGCTCCAAGTACAACGCCAATATCCAGCAATCGAGCCTGAGCATTGCCGGCGAACTGGTGGTGGGCAGCGAGGGCACGACCGGGTCCGGCCTGCCGGCGGCGAATGGCGCGAACAACGCCGCGGGCACCCAGCCACCCGCCGGCGGCAACATGCTGCTGAACGGTTCCGAGGTCGACGCAAGCTCGGTCACTCTGGCCGAGGAGGCCGGCAGCAAGGGCGTGCTGGTCGTCGATGAATCGAGCCTGACTATCGACGACGACCTCACCGTCGGGTCCGGCGGCACCGGCACCATGCTGGTGCAACTGGGGGCCAGCGTCGAAGCCGATTCCATCACGCTGGGCGAGGAGTTCGGCGGCAGCGGCTCGATGACGATCGACCAGAGCGTGGTCATCAGTCAGGAGATGAAGGTCGGCAGCCAGGGCAAGGGCTCGCTGACCATCCAGGACGGCGGATTGCTCGTCACCGCAAGCGATGCCTCGATTGCCGAGCAAATCGTGGCCAACGTGCAGTCGGTCACCGTGAAGGCGGGCGAATGGAGCGTCGGCGGCGATCTTACCGTGGGCGACGCCGGCATCGGCACGCTCAGCCTCAGCGATGACGGGCTGGTGGACGGGCAAGGCGACGTCAAGATCGGTGACCAGACGTCGGCCGGTGGGGTCGTCACCGTCACCGGCAGCGATCCCACCGGCGCATTGTTCAGTGGTCCCGGCGGGCTGCAGCTCGCTCAGGCGCTGTCCTTCGCCAGCGGCCTGCCGGTCGGCAACACCGGCAGCGTGGCCGGCGATACCGCCGCATTGCTCTGGGCCGGGACGCTGGAAGTGGGCGGCAGCGGCACCGGCACGCTGACTGTCACGAACAGTGGACTGGTGGCGGCGGTGGCCGACGGCACCGGGGCGGTGGAGATCGCGAGCGACGCCGGATCGTCCGGCACGCTGTCGCTGGCCAGCGGCTCGCTGCTGATCGCGTCCACGGTCGCGGTGGGCGGCGGCGACGATGCAGCCGGCGGCACCGGCGTGTTGTCGGTGGCCTCGGGCGCCCAGGCGCAGATCGGCACCGTGCTGACCCTGTGGCCGGACGGGAGCGTCAACGTTTCGAAGGGGGGCGCGGTCGCGATCGGTGGCGCGGCAGCGGCAGACGGGACCATTACGGTCGGGATACAGGGCACGCTGGCGGGCGCCGGCACGATCAGCGGCGCCGTGAATGATGCCGGCTTGCTCGACGTGAGCGGCGGCGCATTGTCGATCAAGGGCGGTGCCTTGACCGCTACCGGCACCGTGCAGATCGAGGCGGACGGCACGCTGGACCTGGCCGGGGCGAAGGGCGGCGATACTGTCGCAAGCTTGCCGGACTTGGGCAGCCTTGACCTCGGCGCGGGGACGCTGACCGTCACCGGCGCCTACAGCAACGCTAACTGGGGCAGCGGCGACACGTTCGATCCGATGGCCGGCGTCAGCGGCGTGATCGTGGGCGAGGGCGCGGCGCTGACCGTTGCCGGATCAGCCGTGACGAACGGTGCCGATGGGCCGATCCTCACCTTCACCTCGATCGCCGGTGGGCTACAGCAGGCCAGCTTCACACTCGAGAACAGTGGCGATGGCGCGGCGATCACCGCGGCGATTCAGACCGGCGGCCTGACACTGGGGGACGTCTCCGGCATCGCCGCAGGCAACGTCACGCTGGCGAGCGGCGAGTCGAGCGGCGTCTATACGCTGACCTATGATCCGAGCAAGGGATCGCTCGACGGCCAGACACTGACGATCGAGTCGGATTTCGCAAATGTCGCGCCGATCACCATCCAGCTTGCGGCGGCGACGCCGCTGCAGGTGACCGATGTCGCCGCCAACATGCATGGCGAAGCTGTGGCGGGCGACACAGTCGCGCTGACTGTCACGCTCAGCGCGCCTGTTACCGTCGATACCACGGGCGGAATGCCGTCGCTGACGCTGAATGACGGGGCGGTCGCGGAATACGACGCGGCAGCGTCCGATCCCGCCGCCGGGCTGCTGGTGTTCGACGACGTGGTTGCCAGCGGCGATCATGCGCCGGACCTGGCGATCGCTGCGGTCAATCCAGGCGGCGCCGTGATCGAGGACGGTGCGGGCGATGCGCCGGATTTCAGCGCCGCGATCGGCCAGTCGATCGGTCTCCAGATCGGTGCCGTCACCGTCGCATCGGTACAGCCGTCGCAGACCACGCCGGCCACGACGGGGGAAGTGTTCCAGATTGCCCTGGCGCTGAGCCAGGGCGTCACGGTGGATACCAGCGGCGGCACGCCGACGCTGGCGCTGAGCGACGGCGAGACCGCGACGTATGACGCGGGCGCGTCCGATCCGGGCGCCGGTGCGTTGGTGTTCGATGGCACCGTGGCCGCCGGGGACCACGCCGCCGACCTGGCGATCACGGCGGTGAACCCGGACGGTGCCAGCATTCACGACGCCAATGGCGACAGCGTGGATTTCTCCGCCGCACTCGATCAGCCGATCGGCTTGCAGATTGGTGCGTCGCCGCTGACCGTCACCGCCATTGCCGCTTCGCCGACCGGTGCGGTCGCCGCGGGGTCGATCGCGCTGACGCTGGACATGAGCGAAGCTGCCACCGTCGACACGGCCGGCGGGTTGCCAAGCCTGGCGCTGAACGACGGCGGCATGGCGTACTATGACGCCGCGCTGTCCAATCCGTCTGCTGGTTCGCTGGTGTTCGACGCTCTCGTGTCGCCGGGGCAATATGCCAGCGATCTTGCCGTCACCGGCGTCGATCTGAACGGCGCCACCATCACCGATGCGGACGGGTATGCCGCGGATTTCTCCGCCGCGCTGAATGTCGCGACCGGCGCGGAGCCTGGCGCGACCGGAATCGCATTCGTTTCGTATTCCGGTGCCGGCGAGCATTTGCAGGCTGGCGATACAATCACGATCACGCTGCACGTGGGCAACGGCGTGACCGTCACCGGCACGCCGACACTGGCGCTCAGCGACGGCGCAGCGGCGATCTATGACGCGGGTGCGTCCAGTCCCGCCACGGGCTTGCTGGCGTTCGACTATGCCGTCGGCAGCAGCGACTATACGACCGACCTGCAGGTTATTGCCGCATCGTTGAATGGCGGGACCATCGCGGACACGCCGGGCCATGCCGTCGACCTGTCCGATGCCGCGGCGAATCTGGGTCTCGACGTCAATGCGGCGTTCGTGCAGTCGGTGACCACGTCGCCCGGATCAGGCTTCGTCACGGCGGGCGCCAGCGTTGCGCTGACGCTGGCGATCGATGCGGCGGTCACGGTCACCGGCGCGCCGACCCTGCTGCTGAGCAATGGCGCGACGGCCTGTTATGACGCGTCTGCCTCGACGCCGTCGGCAGGGTCGTTGGTGTTCGACTATGTGGTCGGGGCAAGCGATGAGTCGCTCGATCTTGGCATCGCCGGGGTCGAGCTGAATGGCGGAACGGTCACCGATGCTGCCGGTCGTGCCGTCGATCTCTCTGCGGCAAGCGATACGGTGACCGGTCTGCAGATCGGCACGCCGTTGACGGTGTCGGCGGTCTCGGCCTCGGCGAGTGGCGAGGTCGATGCCGGCCAGACCGTCGCCTTGACGCTGACGATGAGCGAGGCGGTCACCGTGACCGGCACGCCGACGCTGTCGCTGAATGACGACGCGTCAGCGATCTATGACGCCGCGGCATCCGACCCTGCGGCGGGCAACATGGTGTTCGACTATGTCGTCGGCACCGTCGACAGCACGGCCAACCTGGAGATCACCGGCGTTACCCTGCCGGACCTTGCGACCGTGCAGGACGCACAAGGCTTCAGCGCGGATTTCAATGCCGCGCTCAACCAGCCCACCGGCGTCACCGTCGGGCCGGCGCTGGTAACGGCGGTCAGCACGTCGCAGAGCGGCGTCGTTCCGGATGGACAGACGTTGCAGTTGTCGCTGGTGATGAACACACCCGTCACGGTAACCGGGGATCCGATCCTGGCGCTGAACAATGCGGCCACTGCCAGCTTCGACGCAGCGCTGTCGAATGCCACGACGCTGGTGTTCGACTACACGGTGAGCACTGACGACGCCTCGACGCCGGACCTCGAAATCGGCTCCGTCACGCTGCCCGCGGGCAGTGCCATCACCGAGACGGCGAACGGGCTTGCGGCCAATCTCGGCGGTGCGGTGGGCGTATCGACCGGCGTGCAGATCAACTCCCCATTGAGTTTCATCGGCGCGCTCAGCGAGAGCAGTACTGGAACGATTGTTACCGGCGACACGCTGGATATCCGGCTGGAGATGAACGAGCCGGGTACTATCGACACGGCCGGCGGCGTGCCGACGATAACGTTGAACGACGGCGGCACCGCGACGTACAACGCGGCGGCCTCATATCCGGCCGAAGGCGATTTCGACTTTTTTTACACGCCCGGTTCCGCGGATACGACGCTGAATCTGACGATTGTCAGCGTCAACCTGAACGGCGCCACGATGGTCGATGCGAACGGCTATCAGGCGGATCTCAGCGGTGCGTCCGGTGCCGAGTTGTTCACCGCGGTGAATCCGATGCCGCAGGTAACGTCGGTCAGCGCCTTCGAAGAGGGCAATGCCAGTGAGGTCAGCCTCTACCTGTACACGAACGAGACCGTGGTGGTCACCGGCTCGCCGGTGCTGATCCTGAATGACGGCGGCACCGCGACGTACGATTCCGCGGAGTATGCAACGTCCGACTTGGCGTTCAACTACACCATCGCAGCGGGCCAGCAGACCCCGAATCTGGAGATCGCCGCGATCGACCTGGACGGCGCCACGGTGCAGGACCAGGACGGCGACAACATCGAGCTGACGCCGGCACTGAATGCGCCGACCGGAGTGGAAATCGACTCGCCGCTCACGGTCACCGGAGTCGCGGCAGTTCCGGACAGCGGCGAAGTGGCCGCCGGGCAGACCGTGCAGGTGATCGTTCAGGCGAGCGAGCCGGTCGTGGTGAATACCACCAGCGGCACGCCGACGCTGAAACTGTCGCTGGACGGTGAATTCGGCAGCAGCGAGACGGGGATTTATGACGCCACGGCGTCGGACCTCGCCACCGGCAAGCTGGTGTTCGACTACGTCGTGCAACCGGGGGACGAATCGCCCACGATCGGCGTCGACCAGATCTTGCTGAACGGAGGGACCATTGAAGATTCTGCCGGCTATCAACTGATCGGGCTGGGCGACGAACCCTCGGCGGTCGACATATACCAGACCATCGATCTGCAGATCGGACTGGTGTTTGTGACCGGCCTCTCCGATTCGCTGGGTGATACGGCGACCGAGATCGTTTCGGGCCAGAGCGTGCAGTTGTACTTGGATATGAGCAGTACGGTGACGGTGACGGGTGCGCCGACACTGGTGCTGAATAATGGGGACACTGCCAGTTTTGACGCGGCAGCCTCGACCGGCACGGTGCTGGCGTTTGATTACACCGTCGGCACGAACGATTCGGTTGCGCAGCTTGGCGTTGCCGCGATCGATCTTTCCGGAGGTGCCGCGATCACCGATGCCAATGGCGTCGCGGCAGATCTTTCGGCAGCGACCACCCAGGGCTTCGAGCTGCAGATCGGGCCTGACGTCGTGCAGTCGGTCACCGCCGAGGTGGCGGCAGTCTATCCCGGGCAGAGCGATGACATCTACCTTGAGTGGGCCCTGGCACCGCTGACGGTATCGGGCGGCACGCCGACCTTGACGCTCAGCAATGGCGGGAGAGCGACATACAATTCGTTTCAGTCCACCTATGACAATCTCGACATGGTGTTCGACTACACCGCCGGCACCAATGCCGTCGCCGGCAGCGACCTGACGATTACCGGCGTCAACCTGAATGGTGCGACAGTCACGGACGCGAACGGCACGCCGGCGGATTTCTCCGGTGCGTTGAACGCGGCGACGGGCATCGACGTCTTCTCGACGCCGCCCGAGGTGGCGGTCTATTTCTACGTGCACGCAACGCCCCCAGGTTACGAGTACGGTGCGCCGCTACTGGCGGGGCAGACCCTGCAGGTCTCGCTCGAGTATATCGGGTTCACCGGCGGTTCGCCTACCATCACGTTCAACGACGGCGGCACCGGCACCTATGACGCTGCCGCCTCAAGCAGTTGGGCTGCCGTGTTCGATTACGTGGTGGGCCCCGATGACCATACGCCGGACCTGGCGATCACCGGCCTGTCGTTGAACGGGGCGACGGGCACCGATCCCTATAGCAGCGAGGCCGTGGATTACGCCGACGCAGTGCCGCAAGAGCTGGGCTATCAGGTGGGATTGTCGCCGCTCGATGTGCAGGCGGTGACGGTTTCGACCACACTGTCCTCTCCCGGAGAGACGGTCGAACTCACGTTGGCAATGAGCGAGCCGGTGACGTTCGACGATCCGCCCGATCTCTCGCTCAGCAACGGCGAGGTGGCGAATTACGATAGCGCCGCATCGAACCCGTCGGGCGGCACGCTGGTGTTCAACTACGTGGTGGCGGCGGGCGATGCGACACCGAGCCTGGAAATCGCCGCGGTCGATCAACTGCTCGGCGTGGGGCCGATCGATGCCGCCGGGTACCTGCCGGATTATTCCGCCGCCGTGAACGTGCCGATCGGGCTGGAGATCACGCCGCTGGAGGTGCTGGCGGTGACGGCAACGCCGGGCGGCCCAACCACGCCGGGAGAGCAAATCCAGATCGCGTTGCAGATGAGTGAGCCGGTGGCTGTCGATGTGTCCGGCGGGTTGCCAACGCTGACGCTGAACGACGGCGCGACCGCCACCTATAACAACGCTGCGTCGCAGCCCGGATCGGGATTGCTCATCTTCGACATGACAGTGGGTCCGTCGGACCTGACGTCCGATCTAGCCGTCACTGCCGTCACGCTGCCGGCAGGCAGCTCGGTGCAGGACGCGAATGGATACGTGGCGGACTTCAGCGGTGCCCTGAACGTGCCGACAGGGTTGCGCATCGGTCCGTCGCCGCTGACCGTGACCGCGGTCACCGCCACGCCGGGCAGTGGCGAAGTGGATGCGGGGCAGGCGATCACGCTGACGCTGACGATGAGCGAAGCGGTGACCGTCGATACCACGAACGGCACGCCGACGTTGGCGCTGAATGACGGCGGGACGGCGGTGTACGATGCAGCCAATTCCGACCCCGCCGCGGGTCTGCTGGTGTTCGACGACACGGTCGCCAGCAGCGACAGCACGCCCGATCTGACCGTGGCGCAGGTTTACCTGAACGGCGCGACAGTGCAGGACGCGAGCAGTGCGAATGCCGATTTCACTGCCGCCCTGAACCTGCCGGCCGGGCTGCAGGTAGGGCCGGCCTTCGTCACATCGGTGCAGACCTATGAAAGCGGAACGGCGGACACCGGCGAGACCGTGCACCTGGCCGCGTATATCAGCCAGGACGTCACAGTGACGGGCGATCCGAGCCTCTCGCTGAACGACGGCGGCACGGCGTTGTATGATGCCGCCGCCTCCGGGCCACAGGTCGCGGTGTTCGATTACGTAGTCGGGCCGAGCGACAGCACGCCGGACCTGACCGTCACCGCCGTGAACCTGAACGGCGGGGCGATCACGGATGCCAGCGGCACAGCGGTGAATCTTCTTCCCGCGATAAATGCTGCTACCGGGCTGGAAGTGACGTCGGAAGCGGTCTGCTTCTGCGCCGGCACGCTGATCACAACCCCCGCCGGCGAAGTTCCGGTGGAGCGCCTGAAGCCAGGCGACCACGTGCTGACGCTACGCGGCGAGTCGCGGCGGATCGTTTGGATCGGCACCGGCCAGGTCATGGTCGCGCGCGGGCGACGCAGCGCGGCAACGCCAGTCATCGTCCGTAAGGGTGCGCTCGGTGACAATCTGCCGCATCGCGACCTGCACGTTACCAAGGGGCATTCGTTGCTCGTCGATGACGTCCTGGTTCCAGTCGAGTTCCTTGTGAACCACCGCACGATTCTCTGGGACGACTGGGCCCAGGAGGTGAAAATCTATCACATCGAGCTCGAAACCCACGACGTGTTGCTGGCGAACGGAGCGCCCGCGGAAAGCTATCGTGACGACGGCAATCGCTGGTTGTTCCAGAATGCCAATTCGGGCTGGGGCCTGCCGCCGCAGGCGCCATGCGCGCCGGTGCGGACGGGGGGAGAGATCGTGGATGCGATCTGGCGACGGCTGCTGGAGCGCGCCGGCCCGCGCAGGGGCGCGCCGCTGACCGACGATCCCGATCTGCACCTGATGGTGGACGGCAAACGGATCGACCCGATGGAACAAAGCGGCGACAAATACGTCTTCCGCCTGGCCAAGCGGCCGCACAATGTCCGCATCGTCTCACGCTCCGCCGTGCCACAGGAACTCGGCATTGCGCGCGACGCGCGATTGCTCGGCGTTGCGGTTAAGCAGATGGTGCTGGCACAGGCGCGCCGGCAAAGGACGCTATCCGCTGACGCGGCGTGTCTAACCGACGGTTATCACGACTTCGAGCCCGCCAACGGGATCCGCTGGACCTGCGGCGATGCGGCCGTTCCGGCGGAACTGTTCGCCGGAACGGAGCGTGCCGCGATGCTGATACTGCACCTCGGCGGGATGACGGAGTACCTCGACGAAGGTTCGGCAGTGAGGCGACGCAGCGGCTGCCGAGTGGATGGCCTTGATGCAACAATGGCAGGCACACGCACGCCGAGTTGGTCGGCCGCCGGTCGATGTCTAGCCACGGTCATGGACCACTGATGTGGTGCGCGACGGTGCCGTCGTAGGCACGCGTTACCACTACGGTGAAGAGACAGGAGAGCGGGCTTTCGAAGTTCTGGTTGGCGGCGTGGTTGTCGGATTGCTTGGGGGATTGGACGGGGCAAGCAGACGCTTTGGTTGAGCCTTGGCGCGCGCCGTCTCAGTCAGCATGGCAAATTGTCCCAATTGAAGTTTAATCTGTCTGCTACGATTGATGCCCAAGCGAAAACAACGGCTCGCAGGCCGCCAAGCGGAGGGAGTTCAACTGGGACAGCGTGCCGCCCTCTACTGCCGGGTCTCGACCGCGGACCAATCTTGCGCACGGCAGGAACGGGATCTCACCGCATTTGCCGACCGCGCCGGCTACCAGGTGGTCGGAATCTTCAACGAGACAGGGTCAGGAGTCAGGCTCGACCGCACGGAACGGCGCAAGGTCATGGCACTCGCCCAAGCACGGCAGATCGATGCAGTGCTGGTCACCGAACTTTCGCGGTGGGGGCGCAGTACGACGGACCTGCTGGCGACACTCAAAGAGCTGGAGGCACGACGGGTGTCGGTCGTGGCCGCATCAGCGCCGACAGATGGGCTCGCAACTGGTCCAGTTCTGGTGTCGACCGGCAATGCGATGGCCAGTTGATGCCTGTCGCGTGGTGACCACATCGGGTACAGCGAAGCCGCGGGAGCCGCACCGCCACCGCGCCGAACAGCGTCGCAACCGTATGCTGCTGCCAGTCTTTGACGTGGCATCCTCCGCCGCAAGCCGGACACTCCGGCCGTAGAACTGCATGATCTCGCACTTGCGCGGCGACGATCGCTTGCTGCACGCGGACCAGAAGCCGCTTCGCCTCGGGCAGCGTCAGCCCCAGGTCGCTAATCTCCCCAAGATTGCGGTATCGGCCGAGCTCCATTACGTCAACACCCGGTCCCGCCCCCTCTGTCCCCGCCTCGACCAATCGCAAAACCCATCCCATCCGCGTTGTCCTACCCAGCACCGACCCGGGGCGATCATGTCGCTTTCGTCGCCATCCCCCAAGTTGCTGGACACTCCC
>Ga0335075_10013918_pt1 | contig 12105 bp, 10 predicted proteins | sample Lox_Sample_24_FD_206723 | JGI IMG/M metagenome (GOLD analysis project Ga0335075, IMG submission 206723) | Soil microbial communities from Loxahatchee National Wildlife Refuge, Florida, United States - Lox_Sample_2.4 | ecosystem: Environmental > Terrestrial > Soil > Wetlands | place: USA... | reverse complement strand
CGGCCCGGCCAAGGAGTGGGACGAGGAGATCGTGCGCGGGTCGATGGCGGATGGCAAGGACAGCGAGTTCACGAACTGGTACCTGACGGGGGGACGGGTCGTCGCGGCGCTGACATGGGGCAGGTCGGACGATCTGGAGGATGCGCGCAGGCTGTTGAGGGCGGGCGTGGAGCTGAGCGACGAGCAGAAGGCGGCGCTGGGCGACGTGAATGTCGATCTCGGCGACGTCGGGTAGATGCACCTGCAGCACGCGAGACACGACAAAACCTCGACACCACTTCCCCCAACACCCACAACTCCCAACACCCACAACCCCAACACACGAACCCGAACCGCCCGACACGACGGAACCGTATCGCCGCATCGTGTAGGATCTGCGGGTCCATAACGGTCGGTGGTCAAGGGAAGCCGGTGAGAATCCGGAGCGGACCCGCCACTGTGACCGGGGATGCCGACCGCGGCACGTCCACCCGTCGCACTGGCGAGCGGGGAGGCGAGCAGCCACCGACACACCGCAAGGGAGTCGGGAAGGCGCGGGAGGTGGGCCCGGGAGCCAGGAGACCTGCCGCCGACCAAGCCCATCGAACCCTCGTGGAAAGGGGTTGGCTCATGCGTATGTATCGTCCTGTTGCGGTGGCGTTCAGCGCCATCTGCGTCGCTGGTTGTTCGGCCGCCGTCGCGTCTGCGGCCGGTCCGGCGACGGTCACCGTCAGGGTGGAGGGATCGACCGAAACGAAGCTCCCGGCCACCCAGGTGACGACCACGACGGAACCGGTCGTCGAGGATGGGATCCCGGCGGACTCGTGCTCCGGGACGAGCGCGATCGGGGCGCTGCAACTCGCCACGAACGGCGACTGGAGCGGTCCGTGGGATGCCTCGTTCAGTCAGTACGAGATCTATTCGATCGAGGGCGAGGAACACGCTTTTGGCAGCGGGTACTTCTGGGATCTGTGGGTCGATCACAAGGCATCGGAAGTGGGAGCATGCGAAGCGGAACCGGAATCCGGCCAGGAAGTGTTGTTCTACCCGTGCTCTGAAACAGCTACGGAATGCCCGGGTCCCCTGGGGATCGAAGCACCTGCCACAGCCGATGTTGGGGAAGCGGTCGATGTCACGGTCAAGCAGTACAACGCGCAGGGGGAACCGTCTCCAGCCGCCGGCGCGAGCATCGAAGGCGGCGGTGTGGCGACGACCACCGAATCGCAAGGCCATGCCACGTTGAAGCTCACCGACAGCGGGACCGTCACATTGAAAGTGAGCGGCGCCGCCGGCGGGCCTCCGGCTGTGCGCACCGAGACGACCGTGTGCGTGCACAACGGCAATGACGGCACCTGCGGCACGCAGGCTCAAGCCGGCTCGTCCACGTCCACAACGTCTACCGTCGGCACGACGGCCGGCATCCCGTACAAAGGCGAGTACGCGCTGGTGCCCAAGCCGACGAGCGTGATCGACGGGCACACCTACAAGCGGGATCAGGCGCCTCGCGTGCTGTCGGGGAGCATTCTCGCGCATACAACCGTCACCTCGGTCAGCCTGACGCTTCGCCGCGAGTATCGTGGCCACTGCTATGCGTTCGATGGCGTGTCTGCTCGGTTTGTGTCCAGTCGCTGCGGCACGGGCAAGCCGTTCAAGGTCTCGAGCGACGGTGCGTTTTCCTACCTGCTGCCCGGACCGCTGAGGCCGGGTCGGTATGTGCTCGACATCGCGGCGACCGATGCTGCCGGCAACTACACGACGTTGGCGAGAGGTACGTCGAGGATCGTGTTTTATGTCAGGTGACGCCGATGCCGGATAGGGCTCAGGGCAGGTGGCATGGCCCGCGGGCTTGGGTGCTGTGCGCGGCGGTGGTCGTGCTTGGCACGGTCGCGATCGCCGGCTGCGGCCTCGGCGCGGGCACGGCCCCCAAGTCGGTCAGCCTGCTCGTGACCCACGACTTCGGCTCGCAGGTGGTGCACACCTGGAGCGCCCCCGAAGTCAAGGGCGAAGAAACGGTCATGGGCCTGCTGATGCGCAACGCGCACGTCGCCACCAAGTACGGAGGCGGGTTCGTGCAGAGCATCGACGGCTCCTCGGGCGGCTCGGTGGCCGGGGAACCGGAGGACTGGTTCTACTACGTCAACGGCGTGCAGGCGCCAAAGGGCGCCGCGGAGACCAAGCTCGATCCGGGTGACCACGTGTGGTGGGACCTGCACGACTGGAGCCAGACCGACTCGATCCCCGCGGTCGTGGGCTCCTATCCGGAGCCGTTCCTCAACGGCGTCGGCGGCAAGCGCTGGCCGGTGCGCGTGGAATGCTCGGATTCCGCGAGCGAACCGTGCGCGACCGTCGACGAGCGTCTGCGCGCGCTGGGGGTGCTGGCCGCGCAGGCGGCGATCGGCCCGGGCGAAGAGCCCGAAGCGCTGCACGTGCTGGTCGGCCCGTGGAGCGCGGTCGCGGCCGATCCCGCCGCGCACGAAATCGAGTCCGGCCCCCGCGCGAGCGGCGTGTACGCGCGCCCCTCCGCCAACGGGCGCACGCTCGCGGTGCTGGACGAACGGGGCTCGGTGGTGCGCACGCTGGGCGCCGGCGCGGGCCTGGTCGCGGCGACGCGCAGAGGCGAAGAAGCGCCTGTCTGGGTCGTCACCGGGACCAGCGAATCCGGGGTCGAGCTGGCGGCGAAGTCGTTCGATCAGTCCGCGCTCGCGCACCGCTTCGCGCTCGCGCTGGCGCCGCACGGCGAACACCTGCCTCTCCCCGCACCCGTACCGGGCTCTGCGGCGGCGGCGTCGGGGGCGTCGGCGACGGCGACGGCGGCGTCGGCGGCGAGCGGGGAGTGAGCGGACCGTGTTCTCGGGCGCCTCGTTCTTCTACCGCCGCCTGCCGAGCCCACTGCACGCCACGCGGGCGGCGGTGGGAGCGGTGTGGGCGGCCGCGCTGATCGCGGCCACGCTGCTGCTGTTTCATCCGCTGGCGCTGCTCGCGCTGGCCGCCGGTGTGCTGGGCACGGGCATCGCCTCGGGCGTCGGCGCGCAGCTGTGGCGCACGTTGCGCACCGCGGCGATCGTGGCGGTGCCGATCGTCGCGATCAACGTGCTGGTCTCGCGCGAGGGCCTGACCGTGTTCGCCCGTATCGGCGATCTCGGCCCGTTCGGCCAGGGCGATCTGACCGTCGAGGCGCTCGTGTACGGGCTCGTGATCGCGCTGAAGGTGACGCTGCTGATCCTGATCACAACGCTCGCGAGCCTCACGATCGACCCCGAGGAACTGCTGACCGGGCTGCGCCGCCTGTCGTTTCGCTCGGCCCTGACGGCATCGCTGTCGGTGCGCATGATCCCGCTGCTGGCGGCCGACTCGGTACGACTGGCCGAGGCACAGCGCACGCGCCCGGGCGGAGCACCGACCGGCGCCCGCGCGCGGGCGCGCCTGCTCGGCGCGGTCATCGGCGGCTCGCTCGACCGCGCGATGGACGTCGCCGCCACGCTCGAGCTGCGCGGCTTCGCGGCCGGCATCTCCCCGCAAGCGCGATTGGGCGGCACCGGCGGGTCGCGTTCGTCGATGCTCAGGCGCCCGTGGTCGCGCCACGACCTCGCCTTCGCCGCCTCCGCCGCCGCGATCCTCGCGCTCGCCCTGCTCGGACGGCTGGGCGGCGCCGATGCGATCCAGATCTACCCGCTCGTCCACATGCCGCTCACCGCAGCCACAGTCGTGCTGGCGGTCGCTCTGCTCGCCGCGATCCTGCTGCCGACCGCCGACCGCCGGGGGATCGACCCGTGAGCATGCGCCCGAACCCGAACCCGAACTCGAACCCGAACTCGAACGCCAGCCCGAACTCGAACCCGAGCCAGGGCCCGAACCCGAGCCAGGACCCCCACCCGAGCCAGGGCCCGATCCCGAGCCAGGGCCCGAACCCGAGCCAGGACCCGATCGTCAGCTTCGAGCACGTCACCTATCACTACCCGGGCGCCGGCACTCCCGCGCTGGATGACGTCAGCCTGCGGATCGAGCCGGGCGAGCTGGTGTTGCTGGCGGGCCTGTCCGGACACGGCAAGTCGACGCTGCTGCGCGCCGCCTGCGGACTGGTCCCGCACCACCACGGGGGACGCTTCGCGGGCACGGTCACGATCGCCGGCTTAGATACACGCGCGCACGCGCCCGCGCGCGTAGGGGCGCTCGCGGGCGCGCTGTTCCAGGACCCCGAGACCCAACTCGTGACGAGCTCGGTGCGCGCCGAGCTGGCGCTGTCGCTTGAGAGCCGCGGCCACTCTCCGGCAGTGGTCGCCCGTGGCGTGGAGGAGGTCGCGCTCGCGCTCGGCATCGACGGGCTGCTCGACCGCTCCGTGCACGAGCTCTCAGGCGGCGAGCAGCAGCGTGTCGCGCTCGGCGCGGCGCTCGCCGGCCGCCCGCCGGTGGTGCTGCTCGACGAGCCGACCTCCCAGCTCGACCCGGTCGCGGGCGATGAGCTGATCGGCCTGCTGAGACGGCTGAACCAGGAGTGGGAGACGACCGTGCTGCTGGCCGAGCATCGCCTGGAGCGCTGCCTGCCCGCGGCCGACCGGGTGATCGCGCTGCGCCGCGGCCGCATCGCCCACGACGGCGACCCCGCCTCCTACCAGGCGTGGGCCGGGCGCGAATCGCCGGCGCTGCAAACCCCCGCGGCGAGGCTGTTCGCGCTTGCCGGCATCGCTCCGCTGCCCGTGGGGGTGCGCCAGGCGCGCGGGTCGTTGCGCGAGCGGGGACTGCTGCCGGACGAGGGCGGCGTGGCGGCGCTCGCCGGCCAGACGACACCGGCGCCCGCAAGCCCGGGCGCGCCAAGCCCGGCGCCGGTGTCAGATCGCGAGCGTCATGCCCCCGGCCTTCGCTCCCTCACCCGCAGTCATCGGCATGACGGTCGCGAGACGGCGCTGCGCCTGCGCGGTGTGTGGCACGAGCTGCGCGAGGGCCCGGCGATCCTGCGTGGCATCGACCTGACCCTCGCCCCCGGCGAGACCGTCGCGCTGATGGGTCGCAACGGCGCGGGCAAGTCCACGCTGTTGCGCCACGCCGCAGGGCTGCTGACACCGACGCGCGGCAAGATCGAACACGCGGGGCGGGTCGCGCTGCTGTTGCAGAACCCCGGCGACTACTTCATCCACGAGCACGTGCGCGAAGAGGCGCCCCCGGCGGCGCTTGAAGCGGTGGGACTCGCGCACATGTCCGAGCGCAACCCCCGCGACCTGTCTGGAGGAGAGCGCCAGCGGCTAGCGCTGGCGATCGTCACCGGCGAGGGGGATCCCCCGGCGGTGCTGGCGCTGGATGAGCCCACGCGCGGCATGGACCGGGAGGCCAAGGCCCAGCTCGCGCACGAGTTGCGCCGCCGCGCAGACGATGGTCAAGCGGCGATCGTCGCCACGCACGACCCCGAGTTCGCGGCCGCCTGCGCGCGGCGCGCGGTGCTGCTGGCCGACGGGCGCGTGATCGCCGACGGCCCCGCGAGCGAGCTGCTGGCCGGCGGCTGGTACTTCGCCACCGAGACCGCGCGCATCCTCGGTGGGGCAGGCGGCGCGCTGCTGCCCGAGCAGGGGGCCGAGCTGCTGCGTTCGCGCTCATCGACGCCCACGCCCACGCCGACGCCCACGTCCATCCCTACGCCCACGTCGACGTCAACCTCCACACCGGCGTCAACCCCCATGCCCACGTCAACCCCCCCGCCCACGCCAATCCCCCCGCCCATGCCCACGTCAACCTCCACACCCGGCGCCACGCTGGAGGCGGTCGCGTGAGCTGGCCGCTGGCGTCGTTTGCGATCGTCGCGCTGGTGCTGGGCGCCGGCTGGCTGACCTACGAGCGCACGCGTCCGTCCGCGCGTATGGTCGCGATCGTCGCTACGCTCGCCGCCGTCGCGGCCCTCGGCCGCGACGCGTTCGTGGCGCTGCCCGATGTCAAGCCGATCACCGCGATCGCGTTCGTCGTCGGCTATGCGCTCGGGCCGCTGCCCGGATTCACCGTAGGCGCGATCGGGATGCTGGCCTCGAACGTGATGCTCGGGCAGGGTCCGTACACCCCCTGGCAGATGGCCGCGTGGGGGCTGGTCGGGCTGATCGGCGCCGGGTTCGGCGCGCTCACCCGGCGGCGCGTGTCCCGGATCCCGCTGGCGCTAGCCTGCGCCGCCTGCGCGCTGCTGGCCAAGGAGATCATGAACGTCTACGAATGGACGCTCGGCGCCAGTCACACCCCGGCCGCGTTCATCGCGATCGCCGGCACCTCGCTGCCATTCGACATCACCGACACGATCGCCACGTTCGCGTTCGCGCTCGCGTTCGGCCCCGAGCTGGCGCGGCTGCTGGCGCGCACGCGCGAGCGCATGACGGTCGAGTGGGTGGCCGTGCCGGCGGGCCCGCTCGCGCTCGTGGCGGTCACGCTCGCGATGTTCGCCGGCATTGCCGTGCTGGCGAGCCCGGCCCGTGCGGCGTCGCTGTCGAGCGAGGTGTCCTACCTGGTGAGAGCCCAAAACACCGACGGCGGCTATGGCGGGGCGCCCGGACAGGCATCGAGCGAGGAGTACACCGCGTGGGCGGCGATCGGCCTGGCGTCCGCGGGACGCGATCCCGCCGACGTGCGCCGCGACGGACATTCGCCGCTGGACTCGCTGCGCGCCCAGGCCTCGACGCTGAGCGGCGCCGGGGACATCGAGCGCACGATCCTCGCCGTACGCGCGTGCGGCGCCTCCGCGTACACGTTCGCCGGCAAAGACCTCGTCGCGGAACTGCTGCGCGAACGTTCGCACGACGACTCGTTTGACGAGCAGGTAAACCTGACCGCGTTCGCGATCATCGCGCTGCGCGCGGTCGGCCACTCGCCGAGCTACGGCCCGATCCGGCAAGCCGCCGGTTGGCTGCAGCGCCAGCAGAACTCCGACGGCGGGTTCTCGTTCGGCGAGCGCGGCTCGGCCAGCGACGTCGACGACACCGGCGCGGCGCTGGAGGCGCTGGCCGACGCCGGCGCCCGCGACAAACACATCCTCGGCGCCGCCGCCGACTACATCATCCGCTCGCAGAACCTCGACGGCGGCCTGCCCGAGCAGTACGGCGGCGAATCCAACGCTCAGTCGACCGCGTGGGCGATCCAGGGACTGATCGCCGCGGGGTACAGGCCGGCCGACATCCGCCGCCACGGCAGCCGCTCCCCGGTCGGATACCTGGAAACGCTGATCGCCCCCGGCGGCTCGATTCGCTACTCGCGCACCGGCGCCCAGACCCCCGTGTGGGTGACCTCCCAGGCGCTCGCCGCGCTCGCGGGACGCGTGTTGCCGGTGGGACCATAGGCACAGTCAGGAGAGTTCGAGAGAGAGAGGCGAGCAAGCCTCGTTCAGGCTCCCTTAACCGACACGCCTACCCTTGTACAGAACGTGTCGTCCACAGTCCTCTACATGCCCGCCATCCGCGTGCCCGAGCGCTGGTCTCGCTCCACCCGTCCACGGGTCGCTGCGCCGCTGTGCATTGCCGGTCTGTGCCTGATCGCGCTCGCATTGACATATATCGCGGCCGCGCTCGTGCCGGCCACGCACGTCAAAGACGCGGTGATGCTGTATGACACGACGCTGCTCGGCGGCGCTCAGCTGAACGACGCGGCCAACACGCTGCTGCACCTGCTCGAACCGCTCCCGTACACGCTGTGGGGGGCGCTGCTCGTGATCGTCGCCCTCGGTCGCGGCCGTCCGCGCGTCGCGCTGGCGGTCGCGATCGTGCTGACCCTGGCGCCCGCGACGGCGGAGTTGCTCAAGCCGCTGCTCGCCCACCCGCATGCATGGGTCGGTGGGAGCTATGTCGGCGCCGCCTCCTGGCCGAGCGGTCACACGACGGCCGGGACGATCCTGGCGATGTGCGCGGTGCTGGTCGCCCCAGCTCGGTTGCGCCCCGTCGTGGCCGCGCTCGGAGCCGCGTTCGCCCTCGCCGTCGGCTTCTCGGCGGTGTTGCTCGCATGGCATCTGCCCAGCGACGTGCTCGGCGGGTATCTGCTGGCCACGCTGTGGATCTCCGTGGCGGTGGCCGGCCTGCGGGCAGGCGACGCCCGCGGGCGCTCACTGTGGCTGCGTCCCCTGGGGGTCGGCGGTGGCGGAGTGCGCCCCCGGTCTCCAGAGCGGCTCGGAGCCCTCGTCGGTGGCTCGCGCGAGGATGAACAGCAGGTCTGACAACCGGTTCAGGTAGCGCACGACCTCGGGATTGCCTTCCTCTCCGAGGGCGAGCGCGCGGCGCTCGGCACGCCGGCAGACCGTGCGGCAGACGTGCAACTGAGCGCTGGCGGGCGTGCCTCCCGGGATCACAAACGAGCGCAGCGGCGCGAGCGTCGCGTTGACCTCGTCGCACGCGCCCTCCAGCCACTCGGTGTACTGCGCGGTGACCCGCAGCCGCGGGCGCTCCCCCGAGGCTCCGTTGTCCGGGACCGACAGATCGGCGCCGAGATCGAGCAGGTCGTTCTGCACGCGCGCAAGCCAGCCGGCGATCTGGGCCGTCAGTCCCGGCGCCAGCAGCGCCACTCCGATCGTGGCGTTCAACTCGTCGACAGTGCCATAGGCCTCGACCCGGGGGTGCAGCTTGGACACGCGGCTCATGTCGCCCAGGTGCGTCTCGCCGGAGTCGCCGAGCTTGGTGTAGATGCGGGTCAGGTTTACGGTCATGAGCTCGCATTCTCGCACGCGCCCGCCACGGTTCTCGCACGCGCCCGTCGTGCAACGCCTGGAGCGCAGCGAAGAGCGCCGCCGGCTCGAAGAGCGCCGCCGGCTAGTACCAACGTCGCCGGCAGCCTCGATGCTTGCCCCCGCGGGCCCTCCCTCGCTGGCCGGTGTCGTCCACCTGAACGCCCGCCATCGGGAGGATCAGATACGTTCCCGGACCTCATATGCGGATCGGAGTTCCGACTGAGACCGCGGCAGGCGAGCATCGAGTGGCGCTCGTGCCGGAGGTCGTGGGCAAGCTGAAGGCCAAAGGCGTGGACGTCGTCGTGCAAAGCGGCGCGGGCGCCGATGCGCTGCTGCCCGATGCCGCGTTCGCCGACGCGGGCGCAGAGCTGAGCGATGACGCCGCCGCTGTGTGGGGCGCCGACGTCCTCGTCACGATCTCCCCGCCGGATCCCCAGCAGATCCGCGGGCTCGGCCACGGAACTCTGCTGATCGGGTTTCTCGCGCCGTTGACCAGCCCGCAGACCACGCGCGCGCTGGCGCAGGCCGGCGCGACCGCGCTGGCGATGGAGGCGATTCCGCGGATCTCGCGCGCGCAGTCGATGGACGCGCTGTCCTCGCAGTCCAACGTCGCCGGTTATGAGGCGGCGCTGCTGGGCGCGCAGAACATGGGCCGGTTCTACCCGATGCTGATGACCGCCGCCGGCACGATCCCACCGGCCAAGGTGCTCGTGCTCGGCGCGGGCGTCGCCGGGCTGCAGGCGCTGGCGACCGCCAAGCGCCTGGGCGCGCGCACGACCGGGTATGACGTTCGTCCGGAGGTCGCCGAGCAGGTGCAGTCGCTGGGCGCGCAGTGGCTCGACCTGGGGCTGCAGGCCAGCGGCGAGGGTGGGTACGCGCGCGAGCTGACCGTGCAGGAGCGCGCGCACCAGCAGCAGGCGCTGACCGAGGCGATCAAGGGGTTCGACGTGGTCATCACCACGGCGCTCGTGCCCGGCCGCCCTGCCCCCAAGCTCGTGACCGAGGAGGCCGTCGGTGGGATGCGCCCCGGATCGGTGATCGTCGACCTGGCGGGCGAGTCTGGCGGCAACTGCGAGCTGACCGAGCCGGGACAGACGGTCGTCAAGCACGACGTCAAGATCGTCGCGCCGCTGAACCTGCCCGCCCGGATGCCAGAGCACGCATCCCAGCTGTTCGCTCGCAACGTGCTGGCGCTGCTGGAGTTGCTCGTCGGCGAGGACGGCCAGCTGAACCTGGACTTCGACGATGAGATCGTCGCGGGGGCGTGCATCGTGCGCGACGGAGAGATCGTGCACGCTGGAGCGAAGGCCGCCGTGGAAGCGGCGGGGGCCACACCATCGGGCGCCTCGCCGGGCGCGGGTGCGAGCGCGACGGCAACCACCGTAGAGGAGGGCCGTCGCGAGGACCCCGGCGCCGCGCCCTCGCCCGGAGGTGAGCCCGCGTGATCCTCGCCAGCACGCTCACCACCAACCTCGCGATTCTCGTGCTCGCCGGGTTCATCGGGTTTGTGGTGATCTCAAAGATCCCCAACACGCTGCACACGCCGTTGATGTCCGGTACGAACGCGATCCACGGGATCGTGCTGCTGGGGGGTTTGCTGCTGCTCGGGCTGGCCGGGCTGGACGCGCTCAGCAAGGCGCTGCTGGTGATCGCCGTGGCGTTCGGAACGATCAACATCGTCGGCGGGTTTTTGGTCACCGATCGCATGCTCGATATGTTCAAGTCCAAGCCCAAGCCCAAGCCCCAGCCGTCCAAGGAGGAGGACACCGCGTCGGGCACGGGTGGCGCCGGAACGGGCGATGCTGGAACGGGGGATGCTGGAACGGGGGATGCCGGAACGGGGGATGCCGGAACGGGTGGCGAAGGCGCCGGGGGTGAGGGGTCGTGATCGCCGCACCTCCGCTCGCCAGCTCGTTCCTGCAGAGCGAAAGCTTCATCTACGTCCTGTACATCATCGCGTTCGCCCTGTTCATCCAGGGGCTGCGCGGCTTGGCCGGGCCGACGACCGCTGTTCGCGGCAACCGCACGGCCGCGGTCGGCATGGCGATCGCCGTGATCGCCACGTTGCTGAACCCCGGCGAGGGCAACTGGGGGCTGATCGCGCTCGGCATCGCGCTGGGCGTGGCCGTCGGCGTGCCCGCCGCGCGCCAGGTGAAGATGACCGCGATGCCCCAGATGGTGGCGCTGTTCAACGGCGTCGGCGGCGGCGCGGTCGCGCTGATCTCGTGGGTCGAGTTCCGCCACTACGGCTCCACGTATGGCTCCCACAAGGTCTATATCCACGCGCTCGGTCGGGGTGTCCTTCAGGGTCCCTTCGTCCGCGTGTCTCCGGCAGCAGGCTTCTACGCCGTACTCCACATCACGCCTCCGACATACATAGCGATCTTCTCCGTGTTCGCCGCGATCGTCGGCTCGATCTCGTTCTGGGGCTCGAACATCGCGTTCGGCAAGCTCCAGGAAATCATCCCCGGCCGCCCGATCTCGTTCGGCTCGGCCCAGCAGGCGGTCAACCTGGTGCTGCTCGTGCTGGCGTTGGCGGCGGGCATCTACCTCGTCGCCGGAGCGCACTCCGAAGCGCTGTTCGTCGGCATGCTGATCGTGGCGGCGCTGCTCGGCAACGCGGTCGTGCTGCCGATCGGCGGGGCGGACATGCCGGTCGTCATCAGCCTGTTGAACGCGTTCACCGGCCTGTCCGCGGCGGCCACCGGCATGGCGCTCAACAATCCGGCGCTGATCGTGGCGGGCATGATCGTGGGCGCCTCGGGCACGATCCTGACCCGCCTGATGGCGAATGCGATGAACCGCTCGATCCCCGCGATCGTCGCCGGCGGGTTCGGCGGGGGTGGGGCCGTGGAGGGCGCCAGCGGGGCGGGCGAGCACGCGGGCACGGTGAAATCCACGAGCGCCGCCGACGCCGCGATCCAGCTGGCCTACGCCAGCCGCGTGGTGATCGTGCCCGGCTACGGCATGGCGGTCGCCCAGGCCCAGCACGCCGTCGCCGAGCTGACCAAGGAGCTCGAGGCCCGCGGCGTGGAAGTCAACTACGCGATCCATCCGGTCGCGGGGCGCATGCCCGGCCACATGAACGTGCTGCTGGCCGAGGCCGATGTGCCGTATGACCAGCTCAAGGAGATGGACGAGGCCAACCCCGAGTTCCAGCGCACCGACGTGTCGCTGGTGATCGGCGCCAACGACGTGACCAACCCGGCCGCCAAGAACACCCCGTCCTCGCCGATCTACGGCATGCCGATCCTCGAAGTGGCCGACTCCAGGTCGGTGATCGTGATCAAGCGCTCGATGAACCCCGGGTTCGCGGGCATCGAGAACGAGCTGTACTTCGACCCCAAGACCTCGATGCTGTTCGGCGACGCCAAGTCGGCCGTCAGCGAGATCACCGCCGCGCTCGCCCAGCTCTAGCTGGACCGGGGCTTGCAACGTGGTCCGGGCCGTGC
>Ga0335075_10013917_pt1 | contig 12105 bp, 8 predicted proteins | sample Lox_Sample_24_FD_206723 | JGI IMG/M metagenome (GOLD analysis project Ga0335075, IMG submission 206723) | Soil microbial communities from Loxahatchee National Wildlife Refuge, Florida, United States - Lox_Sample_2.4 | ecosystem: Environmental > Terrestrial > Soil > Wetlands | place: USA: Florida... | reverse complement strand
GAGCACGGCATCGAGTTCGCCTCCCCGGCCGACCTCGCCGCCAACCCCCAGGTGCTGGCCGAGATCGACCGCGGGGTCGAGGAGGCGAACTCGCACCTGGCCCACCCTGAGCAGGTCCGCCGCTACAGGGTGCTGGCCGACGAGTGGACCGCGCTGACCGGCGAGCTCACCCCGTCGCTGAAGCGCCGCCGCCCGGTGATCACGGAGAAGTACGCGAAGGAGATCGCCGGGCTCTACGACGAGTAGACCGGCCACCGACGGTGACGGGCGGAGCCGGCAACGGGCCGGTTCCGCCCGCTACCGGTTGGGGTTCAATATCATGGCAGCGTGACAGGTCACCAGCTAAAGGTCTATAACTCGCTCGGACGGCAGCTCGAGGACTTCGTGCCGTCCGCCGACGTCGTCGGCCTGTACAGCTGCGGCCCGACCGTCTACTACTTCCCGCACCTGGGCAACATGCGCGCCTACGTGTTCGCCGACACGCTCCGCCGCGCCCTGCGCTGGAAGGGCATCCCGGTCCGGCACGTCGTCAACATCACCGACGTCGGTCACGCGGTCGCCGACTCCGACACCGGCGAGGACAAGCTCGAGGTCGCGGCGGCCAGGGAACGGCGAAGCGTCGAGGACATCGCCGACTTCTACACCCGCGCGTTCATGACCGACATGGCCGCGCTGAACGTCCTCCCGGCCGACCGGTACCCGCGCGCCAGCGAGTACGTGCAGCAGATGATCGAGTTCGCGACCCGGCTGCAGGAGCGCGGGGTCACCTACCAGATCCCGTCCGGCCTGTACTTCGACACCACCAAGTCCGACGGCTACGGCACCCTGGCGCTGATGGACATCGCCGGCCAGCGCGAGGCCGCCCGGGTCGAGCAGGTCGAGGGCCGCAGGCACAAGTCCGACTTCGCCCTCTGGCGGGCCGAGGAGCCGGGCGTCCGCCGGGTCATGCGCTGGGACTCCCCGTGGGGCTACGGGGCGCCCGGCTGGCACCTGGAATGCTCGGTGATGTCGATGGCGCTGCTGGGCGAGCACTTCGACCTGCACACCGGCGGCATCGACCACCGCGAGCTGCACCACGTCAACGAGATCGCGCAGTCCGAGGCCTACCTCGACGACGGCGATCCGTGGGTCCGGTACTGGATGCACAACGAGTTCCTGCTGCTCAACAACGCCAAGATCGCCAAGTCATCGGGCCCGGTGCCGCGGCTTGACGACCTCATCGAGGCCGGCTACCACCCGATGGCCTACCGGCTCTTCCTGCTCGGCGGCCACTACCGCAGCCAGCTCGACTTCACGACCGCCGCCGTCGAAGGCGCCCAGACCGGGCTGCGCCGCCTGCTCGCCCGGATCGAGCCGCTGCGCCCGCTGCCGCTGATCGAGACGTACGAGCAGGCCCGGGCGGCCCTCACCGCGATCGCCGACACCACCCCCGGAGAGGCGGCCGCGGGCGGCGCCGAGCCCGGCGACAAGACCGCGCTTGACTACCTGGAGCTGATGGACGAGGCCATCTCCCAGGACCTGGCCACCCCCAGGCTGCTCGCCATCGTCCAGGAGTCGCTCCGCGACCAGGAGATCACCCCGGCGGGCCTGCGCGTCATCGTCGCCGCGGCCGACGCCCTGCTCGGCCTGCGCCTGAACGACCTCGACCCGGCCGCCCTGGACCGCCGCCGCTCCGCCGCCGACCTGGACACGGCCGAGATCGAGACGATCGAGCGCCTGATCGCCGACCGCACCCAGGCCCGCAAGGAGAAGAACTGGCCCCGCGCCGACGAGATCCGGGCCGAACTCGACCGCCTGGACGTCCAGGTGACCGACACCCCGGCCGGCCCCGCCTGGCACCTCCGCTAGCCGTCGGGCAGCATCTCCGGGTACGTGACGTCGATTTCCTTGATCGACTCGGGGAAATCGCGCCTGTTGTTGGTGATGAAGCGCTCCGCGCCCAGGCTGACGGCCGTTGCCAGGTGGGTGGCGTCGGCGGCCCGGAGGCTGTAACGGGCGGCAAGCACCGTCGCCAGCTCCGCGATCGCCCGATCCACCGGGCGCAGGTCTAGCCTGGTCAGCAGTCCGCCCAGGGCCCGGACGGCCGTCGCGTCACCGTCTCGCAGCGGCTTTGACATCACCTCGGGCAGCAACAGCGCCGAGCCGACGCCGTCCCGCCGGGCCGACTTCCCCGGCGCCTTGACGGGAAACAAGGCGGCGACCCGGCGTCCGAGCGGATGACCGGGGACCGCGGCGTAGATCAGCACGTCGGCGTCGAAGGAGTCCACGCCGCTACCGGCTGTCTCGGCCCGTGCGGATGGAGGCGATCAGTTCCTCCGCGTACTGCTCGCTGATACCGCCGCCGACGTTCAGGTCGGCGGCGGCGACGGAGTCAAGCAGCGCATGCATCTGAGCAGCCTCGTTCAAGACAACCTCCGCCCTCGACCGGCTCCAGACAATGTCCGGCCGGACGATCACCGCGACCGCCCGCCCGTGGCGGGTGATCGTGACCTCTTCGCCCTCGGCGACCCGATTCAGGACCTCGGGAAGCGCAGCGCGCGCCTCGCTCACCGTCATCACACCCATAACCAAAATGTACGCCAACGTACATCGATGTGCAAACCAACCAGCCGGCCTACGCGCTCAGCTCGCGCTCAAGCGGAGTCCGGAACCGCGGGGTGACCCGGCTCGCCCCCAGCCACGCCTCCAACTCGGCCGCCCGGCCGGACACGGCGGCCGCGCCGTCGGCCCCGATGTCCTCGAGCAGCCGCAGGACGATCTCCCCGGACGCGCGCTGCGCCCAGCCGCCCACCACCCGGCCCTGCCACCAGACGGTCGGCCCGATGTTGCCGGTCCGGTCGAACAGCGCCGCGCGATGCGCCCCCAGGAACCAGTCCCTGGCCTGCCACCCCATCGGCGTCGGGTCGAGCCCGGGCAGCAGCGCGGCGACGGCCGGGAGCTCAGCCGGGAACGAGAGGTCGTCCGCCAGCGCGACGCCGGGCTGCCCGTCCAGCTCCACCTCGACCGTCGGCAGCGCGGCCAGCGCCGCCTTGGTCTGCCCGCCCGTCCAGCCGCCCCACCACTGCAGGTCGGCGGCCGGCGCCGGCCCGAAGGCATGCAGCCACCGCCGCGCCAGCTCGACCCGGGCCGCGCCGCCGTCCAGCCCGGCGTCGTCGGCCGCAGTCCCCAGCCACGTCGCGGCCGCGAACCACTCGTACTGCCCCGACGACCAGCCGCCGCGCCGGTGCCCGCGCACCAGGCGCCCCTCCGCCCCGAGCAGCGTGAGCACCCGCGAGGTGATGTTGAAGGTGCCGCCGTAGCTCTTGTCGAGCGAGACCGAGAGCTGCGTCCGCAGCCGCGGCTCGCCCTCGGACAGCTGCGCCCCCGACGCGCCGCCGTCGCGCGCGTCAAGCACCCGCAGCACGCCGAGCCCGACGTCGGTCAGCCACCCGCCCGGATCGCCGTCGCCGACCCCGCCGGCCGCCAGGTCCTTCTCCAGCTGCCGCCGCAGCCGCTTGGCGACGTCGTCCGTGCACGCCGCCTGCACCACCGGCACCAGCCCCGCAGGCACCACGAACATCGTCCGTCGCATCCCCAGCATCCGCACCAGCGAACGCTCGGCGTACATGGCCTCGTCCACCCGTTCCCGAGCGCGGCCCGTCCGCGCCCACGCCGACAGGTACACCCCCGTCGGGTCCGTCCCGTGCAGCGCGATCATCGCGTCAACCGCCTCGACGACCGAATCCGCCGCCACCGCCAGCCGATGCCGCTCCACCAGCCGCGCCCGCCGCTGCGCGATGCTCACCGTGACGGTCACGGGTCCTCCCGATACTCGGCCGCTAGAAAAAAAGAACGAACCCCATTATCCCGAACGGTCCCGTGCTCCGCCTCCAGAACACCCGCGCACCCGGCCCTCGGCCCGCCCTGTCGGGTTGGCTGACCCTCACTCAGCCAGTCGGCCCTCGGCCCGCCCCGTCGGGCTGGCCCGCACTCAGCCGTCGGCCGCCCGGCCGGTGACGACGGTGGCGCCCCAGTCCTCGTCGGTGTGGATAGATGGGGCGAGGCCGGCGTCGGCCATCGCCGCCGCCATCTCCTGGCCCTGCCGGTCGCTCGTCTCCGTCAGCAGCACGCCCCCGGGCGCGAGCCAGCCCGGCGCCTCCGCCGCGGCCCGGCGCAGGATCGCGAGCCCGTCGAGGCCGCCGTCCAGCGCGACCAGCGGCTCGTGGTCGCGCGCCTCGGCCGGCAGGAACGCGACGTCGCCGGTCGGCACATAGGGCGCGTTGCAGATCAGGATGTCGGCCCGGCCGCGCAGCCCGCCGGGGAGCGCGCCGAACAGGTCGCCGACGTAGACGCGCCCTCCGGCCGGCTCGACGTTCCGCCGCGCGCAGGCGACCGCGGCCGGGTCAAGGTCGGCGGCGTGCAGCTGGGCCCAGCCCGCCAGTCCGTTCGCGACCGCGAGCCCGAGGGCGCCGGTGCCGCAGCACAGGTCGACGATGACCGGGACCTCGCCGCCGCCCTCCGCTCGCCAGCCCGCGAGCCCGACCGCCACCGACACCAGGAACTCGCTTCGCCGCCTGGGCACGAAAACACCGGGGCCGACGAGGATCCGCAGGCCCGCGAACTCGGCCCAGCCGACCACCTGCTCGAGCGGCTCCCCGGCCGCCCGCCGGCCGACCAGGGCGTCGAGTTCGTCCCGGGTCCGCGCCGCCGACAGCAGCACCGCCGCCTCTTCCTCGGCGAAGACGCACCCGGCGCCCCGCAGTCGGGCGACCACGGCCGCATCCTTAATGACCGCATCGTCGCGCATGGCATCCCACCCTACTATTGAAGGCGTGTCAGCAGCGACATATATAAGCCGGGCGGCCGCCCAGCTCAATGTTCGGGACCCGGGAGATAATCGGGCGCGCAGTGGCGACGACAGCACGGCATTTGAAATTGCCGAATCGTGGTCAGGGTCCGTTCGATCTAACCGGTTCACGGACGCGACCAGGGCTGTCTCGGCCGACCGGTTCGCCGACGACCCCAGCCGGACCCGGGGCAGTCATCAGCGTGAAGGTTTTTGGCGAAGGAAAAGTATCGTATAAGGGCACAAATCCTTCGTGATCATCAAAAGGCGCGTGGCCGGTTGCCGGAATAGCCTGAGCGATGGCGTTGGAGCCAGGGTCCGTTCGATGTAACTAAGCTTTTGATCTTGATTTCCTAGAGCTGGCCGACGTCGGTGACGTGGATGACGGCCGCGCCCTCCTCGTCCGAGGCGGCCAGGTCGACCGTGGCCGAGATGCCCCAGTCGTGATCGCCGGCCGGGTCGTCGAAGATCTGGCGGACCGTCCAGTCGGTCTTGCCCTCCTCGATCAGCAGCCGCGACGGGCCGCGCGCGTCGGGGCCGGTGCCGAGCTCGTCGTAGAGCTCGTAGTAGCCCTCGAGCGCGTCCTCCCAGGCGGCGGCGGTCCAGCCGTCGCGCCCGTCGAGGTCGCCGAGGTCGTCGTAGCGGCGCAGCGCCGCCAGCGTGACCCGGCGGAAGAGGGCGTTGCGGACCAGGATCCGGAACGCGCGCGCGTTCCTGGTGACCCCCTTGGGCTCCGCCCGGACCGGCGCGGCGTCCAACTCGAGGTCGTCGGGGTGACTGAGCTTCTCCCACTCGTCGATGAGGCTGGAGTCGACCTGGCGGATCAGCTCGCCCAGCCATTCGATGAGGTCGGTCAGCTCCTCGCTCTTGGCCTCGTCGGGGACGGTCTGCCGCAGGGCCTTGTAGGCGTCGGCCAGGTACCGCAGCACGATGCCCTCGGACCGGGACAGGCTGTAGAACTGGACGTACTCGCCGAAGGTCATCGCCCGCTCGTACATGTCCCTGACCACGGTCTTGGGGGAGACCTGGTAGTCGCCGACCCACGGGTGGCCGCGCCGGTAGATGTCGTAGCCGGCCTCGAGGACGTCTTCAAGCGGCTTGGGCCAGGTGACGGAGTCAAGCAGCTCCATCCGCTCCTCGTACTCGATGCCCTCCGACTTCATCGCCGCGACGGCCTCGCCGCGGGCGCGGAACTGCTGGGCCGACAGGATCTGCCGCGGGTCGTCGAGGGTGGACTCGATCACCGACAGCACGTCCAGCGCGTACGTCTCCGACTCGCGGTCGAGCAGCCCGATCGCGGCCAGCGCGAACGGCGACAGCGGCTGGTTGAGCGCGAAGTCGTACTGCAGGTCAACGGTGAGCCGGACGTAGCGCCCCTTCTCGTCCGGCTCGTCGAGCCGCTCGACCACGCCGCCGGCCAGCAGCGCGCGGTAGATCTCGATCGCGCGGTGGATGTGCTTGCGCTGCTTGGCCCGGTCCTCGTGGTTGTCGCGGAGCAGGTGCTTCATCGCCTGGTAGGCATTGCCCGGCCGGTCGATGACGTTGAGCACCATCGCGTGGGTAACGGTGAAGCTCGAGGTGAGCGGCTCCGGCTCGGAGTTGACGAGGCGCTCGAAGGTCGGCTTGCCCCAGGAGATCGCCCCCTCGGGCGGCTTCTTCTTGACCACCCGCCGCCGCGCCACCGCCTCGTCGCCGCCGACCTTGGCCAGCGCCTTGGCGAACGACCGCTCGTTGTCGATGACGTGCTCCGGGGCCTGGACGACGACCCGGCCGGCGGTGTCGAAGCCGGCCCGTCCGGCCCGACCCGCGATCTGGTGGAACTCGCGCACCTGCAGCAGCCGGGTCTTCTTGCCGTCGTACTTGGACAGCGAGGTGAACACGACCGTCCGGATCGGGACGTTGATGCCGACCCCGAGGGTGTCGGTGCCGCAGATGACCTTCAGCAGGCCGGCCTGGGCGAGCTGCTCGACCAGCCGCCGGTATTTGGGCAGCATGCCCGCGTGATGCACGCCGATGCCGTGCCTGACCAGCCGCGAGAGCGTCTTTCCGAAGCCCGAGGCAAATCGGAAATCCCCGATTAGCTCCGCAATCTTGTCTTTCTCCTGGCGCGTGCACACATTCGTCGACATCAGCGCCTGAGCCTGCTCGAGCGCGGCCGCCTGGGTGAAATGCACAATATAGGCGGGCGCCTGATGAGTGGTGAGCAATTCGTCGAGGGCCTCGTGCAGCGGCTGGAGGCTGAAGGCGAAGACAAGCGGAACCGGGCGCTCGGCGTTTTTGACGACCGCCGTCGGCCAGCCCGTCCTTTTCGTCAGATCCTCCTGGAAGCGGGTGACGTCGCCCAGGGTGGCCGACATGAGGATGAACTGCGCCCTCGGCAGCTCGATCAGCGGCACCTGCCAGGCCCAGCCCCGGTCCGGGTCGGCGTAGTAATGGAACTCGTCCATCACGACCTGGCCGACGTCGGCGTCGGCGCCGTCCCGGAGCGCGATCGAGGCCAGGATCTCGGCCGTGCAGCAGATGATCGGCGCCTTCGCGTTGACCGAGGCGTCGCCGGTCATCATGCCGACGTTGGCCGCGCCGAAGATGTCGATCAGGGCGAAGAACTTCTCGCTCACCAGCGCCTTGATCGGCGCGGTGTAGTAGCTGCGCTGGCCGTTGGCGAGCGCGAAGAAGTGGGCGCCGGCCGCGACCAGCGACTTCCCCGAGCCGGTGGGGGTGGACAGGATCACGTTCGACCCCATCGCGACCTCGATCAGCGCCTCTTCCTGATGCGGGTACAGGGCCAGGCCCTGCCCGGTCGCCCAGTTAGCGAACGCGTTGTAGATCGCGTCGGGGTCCGGCGGGGCGTCGTTCGTCGGCGGGGGGAGAAGGTCGGTGAGCGTCGTCATGGCTACCTCTATGGTGCCTTGTCTCGCCGACTGCCTGGGACGCTGCGGCCGGGCGGCGGGACCGGCGGACGGCCGGGCGGGCCGCCGGCCGAGCCGTGCCCTGGCCTGCCATTCAGCGGCGTCACCCAAATTGCATTCTGCCGGATTTGTTGCAACATTGTTCTCTGATGTTTTTATGACACGTAGTAAATCATCGAATGCTGGGTGGTCATGTTTGATACTGTCTCCCCGAAACCCCCAGCATGCACGGCAGGTGGAACAGAAAAAGGGGACTCTCTATGCGAATTTTCAAGAAGGCCGCCATTTCGGCGGCGGCGACCAGCCTGCTCGCCTTCGGCGCCATCGCGGGGAGCGGGGGTTCTGCCCTGGCGGCCAGCGCCCAGCCGGTCACCGGCTGCAGCGCCACGATTGGCGCGCTCGCCGTCGGACTGCTCCCGAACTGCACGGCCGGGACCAGCACGATCGCCAATCCGACCTCGATCACCATCACCGTGAACACGACGTCCCTCGGCTCGCTGATCGGCCTCATCCCCGGCCTGGGGATGAAGGCGACGTGGAACCTGTCCTGCGTCGTGGACGGAAGCCCGGTTAACACGACCGGTACCCTCACGGTCACCTCCGTCTCGCAGTCCGCGTCCGACGTGATCAACCTGCAGAGCGCGGTGGGCTCGCCCAACCCCTCCTCGTGCACCGTCTCGAACCTGGTGGCGACGACGACGCTCTCGCTTACCCTTCGCGCGGTCCTCAGCCTCAATCAGATCACCGTGGGCGCCAGCGCGACGGCCGACACCGGCGTGCCCGGCGCGGTCTACGCGAACTACCCGTCCGACAGCGACGGCGCGCACGCCGTGGTCTGCGCCGACGACACCAACAACGGCAACGCCGGCACCAGCATCCAGGCCTACCAGTGCCTCAGCGACCTGGCCGACCAGTGGATCCAGATGGGCACCGGCCAGTTCGTGCACAACGGCGACTGCCTGCAGGACACCAACGGCTCGGTGACGATCGCCAAGTGCATCGCGAACCCGTCGAGCAACTCGGGCCAGATCTGGAGCGCGAGCGCCAGCGGCGCGGGCGAGATGAGGAACGCCGACGGCAAAGGCTGCCTGACCGCCCCGTCGTCGGGGACGATCGCCGGCGCCCCGCTGCGCGTGGCCGCCTGCCGCGCCGCCCTCGGCCAGGAGTGGACCGTCCCGAGCGCCACCGCTGTCTGAGGGGCAGCGAGCAGTCGTAGTACCAGCGCTAACCGCTAACCGCTAACCGGGAGCGGGCTCTGGCCGAGCGCCAGCCGCTGCCGGCAGTGAATATTCGACAGCGTCCCGCTTCCGGCTCCGGCCGGGAGCGGGACGTCTGCGTGTACGCGATTCGCGCCGCAAGTAAACACTGGATGAAGCGCGCGGCGCGCCGTTGCGGACCGGGTTCCGCGCCCTGTATAACCAGACCTCCGACGGTCCGCGGCCGGCCGGGCGGCCCGTCGCGCGGGGCGGCGGCGGGCATTTTTTCGCGGTTATTGACAGGGGGTCGCGCGTGCCTCATCATGGGGTCTCTTGCATCCGCAAGTCCGACCATTCCAGGCCATTACCTTAGCATCCGGATGTCGTCATGAATAAGCAACTCCGATTTGCCACGCTGAGCAAGTACCCGCCCTATCGATCAGGGCACGCAAAGCAGGCACTGTGGAACAACACGGCGCTCGCAGCGCTCACTGGCGCAGAACAGCACCAGGTCACATACTGTGGGGCCTCCGCTGATCCGGAGGACGACGCCGGTCCCGGGGTCCAGGTCCATCACGTCAAAGAAGTCCGCGGAAATCGCCGGGTGCCGGACGGGCATCTACTTCACGCGGTCGCGGCCGAGCTTTATCGGGTGGCCATCGATCACCATATCGATGTCATAAACACCTATTATATCGATCCGCACGCGTCGCTCGCGAATAGGGCCGCCGACGCGCTCGGCCTGCTTGGCCGGCGACCAATAGTTATCCACAGCATTGAGGGCAGCGATGTCCTCGATTCGGTCTGCGAGCACCTCGGCGACGGCTCCGCCGCGCTGCTGTTCGGCGACGTTCTGCGGGCGGACGTGCTCTGCACCGTCTCGGACTACACGGCCCGGCAGTTCCTGGCCGGGGCCGAGGCGATCGGCGGGGCGAGGCTGGCGGACTCGCTGGCGGCGACGATCGCGCTGCGCTACCCCGGGCTGCCGCCGGCCGCGTTCGCCCGGCCGTCCGCGGACACCCTGGCCGAGTTCCGGCAGCGGACCGGGCTCAGCCAGGATTCGGTGCTGATCTCGACCATCGGCCGCCTGGAGGAGGAGAAGGGCCTCGACACGATCGTCGCGATGGCCGAGCTGTCCCTCGAGCGCCAGCTCGGCTACGAGTTCGTCATCGCGGGCACCGGCTCGCTCGCGGAGCGGCTGCTCGCCCAGGCCGAGGCGCTGCCGAACCTGACCGTCACGCCCAACATCAGCTCCCGCGACGCCCAGTCGCTGCGCGCGGCCACCGCCGTCGGCGTCTTTCCCACCCGGGTCATCGCGGGGTTCATCGAGACGTTCTGCGTGGCCGCGCTCGAGTACCAGGCCCTCGCCGTCCCGGTGCTCGCGGGCGCGATCGGCGGGGTCCCCGAGGCGACCCCGGACAATCGCTCCCTGGTCGAATCGAACACGCCCGCCGCGCAATGGCTGGCCAGGATCGAGGCGGTGCTCGCGAACCGGGCGGAGCGCGGCGCCACCGCGGGCGGTTTCGCCGCGAAGTTCACCAGCGCGGTCAGCGCCCGGCGGCTGGTCGACCTGGCCGGGCTGGCCGCGGACCGTCCCGACCGGGCCGGGCCGCTGCAGCCGTCCGCCGCCGACGACTACCTCGCCTGCTGGCAGCGGTAGCGGGTCGCTGACCGCGATCGCGCTGAGCCCCGCCCGGCCCGGCCGGCCGGGGCTCAGCCGCGGTCAGCCGAGCGCGGTAACCCGGCGCAGCACCTCGTCGCGGCCGAGCGCGCCCGCGACCTGGGCCAGGTCCGGCGACTGCCGGGTCCCGGTCAGCAGCACCCGGATGACCGCCGCCGCGTCGGCGATCGAGCCGGGGTACGCGTCCGGGTCCTTCTTGTAGTCCTTCTGCTTCAGCGCGAACCCGAGCGACCCGGCCAGCGTGCGGATCTGGTCAAACCAGGCGACGTCCGGTCCCGGCGGCGCGTAGGCGGCGGCGAAGCCCGCCGCGACCTCGCGCACGAGCGATGGCGGCAGCCCGCCGAACCGCTCGTCGGCCGGGTCGGTGACGAGCTCGAAGATCGAGGCGAAGAAGAACCCGTAGACCTGGCGGAACTCCGACCACTTGCGCAGGTCCTTGCGCGGGTTGTCGGTGTCCACCCGCTCAATCCGCAGCGCCCGCAGCGCCAGCTCCCGGTCGGCCCGCAGCACCGACGCCAGGTCCTTGTCGTAGGCGTCCGCCCACGGCAGCGCCCGCTGGAGGATCTGCTCGCCGGACAGGGTGGCGATGAAGTCCCCGCTGACGTCGTCCAGCTTGGCCATGTCGAGCAGCGGCCCGGCCGTGCCGAACTCGCCGAGCCGGAGCGGCTCGGCCAGCGCCTCGGCCAGCGGCAGCTCCGCCAGCCGCGCGTTGGCGAGGCCGCGCAGGTAGTACTGGACCGCCTCGGCCGGGTAGCCGGCGTCGATGTAGTAGTTGACGCTCGCCTCGGGGTCCCTGCGCTTGGAGAGCTTCCTGCGGCTGCTCCCGTCCTGCTTCATCAGCGGCGCCACGTGCGCGTAGCGGATCCGCGGGAAGCCGAGCGCGTCGAACAGCTGGTGGTGCAGCGGCACCGAGGAGAGCCACTCCTCGGACCGGATCACCAGCGTGACCCGCATCAGGTGGTCGTCGACGACGTGGGCCAGGTGGTAGGTGGGCAGCCGCAGCACCTGGTCGCTGCTCTTCAGGACGACCACGTCGTTGCGGTTGTCGTCGAAGCTGAGCTCGCCCCGGATCGCGTCGGTGTAGCTGACCCGCTGCCCGCCGGCCCCGGGCGACCTGAACCTGATCACGTAGGGGTCGCCGGCGTCGAGCCGCGCCCGCACCTGCTCCTCGGGCGCGTCCCGCCAGATCGCCCAGTCGCCGTAGTACCCGGGCAGCGCGCCGACCGCCTTCTGCCGCTCCGCGATCGCCGACAGCTCCTCCCTGGTGGCGAAGCAGGGGTACGCCTTGCCGGTCCGCATCAGCTCGCGCACGTAGCTCAGGTAGATCTCGGCGCGGGCCGACTGCGTGTACGGCCCGTAGTCGCCGCCACCGCCGAAGGCCGGGTCGGACTCGTCGGCCTTGATGCCGAAGTACGCGAACCCGGCCTCGAACTGCTCGAGCGCGCCCTCCTCGAACCGGGCCTGGTCGGTGTCCTCGATCCGCAGCAGGTACCG
>Ga0335075_10013916_pt1 | contig 12106 bp, 8 predicted proteins | sample Lox_Sample_24_FD_206723 | JGI IMG/M metagenome (GOLD analysis project Ga0335075, IMG submission 206723) | Soil microbial communities from Loxahatchee National Wildlife Refuge, Florida, United States - Lox_Sample_2.4 | ecosystem: Environmental > Terrestrial > Soil > Wetlands | place: USA: Florida... | reverse complement strand
TCGGCCCGGGTTACAAAGTCGTCCACATCTTCAATGCGGTACTGGATGAAGAACGGCTTGGCAAATCCCTTCAACTGCAACTGGCTCATGCTGCGGTCCATCTCGGTGAGCATCGCCTTGAGCACAGGGTCTTTTTCCGCGTCGGCGCGCGTCTGCTGCGCATGAGCAAAGCCGCATAGAGCAAGACACGCGGCAGCCACTCCCGCACCAGCGAGGTGAGCGATAGAGCGAAACGCATTCATCGCGCACCTCCATCCTGCGGCGTCGCACTTCCTGTTCCCTGTTCCCGATTCCCTATTCCCTGCTCGTCACCCGGAATCGCCAGTATCGGCGGCCGCGCTGTCCCCTGCGGCTGCCGCTGCGTCTCAATCGTGCTCAGCAGCATCGCCGGAGCCACTGCGCTCACCGGCACCGTGCCCGACTCCGCACCGCACTCGCCATTGAATACCTCGCTCTTGTCGCCGGTCGCCAGAATGCTCTTCATCGCCGCCAGTGGCGTGCCCACAATGCTCACGCCGCGCACCAGCTCATCGGGTCGCCCATCGACATACACGCGCCACACCACCAGAGGGATCACTTGAAACGCCTGCGGCGAATTCCGGGTCGTCACGGCAAAGCCCGATGAGATGTCTTCGAAGTAGAGCCCATACGGCTTGCCCTGCTTCTTAGCCTCGTCAATCAGCTCCTTGCGCAACTCAGCCTCGGGCACTGATTTCGTCGAGGTGACGATCAGGTTGCCCTGCCGCCCTGTCGGCATGTGGCCGGTCTCCGCGCGTCCATGTCCGTTCGATTCGCTGAAGCTCGCAATCGGCAACCGCGACATCAGGAACGTCTTGAGCACGCCGTCCTGGATCAGTTCTACCCGCTGGGCCTTCTGGCCCTCGTCGTCGTACTGGTAGCTGCCGCTCAGCCAGGTGTTGCCAAATTTGCTCTCCGTGGGATCGTCGGCCACCGAGAGAAAGCTGGGCAGCACGTCTTTGCCCACATCTTTGGTGAAGGTCTGGCCCTCTTCGTCGCCGCGCTGGCGCTGCCCTTCGAGCCTGTGCCCCAGCACCTCGTGGAAGAACACCGCTGCCGCGCGCCCCGACAAAATCGCCGGCCCGTCGAACGGCTCCGTCACCGGCGCTTTGCGCAGCGCCTCGAGGCTCTCGGCCAGGTCGCGCATGGCCGCCACCAGCAGCGCCTGCGAGGGCAACCCGTCCGCCGTCTCGGCCTCGAACGTCCGCTCGCGGAACAGATCCATGCCATCGTCGGCGCGGGTCACCGCAATCACCACAAGCCGCGCCTGCGTGCGGGGTGTCACAATCTGCGAACCCTCTGACGAAGCGAAGTAGTCGGTCTCGTTCTGCGCCGTCAGCATCACCATGTTCTGGTAAACGTCGGGGTAGTCGCGAAAGACCTTCGAGAGAACGCGCACCCGCTGCTCCCACAGCGTTCGATCCACCGTAACCGGCGGGGCAGCGTGGCCAATATGCGTCTCGGCCGGCTCCTTGCTGAAATCGGGCGAAGTATCTTCTTCCTTGGCTCGCACCTGCGCCTCGGTCTTCACCCGCAGATAGCTGTCGAGCGCATTGCCGTAGCCGGTATTGGTTGCGGCCCACAGCGTGCGCGCCAGCGCCTCGCGATCGTCGGCCAGCGGCAGTTGCACGCTGTTCACGGCAGAGTTGCGATGGTCCCCGTGCGTGTTGTCGAGCTTGGGATCGCCCACGCGCACCTGCACGTCGGCCACGCGGGCCCGGCCCCGGGAGCTGTCGACGAGCGCACCGTACTGCGCGCGGATGGTCACGTAGCTCGCATCGCTCACCGAGTAACTCAGAAAGTAGGGCGCAGTCAGCTTGTCGGCGGCTGAGGCTGCCGGCTTGTTGAGCGCAGTAAACGCGCGGTTGAGCTCCGTGGTCATGGCATCGAGCAGAACCGGAGTGCCGGCCGTATGGCTCGCGACCGCGTCCTGCCGTGGAACGGCACCGGCCGGCAGCGCAGCCAGCGCCACAAGTGAAAACCAGCCGAGGCGCATCCCTCGACGTTTAAATCGCGTCGAAGACAGTGGACGCAGTTGCGGGGAAAATCTGGTAAAAAGCATCGGTATGCTCGATTGTCTCAAAGTCCGCCCGTTTGGAGAGTCTGGTCGATGAGTTTTAGGCGTCGTTTCGCCATCCTTTGGCTCTCCAGCCTCGTCCTCGCCACTCTGATCCTGTCGGGTCAGGCCGCACCGCGGTTGGCAGCTCAAGCCTCGCCCGCACCGCAGAAGGCTGCAACCGCGCAACCGAGCACCCAACCCGGGATTCAGTTCGATTCTCAATCCACTACTCAGTCCCGTTCGCAGCAAGCCTACACCCTCTCTCCCGGTCAGTTGGCCAAAGCAATCGCGCTGAGCCGCATTCGCAACACCCTCGACATAGCCGGCTCGCTCTGGGGCATCGCGGTGCTGTGGCTGCTGCTGGCCACCCGCACATCAGCCGGCCTTGAAGCATGGACGCAACGCCTTACCTCTCGGCGCTGGTTGCAGGGACTCATCTTCTTCGCGTTCTTCTTTTTGATCACCGCCATAGCCGGCCTGCCGCTCGACCTCTACGGCCAACACGCCGAGCGCAGCTACCAGATCAGCGTGCAAAGCTGGGCAAGCTGGTTTGGCGACGCCGGTAAAAGTCTCGCGCTCACCCTTGCACTCGGCTCGCCGCTGCTGCTCCTCTTCAACTGGACTGTGCGCAAATGGCCGCGCCGCTACTGGCTTGCGGCATGGGCGGTTACACTGCCGATTCTTGTCATCGTCGTCTTCGGAGCGCCGCTGGTCGGACCGTTGTTTGATAAGTTCGAGCCGCTCTCGCTGGAGCATGAGGCGCTGGTCGAACAGCTTGAAAAAGTAGTCGCGCGCACCGGAACCAACATCCCGCCCAGCCGCATGTTTTTGATGAAGGCGAGCACCAAAACCAACGGTCTGAATGCTTACGTCACCGGTATCGGAGCCACCAAGCGCATCGTTGTGTGGGACACAACCGCCGGCCGCATTCCGAACGATGAGATCCTCTTCATCTTTGCCCACGAAACCGGCCACTATGTGCTGCACCACATTCCCAAAGGCATTGCTCTTTCAGCCGTGGGTCTCTTCTTCATCTATTGGGCCTGCTCGGCCTTTGCCGCGTGGCTCATCCGCCGCTGTGGCTCCCGCTGGGGCGCGACCAATCTCGCGTCCCGCACAGGCTTCGTCGTGCTGCTTTTCGTGCTGACCGTCGCATCGTTTCTCATTGAGCCCGTCAGCAACGGCATCAGCCGCTACTTCGAACACCAGGCGGATGTCTACGGGCAGGAAGCCCTCCACGGCATCGTGCCCGACCCGCAAAAAACCGCCGTGGCCGCATTCAACGACCTGGGCAAAGCCTGGCTCGACGATCCCAATCCCAACCCGCTCATCGAGTTTTGGCTCTACAACCACCCAAGCACTGAGCACCGCGCCGAATTTGCGCTGCACTACGATCCCTGGGCCAACGGCGGCCACGGACGGTTCTTCGCTCAGTAAATCGCGAGAAGGGGAGGGTACGGGCTTTGGCCCGCACCTCAACCAGCCTCAAGTGAATGGGCCTTCAGTCCCCGAACGAGATGCCGCGCAGCACCATCCCCTCTGCTACACTGTGCGGCGATGAAAACATTCCTTCTTCGCACGCTCTGCGCGCTGGCGTTGCTTACCAGCCTCTGCGCCGCCCAGCAGGTCATTCCGCTCTATCCCGGCGCCGGTCTTCCCCCCGGCTCGACACCCCAGGACTACCCCGAGCAGCAGTACTACTCGGCGCTCTGGAAGACGCAGGTCGTCGCCAACGTGACCAGGCCGAGCCTGACGGAGTTCAAGCCTTCGCCCGAGCTCAAGAACGGAACCGCCATCATCGTCTGCCCCGGCGGCGGCATGATGGCCCTCTCCATCGAGAGCGAGGGCTACGATGTGGCCCAATACTTCGCTGCCCGCGGCGTCACCGCCTTCGTGTTGAAATACCGTCTCGCGCACACTGTCAGTGACGCGCCGCAAGAGTTCGTTAACCTCCTCAAAGACCCATCCGCATTTCAACAGATGTGGAGCACCGTCGCGCCCGAGGCCGTCGCCGATGGGCTCGCCGCCGTTGCCTATGTCCGGCAGCACGCGGCCGAGCTGGGCGTTAACCCCGACCGCGTCGGTATCGTCGGCTTCTCCGCCGGAGGAACCGTCACCGCGGGTGTCGCTTACGAGTACAAGCCCGAAAGCCGGCCCGCTTTCGTCGCACCCATCTACGCAGCCGCGTCCATGTTCAACAACGATCCCGTGCCCGCCGACGCGCCACCCATGTTCATCACCGTCGCCACCGACGACACATTCCACCTCGTTCCCGACAGCATCGCCCTTTACCAGAAATGGACGGCCGCGCATAAATCCGCGGAGTTGCACATTTACGCAAAGGGCGGTCACGGCTTTGGTGCGCGGCCTCACGGCATTCCCACCGATCATTGGATCGACCGGTTCGCCGAATGGCTTGATCTCGAAGGCTTCATGACGAAATAACCGCCGCTCGACGGCGACAAGGAGGATGCAGCCATGTCGCATATCGAATGGATCGGCGCCACGGCCACCGCGGTTGTAGCCTTCGCCGGGCTTTTGGTCACAGCCGCGGGCGGCTTCCTCGCCGCCAAAGACAGCAGCGGCAAATTGCAGGCAGTCCCAGCCATGCTCGCCGTCATGGGCCTGCTGGTCGGCGGCGCCGCAATTGCCATCCAGCTTAAATCCAGCCGTCAAAGTGAAAAAGATGCCGCAGACCAGAAAGTTGCAGCGCAAAAAGCCTACGCCCAGGTTGCGGAGACAAGAAAGCTCGTTGGCCAGTCATCCACCAACATTGACGACCTTTCTGCTTTGAATGCGCTTTCCCCCAACGGCCGCTATCACGTCCAACTTTCCGTCAATCCCACCGCGGCTCTGGCTTGCGCAGCCGCCCGGAAGATCGACGCCCAGTTTCGCGGCGCACTCTCCAGCGGGGGCGTTCGAGTGCTGAACAGTGGTAAAGGAAGTCAGCCGTTCATTCTGGCCTTTGGATACAATCTCACGCTCGCCGGCGCGGAGATTTACCAGCGCCTCGCCATCGATCATTCACTGGCGAATGGCCTTCCCCCCATCGAAGCGGAGAATCCATCAGAGCCGGTTGTCGACTGCTCTCCCGAACTTTCCGGCCACTCAGCACATTGACGGTCGTCGAGCAGTGCGCGGCCTCCTCTGCTCAGGCCCGTTCGTGCCCGGCAGCCCGCTCGCCGTTACTCCGCCGGAGCACCAGCCTTTGCCGGCGGCTTCAGCACAAATCCCTTGCGCACCAGCGCAAACCCCGCCTGCGGCAGCTCTGCCTGCAAGAGCTCATTCTCCGGCCCTGAAAACAGATCTGTGTGCGCGCCGGCGATAGTCGCAATGAGGTGATGCACCGCGATCGGCTTGCCGTCGAGGGTGCCCTGCTGATCGGCGTACGTGGCCAGTTCGACCGGCTCAATCGAACCGGAGTTCTTGGGCAGGATCGCCCACAGGTCGCGGTTATTGTGCTGGACCGCGAGGGTAAGCAGCGTTTCCAGGCCGCCCGGATCGAAGTCGGGCAGAAACACCGCCGCCGCATGGGCGGGCAGGCGTGTGGTGGTGCTTTTGCCATTGGCCGAAATGTTGAGCAAAATCTGCGCGGCATCGGGCTTGCCGGTCACCGTCACCGCCTCGCCGTTCACCGTGGCGCTCAGCAGCACGTGCTCAAACCCGTTAGCTGAGGAGAGCCGCTCGGTCTTCGACAGGTCGTAGTCCAGTCCCTGCATGGCCACGCGCACCAGCGACGACGAATCGTAGCCCTGCCCAGTTGCGCTGAACTGGAATGAGGCAGTCCCCACGTCGTGCCCGTTCTGCGCAATCTCAAAGTGGGCAGACTGTGCCCAAACCGAAGGGGAAGCAAAGGCAACAAAAGCCGCGAAGGCAGCCAGACCGGAAAAACGCATCACGTTTGTTAGACGAAAGGAAGAGACAGGGGGACTCGGTACGGAGGGAATAGGGAATATGGAATAAAAAATCCGCCTTAGAGGGAGCCACAGGCGTGGGAACAGGACCAGGAAATAGAAGACCTGCTGAGAGCCCAGCTTCATGCCTGGCCCCTGTTTTCTAGTCCCTATTCCCTTAGTCCCTATGTCCCTGCTCTTCTACTTCTTGGCCGCAGCAAACCGCTTGTTCACTTCTTCCCAGTTCACCACGTTCCACCATGCGGCAAGGTAGTCGGGGCGCTTGTTCTGGTACTTCAGGTAGTAAGCGTGCTCCCATACGTCGTTGCCCAGGATTGGATACAGCCCCTGCGAGAGCGGCGAATCCTGGTTTGGGGTGGTGATTACCTTCAGCTTGCCGCCGGTAAACACCAGCCAGCCCCAGCCTGAGCCGAACTGCTTCGCGGTGGTCTCGTTGAAGGTCTTTTTGAAGGCTCCAAAGTCGCCGAAGTCGGCCGTGATTTGCGCGGCGATGGCGCCGGTCGGGTCGCCGCCGATGCCGGCCGTGCCCGCGGGCCCCATCAGCTTCCAGAATGCACTGTGGTTTGAGTGACCGCCGCCGTTGTTCCGCACCACGCCGCGAATATCCTCGGGAATGGCGTTGAGATCGCTGATCAGATCGTCGACTGACTTGGCAGCCAGATGCGGATGCTTTTCGAGTGCGGCGTTCACGTTGTTGATGTACGCCTGATGGTGCTTGTCATGGTGCAGTTTCATCGTCTCGGCGTCGATGAATGGTTCCAGTGCGGCGTAGTCGTAGGGAAGCGGTGCGAGTTCGTATGCCATAAGGGGAATTCTCCTCCGTTCAGATTGTACCCGGCGGTTCCGGCCTCATCGTCAAGGGCCACGGGGAATCTCATGATCCGGCGGTGCGAAGAGGTAAACGTCACGCGCAGCCGCTGCGCACTTGTCGGTTGGATGCGGACGCAAAGGGGAAGGGTGCGCAAAAGAAACCGCGGGTTGCGGCGTAGCCGCCGCCCGACGGATTATGATCGTTGCGTGCCAAAACCCCGGATTGGAACTGTCGCCTGAAACATTTACAGGAAATCAACATTTCCGAAAACCATTTCGTTTTTCGATTCTCTAAGAACCAGGGAAAGCAGGCCGACAATCATGAGCGAACAATCCATGTACAGGTGGCTCGACCAGCAGGGCGAGGCCTTCGGGAATCCAGGCATGAAACCGCGCTGGACTTCGAGCGTGAAAGACGCGGTAGGAATGTCTTACGCGGCCTCCAGCCGCATCTGGTTCACCTGCTCGCACGGAATCCTCAATGAGATCTACCACCCCACTATCGACCGCGCGCAGACCCGCGACATGGAGTTTCTGGTCACCGACGGCGAGACCTTTGCCCACGAAGAAAAACGCGATCTGGTTACGACTTTCGAATACCTGCATCCAGAGGCGCTGGGCGTGCGCTACGTGAACAGCGATCCCGAAGGCCGCTACAGCATCACCAAGGAGATCGTCTGCGATCCGCACCACTCGGTGGTTGTGCAGCGCGTGCGCATTGAAGGCCATGTCGACCTGGTCAAGCGGCTGAAGGTCTATGCGCTGCTGGCGCCGCATCTCGACGGCGGCGGCGCCGGCAACTCGGCCCGCGCTCTCGACCTGGCCGGCAACAAAGTGCTCATGGCCTGGAAGAACGAATGGTCTTTGCTCATGGCCGCCAGTTGCGGCTTCTCGCGGGTGAGCTGCGGCTTTGTGGGCGCCAGCGACGGCTGGCGCGACCTCATGGACAACTTCCGCATGGATTGGGAGTTTGGCTCGGCCACCAACGGCAACGTCGCTATCATGGGCGAGCTCAACCTGCGCTGCAAAGACGGGCTCTCCGGCGAGGGCGCAACCGAAGACGAAACCGGCGCGATTGAGTTCACGCTGGCTATCGGCATCGGCCAAGGGCATCACACCGCCGCGCAAAAGACCATCGGCTCGCTCACGACCCCCTACTCCGAGCTGCGCGATCGCTTCGTGCTGCAGTGGAGCCGCGCCGCCAATCCCGAGTGGCTCGCGGCCAAATCCTCCGATGGCGGAAAGCTCATGCGCGCCAGCCACAATGTTCTGCTGGCCCATGAAGACAAAACCTACTCCGGCGCATTCGTGGCTTCGGCGTCCATTCCCTGGGGCCAGGCCAAGAGCGACGATGACCTGGGCGGCTATCACCTGGTATGGACCCGCGACATGGTGCAAACAGCAACTGCATTGCTGGCGTGCGGCCGCGTGGAAACGGCCCGCCGCGCACTCGTCTACCTGGCCTGCACCCAGCAGCCCGAAGGCGGCTTTGCGCAGAACTTCTGGATCGACGGCACACCCTATTGGAGCGGTCAGCAGCTCGACGAAGTCGCCTTCCCTATCATCCTCGCCTGGCGGCTGTGGAAGGCAAACGGCCTGGGCGAGCTGCGTATCTTTCCCTTCATCGAGCGCGCCGCCGGCTTCCTGGTGCGCAACGCGCCCATCACCCACCAGGAGCGCTGGGAAGAGAATGCCGGCTACTCGCCGTCCACGTTGGCTGCGGTCATCAGCGGGCTCATCTGCGCAGCAGAGATTATCCGCGCGCACGAGTCCGCGGAGATGGCCACGTTTCTTGAGGAGTTCGCCGATTGGATCGAGCATCATCTCGAAGACTGGACCGTCACCACCAATGGCGTCCTGCATCCGGACGTGAAGCGTCATTACATGCGCATTCGCCCGCCGGAGTGCGGCGAGGCCTACGCTCACGAGAGCTGCGGCAAGGAGCTGGTCACGCTCTCCAACCGTCCGCCCGGCGCCCCCTACCAGTTTGAGGCGCGCGAGATCATTGACGCAGGATTTCTCGAGCTGGTCCGCTATGGCGTGCGCCGCGCCGACGATCCGCTCATGATCGACTCACTCAAAGTCGTTGATGCGGTACTCAAGCGCGATCTGCCCCAGGGCCCGGGATGGATCCGGTACAACAACGACGGCTACGGTCAGCGGCCCGACGGCGGGCCGTATCTCGGCTGGGGACAGGGCCGCGTGTGGCCCCTGCTGGGCGGCGAGCGCGCCCACTACGAGCTGGCCGCGGGCCACGACATTGCCCCTTTCATCGCCGCCTACGAGAAGTTCGCCACCGGCGGCCAGATGATGCCCGAACAGGTGTGGGACGAAGCCGACCGGCCCGACTGCTCCATGCACATCGGCCAGCCGGCGGGCTCCGCGGTGCCGCTCGTGTGGGCCCACGCCGAGTACCTCAAGCTGTTGCGCTCGGCCGTCGACGGCAAGGTCTTCGACCGCATCGATCCGGTTTACGATCGCTATTCAAATTCAGAGAACCGCAGGCGCACCCGGCGCGATCTCGAGTTTTACAGCCGCCTTCGGCCCATCCAGAGCATCGAAGCAGGAGAGACGGTGCGCATCCTCGAAGATGGACGTTTCGACCTGATCTGGACCTGCGACGGCTGGCGCACCAAGCACACGTCGTCGGCCAAGCCCATGGGCAGTGCCGGCTATTACGTGGATCTCGCGCCGCCACGGGACGCGGCGGCGGTCGAGTGGACCCTCCACTGGCCGGATAGGAATGCCTGGCTTGGATACAATGTGAAAGTCACGATTGATGGCGTCTAACCGTCCGTCTTTACCGGGTGCCTCCCCGCACTCCAACTGAAAGGACCTGTTTTCCGCATGACCACTTCAAGCCTGGCGTCCCTCTCTCTCGACCAGCTCTCTATCGACACGCTGCGTCTGCTCGCCGTTGATGCGGTGGAGAAAGCCAAGAGCGGCCACCCCGGCGCGCCGCTGGGTTGCGCGCCCATCTCCTACCTGCTCTTCCACAAACTGATGAAGCACAACCCGGCGCACTCCAAGTGGGCAGACCGCGATCGCTTCGTGCTGTCGAACGGCCACGCGTCGGCGCTGCTCTACTCCACGCTTTATCTGGCCGGCTACAAGCTCACCCTCGACGACCTCAAGAGCTTTCGCCAGTGGGGCTCCATCACGCCCGGCCATCCCGAGGCGGGCGAGACCGACGGAGTGGAAGTGACGACCGGCCCGCTTGGTCAGGGCCTCTCGATGGCGGTCGGCCTGGCCATGGCGGAAAAGCACCTTGCCGCGGTCTACAACAAGCCCGGCTACGACGTGGTCGACCACCACACCTACGCGCTCTGCGGCGACGGCGACCTGATGGAGGGTGTCTCGCACGAGGCCTGCGCACTGGCCGGAACCCTGGGCCTCGGCAAGCTGATTGTGCTCTATGACGACAACCTCATCTCGCTCGACGGGCCCACCGAGTTGAGTTTTACCGACAACGTGCTCGAGCGCTTCGAGGCCTATCACTGGCACGTGCAGCGCGTCGCCGACGGCAACGATCTCAATGCCCTTGAAACGGCCATCGAAGCCGCCAAAGCCGAGACCGGCAAACCCTCCTTCATCGCCGTGCGCACCATCATCGGTTATGGATCGCCCAAAGCCGGCACCAACAAGGTGCATGGCGAGGCCCTGGGCGCCGCGGACACCGCAGCCACCAAGAAGTTCTTCGGCTTTCCTGAAGACCAGAATTTCTACGTGCCTGAAGACGCGCTCAAGAACTGGCGCGGAGCCGTCGAGCGCGGCCAGGCATTTGAAGCCGAATGGAATAAGCTCTTCAATGGCTACAAGACCGCCTTCCCCGAACTGGCCGCCGAGTTCGAGCGCACTCAGGCAGGCAAGCTCAGGGCCGGATGGGAAAAGGCGATTCCCAGCTTTCCCGCCGGCAAGCCGGTGGCGACGCGCAACGCCGGCGGCGCGGTCATGAACGCCATTGCCGAGCAGGTGCCCGAGCTTTTTGGCGGAGCCGCCGACCTCACCGCTTCCACCAAGACCATCTTCAAGCCGGGTGCAAACTTCCACATCGACGCCGCCGGCCGCAACGTCTACTTCGGCGTGCGCGAGTTCGGCATGTGCGGCGCGGTCAACGGCATGGCGCAGCACGGCGGCCTGGTTCCCTTCGGGTCCACGTTCTTCACCTTCTCTGACTACTGCAAGCCGGCTCTGCGCCTGGCCGCGCTCATGCAAACGCATGCGCTGTTCGTCTTCACCCACGACTCCATCGGCCTGGGCGAGGACGGACCCACGCACCAGCCCATCGAGCACCTCATGATGCTGCGCGCCGTTCCGCACCTCACCGACTTCCGTCCCGCTGACGGCAACGAGACCGCGGCGGCCTGGCGGCTGGCGCTCGAGCGCAAGAGCCCAGCCTTCTTCGCCCTCAGCCGGCAAGATCTGCCCATCATTGACCCCGCCACCCACGACGCCTACGCCAATGTGAGCAAGGGAGCCTACGTCGTTGAAGATGCGGACTCGCCGCAGCTCATCCTCATCGGCACCGGCTCCGAGCTTTGGACGGCCATCGATGCGGCCAAGCTTCTGGCCGGCGAAGGCATCAAGGCGCGCGTGGTCAGCATGCCGAGCTGGAGAATTTTCGAGGAGCAATCGGCCGAGTACAAGGCGAGCCTGCTCCCCGCTACCACACCCAAGCTCGCCGTTGAGGCGGGCGCAACCCTCGGCTGGTGGAAGTACGTCGGCGCGGATGGCGAGGTCGTAGGTATCGACCGTTTTGGCGCCTCGGCGCCGGGCGCGATTGCCCTCAAGAATCTCGGCTTCAGTGCCGAAAACGTAGCAGCGAAGGCAAAAGCGCTGTTGAAATAATGCGGGGACGTAGGGACTAGGGGACCAGGGACTGATAAGTGGCAAAGAAAGCTCCGTGCCCCATCCTCGCGACTTCTTTTTGTCGCAAGGGTGGGAAACCACAACCCTCAACCAGCGTTTTTAGTCCCTACGTCCCTGGTCCCCGACTCCGGAGGAGTCCATGAAACTCGTCATCAGTGCCGACCACGCGGGATTCCCTCTCAAGGAGGAAGTCCGCGCCTACCTCACCAGGAAAGGCCACGAGCTCGTCGACCTCGGCGCCTACGACGGCGACCATCCCGACGACTATCCCGACTTTGCCGAGAAAGTCGGCGACGCAATCAAGCAAGGCGTGGCCAAACGCGGCATCCTCATCTGCGGCTCGGGCGTGGGCGTCTGCGTGGCAGCCAACAAGATTCCCGGCATCCGCGCCGGCATGTGCCATGACACCTATTCTTCGCACCAGGGTGTCGAACAC
>Ga0335075_10013915_pt1 | contig 12107 bp, 13 predicted proteins | sample Lox_Sample_24_FD_206723 | JGI IMG/M metagenome (GOLD analysis project Ga0335075, IMG submission 206723) | Soil microbial communities from Loxahatchee National Wildlife Refuge, Florida, United States - Lox_Sample_2.4 | ecosystem: Environmental > Terrestrial > Soil > Wetlands | place: USA... | reverse complement strand
TCCAGCCGATGGCGGTGAGGAATGCACCGCCGGTGACAAGCGCCAGCGTGCCGCCAAACCAGACAGCGACAACGATCGCCGTTCCGATCAGGATGCGCGGCAGCGAGTTCTTCCCCTCGGATACACGCGCGACGAAGGCGCCGAACGGTCCGGAAAAGCGGTCTTCTGTGGGGTTCAAGGAGGGTCTGCCTCTGCCGTTGGCTGGCGCCGGATGACGCGCTTCAATGCGTCCGTATTTCCGCACATCCGGCTTACGAATCCCTGAAAGGATGCGACCTTTTGAGCTTTCGATCGCGCCAGGTCATTTCGAGGCCGGTAACCTGCTGAAATCAATCGCAAAATGAGCTTTGGAAAAAGACCCTGAAATGGCGCTTTTCGGGCTCTGACGGATTGGTTCCGGCAGGGTGATTCCTATATAAACAGTCAGTGATTCCCTTATTTGATCGCGAATTCATTTGACCGACCAGAAAACACCGCCCGGCGCGGGTGGCAGCTCCGACGGCATCGAGCCGATTTCCATCATCGAGGAGATGCAGCGCAGCTACCTCGATTACGCGATGAGCGTGATCGTGTCCCGCGCGCTTCCGGATGTGCGCGACGGCCTGAAGCCCGTGCACCGGCGCATCCTCTATGCCTCGCATGAGAGCGGCTATCACTGGAACCGCAAACATGTGAAATCGGCGCGTCCGGTGTCGGACGTGATGGGTAAATACCACCCGCACGGCGACGCCTCGATCTACGACGCCCTGGTGCGCATGGCGCAGGACTGGTCGCTGCGCGCGCCGCTGATCGACGGGCAGGGCAATTTCGGCTCGGTGGACAACGATCCGCCCGCGGCGATGCGCTACACGGAGTCGCGCCTCACCAAGCTGGCGCATGAACTGCTCGAGGACATCGACAAGGAAACGGTCGATTTCCAGGACAATTACGACGCGACCGACAGCGAGCCAAAAGTCCTGCCGGCACGCTTCCCGAACCTGCTCGTCAACGGTTCGGGCGGCATCGCGGTCGGCATGGCGACGAACATTCCGCCGCACAATCTCGGCGAAGTCGTCGATGGCGCTATCGCGCTGATCGACAATCCGGCGATGGATCTGTCCGCGCTGATGGAAATCATCCCCGGCCCCGATTTCCCGACCGGCGGCATCATACTCGGCCGCTCCGGCATCCATTCGGCCTATTCGACCGGCCGCGGCTCGATCATCATGCGCGGCAAGGTGCATGTCGAGGAGATCCGCGGCGATCGCGAAGCGATCGTCGTCACCGAAATCCCGTTCCAGGTGAACAAGGCGGCGATGATCGAGAAGATGGCCGAACTGGTGCGCGACAAGCGCATCGAAGGCATTTCCGACATTCGCGACGAGTCTGACCGGCAAGGCTATCGCGTCGTCGTCGAATTGAAGCGCGATGCCAATGCCGACGTGATCCTCAACCAGCTCTACCGCTTCACGCCGCTGCAGACTTCTTTCGGCGCGAACATGGTGGCGCTGAACGGCGGCAAGCCGGAGGTGATGACTCTCATCGACATGCTGAAGGCCTTCAACGCCTTCCGCGAGGAGGTCGTCAGCCGCCGCACAAAGTTCCTGCTGAAGAAGGCGCGCGAACGCGCCCACACGCTCGTTGGCCTGGCCATAGCGGTGGCCAATATCGACGAGGTCATCAAGCTGATCCGCTCGGCGCCCGATCCCGCCACCGCGCGCGAGCGCCTGACGGAGCGGCGCTGGCCGGCGGCGGATGTGGAGTCATTGATCCTGCTGATCGACGATCCGCGTCACAAGATCAACGAGGACGGCACCTACAATCTGTCGGACGAGCAGGCGCGCGCCATCCTGGCGCTGCAGCTTTCGCGGCTGACCGCGCTCGGCCGCGACGAGATCGCCGACGAGCTCAACCAGATCGGCGATGCGATCAAGGACTACCTCGACATATTGTCATCGCGCGCGCGCATCCTCAGCATCGTGAAGAGCGAGCTTGCGGCTGTCCGCGACGAGTTCGCCAATCCGCGCCGCAGCGAGATCGTCGACGGCGGCGCCGACATGGAGGACGAGGACCTCATCCAGCGCGAGGATATGGTCGTCACGGTTACGCATGCCGGCTACATCAAGCGCGTGCCGCTGTCGCTCTACCGCGCACAGGCGCGCGGCGGCAAAGGGCGCTCCGGCATGGCGACCAAGGACGAGGACTTCGTCACGCGCCTCTTCGTCGCCAACACGCACACGCCGATCCTGTTCTTCTCCTCGCGCGGCATCGTCTACAAGGAGAAGGTCTGGCGGCTGCCGATCGGCACGCCGCAGTCGCGCGGCAAGGCGCTGATCAACATGCTGCCGATCGAGCAGGGCGATCGCATCACCGCCATCCTGCCGCTGCCGGAGGACGAGGCGAGCTGGGCCGAACTCGACATCATGTTCGCGACGACGCGCGGCACCGTGCGCCGCAACAAGCTCTCGGATTTCGTCGACGTGAAGCGCAATGGCAAGATCGCGATGAAGCTCGAGGAGGGCGACGAGATCCTCTCCGTCGAGACCTGCACGGAGAATGACGACGTTCTTTTGACCGCCAATTCCGGCCAGTGCATCCGCTTCCGGGTGACGGACGTGCGCGTATTTGCCGGCCGCAATTCGACGGGCGTGCGCGGCATCGCCATGGGCAAGGACGAGCGCGCGATCTCGATGACGATCCTCGAGCATGTCGACGCGGACGCGCCCGAACGCGCGGCCTATCTCAAGCGCGCCGCGGCCGAGCGCAAACTCGCCAATGCCGAGGAAGAGGACATCGCGCTGACCAATGAGGAGGTTGGCGAGGAGACCGACATTTCGGACGACCGCTATGAGCTGCTGAAGGCGCATGAGCAGTTCGTGCTGACCGTCACGACCTACGGCTACGGCAAACGGTCGTCTTCTTATGATTTTCGCCTGACCAATCGCGGCGGCAAGGGCATCCGCGCCACCGACGTTTCACGCGTCGACGAGATTGGCCCGCTGGTTGCGACTTTCCCGGTGCTCAACGACGACCAGATCATGCTGGTGTCGGATGGCGGGCAGGTGATCCGCGTGCCGGTCGACGGCATTCGCATCGCGAGCCGCGCGACCAAGGGCGTGACCATCTTCAAGCCGGCGGAAGGCGAGGCTGTCGTGTCAGTCGAGCGGATCTCCGAGCCGAATGGTGAGGATGAGGGCGAGACAGATGCTGCTGAGGCGGAAGAGACGCCGGAATAGAGCTCGATCGGCAGGTTGCCACTGGAAATAAAAAAGGCGCGGCCAGTGGCCGCGCCTTTGCCTCGGGAGGCAGGGATTCGGGGATTCGTTAACGGTGCAGGCCGAAACGGCCAACGCGGCCCGGATGATCCTTGAAGGATGCGCGGGCGGTTTCCTGATGAATGGCAAAAACCGTGGCAATCAGCATGGCGACGGTCATGGCGGCGGCAAGCATGAAGATCATCATTTTTCGGTTCTCCTGGCCTTAGCAACGACCGAAACGCGGTTTGGTTTCATCGGATCGCTGAAAACCCGTTTAGCGGGTGGCTTTTAAACCGCTTCTGACGGCCTCGTTCATCCGCCGTTCATGCGGGTGAATTGCCTTTATTTCCGGGGCTCGGTAGAAGCTGCGGCCATGACGGAACGCATCGCCATCTATGCCGGATCGTTCGATCCTCTGACAAACGGACATCTGGACGTTCTCAAGGCCTCTTTTGCAGTGGCCGACACGGTGATCTGCGCCCTCGGGGTAAATCCCGGGAAAACCCCGCTTTTCAGCGTCGAAGAGCGTAAGGCGCTGATCGAGAAGGCGTCCAAGGCCGAGTTCGGCAAGGATGCCAAGCGTGTGAAGGTGGTGGTCTTTGAAGGCCTCGTGATAGACGCGGCAAAGAAGTACGGCGCGCACATCAATATTCGTGGCCTGCGCGATGGAACCGATCTCGACTACGAGATGCAGATGGCCGGCATGAATGAGACAATGGCGCCCAATCTGCAGACGGTTTTCCTGCCGGCCAGCCCGTCCGTTCGAACCATTACGGCCACATTGGTGCGGCAGATCGCATCCATGGGCGGTGACATCCGCCCCTTCGTGCCTCAGGCGGTGGCAACCGCGCTGGCCAAGAAGTTCCCGAAATAAGTTCTCCCAGGAGCCCCATTCCATGCAGCTTTTGAAGCTCGTTTCGTTTGCCATCATGGCCGCCGGCCTGCTTGGCTCGGCAATGAAGTCGACGGCGGCCGAGCCCGAAAACACGCTCGTCATCACGCTGAAGGACGGCGATGTGGTCGTGGCATTGAGACCCGATCTCGCGCCAAAACATGTCGAGCAGATCAAGGCGCTGGCGCGCGAGGGCGCCTATGACAATGTCGCATTCCACCGCGTCATCGACGGCTTCATGGCGCAGACCGGCGACGTGCAGTATGGCGACATGAGCGACGGCTATTCCCCGGAAGCGGCCGGCACCGGTGGCTCGAACCGCCCTGATTTGCCTGCTGAATTCTCCAACGAGCCCTATGTTCGCGGCGTGGTCGGCATGGCGCGCGCGCAGGACCCGAACTCGGCCAATTCGCAGTTCTTCATCATGTTCGCCGAGGCGCCATCGCTCAACGGCCAGTACACGGTGGTGGGCACGGTCGAGAGCGGCATGGAGCTGGTCGACAAGATCAAGAAGGGCGACCAGGCGGCAAACGGCGTCGTTTCCGAGCCGGACCGGATGATGAAGGTGAACGTTCAGGCCGACAACTAGGTGCGCGATATTCAGGTGAGGCCGGCCTGCAAATGGCGGCTTCCTCCGCTTCCGGTGCTCACGTACTAAATGTACGCTCCGCTCCGGTTCTCGTAAGCCGCCACTTTCGGCTCGGCCTGACCTGAATCTCATCTCACCTAGACGGCATCTGCATTACGAAGGGATTTTGTGAAATGGCAGAGATCAAGGATCGCGAAAACGCATTGATCATCGAAACCACCAAAGGCAAGGTGGTGATCGAGATGTTGCCGGACCTGGCGCCGGGCCACGTCGCGCGCATCAAGGAATTGGCGCGCGAAGGCGCGTATGACGGCGTGGTGTTCCATAGGGTCATCGACGGCTTCATGGCGCAGACGGGCGACGTCAAGTTCGGCAAGTCGGGCGGCAAGTCGTTCGACCCGGGCCGCGCCGGCATGGGCGGCTCCGACAAGCCGGACCTGAAGGCCGAGTTCTCCAACATGAACCATGCGCGTGGCACCTGCTCGATGGCGCGCGCGCAGAACCCGAACTCGGCCAACTCGCAGTTCTTCATCTGCTTCGAGGATGCAAGCTTCCTGAACCGCCAGTACACGGTGTGGGGACAGGTCATCGAAGGCATGGACAATGTCGACAAGATCAAGCGCGGCGAGCCGGTGAAGGACCCCGACAAGATCGTGTCGATGAAGGTCGCGGCCGACGTGAAGGCCTGACGACCGTGGGAAACGTGCTTTGGCCGCTGCTTGGCATTCTCGCCGGCGCGGCCTTTGCCGTTCAGGCGCCGGTCAATGCAGCGCTTGCGCGCGGGCTCGGTCTGCCGGTGGCGGCCGCCGCCGTCTCGTTCTTCGTCGGCGCGGTCGCGCTGGCACTTGTCACCGCGCTGGTGACGAGTGCTGACGGCCTCTCGCTGCAGTGGCGCGCGCCGGCGCTCTGGCTGTTTATCGTCGGCGGGTTGCTTGGCGCATCGGTCGTGACCTGCAGCGTCATCCTCGCGCCCAAGATCGGCGCTGCGGCGCTCATGGCGTGCCTAATCTCGGGCCAACTGCTCGCCGGCATCGCGCTCGACCGCATCGGTTTCCTGGGTCTTGCCGTGCGGGAGATATCGCTTGGCCGGATCGCCGGCGCGCTGCTGCTGCTTGCCGGCGCGCTGATGATCCGCATCTACTAGGCGCAATGCGCGTCGATCTTTTCGACTTCGACCTTCCCGAGGACCGCATCGCGCTGCGGCCGGCGGAGCCGCGCGACGCGGCGAAGCTGCTTGTGGTCGAGCCGGGGCGGGGGCTGTCGGATCAAAGCGTGCGCGATCTGCCGTCGCTGCTGAATGAAGGCGACCTGCTTATTTTCAACGACACCAAGGTCATTCCGGCGCGGCTGAACGGCATCCGCCGGCGCGACGGCGGCGTGGCGCAGATCGAAGCGACGCTGCACATGCGCACGGGTTCGGACCGCTGGCTGGCCTTTGCGCGGCCGGGCAAACGACTTGCCGTCGGCGACCGTATTTCCTTCGGCCACGATGCGAACGCCTGCCTGCTCGGCGCGCTGGAGGCGACGGTGGCGCAGAAGAACGACGGCGGCGAGGTGCTGCTGGTGTTCGATTTTTCAGGCGCGATCCTCGACGAGCAGATCGCCGCGGCCGGGCACATTCCGCTGCCACCCTACATCGCGTCGAAGCGCGAGGACGACGATCGCGATCGCGCGGACTACCAGACAATTTATGCGCGAGAGGAGGGAGCCGTTGCAGCACCAACGGCTGGCCTGCATTTCACGCCGGAGCTGTTTGCCGTACTTGACGCACGCGGCATCGAGCGGCGCTTCGTGACGCTGCATGTCGGGGCAGGGACATTTCTGCCAGTGAAGGCGGACGACACGGCCGATCACAAGATGCATGCCGAGATCGGCGAGGTTTCCGAGGGGACGGCTGCCGCCATCAACGCGGCACACAAGCGCGGCTCGCGGGTCGTCGCGGTCGGCACCACCTCGCTTCGGCTGCTGGAGAGCGCGGCGAACGACGACGGCTCGATGAAGGCCTGGTCCGGCGCGACGGACATCTTCATCACGCCGGGCTATCGCTTCAAGGCGGTCGATGCGCTGATGACCAATTTCCACCTGCCGCGCTCGACGCTGTTCATGCTGGTGTCGGCCTTTGCAGGGCTTGAGGCGATGCAGGCGGCGTATGCGCATGCGATAAAGACGGGGTACCGGTTCTATTCGTATGGCGATGGGAGTTTGTTGTGGCGGGCGGAGAAATGAAGGCTTGGGTGGAGGACGCCACGCTCGACCGTCATTCCGGGGCCGCGCAGCGGAACCCGGAATCCAGATATGTAACGTCAATTGAGATGGCGCAATCTAGGCGCCACGTCCTTCTAGGTCTCCGCTCTGGATTCCGGGTTCCGCTGCGCGGCCCCGGAATGACGGATGGAGAGGAGGCATGACGCAAGCCTTCACCTTCCGCCTCATCGCAACCGATGGCAAAGCGCGGCGCGGCGAGATCACCATGCCACGCGGGACTGTGCGCACGCCGGCCTTCATGCCGGTCGGCACCGGCGGCACGGTCAAGGCGATGTACATGGACCAGGTGCGCGACCTTGGCTCAGACATCATCCTCGGCAACACCTATCATCTGATGCTGCGGCCCGGCGCGGAGCGCGTCGGGCGGCTCGGCGGCCTGCATGAGTTCGCGCGGTGGCCGGGGCCGATCCTCACCGACTCCGGCGGCTTCCAGGTGATGTCGCTGGCGCAATTGCGCAAGCTGACCGAAAAGGGGGTGACGTTTCAGTCGCATATCGACGGCGCGCGTTACGAGATGAGCCCGGAGCGCTCGATCGAGATCCAGGGCCTGCTGGATTCAGACATCCAGATGCAGCTCGACGAATGCGTGGCGCTGCCGGCGAAGGACAAGGACATCGAGAAGGCCATGGAGCTGTCGCTGCGCTGGGCGGAGCGCTGCAAGACGGCATTCGGCGACCAGCCTGGCAAGGCGATGTTCGGCATCGTGCAGGGCGGTGACAAACCGGCGCTGCGCGAGCGGTCGGCCGATGCGCTCACCGCGATGGAGCTGAAGGGGTATGCCGTGGGCGGGCTGGCCGTCGGCGAGCCGCAAGCCGTGATGCTGGATATGCTGGATGTGACCTGTCCGCGCCTGCCGGAGGATAAACCGCGCTATTTGATGGGTGTCGGCACGCCGGACGACATCGTCAAATCGGTTGCGCGCGGCATCGACATGTTCGACTGCGTGATGCCGACGCGGGCAGGGCGGCACGGCCTTGCCTACACCCGCCGCGGCAAGGTGAATCTGCGCAACGCCCGCCATGCCGACGACCCAAGGCCGCTCGACGACGAGAGCGACTGTCCGGCGGCGTGCGACTATTCCCGCGCCTACCTGCATCATCTGGTGAAGTCGCAGGAAGCGCTCGGCGCGATGCTGCTGACGTGGAACAACCTCGCCTATTACCAGCGGCTGATGCAGGACATTCGCGACGCGATCGAGGCGGGGAGGTTCGTGGACCGAAGCGCGGAGATTTCCGAGGGCTGGGCGCGGGGCGATCTGCCGGCGCTGTAGACGCGCGCAACTTTGGCTTCTGTCGGAACGTTTCTGCTCCGAAACGCCGGAGGGACACCCATGAAATATCTGATCGCCTATGTCATCGCGCTGGTGCTGTTCCTCGCGATCGACCTGACCTGGCTCGGGCTTGTCGCGCGGAGCTTCTACGTGTCACGGATGGGAGAACTGATGGCCGAGCAGCCGCGCTGGGCCGTGGCTTTTATCTTCTACGCCCTCTATGTCGGCGGCCTGCTCTACTTCGCGGTTGCGGGAGCACTGGAGACCGGTGCCTGGAAAGCCGCTGCGCTCAATGGCGCGCTCTTCGGCTTCTTCTGCTACCTGACCTATGACGCGACCAATCTCGCTGTCATGAAGGGGTACGATCCGGTTCTAGCCGTCGTCGATACGATCTGGGGAGCCGTGCTGACTGGTACGGTCGCCGGCCTGACGGTTCTTATCGCGGCGAAGTTCCTGCCTACCGGTTAGGTGCTGAGCGAGTTAGCCGCCCTGAGACTGACGCCGGTAATGCGCCACACGCCATCCGGCTGAAGCTCGAGCGTGTACAGCGCTTCATAGTCCTTGCCGTCGGGACCGACGACATAGACCTGCTGCCATATCTGGGTGCCGGATTTCTCCTCAGATTTGCCGAACGAGAAATTCTGCGGCTTGCGAACCGGCGCGTAGCCGTTGGTGACCATGCCCATGAAAATATCGACGGTCGGGAATATGGTCTTCACGTTCGGCGCGGCAAAGGAATAGGCACCGGCGAAATCATCGGCCTGGAACGCCTTGAGCTGGCTCTCGATCGAGCCTTGCGCCGCTTTGACCTCCGCGTCGCCGGCCGCGGCCGGAACGGCAAAGGCGAATAGGGCGGCGAAGGCGATCAGATTGCGGCGCATGGCAGGCTCTCCTTCGAGTCTCGGTTCATCTTACCATACGGCAGAACCGGTCCGAAGGTTTCAGCGCACTGGCGCTGCCGATGGGCTGTTCAGCGCGTGTCCAGGAACAAATCAACATGCCTTGGAATTGTGCAGCCGCCATCGCCAGCCGTCGATCGTATTCAAATCGCTTGCTTTTCTTTGCCGACATCATTGAAATGATGGCGAGGGAGTTTCTGCTTGGTCGCATTCGACGAGATGAAACCTGCCGACAAGGGGCTGAGAACGCCCTATTCGGCCTACGAAAACTGGCTCAACGCGCAGGACCCGGCGCGGCTTACCGAAAAAATGCGTGATGCCGAACGCGTCTTCCGCAAGACGGGCATCACCTTCGCCGTCTACGGCGAACAGGAGGCGTCGGAGCGGCTGATCCCCTTCGACATCGTGCCGCGCATCATTTCAGGGTCGGAATGGCGGCGGCTGACCCAGGGCATCGAACAGCGCGTGCAGGCGCTGAACGCCTTTCTCGACGACATCTATCACCGCCAGGAGATTTTGCGCGCCGGCCGCGTGCCGAAGGAGCTCATCGCCAGCAATGAGGCGTTCCTGCCGGAAATGATCGGGGTGCGGCCGCCGGCCGGCGTCTATACGCACATTATCGGCGTCGACATCGTGCGCATCTCCGAGAACGAGTTTTATGTGCTCGAAGACAATGCGCGCACGCCGTCCGGCGTGTCCTACATGCTGGAAAACCGCGAGACGATGATGCAGCTCTTCCCGGAGCTGTTCCAGCGCATCAAGGTTCGTCCGGTCGAAAACTATCCGCAGCTCTTGCGGCAGTCGCTCGCGGCGGTGCGGCCCAATTCGTTGAAAGGCCAACCCACCATCGCGGTGCTCACGCCGGGCAGCTTCAACTCGGCCTATTTCGAGCACGCCTTCCTTGCCGACCAGATGGGCGTGGAGTTGGTGGAGGGGTCGGATCTGCGGGTCGTCGAAGGGCATGTCGCGATGCGTACCACGCAAGGTTACAAGCAGATCGACGTGCTCTATCGCCGCGTCGACGATTCCTTCCTCGATCCGATGACCTTCCGCTCCGATTCCGCGCTCGGCGTGCCAGGCATCATGGATGTCTACCGCGCCGGCAACATCACCATCGCCAATGCACCGGGCACCGGCATCGCCGACGACAAGGCGATCTATTCCTACATGCCGGAAATCGTCGAGTTCTATACGGGACGAAAGGCGATCCTCGGCAACATCCCGACCTGGCGCTGTTCCGAGCCGGACAGTCTGAAATATGTGCAGGATAATCTTGGCGAGCTGGTCGTGAAGGAGGTTCACGGGTCGGGCGGCTATGGCATGCTGGTCGGGCCGGCGGCGTCCACTAAGGAGCGCGAGGCGTTTTCGAAAAAGCTAGCTGCGCGCCCGTCCAACTACATCGCACAGCCGACCTTGGCGCTCTCGACCTGTCCGATACTGACGGAGAAGGGGCTCGCACCTCGTCATGTCGATCTTAGGCCATACGTCCTCGTCTCCGACCGCATCCAGATCGTGCCGGGGGGATTGACGCGGGTTGCTTTGAAAGAGGGTTCGCTGGTGGTGAACTCGTCGCAGGGCGGCGGGACGAAGGATACGTGGGTGCTCGATGACTAATCGGCAGTCGGCAGTCGGCAGTCGGCAGTCGGGCCTTCCTAACCGGGAAGATTTGCCTGCGACACCGATTGCGTCTTATCGCGACCTACGCGTCTGGAATCTGGCGATCGAATTGACGGTCGCGTGCTACGCTGCGACGCGTGCGTTTCCGAACAGCGAGATGTATGGACTGACTTCGCAGATCAGGCGCTCATCGACCTCAATTTCAGCCAACATAGCCGAGGGCTACGGGCGCGACAGTCGTGGCGCTTACGTGCAATTCCTGCGCATCGCGCAAGGCTCGTTAAAGGAGCTTGAGACGCACCTGATCGTCGCGACGCGGCTGCCGACTGCCGACTGCCGCGGAGCACCCCAATGCTCCTAGGTCGCACCGCCAACGGCCTCTATTGGATGAACCGCTACATCGAGCGGGCGGAGAACATGGCGCGTCTGGTCGACGCCGGCCTGCGCATGGCGCTGACGCGGACGGAAAGCTCCGCGGAGGAGTGGAAGTCGGTGGTGGTGAGTGCCGGTGCCGAGATCGCCTATGAAGCGAAGTACAGCGAGTTCAACGTCGCCAATGTCTCGGATTTCCTCCTTCGCGACTTCGAGAACCCGTCCAGCGTCATGTCGGCGATCGAAACCGCGCGCTACAACGCCCGCATGGTGCGCACCGCGCTCACCCGCGAGACGTGGGAAGCCATCAACGAGGCATGGATCACGCTGAAGCGCGTCCTCGCTTCGCCGACCGATGCGCGCGATCTTCCGAGCGTGCTCGACACGATCAAACGCGAGACGGCGCTCATCCGGGGCTGCTTCTACGGCACCATGCTGCGCAACGAGACCTTCGACTTCGCGCAGATCGGCACCTATGTGGAGCGCGCCGACAACACTGCGCGCATCCTCGACGTGAAGTATTACGTGCTGCTGCCGTCGATCTCATGGGTCGGCTCGACGCTGGACAATTACCAGTGGGAGTCGATCCTGCGCTCGGTCTCCGCGCACCGCTCCTATCGCTGGGTCTATGACGCCGAATACAAGCCGACCAACATTGCCGACTATCTGATCCTCAACGGCCGTATGCCCCGCTCACTCACCTTCTGCTACCGCTTCATCGAGGAGCATCTCGGCTTCCGCGAGAACGACTATGGCCTGCACCTGCCAAGCTACCAGACAGCGGACAAGACGCTGGCGAAACTGCGTGGCAGCTCGATAAAGGAGATCCTCGACGCCGGACTGCATGAATTCCTGACCGGCTTCATCAACGACAACAACGCGCTCGGCGAGCAGGTCGCCCGCGACTACCGGTTCCATTGAGATGCGGCTGAAGATCACGCACCGGACCGAATACCGTTACGATTTG